>Ga0315274_10013180_pt1 | contig 11767 bp, 10 predicted proteins | sample YL17G02_20_MG_FD_203700 | JGI IMG/M metagenome (GOLD analysis project Ga0315274, IMG submission 203700) | Sediment microbial communities from Yellowstone Lake, YNP, Wyoming, USA - YL17G02_20 | ecosystem: Environmental > Aquatic > Freshwater > Lake > Sediment | place: USA: Wyoming | collected...
GCATCCCCGGCGAGCGCATACGCCTTGGCTGCCTCGCGCCATTGGGCGAGGCGTTCGAGCATGTGGCCTACGCGCTGGATCACTTCGGGGTTATCTGGAGACAGGCGGGCGGCATCCCTGTACATGGCCAGGGCCTGCTCCAGTTGCCGCGTTTCGGCGTAGGCCAGCCCCAGTCCGGTGAGCACGGTGACATCCTGGGGAAATTCGGCCAGCGCTCTCCTGTACTCCTCAATGGCACGAGACCACTTTTTGTCCCAGGCAAGGTTGGCCGCGCGCTTCATGGCTGCTTCATACGCTCGGCGATTACCTGCCATGGCATACCTCCCCATCTATGCTGCAAGGGGCAACCAGAGCCACCCTGGATCAGCCCATCAGAATGGCCAGGACCGCTTTCTGGGCATGGAGGCGGTTCCCTGCTTGGTCAAACACCACGGAATTCGGCGAATCGATCACGCCGTCCGTGACTTCCTCTCCCCTGTGGGCGGGCAGGCAATGCATAAAGAGCACATCCGGACGGGCATGGGCCATCAGGGCCGCGTTCACCTGAAAGCTCTGGAATCGGCCTCGACGTTTCTCGGTTTCTGCTTCCTGCCCCATGCTGGCCCACACATCTGTGTACACCACGTCGGCGGTGGCGACAGCTTGGACAGGATCGTTCGTGATCGTGATCTGGGCTCCGCTCTGCCTGGCGAGGTGCCTGCCGAGCAAGACGGCTGCCGGGTGAGGCTCATATCCGACGGGGGAGGCAACGGTGATATGAATGCCTAGTATTCCGCCGATGAACATGAGCGAGTTGGCCACATTGTTGCCGTCTCCGACGAAGGCAATCGTCTGTCCGGTCACCTCACCCTTCTTTTCCCATAGAGTCATGACGTCGCCTAACGCCTGGCAAGGGTGGTTGAAATCTGACAGCCCGTTGATCACGGGCACGCTGGCATAGCGGGCCAGTTCCTCGATGATGCGATACGAAAAGACACGGGCCTCAATCCCATCGACATACTGCGACAGCACACGGGCGACATCGGCCACGTTTTCGCGCGTACCCAGGCCGATCTCAGCCGGCGAGAGATAGATGGCATGTCCACCCAATTGGACCATGGCCATCTCAAAGGAGACACGAGTGCGCAGGCTGGGTTTCTCAAAGATCATGGCCAGGGACTTGCCGGCCAGGATCGGTTTGTGGCCCCCTGCCTTGAGCTCGCGTGCCTGGTTGAGGATGTGCCATATCTCGTCGGAGCTCAGGTCAGCAAGGCAAAGCAAATGCTGCATCACGGGTCCCTTTCAGGTTGGTGCCCTATGGTCCAGTATACCATAAGGGCACCAAAACCGGAAGACTGCTGCGGGAAGCCGTAGCCTGTCCACGACCAAGGGGCCATGGTTGAGCGCCTATCTGGCCTATCTTACTAGATCACCGTGGACAATAGCAGTTGCTCAACCACGTATGACAGGGCAAGCACGGCAACGGGGCCGGCGACGGTAGGCACGACACGCTGCAGCAGGATGTCCAGGCCGAGTCGGCGCAAGACGCGGGTGCCCGGATCTAGCTGGGTCTCGGCGGCGCGAAGCAGCGGGCGTGCCCTGGTCTTGGCGCGTCGGAGCCGAACATCGGTGATGCTGGATCGGAAATAGTTCTCGGCAAAGATGACATACACCAGCCAGACCAGACCGAGGAACACCAGGCCAAAGCGGTCAGCCGCGCGCAGGACCCAACGATTGCCGCCCATGAGCGGCCAGAGAATGTTGAGTGCGTTACGCATCAACAACACTGTCAGGATGGAAAGCGAAGCGGTGAAAAGCCAGCACACATAGGCCAGCAGGTAGCCAAGCAGATCCATCACAGTCAGTCTAGGCGAGATCTCTTCCATGAGTTTCCTTGTCCTTTCTACTTTCACAGCCCCCCAATGAAAAGGGAAACTCCCATCTGGGGGTTTCCCTTTTTCCAGCTTGGCGCTGGCTGTCGCCTAGCGGACAGCCATTCGGAGGGTGCACACAGGAGCAGGCTCTACAGAAACACCTGCGCGCCCAAGCACGCGATGACGTCGCTACCCTTGGTAGGTGACGGCGGCCTCGGTAACGCCGATGAGGGAGAGTTCCTCCGCCCGATGGCAGCTCACGAAACGCTCAGGAAGCAGTTCGCGCAACAATGGTTCCTCTTGCTTGCACCGGTCGATGGCGTAGCGGCAGCGTGGATGAAAGTAGCACCCAGGAGGCGGATTCGCCGGGTCGGCGACGTCACCTTCTAGGATGATGCGCTCTGCCTGGTAGCGCGGGTCAGGCTTGGGCACCGCCGACATCAACGCCTCGGTGTACGGATGCAGCGGCTTATTGAACAGCTCCTCGGTCTCTGCCATCTCGACCAGCTTGCCGACGTACATCACCGATACGCGATCGCTGATGTGCTCAACGACACTCAGGTCGTGGGCAACAAACAAGTAGGTGAGATGAAAGTCCTGCTGCAGGTCCTGGAGCAGGTTGAGGATCTGTGCCTGAACGGATACGTCAAGAGCAGAGACAGGTTCGTCGCAGATGATGAGCTGCGGGTTCAGGGCCAAAGCTCTGGCCACGCCGATGCGCTGGCGTTGTCCACCGCTGAACGCGTGGGGGTAGCGGATCATGTACTCGGGTCGGAGGCCGACCACGCGCAGCAGCTCAGCTACCCGGTCCTTGAGATCCGATCCCCTGGCCACCCCGTTCACCAGAAGCGGCTCGCCGACAATCTGGAGCAGGGTCATGCGAGGGTTCAGTGAGGAATACGGGTCCTGGAAGATCATCTGCATGTCTTGCCGGATGCTCTTCATCTGCTTCTTGTCGAGGTCCGGAATGTTGATGCGGCCGAGGTTCTTGTCCTTGAACCATACTTCGCCGCCAGTGGCTTCGTAGGCACGGACGATGACACGCCCGGTGGTGGTCTTGCCACAACCACTCTCGCCAACCAACCCCATCGTCTCACCTTCGTGGATGTAAAAGTTCACGCCATCAACAGCCTTGACATACCCAGCCAAGGTCTTGAAGAAACCCTTGCGGATGGGGAAGTACTTCTTGAGGTTCTTGACCTCAAGCAGGATGTTATCTTGCTGGGGAGCAGTTTGTTCGGACATGGCGAGATACCTCACTTCTCCTATGTATAGAGCAAGCAGCGGACCCAGTGACCAGGCTTGATCTCGGTGAAGGCAAGGTCCTGGTCCAGATCGCACTTGCCGGGCATAAAGTCCGGGCAGCGTGGGTGATACGGGCAACCCTTGGGGATGTTGTACGGATCAGGGACCGAGCCAGCGATCACGTGCAGTCTCTCTCGGGACTTGCGCCCGACGCGCGGGATGGACCGAAGGAGGTCTCGAGTGTAGGGATGGTACGGCTCGTAGAAGGTGGCATCTACGGGCGCCAGCTCCACTTCCTTCCCGAGGTACATGATAACCACATCATCGGCCACTTCGGCAATCACACCCAGGTTGTGGGTGATGTACATAATGGCCATGCCCAGTTCCTTCTGCAGGCCCTGCATCAGGTCAATGATCTGGGCTTCGGTGGTCACGTCCAGGGCCGTGGTCGGCTCATCGGCGATCAGTAAGGTCGGGTGACAGGACAGAGCCATAGCGATCATTGCCCGCTGGCGCATACCTCCGGAGAGCTGGTGGGGGTAGTACTCGATGCGCTGCTCGGGATAGGGCATCCCGACCTCGTCCAGCACCTCGATGGCAATGCGCCGGGCCTCACCTTTGTCCACTTTTTGGTGCAGGATAATGGCTTCCATGATCTGGTTACCAATAGTGTGGACCGGGCTGAGAGAGGTCATCGGCTCCTGAAAGATCTTGGCGATTTCGTTGCCCCGGATGTTGCGGATATCCGTGCCACGCGGGTCCAACTTGGTGATCTCGATCTTTTCGGATGACCCATCATCATTGTAGCGGTAGAAAAAGATATCGCCCGCAACGATCTTGCCCGGCGGTGGGACGATCTGCATAATAGCCTGCGAGGTAACGCTTTTTCCGCAACCGCTTTCTCCCACCACACCCAGGGTCTTGCCACGCTCGATGTCAAAGCTGACCCCTTCTACCGCGTGGACGGTGCCTTCGTCCAGGTAAAAGTAGACCTTGACATCCCGCACTTCGATCAAGGGTTCTTTGCCATTCTCGCTCATATTCCACACCATCCTTCCTGTCCAGAATTGGAACCGGCTGCGTCACAGTCGCTATTCGGAATCCTCGCTTCTGCTGGCTTACCTCATCTCATCCCAACAACGCCTGTAAGCCCATACTGGGTCTGGAGGACTTGGTACGTCAGTGCAACTCGGCATTGCAGTTCGGTGAACAGGACTTGAACCAGATCACACCCTCGCGGTTAAAGGGACATTGCGGATCTCCGGCAAGCTTGTACGCGGCAGAGGGGAGAAAAGCCGCCGTACCCAGGTCACTACAAGGACTGCGACCTTGTTCTTTAAGGAAAGCAGCATAGCACACTTTGCGGCGAGTGTCAAAAAAGGCCTGTCGCATGATTCGTCCGTGGCCAACGATCAGATCCCACGCGGCCACAACATGGTCGGAATGGGTCGGACTGGACATACCTGGGCCGGACAGGTCTTTCGGCTATCCGTTGCCTCAAGTATAACGCGCGCCACCTGATTTGTCAAGCATGGGTTCGACTCCTACATCCCTTCCTGGCTTTCTGCAGGTTGCCGGTTCATCCAGAAGTCGAGTGGCCTTGGGATGGGTTGTACTAGGTTTTCGGTTCTGGTTTGTCCTTCTCCTGCATCATGGACTGGCGGACCTGCGCGCGAAGGGCCTCTACCTCCTCAGAACGGGGAGACCTCTCTGCACTGCGACCGGCCGATATCCCCATCCGGTCGGAGAGCAGCATGGTCAGCAGCCCTTCCATCAAGTTGCCGCCGGTGACTCCTCCCGGACCGCCGCCGCCCACTACTACGCGCGGCACAACGTCGACCTTTGCCTGTTGCACTGCCTCGGCAAAGCGGTTGAGCACCTGCTGCGTGACCTGGTACTGCGGGCCGCCATAGGCATGCACCTGTTCCTCGGTGGCAATGGCCTGGGCAATACCCACGCGGGCCACCTTTTCGGCCTCAGCCTGGGCCAATGCCCGGATCTGCGCCGCCTGCTGGAGCGCACGCTGGTACTCGGCCTTGCCCTGGTTGGTCTGGACGGTGATGCTCAGCTCGGATTCGGTGATCTTGGTTTGCTGCTCGGCCCGCGCCTGGGCTTCGCGCAACTCGCGTTCCTTGGTGGCCGCGCTCTCTTGTCGGCCATAGGTCTCGATCTGTTCCACGGCGATCTGGCGTGCACGCAACTGGTTCAGGATGATCTCGATCTGCTTGTCGCCCACGACTGATGCTGGCGTGCCGATCAGGACCTCTTCCAGTTCCAGGTTATAGTGGGTAAACCTCTCCTTCATCTCCTGGCTGGAGGTCTGTTGGATGGCGCTGCGCTCCTGGATGAGCTGGATGAGGGTGCGCGTCTGCCCGACGTTCTTGAAATAGGCTGCTACCATCGGGTCGAGCGTCTGCTCGACCAGCCGCTTCACATCGCCGAAGCGCTGGATCACGAGCGGTGCCTTCTGGTAGTCGATGTGGATCACCACCGAGAGCGGGAGCGATGGCTCAAAGGCGTCCTTGGTGATCAGCGAGACCTCGCTCAGGTTCTCGTCATAGCGGTGTGAGCCGACCTCGCTGCGGATCCACTTCAGGATGATGTTGGTCGTCGGCACGCTGACCACCTTGCCGGCATAGGTGTTAAAGGCGTACTTGCCAGGCAGGAGCGGTTCACTCCAGACGCCCCGCTGACCTTTCTGGACCAACTCGCCATGTCGGTATTCTACCCCCGACAGGTCCGGGCCGAGCTCACCGGTATAGGAGACCACCACGCCCACGGTACCGACCTCGATGACCGTCTTGGGTATGGTCTGCACTGTGGCAAACAGCCGATTGACGTAGTAGGTGCCTTCGACCAGTACCTGGAGCTGTCGCCCTCGCATGCCACCCGCGCGCAGGAACTGCTCAGGGGCCTGAAAGTTGTTGTGATAGGTCTCTGGGTCGGCGGACTTGTGCCCCACGATGGGCGCAATGATCTCGCCCGGAGGAAGGGAGGGCCCATCATGCACCGTGACGATGCCGATCAGGTCATCGGCATCCTTAATGACCACCGGCTGAAATCCACCGCGTTCGGCGATCACGCTGGCCATGCTCATGATGATCGCCTCTTCGCTGCGGTTCATCGGCAGATAGTGCACCTTTTCTCCCGTGATCACGACAAACTGCGCCAGGTTGATGGCGTAGGTGCCTTCGCGCAGGATCTGGCGCTGTGGCCCGCGTTCGCCCCCATTGCGCAGGAACGCGGCCACGTCCTGGAAATCATTGGCGCTCACGTTGGAGGCCAGGGTCTGGGTGGGGCTGAGCGGATGGCCATCGCGGGCAAAGATGTAGCCGATTTTGCCCTGCGGGATGGTTACCAGGGGCGCGATGTGTACCTGGTACTGGATGGGCAGCAGGTAATGCAGCCCACCGCGCAACACGTTCGGCTGGTAACCCGCCTCGCCGTTCAGGGCAATAAAGCCGCTCTTGATCGACCCTTTGCCGCTCCAGCGTTTCTCGATGAGGCCGATGCGGTTGTTGGGGATAAAGCGGATGCCCGACAGTAGTACGACCACCACTATGGCAGCGATGAACAGGATGAGAGGCAATACCGTTCCAGGCATGACAACCTCCTTGAGCCGCTGTGCGACTGGCTCGTCGACGCAACAGCGCCGTTGCGCCTGCCGCACCCGGCCCGACACATTCAGGAACACCCTATTGATAGCAGGGCATGCGATAAGAACCCAAGGCTGCTTGGAGCGCGTGGCCTTTACTATGTTGCGTGGTAATGTCCACAGTGCTCAGTATAGCACACTTTATCCTGCCACACAAATCAGCCTGCCCCCAGGAACCGGCACGCCCCAACCCGATTCGGATTGCCGTTTCGATGGTTCCATGGTAGAATGAGGAAAAAGCCTGAACGCGGGCTCTGAGCGCGGAACTCGCTCGAGGCAGGAGGTAGTAGGCTTATGGAATCGGATGCTGGAACGTACAATCCAACGGTCTTGCTCGTGGACGACGACCATGCTGCGATCGAGCTGATGACTATGATGCTCGAAATGCGAGGGCACAAGGTCTTGGCTGCCTATTCGAGCGCGCAAGCCATCGATCTGATCGAGGACATGGTACGCCAGGCCTCTCGCTGGCAGCCGCTACCGATCGACGTCATCTTGCTGGATATCATGATGCCTGGCGCAGACGGGTTCAAGGTGTGTGAGCGGGTCAAGCGCGATCCAGTGCTCATGCACATCCCAGTGATCATGGTCACTGCCCTCAACTCGTCTGGCGAAAAGGTGGCAGCGGTTGAGTCCGGAGCGGATGGCTATATCACCAAGCCTTTTCTGCCCGAGGAACTGAGAGCGGCAGTCAAAGCCAAGTACCAGATCAAGCAGCGTGAAGAAGTGCTTCTGCGCCGCAACCGAGAGTTGGAAGCCGCCAACGCAGTCTCGGCAGCCGCGAGCAGCACTCTGGACGCGGAGCAAGTGTTGAGGGCCAGCCTGACAGCCCTGATGGAACACGCGGATGTGTCGGCAGCGGCGATCTATGCAGTTGATGGGTCGGGAACAGGGTTCAGGCGCGTGGCGCAGCAGGGAGTCGACCGTCCTGAAATACGGCCGACGCAGGAGGGCCCGCTCGGGCGGATCGTCCGTATACAGGAGTCAGGATCGCAACCCGGGTCGTCAGGCAAAGCCAGCTTGCCACTGGATGTGTCGGGTCAGGAGTTCAGGGCGTTCGTTGCGGTTCCGCTGCAGAGCGGGGGGCGCATGCTGGGTGTGCTGGAGGTGTACCATCGCCAGTGGCCCGGTTTTGAGGAGCGCGACGTCGGCCTCCTGAATGAGATCGGCGAGCGCATTGGCGCTGCGCTGCAGAACGCCGAGCTTTTCCAGCGCCTACAGGCCTGGGCACCCCAATCGCAGGGGCCCATTGCAGACGGCTCCGAGGAGAGCTCGAAACCGGTTTGAGCGCAGGCCAGGCCAATGGCTGTCCGTACGCCCCCAGCTTTCTAATCAGAGAGCTGGGGTTTTCTTGTGACATGGCCTAGCAGCCAGCCCACAGCCACGCATCCCAGCGACAGCAGGACTACAGGAACGGCGGGGAAGGGTTCCGCTGACTGGGTGACTCGGAAGGCATCGACGGCGCACTCGTGCCCTGCGGAGCGTACATCCGCCAGCTCGCTAACGGCCAGGCGCAGGGTCCGCCGCCGGGCACTGGTGTCCTTGACCAGCAGGAACGAGACGGTCTCCTGCTCGGGGGTATACAGGTCTATGTAGGAACGCTTGCGTTCGTCGACCGGGAGTCCGTCCACGTTCTGCCCGTCCAGGGTGAGCACCAGTTGTCCCCCTCGTGGGCCGGTTCTGGTCACCAGGTATACGCGGCCACCCCGAAAAGTGAAGGCGAGGGTGCTGCCCGGGTTCTCTGCGGCCAACACCGACTGTCCGCTGGCTTGTGGATCGATCTGAGCAGTCCATTTGCCGGAGGCAGCGGACACCGCGGGATTGGTCTCTTCGTAGTATCCTGGTCCGGCTTCCGTGAGCTGGGCCCCTTTGTCCTTGATCGCAAAGTAGACGCGCCGAGGGATGAAATCGACGTCGACCATGCGGAAATAGTAGCTGGCGTCCTGTGGGCTGATATCTCCCACCTGCCTAAAGTACCAGATGTGGAACACCCCGGCCCAGGGCCAGTTCTGACGTGCATAGTCGATCCCACGAAGAGCAAATGCGGCCTGTTCTTCCTCAGCGACGCGCTTCCAGATCAGCGCTTCCGGGGCCAAGGAGGCGGGTGCAGCGTTCCAGCCATACTCATTGAACCAGATAGGCTTGTGCTGGTCGCCGTACTGTTCCATGATCTGGCGCTGCAAGGACACCCGGCCAAAGTTGAGCTTGCTGGGTGACGGTGGGTCTTCGGGAGGCAGGTCCATCCCAAAGGCGTTGGCTGACAGAATGTCAAAGTACGGTGCAGCGCCGGCTCGGTACATCTCGTCCAGGAATTGCAGGTCACTCATTGCGCTCCATTTGCCTGGCTCCGGATGGGGTTCGCCCAGGGTGCTGGCCAGGGGGGCGCTGAGGACGTACACGTTCGGATCGGCCGCCTTGGCCCATTGATAGGCGATCTTGAGCATTTCGACATACCCGGCCGGATCGACCGGCCTGTTGCCCCACTCGCGGAACAGATTGGGCTCGTTCCAGATCTGGATATAGCGCACGCGCCCACGATAGTGCTCTACGAACCGGTAGACGAACTCACCATACCGAGTCAAGTCATCAGGAGGGCGTCCGGGCATCGAGTTGTCTTGCCGTGACCAGTTCGGGGCACTGTCCAGACGGGCGACGACCTGCAGGCCATATGTGGCGCAGAGATCGACGATCGAGTCGTACTTTTCCCAGCGGAACTGGCCTGGCCGAGGCTCGATCTCGCCCCAGATGAACTGCTGCTTGGCCCAGCCGATCCCGGCATCGCGAGCCATGCGCACCGTTTCCTCGCGTTTCCAGGGCTCTACCTCTCTCTCAAGGAAGAAATTGGCCCCGAAGGGATTGACATCGGTGTTAGGGATCTCGCGCCGGGCATGGACCGAGGCATCGCGTCCTGATGGGCGGATAACGGGATAGAGGACGTATCCCAGCAGAGCCAACAGGATAGCCAAGGTACCGGCCAGAAGGACCAAGCGACGGGTCAAAGCGCCATCCACCTCATCTAGCGAACCAGCTCAGCCCATTTCCGACTAGCAGACCAATAAAGAGGACCAGTACCCACTCCCAAAGGCCCATGTACATCAGGACCAGCATGGCCATAACGATGATCACCGAGATGTAGAGCTGGGGGCGCACAGGTGGGTCCTCTGGCCGTTCATCACGAAGCGTCTTTTTGGCCATTGTGCTCCTGTCTCATATGGGCGTTGTACCTGATCCAGGGGTTGCAGGGCTCAGCGGTCCGCCCGCCAACACGGTATTGCTCTGAGCTGCGTAGCTGGGCCTCCAGGTCGTCGGTCCCATGTCCCACCGGTGCGGCCTGTCCTGCCTTGCGCGCCCATACCAGGTCGTAGAAATCGTTCCAGTTGTGGATCAGGGCATCCTTGAGCAGTTCTGCGCCGAACAAGGCAAGAAGCTCCTGATCATCGTACACCCTGCCGGGAAACCAGTGTGCCCATCCAATGCGGTTGCTGATCAACAACGTGCCGCCCGTCCCCAGCACACGTACCAGCTCATGTATTGTGTGCTGGGGACGGGGAGTGAACTCGATGGTCTCCAGGCAGACCACTGCGTCGAACAGACCGTCGCGGAAAGGCAGCGTATCGGCGTCGTGCCAGATCAGACGACAACGGTCATAGGACTTGAGCCGGTCATAGGCCCGACGCAGCATGCCGCGCGAGATGTCTAGCGCCCAGATCTGTCCCGAGAAACGCCCATCACCCAGCATGGCAGCGGGGAAGCGCCCCGTGCCTGTACCGACGTCCAACACCAGCGGCTCTTTGACACCACTGAGCCGCTCCAAAAGCGGGTCTATGAGCCACTCGCGGTCCCGGTGCCAGGTGATGGCTTTGATGCGATCATAGTAGGCGGGCGTCCAGTCGTACAGCAGCGCAACCACCCGCCTCCCCAGGTACGCACCCTCGGTGATGCCCAACGCCCAGTAGAGCAAGAGCCCAATAGCAGCAGCGACGGCAGCGACCGCGATCCACAACCATGTCATCATGGATGTCTGTTGGGCGGCACCTGGCTACCACTTTCCGGAGAGCGCAAAGTCACGTCGCCTGCCAGGATGCGTTGAGTGTTGCCGTCGTCCATGCGCACCAGGAGCGCTCCATCCGGATCCACGCCCACAGCCATACCGGTCCAATGCTCCGATCCACTGGCGACCTCTACCCGCTCGCCCAACGTGGCCATGTGCCTCGCCCATTCCTGGTGGAAGGATTGACCGTTCTGCAAAGCCAAATAGCGGCGTTCGAGGCTTGCCAAGAGAGCAGCCAGCAGATCGAGGCGCGATATGGCATGTCCGGTCTCGGCGAGCAAGCTGGTAGCCGGGGACATTAGGGGCGGGGCAGCGCGGAAATCCACGTTCACGTTGATGCCGATTCCCACGATCACATGGCTCAGGCGGGTTCCCAGCACGTCGAGTTCGGTCAGGATGCCGCACACTTTTGCCTTGCCGATCAGGACATCGTTGGGCCACTTGATCTGTGGGTTCAGGCCTGACTGTTCGGCGATGGCCTCACAGACAGCCAGAGAGCAGATCATGGTGATGCGCTGTGCCTGATACGAGGCAAGCGGGGGCCGGAAGATCAACGACAGCAACAGGCTGCTCGCGGGCGGTGCCCACCAGTCGCGCTGCAGGCGGCCCCGTCCGCTGGTCTGTTCGTCGGCAACGAGGAGCGTTCCATCTGGCACCTCGGCAGGGGGATTCTGCTCTATCAGCCGCCACGCCTCGTCCATCGTGGAGCCGACCATTGGCCAGTACAGGGCAGGGCGTCCCAGGTGCTTGGTGGTGAGTGCATTGCGGATCAGTGACCCGTCCAGGTCCGATACAGGCATGGTGTTTACAGTATCACAAAACAGCCTGGGCGTCAAGTCTGTGCACCCCTCCGCGCTCGTTGAGCGTAAGCGTCTCACGTTGGGGACATCAAAGCAGGGGGAAATGCCCGAAAAAGGCTTGAGGGCTTCGTAACAGACCCGCAAACGAGGCCGTGCGTTGCCC
>Ga0315274_10013182_pt1 | contig 11765 bp, 12 predicted proteins | sample YL17G02_20_MG_FD_203700 | JGI IMG/M metagenome (GOLD analysis project Ga0315274, IMG submission 203700) | Sediment microbial communities from Yellowstone Lake, YNP, Wyoming, USA - YL17G02_20 | ecosystem: Environmental > Aquatic > Freshwater > Lake > Sediment | place: USA: Wyoming | collected...
TTCTTGCTGCAAAGCCACACATCTCAATCAGTTAGGCGGTTTCCGAAAAGGGCCACGCCCTTTGTATTTTAAGGGCTGACCCCGATGGCCGCGGGGCATGATGTCACGACCGTTGCCGGGCAGGGCCTTTGCTCTGCGCCAGATGGGGCGGTGAGCCGAGTCAGCAAGGCCGCGGGTCGGCACACCGCGGTGTGTCTGGCTGTCTCGTAACGAGCGTTGCATACTTGAACAAGTATGCAATTCCGCTGTTCACTTACCTCAATCCTCACGAACCCCCTGTTCTCACCGTGCAGCACGATGCCGGAGAGAGCGTTCCACAGTTGTTAGACTGTTGAACACTTCTCCCTGGACGGGCGATCGCCTGCTCTCACCGTCCGCCGTGAGCCCGGCAAGACGCTTTCACGCTCGTTCAACTGTGAGACTCTTGTCCCTGGGCGCGTGTGGCTCGCCCACGACCATGACTGCAAACTTATGCAACTCCGCAACTATCACTTCTGGGCGCGCCCCTGACCAGAAACCACCTCGTTCTCGTGTCCCTGACTCGGGCGACCACCTCGACCCGCGCAGACGCGTGGGCGAGCACCTCCACGTGCGTTGGTTGCGCCTGCCCGAAACGGACCACGCTCAGACTACTTCCGCGTGAGTTCGATGATCTTCTTCGCCAGAAGGTCGCGCCATTGGTCCATCTTGTTGGCCTGGCGGCCCTCTTCCCAGAAGTCGTTGACGAGGTCGCGTCCGACCGTACCTTGGGTGGCAAGGGTCTCGGAGCGAATCTGGGCGAGGGGGCCGCCGATGTCCTTGCCGGCGGCTTTGGCCACGGCCTTGGCGGTCTCGACGTAGCGGCGGTCGTCCCAGGCCTCGCGCAGCTCCTCGTAGTCAGGCGTGAGAATGGTCTCGAAGGGGGAGCACCAGGCATACTCCCAGTTTGAGCCTTCGGTGATGTCGAAGCGGCGGCCCCAGTTGTAGGCCCAGCAGAGCGAGCCGCGGGAGTCCCAGGCGGCGAAGTAGAAGCCGAAGCCGTAGCGGCGGCTGCGGTTGCCGGAATACTGCCAGAAGGTCTTGCCTGCGCGGCGCACCTTGTCCCCCAGCTCGTTGTCCTCGTCAATGGCGTTCGTGCAGATGACATCGCAGTCGGGGATGAAGATCTCCCCCACGCGGCCGTCGGTGCCGTGGACCTTTCGGTGGAAGTTGCGGTGCATGGAGATGTAGACCTTGGAGCCGGGGACGGCTTCGTGGATGAGGGCGCAGGCGTCCTTGAAGTGGTCGCGGATCCAGGGGCCGCAGCCGATGGCGTACTTGTAGTTCTTGTCGGCCCGCGGCTCGGGGTAGCTCCACTTGGCGGGCTCGTCGAAGGGGGTGAAGATCAGCTCGGGCCAGTCCTTCTCGCGCGCGTGGGAGGCGACATCCTTCAGCCACTGGGCGTAGTGGGGCCGCACCTCGGGGAGGACCTTGCCGCGGGACTCCTGCGAGCCGGCCTTCTGGAAAAACTCCTCGCGCGAGCCGCAGGCGAGGGCGTACAGGTCGCGTTCCATCGAGAGCGTCATGGGGAAGCCGTTCGGGTTGCCGCCGAGGAACCAGACGATGGCGCCCTGGCCGTTCTCCTTCGCCAGCTTCATCCAGTCATCGAGGTAGTGAAAGTCGAGCGCGATGCGGTCGCCCTCCTTCTTCATCTCGGGCTGGACGCCTGCGAACCAGAGGTTGACCATGTTGTGGTTGTGCTCGCGCATGGTGGCCATTTCGGCGGCGGTGGCGAGGCCGGTCACGCAGCCGCCCATCCTCAGCCCGGCCTCGTCCATCGTGAGGAGCGTGATGGGGAGGACTTCCACCTGGATGGGCAGCTCGGCGGAGTGGGCGCCGGCGGCGATCGTGACTTTGCCGCGATACTTGCCGGGCTTGCTGGCCTCGCCGAGTGTGCGAATCGTGATCCAGAACCAGGCGGACCGCCCCTTCTTCACCCTCGCAGGAAAGGCGGGCCACAGCCGTTGCGGGACCCAGACAAGGGCCTTATCCTTCGGCTCCAGGGCGAACTCGGCCGTGTGGCGGCGGACCTCGCAGGCGAGCTTGCCCGCGGGGCCGCTCAAGTCCGACACCGTGAAGTCCACTCCATCGAGGTCCTCCTGGGCATAGACGGCGAAGGTGCCCGGCTCGAATTCGTTGCGGGCCATGCGAATGTGAATGGTCGCGCCGACTTCCGCCTTCCTGGGCGCGCTGTTGGGGCAGATGCGGTCGTAGTAGGCGCGGACGTAGGGGACCAGGGCCTTGCCCTTGTATGCCTCTGGGATCTCTGGCGTCTCATCTGGGCTCGCCTGCTTCGCAGCAGCCGCCTTCGATGCCTGGGCTTTGGCGACCCAGGCGCGCGATTCGGCCTCGTAGCGGGCCTGGTCCTCGGGCAGCTTCGCCTTGCGCACCAGAATGCGGGAGATCGGTGTGTCGGCGGCGGCCCGGAACGCCAGCTCGGCGGATACCGTACCTTTCGGCAGGATGAGCATGTCCCAACTGACCGGCACCTGCGCCACCTTCCACTGCCCGTCGTTCTCACCCCCGAAGCGGTGCAGTTCGCTGCGGCCGAGGTAGCTGCCGAGAGCCCCGAAGGACTCCGCAATGATCGGAGCGACCGCGACGTCCTTGAACGTGACTTCGATGACGTAGCGGGCGCCCTTCGGCGGGCGCAGGCCCTCGCCCCACCAGGCAGGAATGCGGACCCAGGCATCCTGGCCCTTCAGCGCCGAGCGATAGGCGCGCTGACCGTCCAGCTCCAAAACACCCCAAGCCCTGGCGTTCAGTTCCTTCATCTCCTCGACGGGGAACGAGATGGGCAGGCTCGCGGCCCAGGTCGGATTGCCCAGGACAAGGAATGCCCCAACAGTCAAGATCGCGGCTGCTTTCTTCATCGTCTGCTCCTGCCCCTCCACGGCCGCACGCGATAGTAGTGCGGCAGCGAGGCGCTGTCAAGGCGAAAGGGCTTTTGACAGAATCGGGCGAAACTGCGACGATGGTGTCACGATCGAGTTCCCGCAAGACAGGAGACTCCGATGGTAAAGGCCCTCGCACACGTGTGCTTCACGGTCCGCGACCTCGATGCGTCCGTCGCCTTCTACCGCGACAAGCTGGGGCTGCCGCGGGCGTTCGACTTCGTCAACGACAAGGGGGAGCGGTTCGGCGTGTACCTGCACGTCGGCGGCCGGAGCTTCGTGGAGCTGTTCAAGGGGGAAGTGGCGGAGCCGGCGAAGGGGCAGAGCTTCCGGCATTTCTGCATCGAGGTGGACGACGTGGCGGCGACCGTAGCGGAGCTGCGCTCGCGCGGCGTCGAGGTGACCGATGCCAAGCTGGGCAGCGACCAGAGCTGGCAGGCGTGGCTCTCCGACCCCGACGGCAATCGCATCGAGCTCCACGGCTACACGCCCGAGAGCTGGCAGGCGCCGCACCTGAAGCCTTGATTGGGATCGCGACGCGTGGCATGCCCACGCGTGGAAGGACGTGGAGGCCGACGAATGGCCAAGACCATCTTGCCCCTGTTCCTGGCTCTTTCAGCGTGGGGGTTCGCAATGAACGCGGAAGCCGGATCGTACGCTCCGGAGATTGGCAAGAGGCACCCTGATTTCACCCTGCCCGCGCTTGGTGACCGCAAGCCCGTGTCCCTGTCGGACTTCCGGGGCAAGAAGGTCCTCCTGTTGCACTTCGCCTCGTGGTGAGTGGGCTGCCGCCGACACGTGCCGGTCTGGCACGCGGCCACACGCGAGTGGGTGAAGTCGGGGCGGCTCGTCCTCCTGGCCGTCGTTCAGGAGCAACACGCGGACCGGGCGCGGCTCTTTGCCCAGTGGCAGGGCCTCGGCTGGCCGATCCTCCACGACCCCATCAACATCCTTCGCCTCCTGGCCGTGCCCATCCCGGTCGCGATTGACGAGCGCGGCATCGTCCGCTCCCTGCGGCCCGACCTGAAGACCTTGGAGGACGACTTCCTCAACAAGACATTTCCCGACGATGGCGGCGGGGCCGCCTCGCTCACCCCGAAGCCATCGGACATCGCGGCCCTGCGCGAGCAGGCGCAGTCGAACCCAGCCACCGGCTGGCGGGAGCTGGGCGATGCCCTTGCGCTATGGGGTGGCCCTGAGCGCCTCGATGAAGCCATCGCCTGTTACCAGCGGGCGGTGCAGCTCGCCACCAACGATGGCGATGCCCTCTTCCGCCTGGGCGTGTGCCACCGCCTGCGCCACGAGACGGCCGGGCGCCGGCCCGGCGACTTCCAGGCCGCCGTGGATGGCTGGAGCCGCGCTCTGGCCACGAACCCCAACCAGTACATCTGGCGGCGGCGCATCCAGCAATATGGCCCGCGCCTCGACAAGCCCTACGCCTTCTACGACTGGGTCGCCGAGGCGGCGAAGACCATCGCCGCGCGGGGCGACACGCCCATCGCCCTCGCCGAGCCGCCCTATGGCTCCGAAATCGCTCACCCCCTCAAGGAGTTGGCTCAGCCCGAGGCCCCGACGCCGCCTGACCCCGAGGGAAAGGTCCACCGCGACGAGAAGCGGCTCATCGAGGCCGAGGTGGCCGTCGTCCCGGCGAGCGTGGCGCCAGGGCAAGCGGTCCGCGTCCACGTCACCCTTCGCCCCTCCCGCGATGCGAAGGCACACTGGAACAACCAGGGCGAGCCGCTGCGCCTTTGGGTGGACGCCCCCGCCGGCTGGCCGGTGTCCGAGCGCCTGCTGAGCGCGCCGCAGCCCCGCGAGGCCGAGACCAGCGAAGCGCGGCGCCTCGACTTCGAGGTCCAGGCGCCTCCCGACGCGGCAGGGAGCGCGCGTCTCCGGGTCTACGCCCTCTACAGCGTCTGCGAGACTCAGGGCGGCCAATGCCTCTTCCTGCGGCGGGACATTCCCGTCGAGATCGCCGTTCGGAAATGACCGGCGGCTCTTCGCCTTGACACGACCCAGCCGAGCGGGCATCATACTGCCCTGTCGTCTCTGGGTGCCCCAGACCACAGGAGTGCTCCATGCGTAGCAGCCGCCTGGCCCTGCCGCTTTTTGTGGGCGCTGTCGTCGCCTCTTCGCTTGTCTTCGCCGAGAACTGGCCGCAGTGGCGGGGGCCGCTCTTCAACGGCTCGACGACGGAGACGGGCCTGCCCACGACGTGGAGCACGACGGAGGGCGTGGCGTGGGTGACGCCGATGCCCGGCCCGAGCGCCGCCACCCCGGCCGTGTGGGGCGATCGGGTCTTCGTCTCCTCGGTGGATGCCCAGAGCAAGGGTCTCGTCGGCATCTGCATCAGCGTCAAGGATGGGAAGGTGCTGTGGCAGAAGCAGGTGGGGAAGGACCGGCCCGCCCTCGTGGGCGGCAACAACATGGCCTGCCCATCGCCCATCGCCGACGGCCAGCGCGTCTTCTTCTACTACGGCACGGGCGACCTGGCAGCCTTCGACTGCGACGGGAATCCCCTCTGGTCGCGCACCCTGGACAAGGACCTCGGCGAGTTCATCGTCAAGTACGGCTACAGCTCCAGCCCCCTCCTCTACAAGGGTAAGCTCTACGTCGTCCTGCTCCAGAACAGCAGCCCGGGCAAGTACCGCGCGTCGAACCGCACGGGGCCGCTCTCCTCGTATCTCATCGCCCTCGACCCCGCGACCGGGAAGGACCTGTGGCGACACGTCCGTCGGAGCGAGGCCACCGACGAGTCGCTGGAGGCCTACATCACGCCAGTTCCCTACGAGGGGCAGGGGCGCTCCCAGGTGGTGGTCGTCGGCGGGGACTGCCTCACAGGCCACAATCCGGACGATGGGGAGGAAGTGTGGCGTTGGTCTTACAATCGCCAACACGGGAACATGCAGCGGCTCGTCCCTTCGGCGGTGCCGGGCGACGGCCTCATCTACTTCGCCGAGCCGAGGGGGAAGCCGCTCCACGCCATCCGTCCCGACGGCACGGGCGCCCTGACCGATGCGCACGTGGCCTGGACCTTCAAGGGCACGACGACCGACGCGGCCACCCCGCTCTACTACAAGGGCAGGGTGTACCTCCTCGACGGCGACCGGCGGGTGATGCACTGCCTCGACGCGAAGACCGGCGAGGTGAAGTGGCAGGGTCAGCTCGGCCAAGGCCCCGTCCTGCGCGGCTCCCCGACCGGAGCCGATGGCAGGGTCTACTGCATCAACGAGGCCGGACAGGTCATCGTGCTGGCGGCTGGCGACGAGCTGAAGGTCGTCGCCCGAATCCCGATGGGCGAGGGGCCTTGCCGTTCCAGCATGGCGGTCGCCGCCGGCAGGCTGTTCATCCGCACCGCAAAGAACCTCTACTGCATCGGAGGCAAGAGGCAATGAGAACGCGCTCGGCTGGGGTGCTGTTGCTGCTGGCCTTGCTGCTCTCAACGCGGGTCGGCGCGGAGAACTGGCCGCACTGGCGGGGGCCGTTCCTCAACGGCTCGACGACCGAAACCGGCCTGCCGACGACCTGGAGCAAGACCGAGAACGTCGCGTGGGTCACCCCGATGCCCGGCCCCGGCTCCTCGACGCCGATTGTGTGGGGGGACAGGGTGTTCGTGACCTCGGTGGAGGACAAGAGCAAGATGCTCGTGGCAATCTGCGTGGATGCGAAGGACGGCAAAGTCCTTTGGAGCCAGCGGGTGGCGAAAGAGCGACAGTTCCGCAACAACAACGGGGCCGCCCCGTCCGCCGTCACCGACGGCAAGATGGTTGTCTTCGCCTTCGGCACGGGCGACCTGGTGGCGTTCGACTTCAATGGGGAGGTTCTCTGGAACCGCAACCTCGAGGTGGACTTCGGCGAGATCGTCCTCCAGTACGGCTACAGTTCCAGCCCGCTCCTCTACAAGGGCAAGCTCTACATGATGATCATGCAGAGCCAGGACCCGAATGCCTGGGGGCGCAAGTCCGACCGCAAAGGCCCCCTCGACTCCTGGCTCCTGGCCATTGACCCGAAGAACGGCGAGTATCTCTGGAAGGAGAAGCGCAACACCGACGCGGGCGAGGAAGCCCCCGAGAGCTACAACACACCGATGCTGTGCGAATACCCCGACCGTGCCGAGGTCATCATGGTCGGCGGCGAGTACGCGACGGGACACGACGCCGAGACGGGCAAGGAGGTCTGGCGCTGGGAGTTCACCCCGCACAACCGCGAGATCTGGCAGCGCACGGTGCCATCGACCGTCTGTCATGAGGGACTCATCTACTTTGCGCGGCCGCAGCACCGAGCCCTGTACGCTCTCAAGGCCGGCGGCAAGGGCAAGCTCGGCGACGACCTCCTCGCCTGGCAGTATACCGAGGCCACTCCCGACGTCATCACTTCGCTCGTCTACAAGGGACGCCTCTATTCGATGAACGACAAGACCCGCGACATGGTCTGCCACGATCTCAAGACGGGCAAGGTCATCTGGCGCGAGAAGTTGGGGTTGGGAGATGTCGTTCGGGCCTCTCCCACGGGCGCCGACGGCAAGGTCTACCTCATCAACCAGGCCGGCGACGTGGTCGTGCTGGAGGCCGGCGACCAGTTCAAGGTGGTCTCTCGCATCCGAATGGCCGAGGCCCCCGTCAAGTCCAGCATCGCCGCGGCGAACGGCAAGCTGTTCATCCGCACCGCCAAGAACCTCTATTGCATCGCAGGGGCGGGCAAGTAGAACTACAACGCCAGACCATGGCGTTCCGCGGCCTCGAGGCCAGGAAAGCGCCAGACTAACGGAGTGGCCATTGTCCATGCGTCATGCCGGGCTTGTTGAGGCATCTCTCTTCGGCCGTGGGAGAAGCGAGATTCCTCGACTTCGCTGCGCTTCGCTCGGAATGACAGTTCTTCTCGGCTGGCACCCGGTTTCCAGGGATCCAGCCTTGTCGTGGTAGGAGCGAAACGTGGAATTGGAGCGCATTTCCGCCTGCACCTATCCGCTGAGGGAAAGGCCGGTCGAAGAGGCGCTGAAGTCCCTGGCGAAGTGCGGGTTCACGAAGGTGGACCTCTGGGGGCGGCCGCCGCATTTCTCGGCTGACCCATCCCAACTCGACCCGAAGGCCATCGAAGCGGCGGCAAGGTCGGCGGGCGTCCAGATCGCCAATCTCGGCTCCTACCCTGGCGCCGACTTCGCTTCGGACTCCGAGGCGGCGCGCACCCAGGCGCTCGACGAGATGCGCGCGACGGTGGACCTGGCCGTGCGCTTCGGCGCCCGCTCGATCCGAGTCCGTCCAGGAACGGGGGAGGACCCGGCCGTCATCGGGAGGATCGCGCCGCTGTTCCAGGAGAGCGCCCAGTACGCCGCCTCGCGCGGCATCTACCTCGGCATGGAAAACCACCAAGGCAGCCTGGCGGGGCTGCCCGATGCTTGCGTGGAGCTGTGCGAGCGGGTCGGCTCCGACCATTTCGGCATACTCTACGAGCCCTGCAACCTGATGCACGCGGGGGTGGACTACAAGGCGGTGTTCGACGGCTTCGCACCCTGGATCGTCCACATCCACGTCAAGGACGGCCGCTGGGCCGGCGACAAGTTCCAGGCAACACATCTCGGCGACGGGGAGATTGACTACCCCTGGATTGTCGGTGAGATGAGGGCAATGGGCTATCAGGGCGACTACGCGCTCGAATATGAGATCTGCGAGGTCGAGCCGCTGGAGACCGGCCTCCCGCGGTGGCTGGAGTACTTCCGGAAGCTGTAGGCGGCCACCGCCGCAGTGTCGTCCGAAAGCGCACCCGCCAGCGTGGCGATGAGGCCCACGCTGCCCCAGGCGTAGAGAGCGACGCGGTCGGCCGCCACGTCGGGGCGGCCCTTCAGGTAGCGCGCGGCGCAGAGCACGTCCCAAGCCTGCTGCGCCAGGAGCGGGCGGCCGAGGAGGACTGCGTCGCTGGCACAATGGCTGTCGTGGACAGCTCCCTCGCCGAGCGCCCGGACGTCCATGGCGAGCACGGCGACGCCGCGTTCGAGAAGCCCCTTCACGACGGCGGATGCCCGCGCGGCGGCCTTGCCCTTGTGTCGGCGGAGATGGCCACTGGGGCCTTGGCGGCAACCTGCTTTGGGCGGATGAAGAGGGCCGGCACCGTTTGCAGTCCGGGCTTTAGCCCGTATCCCACCAGGGCAAGATACGGCCTGAAGGCCGCACTACAAACTGGCATCTTGCCGTCCTTCAGGCACAGGATATCCTTGGACTTCGGGTCATCAAGCTGCACCTTGGGCTCAGAGACAGGAGAGCCGTCGCCTTTGCCCTGGAGCCAGCGCGAGAGCCACCCGTAGGCCGAAAGTGCCACGGCTGGCTTGCCCAGCCGTGGCCACGGTTGGGCGAGCCAACCGTGGCACTGCGCTGTGCCCAGCCGTGGGGAAGCTCGACATCGCTCTGGCGGATCTTGTCGGCTGCACCAGAGTAGGGGATGGCTAGGCGGAGTGCAAGAGGGGAGAGGAGCCGCTTGCAAGAGTCGCTCGTTGTTGTAATATGGAGCATCGTGTGACGCGCCCAGCCGGCAAGCCGGCTGGACCACCGAACTCCCTCCCGCGGGTTCCAAACCCCGCGGGAGGGAGGGGCTCTCAGAGTGCGGGTTAGGGGTATCTTGCGGGCTGCGCGAGCGAAGCGGGTCTCGCGCGCTTCCGGAAAGACAAAGCCGATCGGGGATTGGCTTTGGTATGCCCGCCCCCACTTTTTCTCCCCGGCAAGAGTAGATTCTGACGGGTGGTAGTACAGATGAGGAGTGGACACGCTTGGCCCCTGAAGCCGATCGGGCAGTAAGGGTCTACTTCGCGGCGCCGCTGTTCACCCAGGCGGAACGGCGCTGGAACCGGGAGCTGGCCCGGCAGATCGAGAGCGAGCTCGGTTGCACCGTTGTTCTGCCGCAGGACATCTGCGTCGGCGGAAAGAAGAATGCCCCAAGGCATTTCGCGCAGATCCACCACACTTGCATCGAGGGGGTGAAGAGCTGCGACGCGATGGTGGCGATCCTCGACGGCGCCGATGCCGACTCCGGCACCGCCTTCGAGGTGGGCTACGCTTATGCACTCGGCAAACCCGTCATCGCCGTGCGAACCGACTATCGCAAGCAGCAGGAGCGGGGCACCAACCTGATGCTCGCCCGCGGGTGTCAGGCCTACGTCTCGTTTCTCGCTTTCAATGAGGACGTTGCGCAGCTCGGTGCGGAGGTTGCGCGAAAGCTGAGGATCCTCCTCAGGTCGCGGCGGTGATGGACCCAGGACCGCGCCTCCAGCAGCCGCGAGCGCCGGTTGTCGCAAGATCCCACACTGCCCGGCGGCGTGTCGGACTTCCCTACACGAGGGCCTAATGTGCTGTCAGCAGCCGCCTTGGGGCCTGAGAGGCGGGAAGCGCGGAAAGCGCTTTTTTGACTCAAGTTTTGGCGCTTTCCCTCGACTAAACTAGTGAGGAAGAATCCCCGCTGAACTCTTGGTGGGTCTGAAGGAGAGCGCGCGGCGATGGACGAGACCCGCAAGCGCCAGAAGGCAGGGGAGAGTGTGCGACGGGGCGGCCGGGCTGGCCGGGCGCGTCTCGCCGAGTTGAAGCGCCAGATCCAAAGTGGCGCGTACGAGACTCCAGAGAAGCTGGACGTGGCGCTCCGTCGCCTGCTGGCGGACCTGCGTCGGGTGGGAACCGGGGTTGGGCCTAGCCGCGAGGATGAAACTGACGGTGAACGTCCTTGAGACGTTCCCGGTCGAGGTGGGTGTAGAGCTGCGTGGTCATGATGGTGGCGTGGCCGAGCATCTCCTGCACGGAGCGCAAGTCGGCCCCGCCGGCCAGGAGATGGGTCGCGAACGAGTGGCGTAGGGTGTGGGGAAAGACCTCCTTCGAGATGCCCGCCAGGCGGGCGTTTTTTTTCACCACCCGCCAGATGGTCAGCCGTGTCAACCGCGTCCCCCGAGCCGAGACGAACAGAGCGGGCGACGGACGGCCCCGAAGCAGGCGGGGCCGGACCTCGACGGCGTAGCGGCGGGTGAACTCGAGCGCAGGCTTGCCGACAGGGACGACGCGCTCCTTGGACCCCTTCCCCATGCAGCGCAGGTAGCCGTATTGATGGTGGACGCTATCGATGTCGAGGGAGGCCACCTCGCTGGCCCGGACCCCGGTCGCGTAGAGCAGTTCGAGAATCGCCTTGTCGCGGAGGCCGAGGGGCTTACGAATGTCGGGGGCAGCCAGGAGCCTGGCGACCTCCTGCGGGGTGAGGACGGAGGGCAGGCGCCGCCAGAGCTTCGGGGAATCGAGGGCCGCGACCACGTTCCGCTCGACTATCCCCTCGACCGAAAGGTAGCGGTAGAACATCCTCAGCGACGCGAGCATCCGCGCGATGCTCGCCACCGCATAGCCGCGGTCCTTCAGCTCCACGAGGAACCCCAGCGCGACCGTGGTGGTGACCCGCCTCGCGTCGCCGTGGTGCTCGCGGGCCAGGTAGTCGGCGAACTTCATCAGGTCGGCCCTGTATGCCCGCTGCGTGTTCGCCGCCAACCCGCATTCGACGGAGAGATAGTCGATGAAGGACTGAACCAGTGCTTCCGTGGTCATGGCTTCTCCGCCTCGCCACTCTACGCCCCGCAGGACGGTACGTCAAGAACTGACGGAGAATGGCTCGCGCCCCCGGCATCCAAAGCGGCTCTTCGCGCTCGCACTCCGAAAGCCTGACGCACCGTTCGAGTGCCCCATCCCATGCCGCACCCCTGCTGAGGGCCACGCTCGCACAGGACGGGTGCAGTAACGGGTTTTGCGCAGTTGGGCACACTGGAAACCAAACCCAGCCTGTCTGGGTTTGGTTTCCTCTTCCAAGAGCCCGCAGTGACGACACGAGCCAAGGGGAAGGAGC
>Ga0315274_10013183_pt1 | contig 11765 bp, 7 predicted proteins | sample YL17G02_20_MG_FD_203700 | JGI IMG/M metagenome (GOLD analysis project Ga0315274, IMG submission 203700) | Sediment microbial communities from Yellowstone Lake, YNP, Wyoming, USA - YL17G02_20 | ecosystem: Environmental > Aquatic > Freshwater > Lake > Sediment | place: USA: Wyoming | collected...
TTAATTGTTGGGATCTTAATTTATGCTATAGGAAGAAAATTAGAGGAGGGAATAAATAGAAAAGAAACCATAGATAGACACAAAGAAGAAATTGACGATATAAGACTATTAAAATCGGAAGAAGCAAAATATAAAATACTTGGCAATATTAGAAGACTAAATAAACTTAATATCACGCGAATTGACCTGCGTCATTGCACCTTGACGGATTTAAGACTCGAAAATATGAATCTAATGGGAGCGAATATTAGTTATGCGTATTTTGAAAATTCGGTTCTTAATGGCATTAATCTTCAAAAGGCATTTATTAAAAGAGCAGATTTTTCAAACGCCGTTTTATACGGCGCGAACCTACAAGGCTCGAAATTAAACGGCGTTGTTCTAAAAAGAGCCGACTTAAGGAAAGCTAATCTGGATGACGTATTTATGAGTGAAGGAAGCTTGATAGATCAGTTGATTGAAATCAGAGGATTAAGAAATTTTCAAACCCCAGATCTGACCGGAGCTGTATTAATTGGAACGAGCATACGTAATGCAAAAATATTTCTTGCTGATTTAACTGGGGCGATTATTGGTAAGGTAGGATGGTGTGGTAGGGGCCCATTCCAAGAATTAGTTGATTTGAGTGGGACAGATTTATCTGGGTCTGTCTTGAAAGGAATTAGGATAGTTGAAGGAGGCTGTGGTGATGAGTATGAGGGTTGCCCCGATTCGTTAAATTCGGAAGAAATAATTATCGAGGCTTTATCTATAACAAAATCTCTTTACGAAGCTCATCTAGATAAATCTATTGAAAATAAAATGAGGAAGAGATATCCGCGTCTTTTCAAAAGGAAAAATAGCGGGCTTTGAACTGTTTTTCCAACAATAATTGTTAAAGTGTGCGGGTTTACAACCCGGATTCGCTCTGATAAAATCTGAACATGCATAAGGTCCTTGTCCTCGATTTCGGGTCGCAGTACACGCAGCTGATCGCCCGCAAGGTCCGCGAACTCGGCGTCTACTCCGAAATCCAACCCTTCTCGACGCCGCTCGCCCGGATCCGCAAGGGCGCCTTCGACGCGATCATCCTCTCGGGCGGTCCGCAGAGCGTTTACGGAAAGGGGGCCCCGTCGGTCGACCGGGGAGTATTCGATCTTGGAATCCCGATCCTGGGAGTTTGCTACGGCCTTCAACTCATGACCTATCTCCTGGGCGGCCAGGTCGTCCCCTCGGCCCGCCGCGAGTACGGGTTCGCGTCCCTCCGTCCCCAAAACCGGCGCGGGCTCCTGGCCGGCATCGGCGACCGAAGCCAGGTCTGGATGAGCCACGGCGACAAGGCCGAGAGGGTTCCGCCCGGCTTCGCGGTCACGGCCCGCACATCGAACACGAAGATCGCCGCGATGGAGGATCCCGCCCGCCGCTTCTACGGCGTTCAGTTTCATCCCGAAGTCATCCACACCCGGCAGGGCCGGAAAATCCTGTCGAATTTTCTGTTCCGGATCGCGGGCCTCGCTCCGGACTGGAGCATAAGCTCGTTCATCCAAAGAAAGGTCCGGGAGATCCGCGCCCAGGTCGGCCCCCGGCGCAGGGTCATCTGCGGCCTGAGCGGCGGCGTCGACAGCCTGGTCACGGCCCTCCTGGTTCAGCGGGCGGTCGGCCGGCGCCTCGTCTGCGTCTTTGTCGACAACGGCCTCCTCCGCAAGAACCAGTTCGCCGAGCTGATGGCCAAGTTCAAGGACCGGTTCGACCTCAACGTCGTCGGCGTGGACGCCTCGCGCTATTTCCTGGAGCGGCTCCGGGGCGTCGTTCCGCCCGAGCGCAAACGGAAAGTCATCGGCGGAGCCTTCATCCGTGTCTTCGAGCGGGAGGCCCGCAAGATCGGCGGGTCCGACTTCCTGGCCCAAGGGACGATCTATCCCGACGTCATAGAGAGCGCCCCGGTCAAGGGCCCGTCCTCGACCATCAAGTCCCACCACAACGTGGGCGGACTGCCGCCCGGCCTTCGCTTCAAGCTGATCGAACCGCTCCGGGAGCTGTTCAAGGACGAGGTCCGCGCTTTGGGCGTCGAGCTGGGCATCGACCGCGAATTCATCCAGCAGCATCCTTTCCCCGGGCCCGGGCTGGCCGTCCGGATCGTGGGCGAGGTCACCCCGGACCGCGTCCGGACCCTCCAGGACGCCGATGCCGTCCTCCTCGACGAGGTCCGCAGGGCCGGGATCTACCGCCGCCTCTGGCAGGCTTTCGCCGTCCTGCTCCCGGTCCGCTCGGTCGGCGTCATGGGCGACCGCCGGACCTACCAGCGGGTTGTGGTCGCCCGGCTGGTCGAGAGCGTGGATGGGATGACGGCCCAATGGTACCCGGCCTCGTCCCGGCTGCTGGCCCGGATCTCGACCCGGATCGTCAACGAAGTCGAGGGCGTCAACCGCGTCGTCTTCGACGTCACGACCAAACCGCCCGCGACGATCGAGTGGGAGTAGGAAGGGGGCGAAACCGACATGGGCGATCCCTTCATCCATCTTCACACCCACTCGGAGTACAGCGTCCTCGACGGCGCGCTTAAAGTCAAAGACATGCTCGAGACGGCCCGCGCCCTCCGCATGCCGGCCGTCGCCCTGACCGATCACGGCAATATCTTCGGCGCCGTCGATTTCTTCAAGCAGGCCAAGAAACAGGACATCAAGCCCATCCTCGGCACCGAGGCCTACGTCGCCCCGCGCAGCCGGCTCGAAAAGGGGAGCGTCGACAGCGAGGTCCACCACTTCCACCTCGTCCTCCTCGTCAAGAACGAAGAGGGCTACCGGAACCTCTGCCGGCTCATCACCCAGAGCTATATCGAGGGCTTTTACTACCGGCCCCGGATCGACAAGGAGCTGCTGGCCCGGCACAGCCGCGGCCTGATCGGCCTGTCGAGCTGCCTCAAGGGCGAGGTCAGCTACCTCATCGGCAAAGGATTCGAGGCGGACGCGGAACGGACCGCCCTCGAATACGCGGGCATCTTCGCCAAGGGCGACTTCTACCTCGAGCTCCAGGACCACGGCCTCCCGCCCCAGAAGGCCGTCAACGCCGGCCTCGTCCGCCTGGCCCGCAAACACGGCCTCCCCTTGGTCGCGACCAACGACGTCCACTACCTCCGCAAGGAGGACTCCGAAAGCCACGACGTCCTTCTCTGCATCCAAACGAACAAGAAGGTCACCGACCAGGACCGGATCCGGTTCGGCTCGACCGAGTTCTACTTCAAATCCGGCGAAGAAATGAAGGCCCTGTTCGGCGAGGTCCCCGACGCCCTCCACAACACGCTCCACATCGCCGCCCAGTGCGAGTTCCGCTTCCCGTCATCGGGCTACTTCCTCCCCCACTTCAAGCCGCCCGACGGCGCGGAGCTTTCGGACTACTTCGCCCGGGTCGCCCGGCAGGGCTTCGCCGAGCGGCTGCCCGGAATCGAGGAGAGGCGGCGCAAGGGCGAGGTCAGCCATTCCCTCGACGAGTACGAGGAGCGGCTCGAGCGGGAGATCAAGCTGATCCAGTCCATGAAGTTCGAAGGCTACTTCCTGATCGTCTGGGACCTCATCCGGGCCGCCCGCGAGAAAGGCATTCCGGTCGGGCCGGGCCGCGGCTCGGCGGCCGGGAGCATCGTCTCCTGGAGCTTGGGCATCACCGAGATCGACCCGATCGAGTACGACCTCCTGTTCGAACGCTTCCTGAACCCGGAGCGGATCAGCCTCCCCGATATCGACATCGACTTCTGCGGCCGGCGCCGGGGCGAGGTCCTGTCCTACGTGACTCAAAAGTACGGCCAGGAGAACGTCTGCCAGATCATCACCTTCGGGACGATGGCCGCCCGCGGCGCCGTCCGGGACGTGGGCCGGGCCCTCGAGGTCCCGCTGCCCGAGGTCGACCGGATCGCCAAGATGATCCCGTTCGGCCCGGATTCGACGATCGCCGAAGCCCTCAAGAACATCCCCGCCCTCCGGGAGCTGCGGAACGGCAACGCCAAAATCGCCCATCTCATGACGATCGCCGAGAGACTCGAGGGCCAGGTTCGGCACCCCTCGATCCACGCCGCCGGGATCGTCATCACCCCCAAGCCCTTGGTCGAGTACATGCCCCTCTACCAGTCGGCCAAGGGCGAAATCACGACCCAGTTCCCGATGGGCGACATCGAGGCTATCGGGCTCCTCAAGATGGACCTGCTCGGCCTGCGAAACCTGACCGTCATCCGGGACACGATCGAGCTCGTCGAGAAGGACATGGGCGAGCGGATCGACCTGGCGGCCATCCCTCCCGACGATCCGGCGACCTTCCGGCTCTTCCAGACCGGGAACACGGACGGCGTTTTCCAGTTCGAAAGCCACGGCATGAAGGACCTTCTCCGCTCCTACGGGCCGGAGACCTTCCGCGATTTGATCGCCATGAACGCCCTCTACCGGCCCGGTCCGCTCAAGAGCGGGATGACCGATCAGTTCATCAAGCGCAAGCGCCATCCCGAGCAGGCGACGGTCGAGTTTCCCGAATTCGAGCCCGTCCTCAAGGAGACGCGCGGGATCATCGTCTACCAGGAACAGGTCATGAAGATCGCGACCGAGCTGGCCGGGTTCAGCCTGGCCGAGGCCGACCTCCTCCGCAAGGCGATGGGCAAGAAGGTCGCCGAGATCATGGAGGAGCAGAAGCAGCGCTTCCTGCAGGGCGCCCAGAAGAAGGGTCTCAGCAAAGGCCGGGCCGGCAAGATCTTCGACCAGATTCGGCATTTCGCCGAGTATGGGTTCAACAAGTCCCACAGCGCCGCCTACGCCTACCTCGCCTACCAAACGGCCTATCTCAAGGCCCACTACCCCGTCCATTTCCTGGCCGCCCTCCTGACCTCGGAGGCCGAGCGGGGTTCCACCCCGCAGCTCTGGAAGTACATCAACGAGTGCCAGGCGATGGGGATCAAGGTCTTGCCCCCCGACATCAACGAGAGCGGGCTGAGCTTCACGGTTTTGCGCGGGGCGATCCGCTTCGGCCTGGGCGCCATCAAGAACGTGGGCGAAGCGGCCGTCCTGGCCATCCTGAGGGCCCGCGAGAAGAAAGGCCGCTTCGGGACGCCGTTCGAGATTTTCGAGGAGACGGAACCCCATGTCATCAACCGCAAGGTCATCGAGAGCCTGACCAAGGCCGGCGCCTTCGATTCGCTGGGCTGGAAGCGGTCCCAGCTTTTCCATCTTCTCGACGAGATGATCGACTACGCCCACGGCCTCCAGAAAATCCAGTCGACCCGGCAGTCGTTGCTCTTCGGCGCCGGGGAGATGAACGGGCCGGCCGTGCCCGAGGAGGTCCGGGGCATGAGCGAGTGGGACGAGCCGCATTTCCTGTCCTACGAGAAGGACGTCCTGGGCTTTTACATCACCGGCCATCCCCTGACCCAGTACGAGAAGCGGCTCAAGCGGCTCATCTCCCATTTCCTGGGTGACCTGGATGACGAGAGGGACGCCAACACCGACATCCGGGTGGCCGGGATCATCGTCGCCGTCAAGCCGACCAAGACCAAAAAGGACGAACGGATGGCCGTCCTATCCCTCGAGGACCTGACCGGCCGGGTCGAAGTCGTCATCTTCCCGGACGCCTACAAGCGCACCTTCGAGCTTCTCCGCGAAGGCGCCCTGGTCTGGATCAAGGGCCGCTTCCAAGTCGACGGCGAGAATCGCAAGATCATTTTGTCCCAGATCATGCTCCTCGAGGACGCCTTCCTCAAGCAGGCTAGGCGGTTCGTCCTCAAGGTCTTCCTGCCCGGCCTGGAGGAATCCTTGGTTCACGAGCTCCACAGCCTCCTCAACGATCACCCGGGAGGCTGCCCCGTCTACTTCGAGCTCGAAATACCCCATGCCTATAAAATCGTCGCTCGTTCCGTCGAGGTCCAGTCCGTCTCCCCCTCGGACGAGCTCGTCCTCCTGGTCGAGGGGCTTCTCGGAGAGAACTCGGTCGTCATCGACTACGCCTGATGCGTTTTCCTCCTGATCCGCCCGACGCAGCTTTCGTTCAGATATGGAGTTGACCCATTCGCCGACGCTACCCCGCCTTGAAGGCGGGGCTTAAAATCGGAGCCCCCGCCTTTCAAGGCGGGGACGAGAGCCGACACTTTTGTACTCAGCCCCTTTAGAGGGGATGGGGCTGAGTGGGCTCAGGGTTAACCCCGAACAAGCCCCGGCATTCATGCCGGGGAGCAGCCTTGCAGCACTCAGGGCTTCCATGAGGGCTTCCATGAGTGTCGAGGGGTTGACACCGGCCGCGCAAAAATGCTAAGGAAGATTTGACATTCCGGAGGTTCCGGGAATTTCCATGGCTTACAAGCTGGTCCTCGCCGACGCTTCGCCTTCCATCCAGAAGGCGGTCCAGCTGGCTTTTCCCCCCGCCGAGTTCGAGGTCAGCTCCGTTTCCGACGGCCGGGACCTCCAGACGCTTCTGGGACGGGAGCGGCCGGACGTCCTCCTCCTCAGTCTGTCCCTTCCGGGAGGGGGAGGCTACGATATCGGCCGGGCCCTGTCGGGGCAGGACGAGTTCGGCCAGACGGCCCTATTTCTCCTCAGGGGTGTCTTCGAGCCCATGAACGAGGATCAGCTCGGCGGCATCCGCTTCGACGGGCTGGTCGTCAAACCCTTCGATTCGGAGGGCCTGGTCCGGGCCGTCAAAGAGGCCCTGGACAGGAAAAAGGGCCCCCTGTCTTTCCCCGAGGAAGCCAACCTGGAAGAGATCGTCGTCGAGAATCCCAAGCCTCCTTCCGGGACGGCGCGGGTCTTTCCCGAAATCGTCAGGGCGGCCGTCCGGGAGGAGATCCTGGCCGTCGAACGGGAGCTGGAGAAGCGGATCAGGACCAGAATCCTGGCCGTAGTCAAAGAATGGATGGAAAAGCCGCGGGGAAACGGACCCCGGCCATAGGCGTCCGCCGCCGAGGAAGACCATGAAGATCGGCGCCAAAGTATTCGCCCATCAATCCTGCGGGTCCACCAACGACCTCGCCCGGGAGATGGCTCTTTCCGGCGAGGAGGAAGGGACCGTCGTGACCGCCGGGGCCCAAACCCAAGGACGCGGTACCAAGGGCCGAACCTGGCATTCGCCGGCGGGCCGGGGTTTATACATGTCGGTCATCCTCAGGCCGCCGGCGGCCGACCTGTCGCTCCTGCCGCTGGCCGCCGGGCTCGGCGTCCGGGACGGAATCCTCGAGGCCGGGGGAGTTCAGGCCCGGCTGAAGTGGCCCAACGACCTCGTCTGGAACAAACGAAAGCTCGGCGGAATCCTCTGCGAAGCCCGCGGCGGCGACGGCCCGGACCGGTTCGCCGTCCTCGGCATCGGCCTCAACCTGACTCAGGACGAACGGGATTTCCCCGAGGATATTCGCGCCGCGGCCGCCTCCCTTCGGATGGCGGGCGGCTGGGATGAAGACGAGCAACGGCTTTTCTCCGGGCTGTGCGCCGGGCTCGAACGCTGGTACGGCGTTTTTCGGGACGGCCGGGCCCGCGACATCCTCGACGCCTACCGGGACGCCGCGTCCTTCGCGCCGGGGGACGTCATAACCCTGCGCCGCGATGACGGCGCATCGCTTCAAGGACGCTGGGCCGGCTTCGACGATCGGGGCGGTCTCGTCCTCGACCTCCCGGAGGGCCGGGCCGTGTTCTTCTCGGCGGACGCCGTATCGCTGGAGGACGCCGGCTGAGGCCGGGACGGAGGAGCCCATGCTGCTGGCCATCGACATCGGCAACACGACCGTGGCCGTCGGATTGTTCGACGGGAAAACGTTGCGCCGGACCTGGAGGTTCCGGACCGAGCGCGAGAAGACCTGCGACGAATACAGCCTCGACATCCAGAACGCGCTCCGCTTCGCCGGGTTCGAAACGACGGCCGTGGCGGCCGTCATCTTCTCCTCGGTCGTTCCGCCCTTGACGCCGGTTTTTCTGTCCCTGAGCCAGGATTTGTTCCGATCCCGAGCCCTTGTCGTCGGGCCCGGGCTCAAGACGGGCATGTCCATTCTCTACGAGAACCCCCTCGAAGTGGGGGCCGACCGGATCGTCGCCTCGGTGGCGGCCTTCGAGAGGCACGGCGGGCCGTGCATCGTGGTCGATTTCGGGACGGCCACGACCTTCGACGCCATCTCGGCCCGGGGGGAATACTTGGGAGGGGCGATCGCGCCCGGAATCCAGATCTCGGCCGAGGCCCTTTACCTGAAGACGGCCAAGCTTCCGCGGATCGAGATCCGCAAGCCGGCCCGCGCGGTCGGAAAGACGACCGTCGCCAGCATGCAATCCGGCCTCTATTTCGGCTATGTCGGCCTCGTCGATAATATCATTTCCGAAATCAAGCGGGAGCTCGGCGACGAACTCAAAATCAGGGTCGTCGCGACCGGCGGCTTCGCGACCCAGATCGCGCCCGAGCTCCCGGCGATCGACGTCCTGGAGCCGGACCTCGTCCTGGAGGGGCTCCGGATAATCTATGAAAGGAACAGGTCCTAAAGGGGGAGCGATGGACGGCGAACAGAGCGGGCGGAGCGGATATTACAGGGCCATTGCGCGGGCGTTTCTGGCCAGGCGGGGCGCCCCGTTCTTTTTGTCGCCCCAGGATCTCGCCCTAGTCGCCGATTGGGAGCGGCTGCGGATTCCCCTCCCGGTCGTCCTGGAGGGAATCGAGAAGACCTTCGAGCCGGGACGGGGCCAAGTCCGCAAAAAGATCCTGACCTTGAACGCCTGCAACTCCCAGGTTAAGAAGAGCTTCGAACTCTACCGTGAGCGCCGCGTCGGGAAAAGCCGGAGTAGGAAGACCGGGCTTCGCGAGGATCCCAGGAATCGGGTCCATGCCGATGTCTCGCGTTTCCTGGACGCCCTTCCGCCCGCCCTCCCCTACTTGGAAGGGATTTATCGCCGCGCCCAGGAGCTGCTCGCCAACCGGGAAACCGGGGACGCCCTGTTCGAAGAGCTCGACGAACGGGTGGACGATCTTCTCCTCCGCTACTGCAGCCAGGACGACAAAATCTCCCTGCGCGAGGCGGCGGCCAAGGACTATCCGGGCCGGGGTCCGGAGGAGATCCTCCGGATCTTTCACATCAAGCTCATCAAGTATCTCCGGGAGAAGTATAAGATTCCCTATTTCTCCTTCTATTATTATTGACGAGTGCCCTTCTCCATGAAAGACCGGATCCTGAAGCTCCTGGCCGATAAAAAGGCGCGGATGAGCCTGCCCAAGCTCGCCCGCGAGCTCGGCCTCCGGGCGGCGGACAGGACGCGGCTGGCCAAGGCGCTCAAGGACCTCGAGGCCAAAGGCCTCGTCCACCGCGTCCGGGACAACTACGCGGCGCCGCCCCGCTCCCAGGTTGAAGCCGGCGTTTTCGTCCCCGCCGCCGGCGGCTACGGCTTCGTGGTCCTCGACGTTCAGGGCAAGGATAAAGGCGTCATCCCTGCTACTGACGTCGAGGGCGGCGGGCGCGAGGATATCTTCATCCCGGCCCGTTTCCGGGCCGGAGCCCTGCGCGGGGATACAGTCGAAGTCCTTTCGACCGACAAAGGGCGTAAGGGCAAGCCCGAGGGACGGATTGTCCGGGTTCTCCGCAAGGCCGCGACGCGGCGGATCGGCGTTTACAAGGAACGCTCGGGACAGCCCTTCTTCCAGCCCTTCGACGAGCCGTCCCAGGACGACCTGCCCATCGCCTCCCGGGAAGGCTTGGCCCCGGCGCCGGGCATGATCGTGGAGGTCGACCGGGACCGGATGACGCTCGCGAGGATTCTGGGCGATCCCGAGGCTCCCGGCGTCGATATCGAAACCGTTCTCCGCAAATACGACCTGCCCTCCGAGTTCCCGGCCGGCGTCCTCGAGGAGGCCGCCGCCGTCTCCGACGTCCGCGTTCCCGAGGATACGCCGGGACGGGAGGATTTTACGTCCTGGCCGACCGTAACCATCGACGGGGAGACCGCCCAGGATTTCGACGACGCCGTTTCGGCCCGGGACCTCGGAAACGGACGCTGTCTCGTCGGAGTTCACATCGCCGACGTGAGTCACTACGTCCGGCCCGGGACCGCGCTTGATCGGGCCGCGCGCGAGAGGGCCACGAGCGTCTATCTTCCGGGACGGACCCTCCCGATGCTTCCCGAGAGGCTATCCAACGACATCTGCAGCCTGAGGCCGAACCGGCCGAGGCTCGCCTTCTCGGTTCTTCTCGAATTGGACGGACGGGGGAAGGTCCTCGGCGCCGATTTCAAACCGTCTTTCATCCGGACCGAAGCCCGAATGACCTACACCTCCGTGTCCCGGATCCTCGAAGGCGACGAGGAAGAGCGGCGTCGCCATGCCCCTCTCGTCCCCCACCTCCTCCGTCTCCGGGAGGCCGCGCAGGCCCTGAGGCGGCGGCGCCTCGAGGAGGGCAGCCTGGATTTCGACCTGCTCGAGCCCGAGCTCGTCTACAGCGAAGGGAAGCTCGCCGCCGTCGTTTCCGCGGAGCGTAACGAGGCCCACGAGATCATCGAGGACCTCATGGTCGCCGCCAACGAGGCCGTGGCCGCCTACGTCTCGGCCCATGGCGCTCCGTCGCTCTACCGCGTCCATCCGGCGCCGGCCCGAGCCGACCTCGAGAAACTTCGAGAGATCCTGACGTCCTTCGGGCTGGAGCTTCCCCCGGCGGCCAAGGTCGTGGTCAAGGACATCCAGAAGGTCCTGCGGGCCGCCGAGCGGCGCCCCGAGGCCAAGGTCATCCATTTTCTCATCCTGCGCGCCTTGAGGCTGGCCGTCTACAGCGCCGCGAACTCCGGACACTACGGCCTGGCCAAGACGAACTATACCCATTTCACCTCGCCCATCCGGCGCTACCCGGACCTCGTCGTTCACCGTGTTCTTCGCCGGGTTCTGGCCGGCGAGAAGCGGAAAGCGGCCGACCTCTCCGACCTGGCCGTCCATTGTTCGAACCGGGAGCGGCGGGCCGACGAGGCCGAGAAGGACCTGGTCGAATGGCGCATCTTCCGCTTCCTCAAGGGCAGGCTGGGGGAAGAGACGGAGGGCCTGATCGTCGACATGAACAGGGCCGGGCTCGTCGTGGCCTTGACCGATTATTTCGTGGAAGGGCTGGTGGCCTACCCCGACCTCGACGGGGATTACTACGTTCGCCAGACCGAGACGCGGCTGGTGGGAAAGAGGAAGCGGCGCGTGTTCCGCCTCGGCGACAAAGTCCTGGTCCTGGTCGTCGCGGTCGATCCCGTCCTGAGGAGAATTCAACTTGTGTTAAAGGCCAAGGAGGACAGTCCCCGATGATGTCGAACCGCATCGATGTCGCCCTCGAGTTCGCGGCCGGACTCAAGACGTTTCCCAAAGAGGCCGTCCTCGCCGCCGGCGCGACGAGAGTTCAGGCCAGGCTCGTTTATTATCCCCCGATCAAGGGGAGCGGAGGCGGGCCCGTCCTGGCCCGGGCCGATCTCTCCGTCCCGGCCGACGTCCGCTGGAACGACGGGTTCGACGTATCCGCCGCGCGCGGCGGGGATGCCCTGGGCCGCGGCCGGGTCCTCCATCCCCAGGCTCCGAAGCTGGGCCAGGTCCGGATGGCGCGCCGGACCGGTCTCCTGGAAAAGCTTCTCGGCGGCGAAGGGGACATGATTCGGGCCTTCGCCCTGGAGAAGGGCGTGCAGGGAATCCGCGAGGACGATTTGGTCGAGTTGGCCCCCCTCAAGCCCGGCCGCTTGGAACGGCTGAGTCCCGAGCTCGAGTCCCAGGGTCAAATCAAGATCCTGTCTTTCTCGCCGCTGGTCCTCGTCGCCCGAGACAGCCTCGATCTTCTCGGCCGG
>Ga0315274_10013188_pt1 | contig 11762 bp, 15 predicted proteins | sample YL17G02_20_MG_FD_203700 | JGI IMG/M metagenome (GOLD analysis project Ga0315274, IMG submission 203700) | Sediment microbial communities from Yellowstone Lake, YNP, Wyoming, USA - YL17G02_20 | ecosystem: Environmental > Aquatic > Freshwater > Lake > Sediment | place: USA: Wyoming | collected...
CGCCAACGGTCGTCCGCGTACCCGGCTTCCCCCAGCGACCTCAGATCCTGGGAGGAGTCAACCGTCACTCGTGCATCGCCACCCGGGCTTCCAACGCCGAAATGCCGATGGACGGCAGCACCTGGTCGGCGGCCCCGAGGGAGAACGCGCCGAACTGGCTGACTGTCTGCAACGCCGTCGGGGTCGCCGTGATGATCGGCGTCAAAGACGTGTAGGCGCCCGTCGGCACGGCGGGGCTGCCGTACTGCGACTGGTTCGTCTGATTGATGGACGACAGCCGGAAGTCCGAGTAGACGCCCGGCGGATCGTAGGGCTGCTCGCCGTTCCCCTGGAACCACATGCGAACGTCGGCGGCGGCGTTCGCGGCAGCCCACCCTTGAATCCGCATCTGCTGCAACGAGAACCGTTTGAGCTGCTTGTGGATCGGCGGAAACGAAAACTTGACGGGAATCGAGTTGCCCGCGCCGCCCGTGTAGTAGTCCTTCGGCACCGGGGGCGTCGCGAACGACGCGGAGGCTCCTTGCGGATGGTGGGGCATGACGAGCACGGAAACCTGGTCGTCGGCCAACACCAGCGCCGAGTTCAGCGGCCCCGACGCGCCTTTCGCGAACCGGGTGGCCGAGTAGGGAGCCGTGTAGACGGCCCCGGCGGTACGGAACCCGTGCGGGAACCAGGCGTTGCGCTCGGGGATCAGCTCCCAGTAGTGGCGGTGGGAGGTGGCGTTGCCGTCTCCGGTGGAGCTGGAGCCGAGGTTGCTGAAGTAGGCGCGATCCCAGGCCGCCCAACACGTGTACGGGTTGCCGTAGGTGGTTCCGAAGTCCCAGTCGGGCCGGATCGCGTCCGACAGCGTGACGACGGTGTCGCCGTCCAAACGGTAGATGCCGTAGAAGTTGCAGAAGTAGATGTGTCCGGCCACCGACGTGACGGACTCGGAGGTGGCGGCGCCCCGGTAGGCGTCGATGGTGATGTAGGCGCCCGTCGAGGCGGAGTAAACGCGGTAGGAGGACGTGGCCTTGAACACCTGCATGGAGCCACGGCCGACAACGTCCATGCCGTTGCCGACGCCGATGGCGGTGATGGCGAAGTCGTTGACTTCGCGCAAGTCCACGAAGTCGGTCGCCGTCGTCCACGTGGCGGCGGTTCCGGCGTTCGACCACCAAATGCGCGACGGGTTGCCCGGGTCGCCTCCCACCCACACCTTGTTCTGCCAGGCGCAAATGCAAGAGCCTTTGACGGCGACGGTGACGGCAGCGCCGATGACTCCGGCGCCGTTCCAGGTGAAGACACCATCGACGGGATGTACGACGACGAGCAGGCCCGTGAACTCGACGGCCTGCACCTTGTCCGAAGTCGAAAACGTCTTCAGCAGCGTGCGTCCGGCGAGCGCCTGGTTCGTCGCCGAAATCGTGTACGAGTAGAGGCCGGTGCCTTCCTGCGAGATGAAGAAGTCCAGCTTGGAGCTATAGAAAATGTACTTGCTGGCGGCCCCCAACGTCCCGGCCAGGATGGTGCCGAACCGGCTGACGAGCATCCGGCCGCGCAACGTGGCGTTGAACATGCCGGGCGCCGAATACGGGGACGGCAGCGTGTACGGCGACTCGATGAAGTTGACGCCGCCGGAGAAGTCGTCAAGGAAACTCGTCTCAACAGCGGTTCCGCCTTTGCCTTTCATCAGGTCAACTGATCCCGCGAGAACTGGTAGTTGGAACGATGGTCGAACGGCGCGTACAACGACACCAGCTTCTGCACCCCGTCAGTGAACAACTGTTCATGGTACGTCTCCAGGGGGGAACCCATCATCCCGTAGCCGGACGCGGCTGCCCCGTGCACGAGGATGTAGTGGAACGACGAATCCCAGCATGGCTGCTGCGTCATCGTGGAACCGTCCCACGGCCCCGGAACGATTGTCGTTCCGGCAGCGTCGAAGACGAACTGCTTGCGTTCGTACACCAGCTTGAACGTCGCGGACGCCGACGGGGTCGGCCCCAGGTAGAAGGTGCCGTTGATGAAGCAGTAGTGGGTCGGCGGCCCCGACGACGTGGCGGGCAGGGTGCCGAACTGGCGGAAGAACTCCACCGGAGGGATCTCGGAAAGCGGCTGATCGTTGTCGTCAAACAGGTAGATCGGCTTGAAGCACGTGGCCGGGGCCGCGACCGTGACGGTGCCCCCGGTGACAGCCAGGCTCGTCGGCCCTACCGTCTTGAACGGCCAGTCGGCGGCGCCCCACACCTGCGCGTAACGGTAGATGATCCAGTCCGTTGTCGTCACGTTTGTGGAGAACATGCCGTAGTCGGACGTGGTGTTCAGGTACGCGGTGATCTGAGTGAAGTTCACTTGCCAATCCTCCGGCGCTCGCGCTCCCGCGCCCGTTGCAGATGAACGCCCCGGTGCAGCACGGAGGAACGCCGGTCGGAACGAGCCACCTCCAAAGCCTGCTCCTCGTAGGCGGCGGCCATGTCGGCGTCGTGGCTGGCCTTCAGCGCGTCGTTGTGCGCGTTGATTTGCGCCAGCGATGTCGGCCCTTCCTTCATCCGCTTCTGGATCGCCAACGTCAGCGCGGACGAAAGCTGCTTCGGGGTGCCGTCCGGCTCCCGCCAGTCCTCGATGAACGCCGGGGGCACGGTGCCGTCGGTGTAGTAGATGACCACGTAGTAGTCTCGGCCCATCCTGTCGCGCTCACGGGTGAGCACGAGATGCAGGTCTAGTTCGCGAAGCTGAATCTGCATCGCCCGCTCGTCCATGCTGGGAAGAAAGAGGGATGTCATGGGCTGGAGCATAGAACGGGGGCCGGATGCCCGGCCCCCGTTCATTCCCCGCTACCAGGCTGCGACTAGGTCGCCTGCGTCAAGTTGCCGACGCTGACCGTGGTGTTGCAGCGCGTGAAGCCGAACTGCACCATCCACACCAGCCACGCCTCGACCGGGAGCGCCCGGCTGAAGCGCTGGAACATGTCGCCCGTGTACTCGTCCCAGTTCGGGCCGTCATCGAGCGCGTACAGGCCACAGTCATCGGTGTTGACACCGATGCTCGTCTGCGGCGCCATGTCGTACTCCGGCACCAGCAGCTTGTTCCGGTACTTCACCCCGGCCCAGCCTGACTCCAACTGGCCCGCAGCCCCGTTCCACTGGGCCTGCACCGTCAGACCCTGCGTGAACTTGTCCACGACGAACGGGTCGGTGAGGTAGAAGTTCGGGCCGGTGCCCGCGTAGATCATGGCCTGCCGCTCGGCAGCGTCGAACACGGAGATGGTCGGATCGACCACCGTGGTGATCCCGACACGGCCGTCCGTGCCCTTCCACTGCACGACCGTCGCCTTGTTGATCCCCTGGAAGGTGCCCGTGGTCGCCGCAGCGCCCCGGATTCCGCCCATCGCCTGACCGACCGAACCCGTACCAGTCGAAGGCGTCGCCCAGGTGCCGGTGCCAGGCCCGGTGTTCTGGATGTAGAAGCCCTCCGACGTGGTTGCCACCAGGTTGCCCGAGCCGCCACCCGCAACCGTCTGCGTGGTGGAGAACAGGATCGTGCCCGCCGACGGCGAGTTCGACGCGATCTTGCGTGCCAGCCCCTGACCCGGATCGACGCCCGTGGTCTTCGTCCGCATGTCCACCACGCGGTTCGCGTAGAGCTGGTAGAAGTTCGCCGTCGTCCCGACCGTCTGCGTCAGGGACGTGGCGTTGGCCGTGATGTTGGAGATCAGGCCGGTTCCGTCGCCGACCATCTGCTCGTTCATCACGCGGGAGATGGCGTCCTCCGCCATCCGCATCTTCGTCGGAACCACCTGCGCCCACGACGTGTCGTTCGTGTTCCGCGCCTGCCGCATGAGCTGCGTGGTGAACGAGATCGTGTGCTCGATGATCGCCGTCTGGATGTTCGCCTGCACGTCGTCAATGGTCTGCGCGAGGCCGACGACGCCGGACTCTGTGACCATCTGCGTGCCCTGCTGCGGCGCCAGAATCACGGGAATCGTGATCTGCTTGCCGCTCCACATTTGCGGGTTCTTGTTCCGCTTGACCTCGGAAAGAAGAACCGTCTTCCAACGCAGCGCCTCGACCAGCGGCCCACGCATCTCTCGCATGAGGTTGGCCCAGGTGCCCGCTGTCCCGCCGGTTTCGTCAGCCATCAGTGTTCCTTTTCTCGTTGGAGTCCGCCGAAGGCGGAGATGCGGCAAGTGTGCACAGGCGGTCGGACGGACTACTACGTCTGGACGCCCGACAACATGCGGGCCACGACTTCCTCGTAGCGGTTTCCGCCCTTCGGCACCCCGGGCATCTCCATCGCCGCGCCCCCCGCTCCCATGTCGCCCGTCGCCCCGGCCTGCCGTTCCAGCGTCTGCTTGTACTCGGCGACGGCCGCCTGGCCGATCTCCTCCTGCCAGGTGTGCGCTGTTTTCGCGGCCTCCGTCAAAGCCGTCTCGGCGTCGTAGCCCTGCGCCAGATACGACTGAGCGATGGTCAGCGCCCGGTTGTGGTCGAACGCGCCGACGCTGCCTTCCAGGTTCTTCAGCGCCTCGGTCGCCATCTGCTCGCCCTGCTGCGACGCCATCTGCTCCAGCATCGGCGCATACGGCCCCAGCGCTTCCTGCACCGCCGACGTGATGATCTGTGGGTCGAAGCCCTGCTGCTGGCCTCCGCCGAGCACGTTGTACGGGTCTTGCCCGCCGCCGTACTGCTCCGACCAGGCCGCGTAATCCTGAAGCCACTGGTCGTAGGCCGGGTCGCCCGTGAACTGCAAGCCCTGCTGACCCGCATACGGATCTTGGAAGCCCGCCAGATGATCTTCCGGCGGAGCCGACAGCAGCTCGTTCAGGTTGTTCAACACCGGAGCGGCACCCGAGATGAACTGGTCGATGCGCTGCCCCCACTCCTCCGTCGGCTGCCAGCCGCCCGCGCCCGCCGCGCCCTGCTCTCCTCCCTGCTCTCCCGGGGCGCCTGCGGGCACGCCCTGCTCGCCCATCACGCGCTCGTAATCTCCTGTGCCGCCCGGCGCTCCCCCGCCGTCCTCGGGCGCCTCAAACATGAACATCTGCCTTGCGAACATTCCCATCCTCCCTTAGCTGACGTAAACCCACGGAATCTGTGTGCTCCCGGTGATCGCTGTCGCCGGGCCTGCTGGCAACGCCGTCGTCAAACCCGTGTTGGACGCACCATTCAGGATCGGCGCGAGGTTCAGGTGAACCGTTGTTCCTACGGAGTTCCCGAGAACGGTCGGCATCGTCGTGGACACCGTCACCATGATCGCCGCGTAGTAAAGACCGTCATACGTTGTTGTGAACGGAGCCGTCATCGCGAGCGTCTTCACGGTGTTCGCACCCCAGGCCGTCGCGCCGTCGTTCACCGACGAAACGAGCAGCAGCCGGGCTGAATCGTACAGTCCGAACAACTGGTTTGTGGGGCCGGTCGCGCCCGTCGTGCCCGAACAGAACGACATGGACGTGACGACGATTCCTGCGGGAAGCGAAATGGCGACCAGGCCCATCGTGCCCGAAACATTCAGGGTGACGGTCGGGTCGAACCGGGCCGCAAGACGACTGAAGTTGGAGAACTGGGAGCCGCTAACGAGAAACGGGTTCGCGCTTGGAGCGCCGATTGTCAAAGCAACATCGCCTTGTGTGGAGCGCACCGTCGCGAAATCGACGCCCGCGCCTGCGGCGAACGACAGCTCGTTGCGATTGTCTCCGATGACCCCTTCGACTTTGGCTTGCATGGTCAGCCCTCCATTATTTTGCGGCCCGCCTCAACATACGGATCGACGTTGTGTTTTCGCATCCCCGACTGGACGGCCGCACGCACGTGATGCAGCTCGTTGTGACCATACTTCGCCTGGTTCTCCGGCACATTCAGGTGCGCCCACGCGGCCCGAACGTGCTCCTCGCTGTCAATCGGGTAGCGAGGCTTCTTGTCGGCCTGGTAGCCGGGGTCGGCGTAGGCGGTGCCGCCGCCCGGACGTGGCGCTACACCCGCCCCTTTGTAGGAGCGGGTGTAGCTCATGTGCACGTTGTGATCCCGAGCCACCTACGTCCGCTTCTCAGGCCCGATGTACGGCTTGTGCTGCTGCTCCTGAATCGACGTGAGCGTGTTCAGGGCAGCCGTCGCCTTCGACACCGAAGCGGCGTCGGGCAGCTCCACGATGGCGGCGTGCAGATGCTGGATCGCGTGCGACAGCGACGCGAACTGGCCGCGCTTCTCCCGGTTGTCCTGAGCGGTTTCGGCGGGATGCATGACCTACGCGCCCGTCACGGCCTGGTAGCTGATCTCGACGCGGGTGACGACGGCCGACAGGTTGACCGCACCCGCGATCTCCGTCGTGCCGTTGAAGTACATGATCTTCAGCGTCGCCCGGTTCAGCACGACGGCCTGCCCGGTGATCGGCGTCTCAGCGTTGAAGTGGATGATCGCGTTGAGGTTCGCGGGCACGGCCGGAAGGCCAGCCCACACCTCGGGCGCGAGCGCCTGAAGCTGCGCGACCGTCAGCAGCTCACCGCCCGCCCCGTATGACGCGGGGCCGGTGATGTCCACGTACACCTTGCGGATGTTTCCTGCGCGGGAGCGCCGCACGTTCGCGATTGTGACAGCCATTTCTTAGTCCCTTCTCGATAGGGTGGGCACCTAGACTTCTGGCTAGGTGTCGTAGTAGTAGTAGATGACGCCGTTCGCTCCGGCGCCCGCGCCCACTGACGTGATCGTCAGCTTGTTGCCCTGCACGGCCGTCTGGATCAGCGGCTGCCCTTCCGAGGCGACCAGCACCAGCGACCCGTTGACGCCGATGTTCATGGCGCCCGTGATCGCCGTCGGGCCGGTGCCCTCGAAAAACTGGATGGTGCCCGCAGCGGGCGACGTGAGGATGATGCGCGTCACGTAGATGCGCAGGCCCGCGACCGCCGCCACCACGTCGAGCGCGGCGGGGGTGGCGACCTGGGCGATGGCGACACCCGTGACGGTGCGGCTGAAAGTGGATTGGGTCATGGCAGCAGTGTTCCTTCCTGGTCGGACGGACTCAGTTGTTCGGCCCCGGCGGCGGCGCCGACCCAGGCGGAGGAATGTTGGCTGCGCCGCCCCCACCGGGGGGCGCCAACGGCGTTTGCGGAGCGACCGGCCCCTGCCCGCCGCCCGCCGCGCCGAAGCCGCCCTGCAAACTGGGGGCGGTCGTGCCGGGGGTTGCCGACTGGGCCTTCGCGTCCTCGTGCTCCTGAATGTGCTCCTGCAACGCCCGCACCACGTCGTGCGCGTCAGGGATCAGCAGATGCAGCTCGACAGCCGAGGTGTGCTCCGCGATGTGGATGTCGTGGTTGTCGGTCGGGGCGACATCGACCACGCCGCCCTTCGCGATCAGCATGTTCTCGATGTCCGCCTTTTCCTTCTGCGCCTCGTTCGGAGACGTGGGCAGCGGCAAAGCCTTGCCCTGCTCCAACGAGTCGTACAGCCAGTGAGGCGACAGCGGCTGCCCGGCCGAAATGCTCCGGTCGAACAGATCAAAAATCTTCTGGATTTCGGCGGCCTGGTTCTTCGGCGTCGGGGCGCCCTTGCCGACCTTCACGAAAATGTCGGGCGGCATCTTCGTGGCGTTGAAGATGAACGCGGTGATCTCGTCGTCCTGTCCGGCAAGCTGGATTTGCTTCTGCGGCCCCCAGTAGTCCTTGATGTCGGAGCACGTGTACTTCACCAGCCAGGCGACGTTGTTGCGGATCTGACGGATGATGGGGCCGACCCGGCGGTCATCTTGTTCCGCCAGCAGGGCCATCGCCGAGTAGGCGCTGACACCGCCGGGTGCGCCCTGCCCCAGTGTTACTTGGCCCATACCCATCACCTTGTCCATGTCGGCGTCGTGCATCTGCACGTCCTGCGCCAACCACGGCCCCGGCCCCGTGCCTGACGTTTCCGTCGGCATGTCGATGCCGTTGCGAACCTCGATGACTTCCATCACCTTGCCGCCCTGAAGGTGCGTTGCGTTCAATGCGTTCGGGCGCGTGTAGATGCGCCCCAGTCCAGCCCGGTCTTTCATCTCGATGTACTGGGAGCGCGAGCGGTTGCGCTGCCTTTGCGGCCCGATGCCAGGTTCGACCAGCCCAATCGGCCAGAAGCGGTCGGGCACCATGTTGTACTTGAAGAACTTGATGCCGGTGTGAGGCTCCCCCGCGATCTCGTAGGGGAAATGCTTGACCTCGTCCAGCTTCACGTCCTGCGACCACACGACGACGCGGCCGTCGGGGAACTCGCGAGTCGGCCACTCGTACCCCTTGTAAAGCATCGCGTGACCCTTCAACCGGCCCGTCGTTGTCTGCGAGACTCCGCCGTCGTCAGCACTCAGCACGTCGCGCAAGCCCATCATGTCCACCGACGCCATGTTCTGCTCGGTGAGGCCGTCGGCCTTGTCGCCGTACTGCAAGCGCAGCTTCTCGATGGAGGCGGGCTGCTCGATGATGAGCCAGGGGAAGTCGCGCTCGTGGACGACGCCGGGGGGCGGCAGAATGTTGTTCGGCGACAGCACCTTCCAGTCCAAACAGCCGCGCACATCCCTGAACTGAACACCTGTTCCTTGACCGAGGTAGTTCTCGGCGACCATCTTCACCTGCTCGGCGGGGTCGAGCACCGGCTTTCCGTTCACGTAGGGCACGTTCTTCTGGAGCACGGGGCCGCGCTGCGGATTCCACATCGCCTGCACCCCCGCCAGGCCGAAGGCGCACATGCGGATGAAAGCGTCGTACAGGCGCTCGTCGGCGTCGATCTCCTCCGACCAGGCGTACTCGACGGCCAGGTTCGCCTGCTTCGCGAAGCGCTCCGCCTCCTCGTCGTCGCGCCGGAAGAAAAGCTGCGGCAGCAGCTCGTCCCCGGCGAACTTGCCCACGTTCGTCATCAGGTACGACGTGATGACGTTGACGGTGTGCCGCTCCCGGTTCGACGGGTTCGGCTCCGAGACGATCCGGCGGTCGCGCTTCGACCATCCGACCCACTGCTTGTTCGCGATGAACGCCTGGCACAAAGCCCACGTCGGCTCGTAGCGCTTCCGGTCTTTCGACGCCTGCTCGCGCCTGTCCTGCCACACGGCCAGATCGGAACGCGGCGGCGCGAACGGAGAGATCGTGTCACGTGACAGGAAAACACTGTCGGCCATCAGTCAGGCTCCCTCAACATGCGTTCGCGGGGGGACATGGTCACGCTCGTGTACTCGCCCTCGATGCCGTCCTCGTTGAAGGCGGGCAGGTCGAGCGGCAAATACAGGTCGTCAGCCAACGTCTGATCGGCGTCGAAGATGTCGGGAGGGGGCGGCGGCTTCTGCTCGTGAAACACGTCGGGCATCGGCGCTTTCGCCAGGTGCATGATGCGGTCGAGAAGGCGCTCGCGCTCGTCGCGCCATTCGGCACGCTCGCGGTCGAACTTTCGCTCCTGCTCGGCGAGGAGCGCGAGCACCTTCTCCGTTCTCATGCTGCTGCGTCTGCGTCGGCCTCGGCCGCTGCGTCCGCCTCCTCCTGCGCTGCCGTGTTCGCCTCGACGGCGAGCTGCACCGTGGACTTCTCCTCCTCGGCAGGCTCCTCCTCGGCAGCAGGCTCCTCGGCCACCGCTTCCTCGGCCGCGTTCGCCTGCTCCTCGCCCAGCAGCACCGGAGGCGGATTGTAGGAGGCGTCGAACGGGCCTCCGGCAGCCTCGATGGCCGCCTCGTGGTCGGCCTCGTTCTGGCGGGCCGTCTCCGAGTAGAACGCCAGGTCTTTCACCTCGCCGTCGCGGAGGCTGTCGAACAGCCACTCCAGCGGCAGCGGGTCGCGACCGATGACCGACTGGCGGTACTGCTCCAGAACGGCGGCTGCGTTGCCGACGAGATCGTCGTCAATCTTCGGGTACGTCTCGGCCGAGTACACGGCCTCCTTCTTCTTCGCCATCATCGTCCTCCCTGTCCTTGTCGCTGACCCTGCTGGGCCATGAGAAGCATCCCGAGTTGGGCCAGCAGCGGAGAGATGCCGCCGTTCGGCTGCTGCCCCTGCGGAGGGGCGGGCGGCCCGAAGCCGTCGCCCAGGAGGGCGGCGAACGGATGCGGGGAACCTGCACCCGTGGGAGTCTGTGCCGAACCGACCTCGCCGTAACCGGAGCCGGGCGCCATGCCCCGGTAGCCGATCTGACGGTTCGTGTTGAAACGCTGCACGTTCGGTGCGGTGCGAGCGAACAAGCCCTGCTGGAGCATCGGCCCCAACATGCTGTTCCCCGCACCCTGCCGCTGTGCGCGGCGAAAAGTGCCGTTCATTTGATCGGAGAGCATCAGTGGGCCACCGTTTCCAGTCGAAGGGTGTCAACCACGTCACCGACGGTGAGCGTCTTCTTCGACAGCAGGGCCGTCAGCTCCGTGATCTCCGTGTTCAGGTTCTCGACGTGCGCTTGCAGTTCTTCCAGTTTGCTCGTGTCCACCATCATCCCGGTCATGCGGCCCACCTGCACCGCGCAACCCGGGTTCTCGACGGTGCCGACGCACAAGTAGAGGCCGCCGTTGGCGTCCATGATCCCGACGGCCGTGGGCACCTTGATGAAAGGAATGTCGAAGTCGATCAGCGGCCCCGCGTTTGTGCCGCACGCCATGCAGCAGCTCGGCGAACGATTCGCTTGCTTGACGAGGTTGAACTGGCTCACTTCACACTCCCATCAGGTCGATGTCCCGGTACGGGTCAAGGTACTCGGTCATGGCGTCGTCTTGCTGCCGTCGAAGATAGACGGTGCGCCGGTCGTCACCCTCCGCTTCCGGGTCGTCCGGCTGCTTCGGAACGGGCGGGCGCGACATCACGATGTAGCGCAAACAGTCGGAGGCGTCGTCGTTCTTCTTCTCCACGTCGTCCGAGTTGTCCTTGATCCGCAGGTTCGGCAGCTCGCGAATCAGGTGCTTGCAGTGGGCGGAGATGGTGAGCTGCGGCACCCCCTCAATGTAGGTGGACAGCATCTCCTCTATTCGGTTCCAGCCGCCCAACCTGTCGTTGTCGGCCTTGCCGGGAAAAATGTCGTTGTCGTTCAGCTCCAAAGCGACCGACGACGAACTGTTCTTCGCCTGGGCGTAGAACAACTGGGGGTCGGCGTAGGTGGCTGCCGGAAGCACCTTGAACTCCTCGCGAATGTCTTTGATGCGCTGCGCGTGATGGGAGATCAGGCGTTCGCGCTCGTAGTGTTCGGCGAACACGTGGTAGCGCTCCTTCTCGTCAATGGCGACCCACAGGGTGACGAACGGGTGCGAGTAGCCGTAGTCGATGCCTTCGATCACCTCGTGCCACTTCGGGATCGACGTGGGCGTGACGACGTGCTTGGCGCGGTCGAAAACCTTGAAGCGCTTGGAGCCGAAGCTGCCCCATTCGCCCAGCACCATCCGCCGATAGTATTCCGGGTTCTGCTCCTTCGTTCTTATGCGCCCCTGGAAATACTTTTCGTCCAGGTACTCGCGGTTATCGTAAAGGGTGCCGTGGACGTAGCGACACTGCGGGTACTTGTGGCTCGTCTCGGGATCAACGAAGCGCTTGTAGGCCCAGTGGTCGGTCGGCCCCGGGTTGGCCGCCAACAGCATCTTGCCGGGGCCGCGAGGGTCGGACAACCGGCCCAGCAGCTCCTCGTAGAACTGGAACCAGTCGTCGGAGTCCAGCTCCTCGACCTGGTCGATGAACATGCCGTTGAGCGAAATGTTGCGCAGCTTCGCTTTGCCTTCCTCGACCGACTCCAGGTTCGTGAACAGGATCTCGGCGCCGTTCTTCAGAAACACCGTTTTCTCCGACTTGATGTAGTCGGCGATCAAACCTTCGGGGA
>Ga0315274_10013190_pt1 | contig 11762 bp, 8 predicted proteins | sample YL17G02_20_MG_FD_203700 | JGI IMG/M metagenome (GOLD analysis project Ga0315274, IMG submission 203700) | Sediment microbial communities from Yellowstone Lake, YNP, Wyoming, USA - YL17G02_20 | ecosystem: Environmental > Aquatic > Freshwater > Lake > Sediment | place: USA: Wyoming | collected...
ACGGCGTGAAGCGCCGGCGCCGGGCGAACCTGGTGCGCTCCCTGGAGAGCAACTCAGGAATGGCCTCGAACCTGGCCATGTATCAGGCGCTGACCGGCGATTGGCACGAACTCTTCCGGGCGCTGGAGAAGATCAACACGCTCACGGCCGCGGACATCCAGCGGGTCGCGCGAAGAACCTTCACCTTTGACAACCGGACGATCGGCGTGATCGAGCCGCTGGAGACCGCCAGCACGCCCTGAAAGGAACCGCGTCATGAAAACCCACCGAATCCTTTCTCGCCTCCCGGGACTCACAGTGATCGGGCTCGCCGCCTGCCTCGCCGGCGACGCCGTGGCAGCCACGAAGGCCATCAAAGACTACCGGACCCTGAAGTTCCAGCCCTTGAACCGCATCCAGGCGCCCCAGCCCGAACGCTTTGTCCTGAGCAACCGGATGGTGGTCTATCTCCTCGCTGACCGGGAGTTGCCCCTCATCAGTGCGCGCGCCCTGGTGCGCGTCGGCTCGCGCTGGGAGCCGGCGGAGAAGATTGGCCTCGCCGGGATCGCGGGTACGGTCATGCGCACCGGGGGCACCGCCACCCGCGGTGGTGACCGGTTGGACGAAGAACTCGACCGCCTCGGCGCCACGGTCGAAACCTGGATCGGCCAGGATTCGGGTGGCGCTTCGGTATCGGTCCTGAAGGAGGACATCGGCCAGGGATTGCCCATCCTCGCCGACCTGCTGCGAAACCCGGCGTTTCCCGCGGACAAGATCGAGCTGGCGAAGATCCAGGAGCGCGACAGCATCGCCCGCCGGAACGACGAGCCGAGCGCCATCGCCAACCGTGAGTTCTCCCGTGTGCTCTACGGCCGGGAGAGCCCCTACGCGAGGATCGCGGAATACGCGACCATCGACGCGATCACGCGGGACGACCTGGTGGCGTTCCACGCGAGATTCTTCCAGCCGGGGAATGTGATCCTGGGTGTCTGGGGGGACTTCGAGGCAGCCAAGATGCGGCAGAAGATCGAAGCCGCCTTCGGCGCCTGGCCGCTCGGCGGACAGCCGAAGCCGATGATCCCGCAGGTGGACCCGGACATGACGAGCCGCAAAGGTCTTTACGTGATCAACAAGGATGACGTGAACCAGTCGTGGGTCATGATGGGGCACATCGGAGGACGGCGGGACTCACCGGATTACTTCGCCCTGGAATTGATGAACGAGATCCTCGGGGGCGGATTCGCGTCGCGCCTGTTCAGCAATGTTCGGTCCAAGGAAGGCCTGGCCTACGCCGTTTACTCTTCGTGGCGGGCGGGGTGGGACCGGAATGGCATCTTCGTGGCGGGCGGCCATACCAAGTCTGAATCCACGACCAAAATCCTCGCGTCGATCCAGCGCGAGATCCGGACGCTGAGGGATCAGGGCTTCGCGGAGGACGAGCTCACGCGCGTGAAGGAGGGCACGCTCAAGGGCCTGGCCTTCGAGTCGGATTCAACGGGCAAGATTGTGGGGCGGCTCATGAACTATGAGTATTACGGCTACCCGAGCGACTATCTCCAGCGCTATGAGGCCGGCATCCGCCAGGTCACGCGCGAGGATGTGCAGCGGGTGGCGCGGCAGCACCTCAAGCCTGACCAGTTCGCGATCCTTGTGTTGGGCAGGCAAAAGGACTTCGATCAACCGCTCTCGGCCCTGGGGCCAGTCCAGGAAATCGACATCACGATCCCGAAGGCGAAATAGCCGCGCAACTCCCCTCCCACACCTCACGCACGCTTGCCGTGTCACGATGGGACTGCGCGGACGATTTGCCCCGTCATGTACAGGATCACGCAGATATCAGTGAAGTAGCTATGGGGACCGTCAGGGCAATTATCGCCCTCGGGTATCAGATTTCGCAGCGCTAACACCACTCCTTGACTGTCCCACCACAGCGGTCAGACTACGCTGGCGCGCGTCTTGAGCATGCAACGGACAACCGGGATCAGGGGCTGCAAGATCACCAGTCAAGGCCCAAACCACACAACGAGAGCCTCCGCAGTTCGCCACATAGGCGCATGCGCCACACGGTTCGTGAAACAGTCTGGCCCTCAGCAGCCGCGCGACGTCGTGGTCCTGATAAGCGACTTGTAGCGTAGTCTGATAAACGTTCCCGAGGCTTACGGGCAAACGTCGGCAGGGTAGGATCTCTCCCGTTTCTGTTACCGTCAAGCCGGTGTTTGCCGCTCCGCACCCCTGAAAGCAGCTATCACGGCAGGCCCGCCTAAGCCAGAGTCCGAAAAACGGTTCGCGCAGCGATACTTTCTCGCCGGCTTGCCACTGCGCAAAAAGTTGCTTGAGACAGTCGGCATAGACCTGGCCGTCGGGCAGCAATGGGAATTCTTCCGGGCCAGTGGGAACGTAACGGGCCACACTGAACAGGCACACCTCCTTTTTCAGAGCATCAAACAGCGGTAACACTTCGGATTGGTTCACTTTCATGACCGTCATTTTGACGGAAACGAAAATCCCCAGTCGACGGAGTTGCCTGATGCCCTGAAGCGCCCGACGGAAACTGCCCGGGCCGCGGATGGCATCATGCGTGGATTCGAGCCCGTCCACCGATACCTGAATGGCGTTGCAGTAGTGCCCTAGTGTGCGCGCTGCAGACCGGCCGATGCCGACACCATTTGTCATGAGGCGAACAATGCTGATACGCCTCTGGGCCTCCGCCAGGAACCAAGGCCATTCGGGGTGCTGAAGAGGCTCGCCCCCGGTAATCTGAACCCAATGTTTGCCGTGAGGGACGGCGCGGCATAGTTCCTGAAACTGGGTGAGCACCAAAGTGAAGAGATCCCGTGACATGCTTCGGGTGTTGCGGCGAGTCATGTAGCAGTGCCGACACCGCAGGTTGCACACGTCAGTGATGTGAATCTGCAGGAACAACTCGGAAGGGTGTTCAGGTAATCTACGCTGTGCGTCAGCGGTGCGGTTGGTCGTGGTGGCAAATGCGCGACTCATTATTCGCCGCCACCTCCGCCACAACTGGAACAAGAATGGCACGAACTGCAGCTTGAACACGAACGGCATGAACTACAGCTCCGGCATGAAGAGCAACTGGAACTCCCCGACGAAGAGTCGCTGCCACTCGAATCATCTGAACTGCTGTAGCTCGAGTAATCTGAGCTGCTGCTGGAACTGTCGGCACTCGTACCACTGGAGTCTTCTGAACTGCTTGAACCGGAGCCACTGCCTGACTCATCGGAAGAGCGTGAATCTGACGAGGTGTCGGTTGCGACCTGAGGCGGCGCCACTTCCCGCATGGCTTCGGTCTCGGCCATTGGTTGTTCTTGTTCGATCCTGGCAATTTCGCTTTGTGGCTCCCCGGCGCCCTCAACACCGGCGGGTATTCCATAGTCACTTTCTGCAACCTGCTCATCCGGCTGGGTCTTGTCCATGAGATTGAACGCGTCCGCGACGGTTGACGGAACCCCATCAATCACGGTATCCACCGGACCCACTGAAGCTCCCAATCCCCAGTCTTCCGCCCTTTCCTGGAATGCGTCCGCTACCGCGGTGTCCAGGTCCTTGGATTGTGACAGGACCTCGGGGTTCTCTCTGAAGTAATCATGGCATTGCTCGATCACATCCTCGCGCTGCTCGAAAGAGAGATCGGGATATTGTTCGTCGAGAAACTGGACCACAGCGGAGCGAATCTCATCAGCGCTCGGCAGCTCGGCCTCCGTTTCTTCTGCTTGCCCATCTGATGCCTGCCTGCCAGAGGCGCCTTCCAGGACTTTCGCTTCTGTGCGCTGGAGTTCCCCGGAATCAACATCGGACAACGAGGCCAACGACAATCCCACACCGACTTCCGAAACATCAACAGCGGCAGCGCCGATAGACATCCCGGTCGATGTCTCCATGACAACGGTATCCAACTCGTCGGCTATCCCCGGAATCACGTCCGCAATTCCCCCTAACATTTCGTAAACAATCTGGGCCTGATCAACAGGAGTGCCGTCGAGACCGGCTAAACCCACATCGACTGCTTTCAATCTGGGGATCACATTATCAATCTGCTCGATTTCGTCCAGACGGTCCTGAATCGCACCCGTTCTCCAGTCGTAGACCTCCTTGATGTCTTCAGCCGCGTGATAGAGCGTGGAAGGCACTGCCAGCACCTCGTGAGCCGCAACCTCCACGACTTTGGCCGCGAAACTTCCGGTGTATTCCAGCACGCTCTGGTCGGCGATGTTGTGGTTCAGTTCCTGCCCGGCTTCGATGATCTCCCCGAGAAGGCTCTGGCCAGCTTTGTCGATGATTTCCTGTCCTTTGGAAAAAAACTCATCCGTGGATTGTTGAACTAACTCCTCTCGTCGATTCTGCAACTCTTCGATTTTCTCGTCAATGGCCTTGCGAACGTCGCGCAGGATGTACACCTCTTTTTTCATAACCCACCTTTCGGGAAACCTCATCAACCGGTCTTGGTGAATGCCCGTCTCTGCATTTCAAGCGAATTCCTCACCGATGCTTCACCAGTCGGAGTTGCCTTGAGTAATTGGCCGATGACGGCTAGAGCCTCGCTGCTCTGGCCGTTTGCAGCCAGCAATCGCGCGTGTAGCGCACCCAAACGGCGGATGCTGGGTTGATTCGGTTCAATCCCCGCCAAGATGTATCCGACCGCCTTGAGTTCCGCCGCCAGCTGTGTTGAGTCGTCAGTTTGTGCAAAGGCCTCCGCTGCCAGATCGTAGATATCCTTCGAGGTTTCTGCGGCCTTTCCGATCAGCCCCTCTGCCTCCTGGTCGTTGTTGGCCACAATCTGAGCCGCGGCAGCACGCAGCCGCGCCAGTGCTAGCGTTTCCTTGGCACGGCCAGATCGGTCAGTCGCGAGTTCGATGCCACTCAGCAGCGACATGATGAAACTGATCTGATTGTACGAAGCATCAGCGGGAAGATAGCGAGCCAGTCCGGCCGCCACTTGTGGCGCTGCCAAATACGCTTGGCGAAACAGACTGACCGCAACGTCAAGCTGCCCGGCGAGAAACATGATCATGCACGTTTGGGGGACACGCTCGACAATCTCGTTGGTGAATCCTTGGTCCGAACGACAGTTGCCTATGGCGATGATCAACCACTGGGAGACGGCCTGAGCGACGGGTGCCGATGCGGCGTCCAGGGAGCATTTTGGCAAGCCCTGCAAAGCCCAGCGCGATCCTCCTTCACAACGTTTGATGATCTCCCTGGCTCGTTGCTCGCTTCCGGCGCGCAACAGGTCCAGACTGCAGGCTGCCCGCAGCCACATGAGACTCTGGACAAACTGCCCGCCGCCTCGGCAGCGCGCATCCATGCTGTGATACACAAATTCCATCGCCTGCAGACAAGCCTGCTTTGCGGCCAGCGCGTTTGCTTGCTTCCACTCCTCGATGAGCGCGCTCTGCAAGGCCGCCAAGTGAGCCTCTTCTCTCCAGAGCCGAAATCGCGGAATCCATGCGTGGCCTTCCTGAAGTGCTTGCACTGCAAGTCGAACCTCCACAGCCGCGTGACAATCCTGGAGACTCCGATCATTCGGCCAGAACTTGCTCAAAGTCCCCTCGACGAATTCACTGGCAACCTTGAGGTCACCTGGATCTCGAATCGCAGACAAGTGAGCCGCCAACAACGCCGATACGTGTGGTTCCGAAGCGATCGCGCTCAATGCTTGCTCGGCTTCAGTTCGCTTGCCATCCCGGTAATCCTGCCAAGCGTGCAGGGCCTGCAAATGCTTTTGGCGAAGCTCCTCTCGCTGCCCAAGCATCTTGATGTTCTCGGCCAGTGTGGTTTGGTACGTCTCGCCGTGGCTGGTGGCGTATCCTTGGCATCGTTGGTACAGAAGGCGGGCGAGGCGGTATCGGCCCATGAGCATCTCAGCGTTGCCCAAGGAGAGATCGATGACCGCCAATATCTGGCTCTGTCCGTGGTTCTGAGCGTACTGTCGGGCGTAACGCAGAACCCGCAACGCAGCGGGGCCCTTGCCCTGCCAAAGAAACAACGCGGCTACCCCAGCCAGGGCTTCGAGGAACATGTCCAATTGCCCGGCTAAACCGTAAGCGGATGCCGCTTTGCTCATGTGGAGAGTGGCCATGTTCAATCGCCTTTGGGAGATGTACAATTCAGCAATCAGCACGTTCGCGTCGGCAAAATCTGCGGCCTGTGTCCAAGATCGGCCGTACACACTCGCCGCCAGCACCGCCGACCGATAAGCTCTCTTGAGATCCTGATGTGCATAGAACCAGACCGCCTGATCTAACCTTTCACCCGCGTTCAACAACTCATCATCCGTAGGGGGCAATCTTTTGTCCGGGGTGGACTGAACTCCCTGGGCCAGATGTCCGCTGATTCGGTCAACGAAAGCAACCACGACAGTTTGCATCTCACCCTGTCCGGGTAAGTCCTTTGCTCGTCCCAACGGCACACGCTCGTGTTTCCATGTCGAAATGGCATACTCGGCGTACTCTTGCGCGGCGTGGCTCCGTCGACGGATTACCAACCGTCCAACAGGTAATCCGTTTTGGTACAGATACCAGTCATGTAATGGGGTCTCACCATCAAAGTCGTACTGACACGGAACGGCGCACAATGGCCCTTTCGCTACAGGTGTGCCTGCCTTGATCCGCTGGACGTTGCCGGTCTTCCACAGTTGTGGATCGCCGAACGCCGCCAAACCTGCGACCAAGTCATTAGGAGACAGGCGCGCCAGTTGCACAGCGACAACGCGTGCCGCATCCTGTAAGTCCAGCATCCGGTACGACTCAATAAGGCGGCGGTAAGATTCGGTGTCGTGTGAGTGGCGTTTGACCGCGTCGAGCAGCACTACTATGGCGTCAGCAAATCGTTTGTCCCTCACCAATTCATCAACTCGCGGCAGGCTCTGCCGGTACCGCTGTGCGGCCAAATGGGTCTCGGCGCGACTACGTACTGACAAGTGAGACACCGAAGACGGCGCCGCCATCGGGGAGGGCGTTGCTGCGGGAGGAACCGAAGATGTTGCCATGGCTATTCTCCCTGAGTAGAGACAAGTTGCGCGATGTCCTGCAGCGCTTTGCTGTGGGGAGTTAACTGCAAGCCTTCAGCGAGTTCTCGCTGCGCCAAATCCGTCTTTCCCTGACGGTAAAGCAAGACCGCCAAGCTCGCGCGCGCCCAAGCATGTTTCGGATCGGCTTTCAATGCGGCCCGCCATCTGTCTTCTGCTCGTTGCGGGCTACGATGGGCCTCGAGACAAATTCGGCCCAGCAAATAGCAGGCATCGGCCCGTGTATCATCGATTTCGAGGACCCGCTGCAGCTCATTCTCTGCGCGGTCAAGCTCCTTCTGCCGATACGCCACCAAACCGCGCAGGTAGTGGGCATCTGATCGATCCGGGTGGTGTTGGATCGCATCGTTCAAACACTCGGCAGCCGTGCCGAGGTTACCCAGTTTCATCCAGCAGAGGCCCATTTCCAGACTGATTTCCGCATGCAACGGATCCAGTCTCTGGGCTTGGGTGAGCGCTTGAATCGCCTCTTGGTACTGCTGGTTTCGGATCAGACCGCGCCCCAGAATCAGGCAATGGTTAGCGGACCCAGGATTCTGCCCGACGAGTCCGAGCAACAGTGGAACGGTTTCTCCAACAGAATCGGCCGCCAGACCACAGTTATAGATAACAAATGGCAACTGTGCGTCATTTGGCGAAGTCCGGCACAGAACCTTCAGACGTTCCAGAGCCTGCCGAAAATTCCCCGCCTTCAAATCTGCCCGTACAGCAATGCGATTAGCGTAAACATCATCCGGACAATCGGCCAGCACCGAACTGATCGCCTCGAGTGCCTGTTGGAACTGTCCAGCGGCCAGTTGGATTTCCGCGCGCAGGACCCGCGCTCGCTTATCCTCCGCATGGCGCGCGACCAGCTCCTCAATAGACTTCCGGGCTGTCGGCACATCCTGGTCAATGTGGAATGCGAACCACGCGTTCCAGAACATGACCCCAGCATCTGTTGGCGCAATGCGCGCCGCCTGCTCAAAGAACGAACGCCCCATCTCAACTTGCCTCAGCGAGTTGACGTAGATGTCAACCACTTCGATCAAGCAGACCGCATCTTGCGACAACACAGCCTCATACTTGTACTCTTGTAGGGCCGCATAGTAATGCCCGACGGATTGATAGGTTCGGGCAAGCGCTCTATGAATCGATGGATTCCCAAAATCCTGATGGAGCGCGTAGTGTAGTTGCTTGATTTGCAGCGTCTTATCACTCGGCATCGACACTTCAATCATACTGATTTCTTCCTCTAATGGCGCGTCTGGTAAGAATGCTCAACATATAGTGTGGGCTGCAGCGCAGCGTCAAGCGCTATTCTCAGGCGAGCTACGCGCTGCGCCGAACAAACCATGTCTGATTCTCCACAGTGAGCAGGCTCTCGCAGTCTCTGACAAACCGTGCCAGACGATCATGGCCAGGTGATCCGCCCGCCAGGTGCGTATACTCCTGCTGAAGGGACTGCAGTTGTTCCGCGATCGTACCGTAGGAGGACCGCAATTCCGAATAACGTTTGTAGCTCATCCAAGCCAGTGTTGCTGCAGCGGCCGTCAGACATGGCGAGAGGAATACGGTCCAAGCGATTGGCGCTGTCGCAATCAAGCGAACCAGCTCATCGGCGTCCAACATCACCAAGACGGCGAAGATCACCGCACCGCACTCAAAAAGCTCGGTCAACGCTGTAAACAGTCTTTGCTTCCTGGCGCACTCGTTCGCACGCCTGCTGTAGTACTGCAGTTGGTCCTGCACCCGAGTTGCCTGGTAGATTCTCAATCGGGACTCAAATGGCAAATCGCGCATGACTTCCATTTCGGGTGAAACCTCGGGTCCTTCTGCGACAACCGAAATGCCGTGTGGGACGGCCATGATCCACTTCTCCCTGATGCTCTCGATGTCGCGGATTAACGCCTCGCGGCTCCAGGACGGCTCCCGGTCGTCGAAACCGGCATGACGGTCCGGATCAACTTGCATCATATAGAACCAAGCACAGCTCCGAATCTGTTCCGCAGCGGCGCGGCTCCTGCACCAAATCTGTTCCCGCTGGCGCGTCCGCAACAGAAGCCGCGAACCCAGAGTCACACACGCTCCAAGTCCTAGAGGCACAAGCCATAGTCTGACAGGTACCCGTGATGAGGTCGGGGTTTTTGCGAGAGCATCGCAAAGACTGTAAACCATCTGGGAAATGGAAACCAGCATGAGGCCCAGCCAGATATGAATCCGGACCAACCGCAGATGGCTCTCCTGCGCCTTGCGCGCTACCTGATCGCAGACGCGGAAGGTGTGCGGCAGCGAAGCATCGGTGATTAGCCGTGTGTGACCGTTCACGGGTCCCTTGTCATCCGCAACCAGTTAACCTTGGAAGGAAGTGGTTCCCAGTGGTGACGGTCTCCGAGACATGTATCCTGGCGGCTTCACAGTTAGTCATCATTGCATCATGGGTCTTCCATTCGCGAGTTGATTCATGTCTCAACCTCCGGCGGACGTTCACGGTGCAGCATCAGCCAGTCCGCGTTCTCGCCAAGCGCCTCTTTCCCCAGTTCGCGGAGGATGTTCTCGGCAGCCAGATCCTGGTCACGGGCGAGGCAGAGACCCAGATGTCGATCGGCCCGTGCGAACAATTCCTTCATGCGCTGATACTGCTTCACTTGTTCTGAAGAGAACAATCTCTCCAAGTAATGCAACCAGAACAAGCCGGCAATTGCCGCCAACTCAAGTCCGGCATGAAGAGTATCCATCGCCAGAATCTCCGTGCCGGGAATTGCCAGCTCTCGAAAGCCCGGCCTGAGTAGCAGAGTTATTCCCAGAATGGCCGCCGTGACGATGCCCGTGCCGATTAGAAAGTGCGCCCAGGCCTCTGCACGGGCCAGCCGCTGACCCTGCGTTGCCACCTTGTGGGTAAGCCACTTGGACTGGCTCCGTATCCAGCGTTCCTGAACGAGAGTGGCGCGTTCGTGGAATGAACTCTCCAAGCATCGCGCTCCGTTCACGTCGACAAGAACCTGCAAGTTCTGAAGAGCCTGACGACTCCATTCAATTTCACCCCGATGTTTGCGAAGATAGTGGTCCGCTGCGCTGTCCTTGAGACCGGCCAACCCCCAGTAGAACTGGATTCGGACCGCCTCCGCCAGCGCACGGCAATCAAGGTACTTGTTGTGCGCCTCGAGCCAATGGCAGTGGCGGTACAGGGGGTAGAACCATTTCCGTATTCGGTCGGGAGGCCAGCACAAAAACGCGATTCCGAGCAACAGCGGATACATCAGAAGCAAGTAGGGTGATTCCCAAATGCAATAGATGAAGATGGTGAAACACGCAAACGCTGCGTACCCAAGCATGACTAACAACCGGAGCATCCTGGTGACCGTCCTCTGGTAAGAGTTGGCAAGTGCACTCGCCCCAGCGTGAGCGGACCGCAGCCGCGCCAGGCAAGACGGCAACGTGGAAGCCAAGGAACCGGGTAGCAACTCGATTGCGCCCTCAGCGACTTCACGGCTGTCAACCAGTCGTGCTTTCGTCAAATCTTCGTTGTACTGTTCGATCTTTGCATACAGCGCCGAGAATGCTCCGGATTCCTCTGGATGTTTGGATTCGGGATCTTTGGGATAGATTCGGTAGCATCGCGGGTGATAGGGTGAGAATCCCCCCGGATTCTTCATTCTTCGGGCCAGAATGTGATACACGGGGCCGGTTTCCGGCATGTCGAGCGGGCTATCGGGCAGCGGACCTCGCCCGGAAACATCGACATACACGACATTGCTCGTCACGCTTGGCGAGTCGGCGCTGACAGCGTATTCGGGGATGATGCCCAGCCTGTGCATGACGGTGTGGTAAGTGCCACCGACACGCATTTCGGGTCGATTCATCTCCTCCATGATCGCAAGCAGGATCTGGCTCCGGCGGGCGATATGTATCCCCACTGATTCGTACTGGCGGTCGCGAACGGGTCCCGGCTGTCGAACCTGATCCCGGGTGACTCCCGGCGGAACCGGCATCTCGTACCATGCCTCCGCTTGGCCCAGCAAGTCCTCAAACTCATGCCTGGACTCGGGGGTCGCGAAATCCTCAACGTAGAGCTCTTTCTCCATCGGCAACGGGACAACCAGTTGCATTCCCAGTCCCAAAGCCACTCGCGCGACCAACTGGTCGGCTCCTTCCGCCAAGGGGGACAGCAAGACAAAGGGTGTGTGGGGATAAACAGATTTCAATTGCTCCAACTCGCGCCTGACCAAATTCTCCAGTGCCGGAACGTCTTCAGGCACCAGATCTCGATGTCCCGTAACACCCAGGATCAGGGGAATTGGCGAGAGAACCGAATCCGCGCTCTCGTTCGTTATCGCTGGATCAACCATAGCATTCCGTTGCTCGCGTCGCGGGCACTCGTACCGTAATGCGCGCAATCGTGTCAATGACACTCTTCCTCCATCCCGATCGGCTCCGTTGCGTTGGCATCCCATAGTAGTCTTGGCAACGAGGCGAGTAGTTGAGGAACAAGTCGCAGGACACGGCTCGCGATGATAGGCCTCTCTTGCTTTACTATTCTCCAGTGGGAGCCGCTTCGATCTTGCGTCATTGCGACCTCGAGTGCACGGCATCGAGGATAGGTTTGATCCGCTTGGCCAAGTCCGTGAATCTGTGTTCTCTGGCCAATCGGTCAGCTTCTTCGGCCAGTCGCAGGGCATCGGAGGCCGAGGTGGCGTCCTCCGCCAGCATCGACGCCTGATTCAGCAACGCGTCGGCCAGCCAGTAGGTATTGCCGAGT
>Ga0315274_10013192_pt1 | contig 11762 bp, 15 predicted proteins | sample YL17G02_20_MG_FD_203700 | JGI IMG/M metagenome (GOLD analysis project Ga0315274, IMG submission 203700) | Sediment microbial communities from Yellowstone Lake, YNP, Wyoming, USA - YL17G02_20 | ecosystem: Environmental > Aquatic > Freshwater > Lake > Sediment | place: USA: Wyoming | collected...
GGTACTTGCTCTGACTGCTTCCAAATGACCTGTTAGGAAAATTGTTAAAAAATGTCAAAAAATGCTCTTTCAAACATAGAGAACATCTACGTATTTTTACGGGGAAAAGGCCCCTGCCTGTAGAGGGAATTGGTGAGAGCAGGGGCTTGAAGGGACAGCAAGCCTCCATACCTATAGCCTTCATTCAGTAACGTACTGATATGGCTAATATCTGTCAATTGTGGTAAATACGTAATTTCGTTGAGAAAATCCTAATTTGCAGAGGCTTTTTTGTTGTGTAATGGTGTTCTGGAAGGGGTTTTTAGGCCAGATAAGCTATATAATAATTAATTATATGAACTTCTTCAAAAATAGCGACAATAAAGATCTGCATCCAGATCGTTCTGCCGGATATTATTGCCCACAGCGTCCGGCAAATATAATGAGCAAGAAAGCCCTGTACAGACACAAAAGAAGTGGTGATCTTTTCGCAATCGAGACCGATGAGAACGGCAAAGTTTTATCAACCAGCGGGCCGCTGCTGACCAAAGACTTAAATCCGGAGCAGTTGGATTATGATAATTATTGGAATCCGGATATAAACGCCCATATTGAAGGCTTTGAATTGTTATCTCAAGCGGAGTACAAAAAACTACTTAAAAGGACTGGCTTCTATATTCAGGAATCGCAACGCTCTATTTTTAGCGAACTGGAGCGCCGTAAAGATTAGAGTGACTGATAAATCTAATAAACCGTAACCAAAAAGGGATGGTAAAGAATGAAGAACGTTAAGATTATTTTGATAATTCTGATTTTGTCACTGGTTGTGGTAGTTTCAATTCAGAATAAGCAGGAAGTGGAAACGAAAATTCTTTTCACGACGATAACGATGCCGCATGTGCTTCTTCTTCTCTCAACTTTGACGCTCGGATTTTTTGTAGGGCTAATAACAGCAAGCATATTTCGCAGAAAATCAGGCAAATCAAAGGGATAAGTCAAATAGATTCTCTCTGATACTCCCCACCTATGCCACTGGGGCCTAAGCTGACTAAAGGTATATCAATGAGAGCGTCTGTTCGATGATAGGGCCTGTTTAGATTGCTCTTCGTAACATCAGGATCGGGCATGATCTCATTTTGGACCTGTTCAAATTCTTTTGGATTTAGCGTGCCGATATAACGGCAAAGCATAGCCCATTCTGCCGGATCGATGCCTTCGGACAGATTACACCATACACCTGTTTCAGCAATTGATGGTTCTGAGAATAACAATCCTTGAGAAGCCATAAGCTTATCTCCTTAAATAACAACTAACCTGAATTATTATTAAGAAGGGCTTCGGTTTGACTTGCTGACCAGAGGTCGGTTCCACCCTTGGAACAACTAAAGAGTAGAATAATAGAGAGATGGAAATCAATCAAGGGAAAATATTGTATTTTGTGGCTAAAATTCTATAGAATCCAGGGTATGGCAAAGACTGAAATCAAGAAAAGCGGTCGTCATCTGTGGTCGGAAGATGAAATCAAGTTGCTCAAGAAACTTTATCCGAGCGGCAGGGCAAGGGAAATAGCCAAGTGGACTGGACATCCTTTGGGATCGGTCAGACAACAAGCATATAATATGGGGATTACAACAAGGGAATATCGTCGTCGTTTCTGGTCAGACGACGAAATCGAACGACTTAAGCAGCTTTACCCAAATGAAATTGTACGCAGCATAGCCGCTAAACTTGGGCGGTCTGAGCGGGCTGTCAGATATAAAGCACGTACAATCGGCCTCAAGAAAGAGAAATTTCCCCGCTGGTCAAGCCAAGAGATAGATATGCTTAAGAAAATGTACCCAGATAACAGCCCAAAGGATATAGCGAACGAACTTGGTCGTACTGTCGCGGCGGTAGTGACCAGAGGAGGCCTATTGGGGCTTGGCAAAAAACCTCGTGTATGGCCGAAGAGAGAGCTGAATCTTCTGAAAAAACTATATCCGAGCAGAACGGCACAGGAAATTGCCGAGCAACTTGGAAGGTCAGTAGAGGCAACACGAGTGAGAATACACAAATTGGGTCTAAAGAAAAGACTCAGATATGAAGAACGTCAACGAGTCGTGAACGGGATCAGAGAGAAATCGTGCAGCAAGTGCGGAATTTGGAAAGACGAGAGTCAGTTTAACAAAAACCGTCGTGTCAAAGACGGATTGGCGGTTTGGTGCAAGGAATGTTCAAGAGCAGCATATAAGAAAAGGCTGCTGGCTGATAAGAATTGAGAGAGAATGACCAAGAGATACTACAAGTGCGAAGAAACGCATCAAACGTTTAATGGCGTGAAGCACAAACGCTGTACAAAATGCAAGAGATGGAAAGAAGAAAGTGAGTTTTGCAAAGACCGTGCCCGCAAAGACGGATTGAAAATTTACTGCAAAGGCTGCAATAACGCATATGCATTAAATTGTCGCAGGAAAAACAGGAAGGGAAAGAAGGCAATAGTCTATCTACGATTTGAGGACCGTCATCGAGTAATTCACGGTTTCAAAGAGAAGCTTTGCAGCCGCTGCAAACAGTGGAAGTACAAGAGTGATTTCTACAAATGCCGCCAGTCGAAAGATGGGTTATCATTGTGGTGCAAAGAATGTGGGAGGAAGCATTACGAGCGGATTAGGAAAGCTGGGAGAAGGAACCTCCGATATGAAGACCGTCATCGGGTAGTTAATGGTGTCAAGCAGAAGTTTTGCCGAACGTGCAAAAGATGGAAAGACGAGAGTGCATTTTACAAAAATAGGTCGGGAAAAGACGGCTTAAACGACCGGTGCAAGAAATGTTCATACAAACCAGCCAAAAAGTCTCGTAAAAGAAGGTCGGCCGTGAAGAATTAAAAGTGACGGGCAATTGTTAAGATGACAAGTTAAGATAGTGTTTATCGGGGCAGTCCGGCGGGGCGTTTGATAAGTATCCCATTTCTCCGCGTTCCGTCCGGGCTGGCCCTTATTTGATTAGAGGCTTGATATAAATTCCTTGACAAACGGCACGGATTAAAAGAAAATGCGAATATGAGAAATGTAAGATCAAACCTGATTGAATCAAAAAAACATGGCCGGGGTGAGTCTATCCGCAAGGACGACTGCGCCTTTACATGCGTTCATAGCCCCGGCCGTTTTTTAATGGTTACAAAATGAAAAACAAACAAACCAAAAAACCGAAGCCCGGAATCTGGACGGAACGACTAAATCAAAGGGGAGCTTAAAAATGGGTAGAATTTACATAAGACGAAAAGCGGATGGTAAAATTGTATTACAAAAACCGGCAACCAAAAAAAACGCCGAACGGGTTAAGTTTTTACTCAATAAGCAATGCCAGGCCGGTTGTTATATAGATTCTTATGAAGTCGATAAGCCGGACCGTCCAAAATAAAGGTTAGCAAAAATGAGACGCGAAAAGCAAACAAGCAAAGACTTTTACCGGCACACGGAAAGTGGTGAAATCTTCTGAATAATCGAAGTGTCGGCATGTTTCCGCAAATCATGAAATTTGAAATCACTCAAACCAAGCTTTTCACGTATCTTGTTCCATCTGTATTGCTTGAAACAGTCAACGAATATTGTGCAGGATCTAATCCTGAAACATATTTCTTAAACTCAGCCATGATCGGAATCGGAACAGGACGTGAGCTCATGCTCTTTCTGGTCTTTTGGCTCCTTGTAGCGACATAACTGTTTTCGATGTCAATGTCACAAACTCTCAAGGATTCAATGTCCCCGCATCGCAGGCCTGTGCCTAAAGCCAAAAGAACCCTCATCCGCAGTGGCTGAACCCGCGGGCGATTGGGGCCAGCATTACCTGTGTTCTATTAGCCAGAGCTGTAGAATTCTTTTGATAGTTTCACCCCTCCATAGATTTCTTGTAGTTTCTTGTCTTCTTTGCCGGTGCGGACCAAGAATTTCTTTGAATTTTGCATGGCTTTTGCAGGTTATCTGGAATTAAGCCGCCCATTCTACCGCTATGAGATATGAATAGAGACGTTGATACACAAAAACGCTGCGCCAGATTTGAGAGGCAACATCCGTGTCATTTAGACTGCGAGAAACTGATTCCAAGGCTCTCGAGTGCCTTGCGGAACACAGAATCCTTACGGTGCCCCAGTTTGCGGCGATTTTTCAGAAGAATAAACAGGCAGTCAGAAGACGCTTTGGCGATCTTGAAAAAGAAGGGCTCATAGAGGTAACCAGGCGTGAATTTGGGCGAGCTCGCGGTCGGCCCGAGAATTTATTCGGGCTAACCGAGTATGCGGTAGAGATTCTGAAAGACAAAGGAATCCTTGGTAGGGGGGTACCGTATGTAAAGGTTGTCGGCACCAATATTGGCTGCATTGACCACCAATTACTGCTAAACTGGTTCAGAGTCCATCTGAACCAGATTGAACAGGTGCTCCCCAGGCTGACTGTCAAGGTCTTGGCCTACAACTCCCCGCGTTTGCCCAGAGGTCCGTGCGGTCACATATTCATCACTGATTACTCATCGGTGCCGGGCTCTGGCGTTCAAGGCTTCAAATTCACACCGGATGCTGTATTCGGCACAAGGGATTCAATCGCAGAAAAGACGTGCCTGTTCTTTCTTGAGGTAGACTGCGGCACTGAGACAATCGCGAGTCCGAAGCGTAATATGACGGATATCCGGCAAAAGATCGTCAATTATGGGGCATATTTTGACAGCTCGAGATACAAACGATATGAAGAGGTGTTCAAATGCAAACTGCACGGCTTTCGTTTGCTTTTTCTAACCAATACACCGGGTCGCCTGGTGGCTTTGTGTAAGCTGATCCAGGAGATGCAGTCGACTGATTTCGTTTGGCTCACAGAGTACAGTCGAATGTTTCCCGGTGGCGTCTCATCTGAAATCTGGGCCAGAGGCGGTGATCTCCGGGCCCCCCAGCAATCCATTCTCGGCAGTCTTTGCTGCCGGGCGCCACTTCCTCAAACATGCATTTCGAAATTCTGTAGAATCCCGCTGTAGATCTTACATATCAGTTCTTGGGGTAGGTCAAGCATGATCTCACGCGTTCTGCCATATCTGCCTCTGGAAAGTACGCGGCTGCGGAGCAGTGAATAAGTGTCTAATTCCGATATGAGATCACCGAATGCCCGGCCGGTTAATGGTCGTAAGCGGGCCTTTTGGCAGAACGCCAAATAGGTATCATAGGTTTCGCCAGTTCCAATCGCGCCACCTTTGGTCTTGGTTGTAGCCCCGATGACAGCGGCCATAGCTGCCTGGAGCTGTGAGGGTGCTGAACGCAAGAGGGTGAGATAGCGATCCTGGTCCAGTTCCGTGGCAGCCTTATCAACCATTTCCTGTGTGATTTTTGTCCCTGCCTTCTCTGCTAAATAAGCGCTCTTGGCCAAGAGTGCAACAGCTCTTCGGGCATCTCCGTGGTCACGGCTTGCCATTGCCGCAATCTTCTCAATGACGCCTGGTTCAACAGCCTGTGGGTGCAGGGCCTTTTCTACGCGGATACGCAGAATGTGCTGAAGATCAACAGCATTATAAGGTTTGAAAATCAGTTCATTGAGTTTCAAGAAAGATTTTACGCGGGGGTCGAGATGATCGGGCCAATCCAGCCGGTTCGATACGAGAACGAGGATCAGTTTGGCGCGAATCCTTTGCGGCAGCCTCCGTACAAGGAATGTCATGAAGTTATCCTTGTCTCTACGGACATTGTCGACCTCATCAATAAAAAGTACAAGATAGCCCTGGTAATCGGCAAGCTTTGATTCAATGCGGATCATTATTTCTTCCAGTGAGATGCCTTTTTGATATCTTTTGCTGGCATTGAGCAGGCAGGCGAGGTCGTTCAACGCCCGGAAGCAGGGTCTTGGATTGGACAGGTCAAGGTGTTCATGGCGCAGCGGTATCTTCTTGGCGAGGCACATCTCGGACAGCAGGTTTAGGAAGTAGCTCAGTGTGAGTGTCTTTCCTGTTCCCGTTTTTCCCCAGATTGCCAAATGACAGGGATGGTCGCCACGGAGTATTGCGGCAAAGTGGCTGCTCAGTTCCTGGATTTCGGTGTCGCGAACATTTGCAGTGAAGATCTCTTCCAGCACCGCTAATTGCTCCGATCGAATCAGCTGTTCATCATCCAGAAAGCGCCTGTCTTTAATAATCGCACTGCTAACCATATGCTGAATCTGGTCGAGTATTTTGGTACGGACTTTGGTTGGTTCCATTCGAAAATCACCTCCATAAGTTTTCACTGGAAGTGCAACTATAAAAATGTTGCGCTTTGCGAGCTGCCCGGAGGGAGAGTAACGTTCGCATAGAAAATGAGAGGTGGCTTTGGCAGGTATCCTTTCTTTGCCTTCGTTTTCTGTAACTACTGCCCGGTGAATCGTCTTTGCAAAGTCCCTTTTAAGAGGATTTATAAATGTCGTCCTTAAGTAGTAGTACTATAGTAGAACATATCTTAATTATTATTAGGGGTAGTTGCAGTGGAAAACTACTGTTGCTCTGGGCAGGAGTTGTTAGCTGTTGCTCCATTCACTTGGTTCGATTTTGGCTGTGGGCAGGATGTGATGGAGATCGCTTACAGGAGAATTGGCATTCTGAACTGTCGCTTTATTCGAGCCAAAGTGTTGTTTAAATAGCCAAAGTGTCGCTTTATTCGGGGCTGAAGTGTCGCTTTATTCAGCAGAAATGGCCTGAAGTGTCGCTTAAATACGGTTTGAGGGATGCTGAAGTGTCACTTTATGAAATGCCTAAAATGGCCAAAATCGCACCTAACCTCTGTTTTATCGACAGCTTCTGAAGTGTCGCTTTAATCGACATATTATATTTACTTCTTAGAATTGGGTAGTGGTATGGGGATATAGTGTAATTGTTTTCATTAAGCTGAGTGTTTAGCTGAGGAGAAGATGCTGATCTTTTCTCTGTACAACTGATGCGATCGCACAATCCGTACCTGTCGCAGTATGCTTACATTAACCACAAGAACTACCCCTTCATCTGACGGTTGTCTTTGCTGTATTACTGAGGATCGCTGCTTTGCCGAAACACGGTGTGTGTCCTCCTGCCTGGTTGCTGTATGCTGTTGAAACCATATTGGAGACCGTAGCCGTGGTAACTCTATGGAACTGGCGCTGTTTGCGGCCTGTCCAATCATTCTGCCGTAATGATTAGATGTACACTGCAACTGACGCGGTTTCTCCATCGATCAACTCTCCTGTTCGGGTCGGTCTCTAAACTCACACAGTCTCACAGAAGCAGGCGCCAGCGTGGTTCATAAATCTAAAAAGTGTGCTTTGAGCCGTCATTCCTACAAGGTGTGCTATTGTGAGCTACAAGTTGCTGTGTGGCACTCCGGCCCAGACAGACTCTTTGTCGTAGATTCTTGGGATTGACCTCATAGCAATCTAATCGATGAGCCTGCTTTAAGGGCCTCCACTTTGGCCGTGGTGGTTCACAACCAAGGTGGGTGAACCACCCCAAGAGGTGGTTTAGCCGGAGGCGGTGAAGATGTACATAGAAAAAGGCTTAATGATAGCTGCAGCTGAAGAGGCCCTGAATATGAAGGTCGACGGCAAAGAGGATTGGTGCATTGATTGGCTTGAGTGGTTGTGGCAGCAAGAGATTGAGAGAGCTATTTCGAGCGTCAAGCAGGGCAAGCCCTAGTTGGCACACGCGTGCCATTTGCCTTGGCCGTGGCGTTTCACCATGAATCGGGCGAACCGCCACATAAAGCGGCTGAGCCGGAGCGATTAGAATGGGTGTGAATCTATACAAAATCAGGTATGTCCTGGATTTCATTCGCCGTCGAGGCAAATTGCCTACGGACGAATATGGCCAGATCCTGTCTGCAAGTGGCCTGCTGGTATGGTTTGGATTGAAGGAGTGTCTGAACGCCGATGAGCTGTCGTACATCGAAGAAGAGCTGGTCGGTATGATTGAGGCTGAGATAGCGGTAGATAGGCTGAAGCAATCAGATCAAGCTCGGCCAGGCATGTCGTAATGAATGATACGTCCTTTGAGATTTGTTCGATGGAGGCGATTCTGACGCTCAACACTGGCGGAGAGCGTTTCGTTGCTTGCGACAAACTGCCATACTGTTATGTCCGTAGTGTTGATTCTGATGAGCAGCCGGCCGCAGGAGAATGAGCATGTTTGGCGAAGGAACAGCCACAGCGTGGAGGGTTATGAACTGTCTGGGTGTGCGTGCCGGTGCGGAAAGTGGCGTATGAGCTGCTGGTGCAAGGTTGAACCCCTTTGGTTCAACACTCCTGCAAAATGCTGCTTTCGGGTCACTTCCGGGGGCCGAACGTTCCGCCGAGCCGCAAATTGGAATTTCCGATTTTCAATAATTGAGCTCGCAAGCCTGCGAGCTGATGGATTCTTCTGCGGAAAATCGTAAATCCCTTAGGCGGTTCGGCATACGTCCGGCTCCAGCCAGGAAGTGACCCAAAATCAGGATTATTGCCTCTTGCAATATAGCAGGGATAGTGGCTGTTTGCCGCACTGGTTTCTCGCGATGGGAAAGGCGGAGTTCACGGCTGAATTGACTGGCACTCCGTCTTTTCGAATAAAGTGTCGAAAAGACGGAGGTGTTTGACATGGAAGAAGAAGAGAATCTGGCAGGAGACATCGAGGTGCCCGAATCGGTGTTGCTAAAGAGGCTGCGTCCTAACAAATACGGTAGCGTACCCGGCCTGGATGACAGCGAATTAGCCGACCCTGATGAGTTGGAGAGGCAGGTCCTGAGGCAGGAGTTCGCCCCTGTATTGGCATTGCCTGTCAAGGCAGGCAGAAGCAGCATCAGGCCCAACATCGATGAGGGCGGCAGAGTTGACTGGGGTGCATTCGGCACAGTTGATTTCGACCGGTACAGTGGCGGCTTCGACAAGGCCCGCTACAAGGCCGACAAAGTCAGGGAGCAGCTCAAGGACTTACTGATTATGTTCAGCATCGTCAGTGACAGGATTAAGGCAAAGGCGAAGTACCTTGTTCTGAAGTACCTGCGAATGGGCATCATCGAGCTTGAGCACGTCGTCGACAACGACATGTTGGCCCTGGCAAGGCTGTATCTGCGGGCAGAGAGGATGAGAAAGGAGATTGCCGAGCTGCAGGAGGCCGGCGAGCGGCGGCGGCAGAGGACCGCCGCATTGTGGGCGTCCTCATAAGGGCAGTGAGGGCCTTGCGAATGCCGAGGGTGGCCGGATGTATCAACAACATTTATATCCTACAATGGCCCTCTTTCTCTCGTCGAAAAGAGGGCCTTATCGTTTTAGACGATTGGCCCGGAGGTAAGACAAAATGACAGGACAACAATTGCCGGTCGCCAAATTCAAGGCCGGTCAGGTTTCATCGGCATTATGGGAAAACGAAGTGCAGATGCCTCGCGGGACAGCGAAAATATTGAAGGCAACTGTTCAGCGAAGATATAGGGACAAGTCAGGAAATTGGCAAAGTTCCACTTCGTTCAGTCGCAACGAGATACCACTGGCCATACATTGTTTACAGAAGGCGTTTGAAAAGATAATTCAAATGCAGAACGAAGACTCCGGCAGTAATAATGTGGAAGAGATAGATATATAAGACAGAACAGTTTTATTTATTCTGTGTTGGGGGGGATTGCAGGATGCAAAAAAGTCAGCACCGCGGGGCCAAAGAGGTATCTGCAGAATCATCTACTAAAAAAGTCAAACAGGAGTATAAAAGAATTCAGCGAATCAGAGGAAGAACCAGCTACTTGTTGTTCCAGGAGCTTTACGGCTTCCTGAAGAACAAGCCCGACATAGCGGATGTCTTGAGGAAATTCTATGCCATACTGGATTCAAGATACAGTTTTGGCAGCAGAAGAAATGCCGAATATGCCGCGGAAAGCCTTGATTTGGCGCTTAAAGATAAAGCACAGAAAGATGAACTATCAAGGAACGAGACCGAAGCTTGTTGAATAAACAGCCTGCTATCGCTGATGGGAGATTCTCAGGGGACTGCCGTCCCCTGAAACCCCTGAGTATAAAGTTGGAGGTTTTACAACAATGGCGAAGAAAAAACAATCAGCAAGTGTGCCTGTAGAGGATGGACTGTTCTCCCAGAGGACTTTAGAAAACTACACCGAAGGCACATCATCTTCATCAAAAAGGGGTTATCATTGACCTTGATAAATTGTGATTGACATGATAGCTACTGGTAACTTTGTAATAGGCGACTTTTTCGCAGATGTCAGATGCAGCTTCGGCCACAAGACAAGACTATTCAATATTGGCAGAGGTCATTATATCGCGTGTGATGAATGCAGAACTTATATCTTTGTTGGCTCTAATCTGATGCAATGCTGGCGAGAGGAAAACAAAGAAATCTGGCAGAAAAATTCTAACAGTGTAAAGGGCTATAAGTTCATTCAGTGAGTTTGTATCCGGTGACTCAAAAGATAGCCACTGAATGTCGCCATGATTTGTGTCTTCTGACGGCCCTCTTCCCCTTTGTGCGAAGAGGGCCTGTTGTATTTAACAATGGGCCCGGAGGCGGCAAAGATGAGTGAAGAGAAAATCGGTTTGGCCGAGTTGAAGAACCTGGCCATGGGTTTCGACAGGGCTCAGATGCGGGATGTCCACGTTGTCGAGGACAAGGAAGATTATCTGAGCAAGAGGCATATGGGAGTTTGGAACGTAGATAAGAACGAATTGGCCTGTATAGCTCCCAAAAGCTACATGGTGATTCAGCACAGGTATGCTGTAGAGTGCTTGATAGAGGCACTGTCGAGCCTGAACATCAAGGCTGACGCACAGTTGAAGCAATCCAGGCATGGATTACAGATCGACTTTGATTTCCCGGAGTCGAAGCTGGAGCTGACCGAGGTCGGGGAGAGTTTTACCACGGGGATACAGGTATTCTCCGATTATAGCCAGGTAGCAGGCTTGGTAATAGCCGCCCGGGTAACCAGGCTGGCGTGCTCGAACGGCATGATCGTAAACGACATCGTAAAGCCCAAAAGGATCAAGTACACGGAAGAGCTGAAGGTGACCGTGGAGGGCCTCATCGACAAGATAATAAAGGACATAATCACAAGCGATGAGAAGTTGGCGAACATTGTCAGCATCTGCATGGCCGACAGCGTCGAGTGGCAGGCCCTTAGACTCTTGACCAAGGCCTTGTTCAAGAAGAAATACCACGTTAAGGAGATCTTGGGCAGGGTCAAGTCCGATGAGAACGGCCGGGTTACCCGATGGAGTTTCTATAATGCAGTCACAAATTATGTCAGCAGTTCCGGCAGCAGACTAAAACCCCAAGTCGATACCTGGCTGCAGAACAAGGCACAGCGAATATTGAAGACCCCAATTGCTCAATTGACCGAGGAATTGGTGACGGTTGGTGAGAAAAAATCGACTTGATCAGCGGTTAGACGACCGAGTCTGGACTGTTGTGGTCCGGTTATCGGCCTAATCAAGGCAGTCCTGACAGCTCTCTGAGAGCCATCTCTCGACATCTATAGCTGCCTGGATCGCCTCTTTTTCCTCAGGTTTCGCCCGAATATATTTGCCGGACAGCTCAGATACCTTCCGGGCTGCATTTTGCTCGATAAGACGCACTATTCGATCTTTAAGTTCACCCATAATTGATCACCGGCAAAAAGGGTATGGCATCAACTATATAAAGGTTGCCCTTTTCTAACAAATCTCCCTTCCCCCTCCCCCGGCACCCCATAGGTGTTAAGTTAAGCTGGCACTTTGCGTACATTGCTGTGATTTTTGAGGCCATATTCAAGTATTTCCAGAGAAGTTTTGCGCGATAACTGGTTGGATTTTGTGCAA
>Ga0315274_10013193_pt1 | contig 11761 bp, 11 predicted proteins | sample YL17G02_20_MG_FD_203700 | JGI IMG/M metagenome (GOLD analysis project Ga0315274, IMG submission 203700) | Sediment microbial communities from Yellowstone Lake, YNP, Wyoming, USA - YL17G02_20 | ecosystem: Environmental > Aquatic > Freshwater > Lake > Sediment | place: USA: Wyoming | collected...
GTGCGAACACAGACGACACTACCGCCACCCGGGCAAGAGCCCGCTTGAGGTGGTGGGACTCTCACCAGGTAACCTCAGCTACCTCGATGCCTTGGCCGTCTGAGCCATAAGGAGCTTCACTGGCGCCTTCAGACGCCAGCGACCTCAAGCCGCCCTTCCTCACCTCCTACCACCCTCACCAACACCCTCGCACAACCCGCCAACGCACAATGCAACCGAGTCGACATAACGCTGTGGCGGGAATCGGCGACGGTCAGGCCCGACCGATGTCGGCCAGTGGCACAACGTCAATGCCGCTCCCCTCCAGCTTCCGCACCAACCGCTCGTCGGCCGTGACGAGTGGCAGTTCGGCAAGCTCGGCTAGGGCAACATAAGTGGCATCGTACACGGTGATATCGCGCTCCAGCGCCCACTTCATCGCATTTGGCAGTAACAGTTGGGTCGGGACGCGGGCCAGAGGCAACAAGACCAAGTCCCATAGGCCCTGACTAGCGATGGTAGTGGCGAAACCGTAGCGACGGCTCCGCTTCCAGACCACGTTGCCGCACTCGGCGTAGAAAAGGTCGGGAACCAGTACGAGTGCAGGCCGATCCTGCCTCAGCCCGGCGAGAAGCGCCTCGGCGTTTTCCGTCCACTGCTCCCGCATGATGGTCTTGACGCCGACACTTGCATCAATGATGCAGTCCACGTCAGCGTTCGCGATCCTCTCGGATCAGCTCCACGCTATCGGGGACGTCCGAACGTAGCGGCTGACAGGCCAGTCGGGCGTGGATGCGCTCGAGTAGCTCAGCCACGGGCACGGCGTCCCGCTCCGCGGCACCCTCAAGTATCGAGATGATCTCAGTACTGAGCGATCGACGCCTCAATCTGGCCCGCTCTCGCAGATTCGCCATCAGCCCGTCTGGCACGTTGCGTACATGCAGAGTTGCCACAACCGCACCTCCTACCGCCAGTCTATCCGCGGTGGTTGCACAGTGCAACCAGAAGCGCCCGTCTGACCCATCGGATTCAGTAGATGCCGTCGCGGCCTGGGCTCGCTCAAGCCGTCTGGCCAAGTGCCGATTAACAGGCAGGCGCCAAGCGCGTGCTGGCGCTGAGTTGTGGTGCCCAGTGGTGCCTATCAGTCCGAGTCGCCGCGAAGGTGCGGAAGCGGGGGAACGGCGATGCGTTGGGTTCTGTGCATAGTTGCGTTCGTAGCTGCCTTCGTGCTCGTCCCGCTCACGGCGGCCGCCGAGCCGCCAACGGTGCAGCTTGGCACTGACCTCTATAGCGTGGGCGAGAGCAGTGGCGTGCTTACGGTTGCCGTGACCCTGAACATCGCCTCCGGCGACACGGTGACAGTAGACTATGCCACTGCCGATGGAACGGCCACGGCGGGGAGCGACTACACCTCGGCGGCGGGCACACTCATCTTCGTCCCCGGCGATACCAATGAGACCTTCGCCCTGACCATCCTCGGGGACGGCTTCGACGAGACAGATGAGACTCTAACGATCGCCCTTAGCGGCGCTACCAACGCCGTCCTGGGCACGCCTCTCACCACAACCGTAGTCATCGCCGATGATGATGGTCCCAACGTAGGCTTCTCGGCTCCCGCCTACAGCGTGGGCGAGAACGGCGTCACCGCCATCGTGACGGCGAGCCTGAGCACTGCCTCAGTGCAAGTGGTGACCGTGGACTGCGCCATCACCGGGGGCACGGCGAGCCGCGGTGCGGACTACACGGCGTCAAACAGGACGCTCATCTTCGACCCCGGCGATAGCAGCGAGACGTTCAGCATCACCCTCATCGATGACTCTGGCGACGAGGTCGACGAGACAATTAACCTGGCGCTGAGCAACGCCGACAACGCCGTACTCGTCGACCCAACCACGACCACAGTGACGATAGTCGACAACGACGGGCCAAGCGTCTCTTTCCAGTACACGTCCTACGTGCTGACCGAAGGCCAGGGCTCAGCTTCCATCGCCGTGAAGCTGAGCGCGTCTTCACCGCAGACAATCACGGTGGACTACGCGAGCGGCGTCGGAACGGCTACTGCCGGCAGCGACTACACGGCGGTGAACAGCACTCTCACATTCCAGCCGGGTGAGACGACCCAGACCTTCCAGATTGTCGTGGTTGATGACGGCAACGACGAGGTGGATGAGACTGTTCCCCTGACCTTGAGCAATCCGCTTCGTGCCAGCCTGGGTGCCGCCCCAATGGCGACTCTCACCATTGCCGACGACGACGGGCCTGCGGCCAGCTTCAGCCCTGGCAGCTACAGCGTCAGCGAAGGAGCCGCCAACGTTACTTTGACCGTCACGCTCAGCTATGCCTCAGTGCAAGCGGTCACCGTGCACTACGCCACGAGTAACGGCACGGCCACTGCTGGCAGCGACTATACTGCAACTAGCGGCACCCTCACCTTTGCCGTGGGCGAAGTGACCAAGACCTTTGCCGTGCAAGTGAGCAACGACACCTTGGATGAGCTGGACGAGACTGTTACCGTCACGCTCAGTGCGCCGACCAATGCCAGCCTGGGTACGCCGAATCCCACCGCGATCACCATCCTGGACAACGACATCCCGCCGACAGTGCAGTTCAGCGCCGGGAGCTACAGCAGCGGTGAGAGCGGCGGCGCTATCACCATCAGCGCGACGCTGAGCACGGCCTCGGGCACGACCGTCCTGGTGGACTACGCTACCAGCGACGGCAGTGCTGCTAGCGGGAGCGACTATACACCCGCCAGCGGAACGCTCACCTTCCAGCCGGGTGCTACGACTGCCAGCTTCAGCGTGGGCATCACAAGTGATGAGATCAACGAGGCCAGCGAGACCATTGGCCTCGCCCTGAGCAATGCCGTCCGCGCCACCCTCGGCAGCGCCGCCTCGGCCACTATCACCATAGTCGACGACGATGGGGCTGAGATCACCTTCCAAGCGGCGAGTTTTACGGCCGGGGAGGGGGCGGGCACGGCGGTTGTCACGGTCACGCTCGACCGCATACCGGCCACTGAAGTCACAGTCGTCTACGCTACGAGCAACGGTACTGCCCTGGCCACGGCGGACTACACCGCGGAGACAGGCACGCTCACCTTCCTGCCTGGCGATCCGATCGAAAGCTTCGACATAGCGCTCAACAACGACAGCCTGGACGAGGCGGCCGAGACGATCAACCTGACCTTGAGCGCGCCCAATGGTGGCTACCTCGGCACCCCAAGCACCGCCGTGCTCGTCATCGACGACGACGACCCAGCGCCGCTGCTGCAGTTCGCCGCCGCGAGCTACAGCGCCACTGAAGGTGGCTCGGTAGTGATCACCGTCAGCCTGAGCGCTGCCTCCGGTCAAGCCGTGGGCGCGGACTACGCCACCGTCGACGGCAGCGCCATCGCCGGTAGCGACTACACGGCCAAGACGGGCCGGGTCAACATCGTTGCCGGCGCGACCAGCTTCACCTTCACCGTGCCCACCACGAACGACACGCTGGATGAGCCTGAGGAAACGGTTGGCCTCACCCTCAACAACCTCGCCAACTGCTCGCTCGGCGCCAACGGCACCGCCACGCTCACTATCTTGGACAACGACAACCCGCCGTCTATCCAGTTTGTGAGCAGCGCCTACTCCGTGTTGGAGACAGAGGGGACGGCGTCGGTCACCGTAACGCTCAGTGCTCCGTCAGCCCTCAGCGTCACAGTCAACTATGCCGCCGGCGGCGGCACGGCCACAGTCGGAAGCGACTACACAGCCACGAGTGGCATCCTGACCTTCTCGCCAGGCGAGACTACCAAGAGCTTCGGCGTGCCAGTCATCCACGACGATACGACCGAGTCAACAGAGACTGTGACGTTGACGCTGAGCAACCCTGGCAACGGCACGCTGGGCAGCCGCCGCACGGCCACCCTCAGCATTAGCGACTTCATGCCGCCGCCGACAGTGCAATTCAGCTCGGCGAACTACTCCGTCAACGAGAGTGGCGGCTCGGCAACGATCACCGTCACCCTGAGCGGCCCGGGCCAGAGCGTCACCGTCGACTACGCCACGAGCAACGGCACGGCTACCGCCGGCAGCGACTACGCCGCCAAGACGGGCAGGCTGACGTTCGCTACCGGCGCCACCAGCATGACCTTCAGCATCAGCATCACCAATGACACCGGCGACGAGGATGACGAGACGGTGACGCTGGTGCTCAGTAACCCGACCAACGCCACGTTTGGAGCGACCACATTGGCCACCTTGACCATAGTGGACAACGATTCGCCACCGGCTGCGCAGTTCCAGAAAGCCAGCTTCAGCGTGAGCGAGAAGAGCGGGACGGCCACCGTGACCGTGACCCTCGCGGTATCACCGCTGGAGCCGGTGACACTCGACTACGCCACGAGCGACGGCACGGCGCGCGCCGGTGAAGACTACGTTGCGCAGAGCGGCACGCTCACCTTCCTGCCGGGAGAGAAGACGAAGACCTTCAGCATCACGATCGTCAACGACACCATCGACGAAGCGGATGAGACCATAGAGCTCACCCTGTCCAATCCGGTCAAAGCCAGCCTGGGCTCGACCCAGACGGCCGTGCTCACTATCACCGACGACGACCCTTCTCCCACTGTGCAGTTCAGCGCCGCAACCTATTCGGCGGACGAGAGCGATGGGACGGCCGTCATCGCTGTGGTGCTCAGCACCGCCTCGGGGCAGTCGGTGAGCGTGGGATACGCTACGAGCAACGGCACGGCCACGATTCCCGCCGACGCGGTGGCGACCAGCGGCACGCTCACCTTCGAGCCCGGGGAGACGAGCAAGACCTTCAGCGTACGAGTGGTCTCCGATGGGATAACCGAGGCCGATGAGACACTAAAGCTCACTCTGAGTAGCCCCAACAAAGTGACACTGGGCTCAACCAGGACGGCAACGCTGACGATCGTGGACAAGCCGTGGCAGACGAGGATCTACATCGCCGGTGTTCGGTGCACCGTCTAGCGCCGAGTGAGTCTGCCAAGCAGGGCCCTTCGGCCCCGGGAGCGTTCGTCCGAATGCCTCGGCTCAGGTCACCGCGACGTAGCTGCCCGCGTCGACGGCCCGAATCTTGCAGCGCCTAGGCGATGGTCGTCACTAGGCGCCGGCGAAACCTGAGGGTTGCCGGACGGCGAGCGAAGGGAGCGACGATGCTGCGGCGGCTGGAAGAGATGCTGACTCTGCGCGAGATAGCCTATCGCCTGGACGTACCGCTCGAGACAGCATGGCAGCTCGTGAAGGACGGGGAGCTGGTGGGCTACCGTTTGGGGGGCGAGTGGAACGTGCCCCTGGAGTCGCTTCAGGCCTACCTTGTACGTCAACTGCATCGGGAGCAAAACGGCACGAGCGTCGCCACGACGTAGAGCTCTCAGAGATCTGCGCCCCGACGTTCTTCAGGCGAGCCTAACGTCCGACGCAGACGAGGCGGTAGACGCGACCCGCGGCGTCGTCAGAGACGTACATGGCGCCGTCCGCGCCGAAGATGACGGAGGCGGGCCGCCCGAAGGAAGCGGCGTCGCCGCATGGCCTCCCCTCAGCGCGCCAGCCGTTGGCGAAGTCCTCACTACGCACCGGCCTGCCGTTCTCGATCACGATGCGTTGCACCTTGCAGTCGCGAATGCCCTCCGTCGTCGTGTTCCACGAGCCGTGGAAGGCGACGAAAAAGTCGTCTCTGTACTCGGCTGGGAAAGCAGAGCTGCGGCCGAGGGCCATTCCCAACGGCGCGCTGTGCGCCAGGTCGGTAAAGAGGGCCGGCACGGCCTCGGTACAGTCGAAGCCAACCGGCAGCGGCAGACGGTCGTCGCGCGCTTCTGCCGCTTGATTGGGCGGCAGGTTGGCGCCGAGTGTGGGCGTATAGCAGTAGGGCCAGCCGTGGTGGCGCCCCTTCTGTACCTCGATGATGATCTCCTCCGGTGGCACGTCGTCACCCATTCCGTCCGAGCCGTTGTGGTCGGCCCAGAGCTGTCCGCCGCGCGTGAAGAGGAAGTCCACGCTGTTGCGCAACCCCCAAGCCCAGAGCGCCCTCCGGCGCGGGTCGGGGTCAGCCGCAAACGGGTTGTCGCTCGGGATGCTGCCATCGGGGTCGAAGCGCAGGATGGCGGCCCGGCGCGGGTCCTCCTCCGCGCAGATGTTGCAGGAAGAACCGGCGCTCACGTAGAGCTTACCGTCCGGGCCAAAAGTGCAGCGTGCGCGTGCTGTGTCCCCCTCGCCCTGGCACACTATCCGTGACCAGCTCCTTCGTCTCGATCACCCCGTCGCGATCGACGTCGCGCAGCCGCTCGACCTTGCCCAACTCCGCGACGTATAGCCAGCCCTGGCGCCACTCCAACCCGTGCGGCTGGGACAGCCCGGAAGCCGCGACCTCGACCGAGTCGGCGCGGCCGTCGTGGTTCCGGTCAGGGAGGCGAACGATGCGCCCGGCTCCCATGTCGCTCACGTAGAGCATCTTGTCCGGCCCAACCGTCATGAGGCGGGGCGTTACCAGGCCTTCGACGAAGATGCTGATGCGGAAGCCGGCCGGCAGAGTGATGCGCTTGCCGGCTGCATCAGGTGTCGCGGGCACTATGGGAGTGGGGGTGCGCCGCGGGGCGCGCAAGAACGATGGCGACAGGAAGCGATCGGGGAAGGCAATGAAGGGCAGGAGCAGCAGCACGAAGCAAGCACACAGGAGCCAGAGCACCTTGCGCATAATTCGCTCTCCAACAGCGTTCTCCGCCAACGATGAACGGGGGAAGGGTGGTAGAACGTATCTCATCGGGATGATAGCTCGAGACAGCAGGCTGTCAATCGCCGTCGGCGGTCTTCCCGGCGAGGCCCAGCCGCAAGAACAGCCACGGCGCGCCCAGGCTCATCGTCAGGCCAACCGCGAGGTAGCGCAGAAAGCGCGAGTAGAGGTAGTGGCTCGATCCCTCCCCCGGGATGAGCAAGCGCAGGGCGAAGTAGACGGCAAGCACGAGTGTCCCCCCGGCGAGGAAGCGGAGCATGCAGTGCCACCGGGGGCCGCTGCCGGCAACCGGAAGGTAACGGCGGCTCAAGCTGACCCCCACCCCCAGCCCCGCCAGCGCCCCCATTGTCGAGGTCGTGTCCTTCGCGGGGTGGAGCACGAAAAGCGCGAAGGGCACTGCAACGGCCATGACCAACTGCTCGCGGAGGCGGCACGAGGATAGCCAGCGCTCGACGTGGCCGCCGACGGCGAGGTAGAGGCCGAGTACAGCGACGCCGATCCCCCAACCGGCCAGCACGTCGGTCGGGAAGTGCACACCAAGGTAGACGCGCGAGAGCCCGATGAGCAGGGCCAGGAGAGCGGCTGCGGCCCAGGCCCAACGTCGCCGGATGGCGCCGGCTAACACGCCCCAGACGACCACCGCCGACTGCGCGTGGCCGCTGGGCAAGCCGTAGCCGTGCGCGGCGGAGAGCCGGATCTCCGGTCGCAGGTCGTAGGGGCGAGGCTGCGCCAAGAGATCTTTGAGCGATGTGTTGAAGTGGATGGAGAAGAGGAACACCACGCTCAGTCGAACGCCGAGCGCGGGGTCGACGCACCACAAAAGCAGGGGCAGGAGAAGGAAGTAGAACTGCTCCTCGCCGAGGTAGGTGAAGGCCAGGAAGACCGGCCGCATGACAGGCTGGCCGGCCCGCTGCATCGCCACGATAACGGTGATACCCCATTGCCAGAGCCCCTCCATCACGGTAGCCACAGAAGCACCGAGAAGACGTGATTCGTGATGCGTGAGGCGTGAGGCTCGGGGCCAACCGAACGGTTACGGATCACTCGTCACGCCTCTGAGTCCTCTGTGCCTCTGTGGCCACGGTCATCCCTGGTGGAAGGTTTGCAGCGTTTCGAGGTAGGAATCGGGCAGGCCGATGTCGTAGCGCTGGCCGTCGATGATCAGGCCTAGGAAGCCGGATTCCTGGCGGAGTCGATCGAGGGCCGAGGTGAGCTGAAACTCACCGCGCTCGCGCACGTTGTTCGTGATGTGCTCCTCCAGGTAGTCGAAGAGGCGCGGCTCGATGATGTACTGCCCGAAGACCGTCAGGTACTCATCCTCCGGCAAGCCCTGGATGCGCAGGTTGGTGCGGGCATAGTCGACTGTGGGCTTCTCGGCGAACTCGGTGACGTTGAGCAGGCGGTCTGGCTCGGCCCAGACGCCGCCCACCGTACCGAAGTTGGCGATGCTGGACTCCGGAGTGCGGCGCAGCCCGATGATATTGATGCCATGCTCGCCGTAGGCGTCAACGAGCTGTTGGGCGCAGGAGCGTTCGCCCTCTGAGCGGTAGATGTGGTCGCCCAGCATGAGCAGGAAGGGCTCGTCGCCCACTAGCTCACGCGCGCAGTAGACGGCGTGGCCGAATCCTTCCTGGGTCGACTGAATGGCGAACTCCACATGCCGGCCGATCTCCAACAGGCGCCGCGAGTACTCCTGGAATTGACGCGGCAGCTTGTTGTAGTTCTCGATGGAGATCTGCACGTTGAAGAAGGAGCGGAAGTCCTCCAGGTCTCCCTCTTGAACAATGATGACCACTTCGTCCAGACCTGCCGCCAGCGCCTCTTCGACGATCAGCAGGATTGCCGGCTTGGCAATGCCATCGCGGTCGATGACGGGGAAGAGCTCCTTCTTGGTCGCCTTCGTCGCCGGGAAGAGACGGGTGCCGAAACCGGCGGCGGGGATGACGGCCTTTCGCACCTTCGGGCCGGTGCGGATGGTGAGCCTAAGGGCGGGCATGCCCAGATCCCGCTCGATGATCTCCACCACGGCCTGCTGGTCAGCCTCGCCGCGGGCCACCAACTGGGCGGTACCGTCGCCCTGAGAGCCGACGCCTTTGCCACCCCAGATGTGCGGCCCAAGCGGCTCGTAAGAGAGTACGCGATGCAGCACGGGCGACGCCAACTCCCGGGGGCAGGCTGGTGTCGCGTAGCGGTCGAAGCAAGCCTGCGCCTCGCTCATCAGAGCTCCGAGTCGCTGCGAATCGCCCTCCTGCAGCGCCTCGATCGCCTGGTGTACGATGCGCTTGTTGATCGGCCCCAGCAATTCCTGAACGCCGCGCTCGATTTTGTTGCCGGCGAAGGGGTAGCTGTGGTTGAGGCTGGACAGTATCGCCGTCGTGTCCTTCTGCGCTTGGAGGTCGACGATCACCAGGTACAACTCCTCGGACGGGCGCAGCTCGCTTACATCTAGCCGGTCGCCGTCGAAGGTCATGAGGACAGGTCGGCTGCCGAAGGCGCATCCCTGGTCCATGCGTCCGCAGCGTGAGGGGGTGACGATTTCGCCCTGGTAGGCCAACTCCATCTCGCCTCTAACGGTCATCTTCAGGTCGTAGACGCGATTGAAGGCGCGAGCGGCGAGGATGCAGATGGCGGCACTCGAGGACAGGCCCTTCTTCATGGGCAGGTCCGTCTTGTAGTTGTCGATCACCAGCCCGCGTACGTGGTAGTTGGTGAGGATCTGGTAGGCAACGCCGGCGATGTAGCTCCAGAAGCCGCCCTTCCGGGCTTCATCGAGCAGGACGCGCGGCTCCATAGGGACTTCGTAGGGGCCGTACCTGGCCCCGTCTGGCCCACAAGACTTCAGGACGAGGGCACTCGGGTGCGGCTGCACCTCGGCGTAGACGCCCTGGTTGGTGCCCGCGATGAGGGTGTAGCCCTTCTCGATGCTGGCGTTGATGCGTCGATAGCCGCCGGCCCAGTCGGAGTGCTCACCGAAGAGACAGACACGCCCGGGGACGAAGATGTTCAGCGGCCGACCCTCCACATGCATCAGCGGTAGTAATGCAGTAGACTGGCAGTTGTTGGCCTATCATGCAAGCGCGAGTCCCAAGGGAACAAGGGAAGGCTAGTGAGATGGATACGCTGGAATTGCGCCTGCCGAGTGAGACATACCGCGCTCTAAAGGAGGTAGCTGCTGCCCGCAAGCGCTCTGAGGCTGACTTGGCGCTCGAGGCGCTGCAGCAGTACCTTGGCCGAAAGGAGCCGGCCGAGCCCTTGGAAGGCCTGTTCGGCGAGGACGCCTCCTTGCTGGACGAGGTCACCCAGTCTGCCATGGCGGACCGAGAGGCGGGAGCGTGGCGCTGGCGCGTGTCGGGTGATGGCTGAAGCGCTACTGGACACTGACACGCTGTCTGAGGTGTAAAGGGCAGGAATCCCTCTGTGGTCGCGGCGGGTCGTCACTACCGCGACTATCATGAGAGGTTCACCACCTCTGTAGTGACAGTCATGGAGATGGCCAAGGGCTTTCACAAGGCTGGGCGCGCTGACGCCATAGATCGCCTGATGCTAGCCCTGAGTCTGCACCGCGTGCTGACGTTTGGCAGTGAGAACGCAGTGCTGGCCGGCAGAATCCTCGCCGACCTCGATCGGGCGGGGCTGCCGGTCGGAAGGGCCGACCCGATGATTGCCAGCATGGCCATCCGTCACGGCCTCGTGCTTGTTACCGGCAACATGGAGCACTTCGGGCGCATCGCCTCCCTCGGCTACCCGCTACGTCTGGATACCTGGCACAGCGCCTAGCGCCCCGGCCCCCTCGTCCTTACCGTCTCCCCAGTTCTCGTATACAGTCCAGATAGCATAGCACGTTATCTAGCGGCACGTTGGGCGGGATGTGGTTGCCCACGGCGAAGAAATAGCCGGGGCAGACGCGCCCCAGATCGGCGCAGCGCTTCACTTCGGCTCGCACGCTTTCCTTGTTGCCAAAGGTGAGGGCGCGCGTGTCGATGTTGCCGATGATGGCCTTGGTCTTGCCGTAGCGCTCCACCACTCGCTCGAGGCTGGTGAGGGGCTCGAAGATGAAGCCATCGGCGCCGGCCAGAGCCAGGTCGTCGATGAACTCGGTGAAGTTGCCGTCCGAGCAGAAGAGTACCTTCTTCCCGGCGTCGTGGAGGATGCCCCAGAGACGCTTGTAGCGGGGGAAAACGTGCTCCCGATACCAGGCGGGGCGAAAGATAGCGCCTTGGGTCCACACCATGTCGTCGTGGCAGATGAAGGTCGGGGCCGAGGTCTTGGCCCAAGCGCGGAGGTGGTGCTCGCTGAGGCGGCAGATGCCTTCGAGCACCCTATCGAAACCTTCGGGGTCGGCGCCGACGGCTTCAAGGAACATCTCCCAGCCGAAGGCCTCGATGCAGCCGGAGACGATTGTCTTGTAATAGCCGCCGGGGAAGACCAGGTCGCGATGCCGCCCCTGCGTGCGCCGGTAGCTCTCCTCGTAGTAGGCGACGAGTCCATCAAAGTCGGGTAGGCCATATTCCTCAGCGGCGTCAAAGGCAAGGACGTCCTCGGCCGTCTGGAACGGACTCGGCTTCTCCAGGCGGTAGTCCGAGCCGTCCTCCAGCCATAGGGCGTGGCCCATGTCGGTGGTGCGACCACGATCGGACCAGGCCACCGGGCCGTCGTCGGTGTTCCAGAGCAGGTCGTAGTCGGCGGCGATGTAGAAGCGACGCCAGGCCTCTTGCGCCTCCTCTGGGTTGGCCGGGTCGAGGCCGGTGACATAGCGCACGAGTCCGTAGTGGGAGACGTACTCTGTGTGGGGAATCTGGTCCGGCATCTCCAGATGTAGGGCCGCCCAGCCGCGCTTGTATGACATGCGATTCCTAGCCTTCAGCCATCAGCAGTCAGCCCTCGGCCATGCTCCCCCAGCGCCACCGCTAGCACCTGACCGCCCAGCCTACTAACCGCTGAGCGCTGATGGCTGATAGCTGCCGTACTGCCTCACCAGCTCTAGAGTGCGCTGGTACTGCGCGAAGCTGACGTTGTTGGGAATCGAGTGGTCGGAGTGGTAGATGTA
>Ga0315274_10013199_pt1 | contig 11760 bp, 9 predicted proteins | sample YL17G02_20_MG_FD_203700 | JGI IMG/M metagenome (GOLD analysis project Ga0315274, IMG submission 203700) | Sediment microbial communities from Yellowstone Lake, YNP, Wyoming, USA - YL17G02_20 | ecosystem: Environmental > Aquatic > Freshwater > Lake > Sediment | place: USA: Wyoming | collected...
GGACGAAGCCCAGAAAGTGCTGCTCCACCGCTTGGGTCTGACCTTGCCGCAGCGGCTCCGCCGGATCGACGAGTTCATACAAATGTAGTGAAGACTCTTGACGAAAAACGCCCATGGCGCTATGAAGAAGGCCTATTTACGGCTCATCCGGTTTTTGCGTACTTCCTTGCGTTTCGGGGGCTCTGCCCCCAAACCCCCGGCATTTGCCGCATTGGGCCAATAGCACGAGAGCAGAGAAGAAGACCGTCGGGACGGACTGTTGCCGGCAACCCGTTTGTGCCGGCTGTATCCGGGTATTCCGTGGCCGACCGCGTCTGTGGATGGTTGGCTGTCCTGCTGCCATGCTGCTGGCGAAAAGCGGGAAAATGCCAGGGGTCCGGGGGCAGCGTCCCCGGTCATTGTACACCGGGCCACACAAAAGTATGCAAGAACCGGATGAGCCCTATTTACCTTCCGAACTGCGTAACTTGCGGTAATGCTCTTTCTCTCGCGTCAATAGGCAATACACGTGGGGTTAATCCCACCAGATTGGGACGCACGGCGGCCTTGGAGGGTCGGGATGGTCCGAGCCGGGTTCAGGGGATCGCTCTTGTGGCTCCAGTGGTGAAGCCGCCGTCTACGAGGAGGATCTGGCCTGTGACGTAGGCGGAGGCGTCGGAGGCCAAGAAGATGACGGTGCCGTCGAGGTCGTTGGGCTGGCCGGGGCGGCCCAGGGGGATGCGGTCGGTGATGTATTCGACCCATTTGGCGTTGTCGTAGAGGACCTTGTTCTGGGCGGTTTTGAACCAGCCGGGGGCCAGGACATTAACGGTGACGCCGTGGCGGCCCCATTCGGCGGCTAAGCTGCGGCTCATCTGCAGGATGCCGCCGCGGCTGGCGCAGTACGGGCTGATGCCCTCCATGCCGAACACGCAGGTGCACGAACCGATATTGACGATCCGCCCGTACTTGTGCTTCATCATTTCCTTGCCGACGGCCTGGGCGACGAAGAACGCGCCCTTGAGATTCGTATTCAGAACGGTGTCCCACTCTTTCCAGGAGAACTCCACGGCCGGGTGGCGGATGTTCAGGCCGGCATTGTTGACAAGGATATCGATCTTGCCATATTCGTCGATGGCGGCGCGGACCATATTGGCGATGTCGGCCTCATTGAGCACGTCGAGCTTGACGGGCAATGCCCTGCGGCCGAGACGCTCGATCTCCTCTTTGAACGGAGTCAATCGTGACACGTCGCGACTGGTAATGACCAGGTCCGCGCCGGCCTGGGCCAGCGCCCGGCCGAAATACTGGCCGAGGCCCCGGCTGGTCCCCGTCACAAGGGCCACTTTGCCCGAAAGATCGAACAGGTTCTCCATCGTCAGCTCCTACGGAGAGTCTGAAGTGTCAAGTTCGAAGTTGGAAGTCGTCTTTCTTCACACTTGACACTTCACACTTCAAACTCGTTCTTACGGCTCCAACACGATCTTCAGCAGGTTCTCTTTGCCTTCGAGCAGTCGCTTGAAGGCGGCGGGGCCTTCCTGAAGCGGAAGGACCTCGCTGATCAGTGGTCCGACGTTGATTCTGCCTGTGGCGATCAGATCGATGCAGGTCCGGAACTCGCCCGCGCTGGCGTACGAGCCGATGAACGTCAGCTCCCGCGAGACCAGTTCCTGAAGGTTGAACTCGGTTTCCTTCTGGAGGTTGCCGACGGCGACGATGGCGCCGCCCGTCTTGGTGATCGAGATGGCCTGGCGGAACGTCTCGGCAAACCCGACGGCTTCGAAGGTGACATCGGCGCCACGGCCCCCCGTTCGTTTTTGAATCTCGTCCCTCAAATTGACTTTGGCGGAGTTGATACAGGCGTCACCGCCGATCTGCTTGGCAAGTCCAAGCCGGAAATCGTTGATGTCACAGGCGATGGCCTGTGCTCCGCGAAGCCGGGCGGCCTGCAAGATGAACAGGCCGATGGTCCCTGCACCGAGCACGGCGACCGTGTCGCCGTTCGAGATCGGGGGGCGGTTGGCGGCGTGCGTGCCGATGGAGGCCGGCTCCAGCAGGCACGCCTGTACGAAGGACATGCCGTCCGGCAGCCTGGCGCAAATCCAGTGCGGGACGGCCACGAATTCGGCGAACGCCCCGTGCCGCTTGAACTCCGGGACCGAGACGCCGAGCACCTGCCGCTTCACGCAACGGTTGTACATGCCCTTTCTGCAGGCTGGGCACTGGTTGCAGTAAACGGTCGAGTCGAAGCAGATGCGGTCGCCGGCAGCGAAGCCCGTGACATTTTTGCCCGCCCGCTCGACGACTCCGGCAGCCTCGTGGCCCATGACCAAAGGCGGCAGGCGCCGGCCCGTCTTGCCGGTGTGGCCCGCCACGTCGGACCCGCAGATGCCGCACGCCTTGACGCGGACCAGAATGTCATCGTCGCCGACCTGCGGCTCGGGCCAGTCCGTATACTCCAGCGTATACGGCGCCGTGTAGAGTAATGCTTTCAATTGTCACCTCGTACAGCATCCACCATGCTGAGACCTTTCGACGAAGGCGTCTCTGATAGACAACAGGGTAATACGCCTTGACGGCTATGTCCACACCTTTCCACGCTGGCAGGGAAGTACATGGTTTGTCTGCACCGTGCGCCCCGCGATTGACGTTTGCGCGTGCGACCGTTAAGCTGCACCTGTCCTGAAGTTGCAGTCGGGTGATCTGACGTTGAAAGGAATGATATGAACGAGAAGGAAATCCTTGAGGCCACCCGTCGGGCGATCAGCGAGTGCGCGGGCGGCGATCCGGACAAGTCGTTCTATGTGAACCGCTTCGTCTTTGCCCGGCTTCAATTGGATGAACGGAGAACCAAGACCCAGATCAAGAAGGAGTTGCTGGAAGCCGACAACCCCTCGTGCGGTTACAGCGGCTGCGGCAAGAGCATCGACAGCAAGCGAGGTGTTCATCTGCATCGGCGAGACACCACTCGTGGCTACAGTCGCGACAACTGTGTTCTCATGCACGGCGAATGTCATGTGAAATACCATGCCGAGCGTCCGGCGGGAGCCCGCGACGGCCCATTAGGCAGTGATGAACATGACAGCGGCCAGGCGATTCTGGAGAAGGAGAGCAAACGCTACGAGGGGCAACCATTCCGTTATTGGTGGGACCTTTCCCCCGGCTTACTCGACAGACTCGACCGCTACGAGGCGGTGGCATTCATCAAGAAGGATACCGGCGAGAGGTGCTGTGTGCCGGTCCCTGCTCTGAAGGGATATCTGACCGAGGAACGGCAGACAAGCCGCGGCGACGGGAACTGGGGAATCAAGGTTCTGAAAGGCGAGGAAGATCAACTGGCCTTTGAGCCTGGTGCCAAACCCGGCAGATGGCTCTATCTGCCCATCGTCTGGTTCCAGGAGGAGGAGGAGGAAGAAGATTGATCGCGTTGAATCATAGAGACGCGGCCACGATGGCCGTGTTGGGGGAGTCTGTCGCTTTGTGGCCTCCAGCATGGTGACGGGTCGAGTCCGGCGTGGTCATAGGTGTGCACCGCACACTCTCACGCCGGTGGCTCCAAAGCGGAAAACTCCCGGCCCGAAGGGTCGAAACTCTATCACATCGGGACTGTGTAAGAATTGAATGAGCCGTCAATCCAGCAGCATGGACGGCACTGACACCCTCCTGCTGTTGGATTGACAGCTCGATGATCAGCGATCATTTCGTGGCGGCCTTGAGCTTATCGGCGAACGGCAGGGTGTCGGGGACGACGCGGATTTCGGTGCTGAAGCGGTAGGGCAGCGCTCCGCCGGAATCGAAGAGCAGCTCGACGAAGTAGGCGGTCCAGCCCTTTTCCGGCGCCTTCACAGTGGCATCGTAGGCACCTTTGTCGTTTCCGGTCAGGGGCGAGCTGGTCCACGCCTTGCCGATGGTCTCCAAGCGGAAGTCACGAGCGGTCGGGTTCGTGGCCGTCCAGAGGCTCACCTGCGTCGGCCGCGTCTTGGCGGTGACGACCATGTGGCCCTCGCCGGCGACGTTCCAGGAGAAATCGGGCAGCTCGCGGCCGCCCAGGATGGCCATATACCAGGCCAGCAGGGCCTTGTCGGCTTGCGAGCCGCTGAGCCCGTGGTCGGTGTTCGGGTTGTAGAGCAGGTATTTCGGAGCCGGAAGGTCCTTGAAGTAGAACTGGGTCGAGTCCGAGAGGAAATACTGGTCGCCGGCCGAGTTGATGACGAACTTCGGCATCGTGTAGCGGGTCCGGTACTCGTAGGGGTCCACGAAGTTGCGAATGTCGCTGCCGCCCTGGGAACCCATGCGATTGAGGACCTTCATCTGCTCGTAATCGCCGATGGCCTCGGAATAGAAGCCGTAAGCGGCGAAGTGATGCTCCATCTGCGGACCCATGTTGAGCACGTCGATGACGATCGGGGCGATGGCCCGGACGCGTTTATCGACGGCGGCCGTCAGCCAGGTGGTCCAGCCGCGTTTCGAGCCGCCGGAGACGACGAAATCCTTGATCTGGACCTTGCCGTCGGTCGCCTTGGTCAAATGGTCCTGGACGGTATCCATCGCGCGGACGGCGCTCTTGGCCATCGGCAGCAGCAGCGGCCAGGTGGGGTCCTGGGTCTTGAGGAACTTGTCGAAGGTATAGGCGATGATGGCGTCCTCGTTACGCTCATTGCCGGGATCGTCGGCGAAAATCAGCGGCTGGTTCGGCACCTGCTTGAGATCCACGACGACGGTCTTGCTCTGCAGGGCCATCTGGATCAGCATGCCGTCGGGGCTTGGCGGCGTGGTGTTTCGATTGCTGCCGCCGTTGATCCAGAGCAGGGCCGTGTTGGAGGTGACGTCGTTCGGCACGATGATGGTCAGCCAGTGCTGCCAGAGCGTTCGGTTCACTTCCTTCTCGCTGCGCCACGTCTGGGACTTCATGTCGATGACGTACACCTTGCCCAGGGGGTTATCGATGGTCTGCACGACGGTGTAGGTGTAGCTTGGATCGGGCTTGGCAATATAGTCGTCGAGCGGCGTCGCGGCCGCCATGACCGTCATCAGCAGGGTTAGCAGGACTATAGAGACCTTTCGTTGCACTCTCATCATCAAACCTACCTTTCTTCAATCTCCGGCTTGCCTTGTTCCTCACGGGTGTTCACGTCAATTCTCCTGCCTCATTGTCATACCTGGCGCGGGAATATCGTTCGCAGGTACTCGGCGTCGTAGCGGCAGCTTTCCTCGACGCCCAGCGGCAGCTTCGTGCCTTCCATGACGAGCCAGCCTCGATAACCGGCCTCATCCAACGCCTCGCGGACCCGTTTGAAATCAATCGAGCCTTTGCCGTAGAGGTCGTCATAATCCTTGGCGTGGACCTGGCAGATGCGTTTGCCGAGCGTGCGGATCTCCTTGTAGATGTCGTAGCCCATCTTATGCGAGTTGGCGACGTCGTAGTACACCTGCACGGCGGGCGAGCCGACGCGGTCGAGGATGGCGATGTGCTCCTCGGCGCTGAGCCATGATTCGACGCCGAGTGTCACGCGAGCCTTCTCCGCCTTCGATGCGATGTTCTTCAGGCGACTCACGACGGCGTCGGTGCCTGCCGCATCGTTCTTAAGGTCGCCTTTGCCAAAGAAGGCCAGCAGGATGATCCGTTGCCGCATCGCCTGGGCGACATCGATCGCCTGATCGACCCATTTCTCGGCGCGGGCGTCGCTCTTGTACGGAACATCATTGAGGACGCCCATCGCCAGAGAGGCGATCCGCATGTCCTGGGTCTTGACCTCTTCAAGGTATCGCTTCTGCAACTCGGGGTCGAACAACGGCGGGTCCTTCTCCCCGCCGCCGCAATCGACCTGGACGCCGTCGAGGCCGATCTTCTTCGCCATGGCGAACACCGTTGGGTCGGTCCGTTTGCCGATCGTCCAATCGCAGACGCCGATCCTGAATCCTCGCGGCCTTCTCTGTCGTTCAGTCTCCTGGCCGAGCGACAGGCCGGAAACGGCGAGCGTCAAACCTGCAATGGTCCCTCCGGTCCGGGTGAACAACTCCCGCCGGCTGATTTGTTCGCGTCTCATGTGTCTTTCTCCAGGGTATCGCGTCTCAGGCTTTCACGCCCTTGAGGTTCGCGTCCAGTTTCTCCTTGGTCTTGAGCATCTCGTCCCAGGTGACCATGCGGTTGCCATAGGCGGCGGTGCGGCCGAGGATCGTGATGAGGTTGCTGCGAACGCTGGTCTCGACCGTCGGATTGTCGAACTTGCCGCCGGTGACACTCTCGTGGAAGGTCTTGATATTGGCGACCGCGCCTTCCTGGTAGATGCCCGGGGAGGAGCCGCCGCGATAGAAGTGTTTGCCGCGGATGATGACCTGTCCGCCGTACTCGGTCTCGATGACGCCCTCGCTTCCGAACATGCGGTTTCGGATGCCTTCGGGCTGCGTGCCGTGGCCCTCCATCTGGCGTGAGCTGAAGGTGATGCCGACGTTGTCCGGGTACTGGAACAGGACGCTGAAGGTGTCGTAGCAGGTGCCGACGGGCCGGACCTTGCGGCCGCCCGTGCCCACCGCCCACACCGGCGGCACGCCCATGATCCAGTTCATGACGTCCAACGTGTGGATGTTCTGCTCGGTGATGATGTCGCCGGAGAGGATCTTGTCCAGGCCCCAGGCGCGGAGGCGATTCTCGCCATTCTCCGGATCGCTGCGCCAGGTGTCGTACATCCGGCCGAAGGGACAGGTGTCGTGATAGGTCGCTTCGCCGAAGGCGATTTCCCCGATGGCCTTCTCCTCGTGCACGCGGCGCAATGCCTCCTTGTAGAAGGGATCGGCGCGCGTCTGGAAGTCGATCAGGAAGACCCGCTTCTTTGCGGAGGCCTTCTTACCGCTGTCCTCGATGCTCAGGCAGCCCGGGACATCGACGGCGATGGGCTTGGCGACATACGTGTGCTTGCCCGCCTCCACGGCGGCCGCCGCCTGCTCCGGGTGGAAGTAGGGCGGGCTCTCGATCGCCACGGCATCCACTTTCTCCAGCAGCTTCAGATAGCCCTTGAGGCCTGGGAATCGGTTGGCCTGCGGGACCCCGAGCTCGTTGCCGGCGTTATCGGCGCGATCCTGGAAGTAGTCGGAGGCGGCGACCACGTTGTATCCGCCATGTTCCTTGAAGAGTTTCGCGATCCAGGTGCCGCGTCCGCCGCAGCCGATCAGGCCGAGATTGATCTTGGAGTTCGCGGCGGTGCCGCGGACGAGGCCCGGCTGGATCACAGCGAACGACATGGCGGCGGCGCCCGCGCCGGCCATGAAACCGCGACGAGTCAGGGATTCACTGCTTGGAGATGCATCGTCAGGTTTGCGTGTATGCGACATTCTACGGTCCTCCCTTCGGATTTATGATTTACCATTTACGATTTACGATTGGGTGCGCCGGTCATGGACCAAATGGTAAATCGCAAATCGTAAATTGTAAATAGTAAATGGCTCCGGTCAGGTGTCGGTTTTGGCTGCTTGTGAGGCGGCGTACTCGGCCATGGAGGTGTGCTTGGCCTCCAGGTGTTCGAGGTTGATGTAGTGCTCGCGTTTGACCTTGCCGGTGGAGGTCTTGACGAACTCGCCGGGGTGGATCTCCAGATGATGGGCGGCGATCTTCTCGAAGCCGGAGAGCTGCTTGTTCTTCTGCTGGCAGTCCCGGATGCTCTCCCAGAGCAGACTCTTGACCAATTGCGGCTCAGCGAGCAACTCTCGCTGTTTGCGGCCGGTATGGCTCTCCAAAAGCTCCCACGTCGGCAGCACCAGGGCGCGGACGGATTCCTCCATGATGCCGTTGTCTTCCAGCCGTCGCGTCGGGACCACGAGCACCTCCTTGACGAAGCGGGCCTCGGACAGCGCCGCCTCGACTCGCTCCGGATTCACATTCTTGCCGCCGGGCAGGATGATGAGGTATTTCTTGCGGCCGGTGATGTAGAGGTTGCCCTCCTCGTCGAGATAGCCGAGATCGCCGGTATGCAGCCAGCGGATGCCCCGTTCGTCCGTGTCGAGGACGGCCGTGCTGGCCTTGGGGTTCTTGTAGTAGCCTTTCATGATGCAGGGCCCGCCGAGGCAGATTTCACCTCGCTGCCGCGGCGGCAGCGTCTGGTTGTCCTCGTCCACGACCTTGACCACAAGCGTGTCGATGGGCTTGCCGACGGAGCCGAGCCTCTCAAGCCGGTCGTTGAACCCGTACACGGGGGAGTTCTCCGTCGTGCCATACCCCTCGTACATCCTGAGGCCTCGCTTCCACAGCACTTCCAGGACCCAGCGGGGCATGGGCGCCGCCCCGGAGAGGAAGAAGCGAACCCGTGTCCAGCCCTGCTTCTCTCGGATCTTGCGCGCGAGGTACCCCGGCGCGAAGCGGTCGAGCAGGGCGATGATCCACTTCTCCTTCTTCTGCTTATTGATGCCCTCCTCGATCTTCTTGGCCAGAGTGGTGTACAGGGCCGGGATGGCGATGAAGATGGTGATGTGTCTATCGCGAATCAGGTCCGAGACTTCGCGATACTTGTTGGTGTAGATGTTTGTGGCCCCGGCGGCCAGGGCCAGGAACTTGCCGACGGTCAGGCCGAAGGAATGGTGCGGCGGAAGGATGTGGCCGAGCACGTCCGCCGGCGTAATATCGACCTTGCAGACCGACCCCTGGACGTTCGCGACGAAATTGGCGTGAGTCAGCTCCACCTCACGGGGGTCGCCCGTCGTGCCGGACGTGCAGAGGATCACGGCGGTATCCTCCGGATCGACCTGCCGCTCAATGTTCGAGAGGGAGGCGGTGTCCGGGACGCTGATCGTGCAAAGCGGCTCATCCGTCATCGTCACCATGCGGAGCTTGTGGGCCTCGGCAAACTGGCCCAGCTCGTAACGGGCCTCCTCGTCTTCGTAGTCATCCGCCATGATCAGGCCGCGGGCGTCCGTGCCCAGAAGATGGGAGATCACTCCTTGCGGCCCGCGCTCCGGATCGATCAGGACGGGGATCATCCCGGCGAGAATCGTGCCCCACAGGGCGACATCCCAATCCGTGCGATTCTTGCTGACCAAGGCGATCCTGTCGCCGCGACCCAGCCCCGATTCATGCAGAAGCCACGTCGCGAATGCCTCCGCCCGTTCCTTCAACTGTTGGAACGTCATCGTCTCATGGCGATCCGGTCGTATGATCTCGACACAGGTCTTGTCGAGGGGCCTCACCGTCGCCAGTGACCGGTTGAACAGTTCAATCAGGTTGCGGTGTTTCAGGGTGATCTCCATAGTGCCTAACTCCAGCCAAACGGGATAGCGATCTGCGCGTCGCCGATCGCGACGTCCTGTCCTGTGACGTCGGCCTCTATCGCTTCGGCCCGGTTCTCAGACATCCATAATAGCCCATCACATGGTTCTTACGGTCATCTTTCGTTCTTGCTATTTCACCACCAAGTGAGGGAATCCGCAAGAGGAAAACAGTACCCGCGTGGGGGGAGGCTCCGCCCGTCCTACGGGTGTCTCGCGTTCCTTCGCGATTGTAGGATGGGCAACTGGTTGCCCACGCGGCCCCTACAGGTGCAGCTTACGCCACAGGACCGCGACTATCCCCATGGAGGCGGCGGCCATCGCCGAGATGATCCAGAAGGCGTGGTAGTATGGCTCCAGCGGTATTCTCACGTTCATCGAGAAGACACTGACGATGAATGTTGGCAGCATGATGGCGATGGTGAGGATCGTCAGCGCCTTGATCCGCACGTTCAGGTTGTTGCTGATGATCGAGGCGCGAGCGTCCATGAGGCTGGAAAGCACCTGAGAATAGATCTCCGTTTGGCCCCGGCACTGGTTGTTCTCGATCAGGATGTCATCCAGAAACTCCACGTTTTCCGGTGTCAGACCCAGCTTGGCGGCGGCGTTTCTCAACTTGTCGACAAGCATGCCATTGGAGTTGATGGCGCTGAGATAGTACACCAGGCTCTTTTCGAGGGTGAACAGGTTGAGCAGATACCGGTTCTCCTGGGCCGTGTTGATCTGCTGCTCGAGCTCCGTGGAGATCATGTTGATGGCCCGCAGGTGCTCGACGAAATGGGAGATCGCCCGGTAGATGAGCTTGAGGAATACGTCCTGGACCGACTGGATCTTGATGAAGGGCTTGCCTTCGAACAGCAGGGCTTCATCCGCCTTGACAATGACGAGGCGGTCCTTGAAGAGAAAGACGCCGGTCGAGAGGACCCGGAAGAGGAAGTTGTCCTGAGCCGTGTAGTGCTTGGGCCTCTTGAAGATCATGGCGACGTGCTCGGGCTCGAACTCGAGCCGGCTCAGCTCATCGGGGTCCAGGGCCGAGTTGAGGGTGTGCTCGTCGATCTTCAGTTGCTCGATGAGAAACCGCCGCTCCGCTTCGTCCGGGGCCGTATAGACCCAGACCGGGGCGTCGCCTTGGCCGGTTTCCGTTATCTTCCCATCCGTAATGTATAATTGCTTCAGCATCGGTCTACGCCACAGGCCTCACAAAACAGATCATATCTGCTGTAATACTCTATCGAGAAGTGCCGCCGCCTATAAGAAGCTCTACGCTGTCCGCCGTCAAGAGGTTGTCGAAAATGTTCTTGCGGCATAGGAGGTACGCCTGATCTCCATTTTGCGGAAGTCCGGTTACGAACTCAGGGTCGTCAGGGGCCGGCGGGCCTCAGGAACCACTGTCTCGCATTGGCATCGGTCTGGAAGAGATCCAGCAGCATTTGGGCCACTTTTTGCCGGCCGGAGTCGCTCGGATGCGTTCCGTCGGGGCCTAAGTCCTCCTGCCGCCACACCAGGCCATCGCTCTGGCGAGGCTGCGTTCCGTCGGCCCACAGGTAAGGGCCCCACAACAGCAACGGCGCCTGTGCCGGGCCTTTGGCCGCATCGAACTTCAGGTTGGGATCGTTGTTGATCTGGGCCTCGATCAGCCACCGCACCGAAAACGCCGACTCATACGCGTAGGGCTCCGGATTCAGTCCCGATGTCGCGTAGCCCGCGTAGATGCGACTGGACAGGTATGCGATGCGCAAGTTGGGGAATCGCGCCTTGAGCATGCGCAGGATCAGACGCATGTTGTCCCGCAGGATTCGTGCGTGTGAGGGAAAGTCGCCATACTGAGCCGGCGAGATATCGGCCTGTTTCATCCATACTACCTGCACCTGATTGGGTTCGACGCGGGCCTTTTCGAGTCTCTGATCCATCACAGACCACGGGGAAGGCCGGTTCGGGCTGCTGCTGGGATAGGCCCATTGACGAGCCGCTTGTCCGCCCTGTGCACAGTCCACGATCACCACGTGCGGCGATCTATTCGGGTCGGCATCGGCCAGCTTCTTGAAGGCCGAGAACTCCTGTGTCGTGTTGGACATGCCGAGCGATATCAGCACGATCTTGCCGGTCTCGGACGGGACTCCGTTCGCGTCGAGCGGCTGGATCAGGTCCGTTTGCTCTTTCGCCGCCTGGAGGTGAGACTCCGGGGGCGTGTTTTGCCCGTCACCGTACAGGCCGCCGGTCTGGCCCTTGTACTGGCCCTCTCCCATCTCCGTGACTGGAACCAAGCCCGTTTTATCCTTGCCTTGCGGGCGTATCGGCCGATCGCGGGCCGGTGACATCGACACAATCGCAGACAACAACAGCCAGAGCATGGCGGCATGCTTGCAGTGATCCCATGTCTTCATCGTTGACCTCCAGAGATCGATGGTGAGCTTTCTACGTGTCCGGTTTTCCGGTGGTATCCCCAGATGACTGGAGTTTTCGGTTAGGATTGGTCGATGCTCATGGCAGATGCCAACTGTCTGTGAAACAAAGGGTTAGCTGGCCAGG
>Ga0315274_10013203_pt1 | contig 11756 bp, 11 predicted proteins | sample YL17G02_20_MG_FD_203700 | JGI IMG/M metagenome (GOLD analysis project Ga0315274, IMG submission 203700) | Sediment microbial communities from Yellowstone Lake, YNP, Wyoming, USA - YL17G02_20 | ecosystem: Environmental > Aquatic > Freshwater > Lake > Sediment | place: USA: Wyoming | collected...
TGGTTCTTTTGCTATCGGCCTGCATCCCACCGGGGGCGTCAACAACCATCACGATCCTCTACACGAACGACGAGCACGGATGGCTGTTGCCCGCCGAGCAGAACAAGCGGATGTCCAGCGGCGCGGCGGAGATGATGGGGCTGTGGGCCAAAAACGAAGGCTATCCCAACGCCTCAACCATCGCGCTGAGCGGCGGCGATTCATGGACCGGCCCGGCCATCTCGACGTGGTTCAAAGGCGAGCCGGCTGCGGAAGCGATGAACGCGATGGGCTATCGCGCGGCGGCAGTGGGCAACCACGATTTTGATTTTGGGCGCGATGTGCTCAAGCAGCGCCGCGACGAGTCCAGGTTTCCGTTTCTCTCCGCCAACGTCACGACCAAGGATGGCAAGCCGGTTGATTTCGCCGCGCCCTACACACTGCTTGACGTGTCCGGCATCAAGGTCGGCATTGTTGGGCTTTCCACGCGCGAGACGCCCCAGGTGACCAAGCGGGAAAACGTCAGCGATTTGGAATTTGGCGATTACCAGGCCGCGCTGAAGAAATACGTGCCGGAGGTGCGGAGCAAAGGCGCGAGCGTCGTCGTGGTGCTGGGGCACGTCTGCCTGGCCGAGCTGGTTACACTCGCGGTACAAGTCAAGGATTTGAACATCCCGGTCATGTTTGGTGGGCACTGCCACGAGGCGGCTAATCGCCAGGTGGGAGGCACATGGCTCTTCGAGTCGGGCAACTTTTATCACGCCTATAGCCGCGTGGATTTGAATGTGGACGTTGCCTCCGGGCGCTTGACTGGCGTCAAGGTCAAGCTGGTCAAGAATGAATGGGAAAAGTCCGCCAGCCCTGCCGCTCCGCCTGATTCGGCAGTCAAGGCCGTCGTGGACAAGTGGCAAGCCAAGGCCGATACCCAACTCAACACCGTCATCGGCTACACACAGAAAGGCATCGCGCGCCCGTGGCCGATGTACAACCTCGTGGCCGATGCCTGGCTGTGGGCTTATCCGCAGGCCGACATTGCCATCTCGAACGTCGGCGGGTTCCGGCAAGACATCAATGCTGGCGAGATCACGTTCGGCGATGTCGTCGGCGTGCTGCCGTTTGAAAACTCGCTTTACGATGTCAAGCTGACTGGCGCGCAAGTCTTGCAGGATTTGACGTGCTGCGGCGGCGTGGCTGCTTCGGGCGTCAAGTGGGTCAACGGCAGATTCATCTTGACCCAAACCGGCCAGCCGATTGACCCGCAAGCCGCCTATCGTGTGCTGGTCAACGACTTTATGTACACCGGCGGCGACCAGTTCCCGCTGCAAAAGCAAGACCCGAATGGCTACGATACCGCCATCAACTGGCGGCAGCCGGTGATGGATTGGATCATGGCGCAAGACTCGTCGGCCTCTGCGCCGATTGATGACAAGATTGATACGGAACAGCGTGGAACGGCGAGCCGCTGAGATGTGAAGCGACAAATGTGAAAGGGGAGCGTAGGAATGCTGGACTGCGCCAAGTGTCATCGCGCGTTGGGCAAGCGTGCCTGTCCGCTCAAGAGCGGGCGGAACATCTGCGCCCGCTGCTGCCAATTGCACCAGCTCAACTATTCCGATTGCCCTGCGACTTTTTCTCAAGCCGGCCGCCGATCGCGCGCAGCTGATCATCGTCGTGCCACCTTCGCCGGCCGACTTGCAACGCCATCTGGATTCAGCGCCGACGCGCGTCAAGCGGCGCTATGGCACCATCGTCCGCCACGAGATTGACGACTATCTCGACGTGATGCAAAACCTGGAGGCAGGTATTGTCTTTGCCGCCGACTGCGACGAGCGCATCAACGACGCGGAAGTGATGCAGGCGCTGCGCGCGCTGATGGTGATTTACGAGGCCGAGGAGCAGGGACAAACGCCTGTTCTCCTGCCGCTCGCCGAGCCAGTGCAGGCCGTGGTAGACCAAATGCAAGAAGTCGTGCGAATGCGCGCTGAGCAAGCTTTTGCCATCCCGTTGCCTGTCCTCTTGCGCTGCTTGTATCGCATCTTGGATTCGGTCACGCTCTGGAACAAGCGAGAGGGCCGGCGCGGCTACCTGGATTTTGTGTGGGATCGGGTCGGAGTGCACCACGATGGGAGCGGCGAGCCGCTGCGGCTGACCGGGTACGATCCAAACACCTATCAAGAATGGACGCCGGAAGAGCAGGCGTATCACCTGGCGAATCGCGGCAGCAATTTGCTCAAAGCCGGTCGGCTAGTCGAGGCAACACAAGTATTGGAACAGGCGCACAGGCTTGAGCCGGACAATGCGAGCATCGCCATCAACCTCAGTGTTGCCTACATACGGTCCGCTCGGCCAGACGGTGCTATTCAACTCCTCGAGTCCGTAAAGCCCAATCGGTCGGACGACTATACAGCATTAATGGTCAATCTGGGCGGGGCCGATCTGTTCGCAGGCCGTGAAGACAAAGCCTTTGCGACGCTACAACGTGTGGTTGATCTGAACCCCCAAATAGCCGGCGCGCCTACTTTTTTTCAGTTGGGGCGAATGTATTACGAGCGAGGCGATGTCAAAAAGGCTCTGCTCTATCTCAGGCGTGGGCAAAAGATGGACCCCGATATGCACGAGATCCGCGAGTTGATCGAGGAGATCGAATCGCAATGAGACACGCTCTCATGCTCCTGGCTCTGCTCAGCGTCTTTAGGATTTTGGATTGCGGAGCATCAAGCCCAGCATGCCCTGCGACTTGAAATGAGCGATGGATGACCCAATCACTAGTTCTCTCCAAACGAACGTTGACCCAAACCCTGGCCGGCGCCATCCTGCGCGTCATGGGTTGGAAGATTGAAGTGACTCTGCCCGACGCGAACAAGTACGTGCTGATCGCTGCTCCCCACACATCCAACTGGGATTTTCCTCTCATGCTCTTGTTCAGGGGCGCGCTGGGAATCCATCCGCGCTGGGCGGGCAAAGATACATTCTTTCGTGGGCCTTTTGGTGGGCTGTTGAAAAAGATAGGCGGCATCCCGGTCAACCGGCGCGTTCGCACCAACTTTGTTGATCAGATGGTAACGGCCTTTCGGCAGAGCAAAGACATGATCCTCGTCATCGCGCCCGAAGGCACGCGCAGTCTGGTCGGGTATTGGAAATCCGGCTTTTACTATATTGCCCTGGGCGCGGGCGTTCCCATCGCGATGGGCTTTCTGGACTATCGCCGCAAGGTGGGCGGCATCGGCCCGACGTTCGTGCCCACCGGCGACCTCCAGGCCGATTTCGTCGCCATCCGCGAATTCTATGCCGGCATCCTCGGCCAACATCCACGCCAGCAAGGGGGAATCAAACTCAAAGATGCTTGAGGCGCAAGGAGACACTGAGCATGAGCGAGTTTTTTGATGCCGCGTCACTCGAATGGCGACCTGTGCGCCCGGATGTGGCGCGTGAGGTCTATGGCAAAACGTTGCTGGCGGAAGACACGAAGCTAGTGTTGACTCGCGTCGCGCCCGGCGGCAAGTTCGCCCTGCACCAGGACGATTACGGTCACCTGTTTTACTTTCTTAGCGGCGAGGGCCTCGTCTGGGTGCAGGACGAGCAATTCAAAGCGATGCCGGGTCTTGTCGTTCGAGTGACTGCGGGCGAAGCCCATGCCTACGAAAACATCAGCGATCAAGACTTGTTGATCTCGGTCAACATACCAACACGCTAACTGACCATCGCGCCCGTGAGGGCGCTCCTACGCGATGTGCGATTCGCGATACGGCACAAGCAGAGCAACCCTTGACGCCACCCTCTATTGAAACCCGACATCTCACCCTTCGTCCTTTCACGATGGACGACCTGGATCGCCTCGCCGCGATTCTGGCCGACCCGGACGTGACGCGCTATCTGCCCGGCGGGAACCCTCGCACGCGGGAGCAGACGGAGAAAACGCTCCGGTTCATCATCGGCCATTGGGAACAGCACGGCTTTGGCTGGTGGGCCGTCACCGACAAAGCCAGCCAGAAGCTGATCGGCTGGTGCGGATTAAAGTTCATAGACACGACCAATGAAGTCGAGGTGCTCTACCTGTTCGCTAGGCCGCATTGGGGCCAAGGCTATGCCACCGAAGCCGCTACTGCCAGCCTCCGCTATGGCTTTGAAGAATTGGAGCTTGAACGCATCATGGCGCTGGCCGTGCCCGAAAACACGGCCTCGCGCTGCGTCATGGAAAAGCTGGGGATGCGATACGTAAAGACCGCCGTGTACTATAACCTTGATTTGGCAGTCTATGCCCTCGCCCGGCAAGCCTTTCAGCCCGGCGAGGCGACATTTATTCTGACCAAAGACGAAGGACCAAACCCGCCTTCGTCCTTCGTCACCTGCCCCTGCGCTTTTACGGGGGTTCGTCATTTGTCCTCTTGACACTCACGGCCAACTGACCTACAATGATTGCCAGAAACGCGGAGGGTGTGGTGAAAAGCTATGGATTATCAGGATTACTATAAAACCTTGGGCGTGGACAAAAAAGCCAGCGAGGCCCAAATCAAAAAGGCGTATCGCAAGCTCGCCCGCCAGCATCACCCGGACATGAACCCTGGCGACAAGAAAGCCGAGGAGCGCTTTAAGCAGATCAACGAAGCTTACGAGGTGCTGTCCGACCCGGAGCGGCGGCGCAAGTACGATCAACTGGGCGCGAGTTATCAACAGTATCGGCGCACGGGCGGCGACCCGCGCGGCTTTGATTGGAGCCAGTGGGCGAGCGGCGGAATGGGCGGACAGCCCGGCGGCGCGCGCGTCCGCGAAGCGTATAGCGGGAACCTGGATGACCTCTTTGGCGGCGGTGGCTTTTCCGATTTCTTTAGCTCCATCTTTGGCGGGGCGGACGCCGGGCAAGACGTGTTTCGACGGGCAGGCACGCGCGGCTCGCGCGCCTCGTCGGCGCAAGGCGTGCGCGGCCAGGATTACGAGCAAGAAATCGAAATCACGCTGGAAGAAGCCTTTGCTGGGACGACCCGTGCTCTTTCGAAAGACGGTCAGCGCCTTGAGGTCAAGATTCCACCCGGCGCCAAGACCGGCACCAAAGTGCGCCTGGTCGGGCAGGGCACGTCGGGCATCGGCGGGCCGGCGGGCGATCTCTACCTCGTTGTCAAGGTGTTGCCGCATCAAGAGTTCGAGCGCGATGGCGACGACTTGCGCTGCGATCTGCCGGTGGACCTCTACACGGCCATCCTCGGCGGCGAAGCGGTCGTCCACACGCTGAGCGGCGATGTCAAGCTCAAGATCGTGCCCGAGACGCAATCGGGCCGCGCCATCCGTCTCTCCGGCCAGGGGATGCCGCGCCTGCGCGACAAGACGCGCGGCGACTTGGTCGTCAAAGTGCGCGTCATGATCCCGCAAGAGTTGAGCGAGCGCGAACAAGAATTGTTCCGAGAGTTGTCTAAATTGAGACAAGGTGACACGCGCCAGCGGACAAGGTGACAAGGAGATACTCTCCTTGTGTCCGGGGCTCTGTCTCCTTGTCATGGTTGAGGAAGGTAGAATGAAAAAGACATTGGGTGTATGGGTGATCGTATTGGCAATTGTGACGTTAGCGTGTAGCGCCGAGTCTTTCCTCGTTCCCGCCACTGCGCCTGCTCCGCCCAGGCCGAATCCGATCCCCACGAGCTTTGTGCCGACGCCGTTGCCTGCCTCTGCCGGCGGGGCGCTCTCTGAAGAAGAAACGCTGCTGGAAAATCTCTACCTGCGCGTGAACCCGGCCGTCGTCAATATTACCGTCTCGGGCGGGGATGGCAGCCAGCCGACCGAGCTCGGCTCCGGCTCTGGCTTTGTGATTGACAAGAAAGGTCACATCGTCACCAACAACCATGTTGTGGCTGAAGCAACCGAGTTAGAGGTGACGTTCTCCGATGGGCGCGTCGCGATGGCTAAAGTCGTGGGGGCCGATCCGTACAGCGACCTGGCGGTCATCAAAGTAGATGCGCCGGACAACTGGCTAGCGCCCGTCGAGCTAGGCGATAGCGACGCGATCAAGGTGGGCCAGCGCGTCGTCGCCATCGGCAACCCGTTTGGCTTGCAAGGCAGCATGACAGTGGGCATCGTCAGCGCCCTGGGCCGCACGCTGCCGGCGGATCAGCAGGGCGCCCAGGATGGCGGCTTTTTCCAGAACCCGCAGATCATCCAGACCGACGCGGCGATCAACCCCGGCAACAGCGGCGGGCCGCTCCTGGATATTCGCGGGCGCGTCGTCGGCGTGAACGCAGCCATCCGCACTGATAGCGGCGTGCGCGCCAATTCCGGCGTGGGCTTTGCCATCCCGGTCAACACCGTCAAGCGCGTCGTGCCGCAGCTTATCGAAAAAGGCGGCGTTTCTTATCCGTACCTGGGTGTGACTTCGGACAATCGCTTTAGCATCGCCGAGCTGGCTGTGGCGCTCAAGCTGCCGGTGGATCGCGGCGTGTTGATTTCCTCCGTGACTCCCAACGGCCCGGCCGACCAGGCCGGATTGCGCGGCAGCAACAAGACGGCGCGCGTTCGCGGCGTTCAGGTCGCGGTCGGCGGAGATATGATCATTGCGATTGACGCAACCGAGATCCGCGATTTTGACGCCATGATCACTTATCTGGTCAATCACACTCAAGTCGGGCAGACGGTCACGGTGACGATCATCCGCGACGGGAATGAACAGCAAGTCAAGGTCAAGCTGGGCGAACGCCCCAAGTAGCGCGTCGCGCCTCCCCGGCGCTTGACGCGGGAGACTATTAACAAGGAGGCTCCATGTTTAGCCGAAAGGATTTGCAAGAGCTGGCCGAATACCACGGCACGGGCGCGCCCGTGCTCAGCCTCTATCTCAATGTTGATCCCTCGCAGCACACCACCGACGAATACAAGCTGGCGCTGCGCCAATTGCTGCACGGCGCCAGCGAACAGGCGGCCAGTCAAGACATTGCCGCCGTCGAGCATTTTTTCGATTTGGAATACGATTGGAGCGGACGCGGCATGGCCGTGTTCTCTTGCGCCGAGATCAAGTTCTGGCGCACTTTTGCGTTGGCCGTCCCGGTCGCCGATCAAGTCTTTGTCGGCCCGAAGCCTTACCTCACGCCGCTGGCGAATTTGTGGGATACGTTTGGCCGGTTCGTCGTTGCCATTGTAGATAGGCAAGGCGTGCGGCTCATGTTGTATCACGTGGGCGAATTGATTCGGACGGAAGGCATGATGGGCGAGCCGATCCGCCGCGTCAAGGCGGGCGGCGGATCAACTGAGGGCCGGCGCGGCGGCGCGTCTACCACAGCCAACAAGCAACAAGACGAAGTCGCGGCGCGCAACCTGAAAGAAGCCGCCGAGTTGACCGTAGCCTTTTGCGAGGCGCATCAGCCGCGCAATGTGTTGCTGGGCGGCAAGGCCGAGACGCTCAAGCAGTTCAAGGCCAAATTGCCGCGCGTCTGGGCCGACCGCGTCATTGGCACCTTTGCGGCGGATATGGGCATCAACGAGAACGATGTGCGCGACGCAGCGCTCGAGATTCTGGCCGAGGTCGAGCGCGAGCACGAGACGGCGTTAGCCAATGCCATCATCACCGCCGCGGCCAAAGGCAAGGGCGGCGTGGTGCGCCTGGACGATACGCTCAGCGCCGCGCACGAAGGCCGCGTGCAGATTCTGCTCGTGGCCGAAGGCTACAAAGCGGAAGGCTTTCAATGCCAACAGTGCGCCTACGTCACCGGGCAACGCCTGGACAAGTGCCCGTTCTGCGGCGGGATGATGGGCCACATTCCCGACGCGGTCGAGACCACCATCCAACAGGTGATCGAGCAAGGTGGGCGTGTGGAGATGGTTTCCGGTCACAAGGAGTTGAACGCGGCGGGCGTAGGTGCGCTGCTGAGGTATTAAAAAGACCCGAAGGGTTTCATCAACCCTTCGGGTCTCTTGCGCCATCCAGGCCTCCGAGGTTTCTCGCGAACCTCGGAGGTTTCTTATTTGCACAACATTCCTAATCCGACTTGACTCAGCATGTCGCAAATCGGCCCGGCGACGTTGGGAGGAGCAACGAAATAGAGCAGAACGCCAGCAACAATTGCCAAGACAACCAGCGCGGCCAGGCAGCCACATCCCCACACCCAACAACTGGGACCTTTCTTTTCCACCGGAGGCGGCGGTGGAGCGCCGTAAGGGGGCGGCGGAGGAGCGCCGTAAGCAGGAGGCGGCGCGACATAGGCTGGTGGTGGGCTATAGGCTGGCGGCGGAGGCGAAGGTGGCATCATGGGCTGGGGCTGCTCACCCACGATGCCTGGCTGAACTTCCAACACGACCGTATCGCCAAAGCCCAGCCTGGCACCGATGCTGAGAAGCGTTGGCGTCATCACGCGATGACCGTCAATGAACGTGCCGTTCGTGCTGCCCAGGTCCTCGATGATGTAGCTCGCGCCTTGCTGCGTCAGCTTGGCGTGATGGCGGCTGACCTGCGCGTCTTCGATGACAACATCATTGCCCGCCTCGCGGCCAATGATGACGACGGGCTTGATCAAGTCAAACGCCTGGCCGACCCGCGGGCCTTGCCGCATGAAAAGTCTCACTCCGCTGACTGCCATCGGTTCCTCCCGTTTCCTATGAGATGCTGATCTTTGACGGGCAAAAGTATACGTCGCTTGGTGAGGGTTGTCAAATGAACTGTTCAGACCTCGGATTTGGAGAACCTCGGAGGCCTTGCGTCAGACGCTTGACATTCCGAACGTCTGTTCGTATAATAAGCGCGACGAGGTGAACGATGTGCGCCAGGCAAAGGCTCTTGAACTTTTGTAAGAGTTGATGAGATCAAAGATGGACACCTTTGACAAGCTACAATCTGTCAGTCAACTGATGGCGGTTGAGCCGGCGGAAGAAGTCGGCGCGATGGGTGCAACCCACGCGGCGTGCGGCGCGAGTCCGACCGCCGATTATATCCACTACGCTGTGATGCCAGGCGGCAAGCGCATCGCGTTGCTCAAAACGCTGATGACAAGCGCGTGCGAGCGCGATTGCTATTACTGCGCCTTTCGCGCCGGGCGAGATTTCCGCCGTGTCACGTTCAGCCCGGACGAGATGGCACGCGCGTTCGACGAGATGGCGCGGCGCGGCCAAGCCGAAGGCATCTTTCTCAGTAGCGGCATCGCCGGTGGAGGTCTCCACACGCAAGACAAGCTCATCGCCGCCGCCGAGCTTTTGCGCGGCAAGTATGGTTTTCGCGGCTACATCCACCTCAAAATCATGCCCGGCGCAGAGTTCGAGCAAATCTTCCGCGCCATGCAATTGGCTGACCGCGTGTCGGTGAACCTGGAAGCGCCCAATACGCAGCGGCTCTCGCAACTGGCCCCGCACAAAGTCTTTGTGGAAGAGCTGGTGCGCCCGCTGCGCCTCATCGAATCCATCCGGCGCCAGCAGGGCGGCGGGCCTAGCTCGACGACGCAGTTTGTGGTGGGCGGCGCGGACGAAAGCGACCACGAGCTGCTTGCCACGGCGGCGCGAGTGGTGCGCGAGACGCGGCTGGCGCGCGTCTACTTTTCGAGCTTTCGCCCGGTGCCCGGCACGCCGCTTGAGCATCACCCGCCCACACCGCCCTTGCGCGAGCATCGTCTCTATCAAAGCGATTTCCTTTTGCGCCAATACGGCTTTGGCTTCGACGACTTGATCTTTGACGAGCGCGGCAATCTGCCGCTCGACACCGATCCCAAAGTCGCCTGGGCGCGGCAACACCTGGCGTATGCGCCGATTGAACTCAACTGCGCCGGGCGGATGGAACTTTTGCGCGTGCCCGGCATTGGCCCCAAGACGGCGGAAGCGATTTTGCACGAGCGGCGCACAGGTCGCCTGCGCGAGCTGGCCGACCTGCGCAAGCTCGGCGTCGCCACCACACGCGCCGCGCCGTTCATCCTCCTCAATGGTCGCCGCCCGGCGTACCAGTTGTCGTTGTGGAGATAGGGACTCCTGACAAGCGCTAGGAATCAGAGCAGCCTGTGGAATTTTCATATGAACACATAATGCGCGCGCTCAGCGGTATCGAATTCGCGCGCCGCATCGAATATCGGCGGACGGTCGGCTCGACCAACGATCTTGCCAAGCAGCTTGGCGCAGAAGGAGCGCCGGAAGCCACGCTGGTCATCGCCGACGAGCAAACCGCCGGGCGCGGAAGATTGGGACGCGCGTGGTGGTCGCCGCCTGGGGCCGCGATCGCCATGTCACTTTTCCTCCGGCCCACGTTTCCGCCTGCCCTCGCCGCCCGACTGACGATGCTGGCCGGTCTGGTTGCTGTCCAAGCCATTGAGCAAGCAACCGGTTTGCCCGTGGTGCTCAAGTGGCCGAATGATGTCGTCGCTGAAAAACCGGCCACGCGCCATACGCCATACGCCACACGCAAGCTGGGCGGCATCCTCACCGAAACATCCATCTCTGGCGATACCATCGAATATGCTGTGGTGGGCCTGGGCCTCAACGTCAACGTGGATTTTCGCGGTCGAGCGGATTTGCCCGAAGCGACCAGCTTGATGATGGAACTGGGCCGCGAGGTGGACCGGCTGGCGATTCTGCGCGCGCTGGTCGAGCGATTCGCCGCGCGCTATGCTGTGATGGACCGCGACGAACAGCTTGCTGCTGATTGGTCGGCGCGACTCGTGACACTCGGTCGCCAGGTTGTGGCCCGGCGCGGCATACAGGCAATCGCGGGCCTGGCCGAGGGCGTGGACAAGTTGGGCGCGCTGTTGATCCGCGCCGACGACGGCGAACTCCACAGAGTAGATACTGCCGATGTGACGCTGCGCGATTCCGAGCTAGAGCGAAATCCTCAATTTGTTGAGGATAGGTTCGCAACAAGTTAGAGTCTCAGGAGATCCGATTTTTCAAGGCTGGGGCACGGCAGGCGCGGCGATCTCATAGATGCATCCGTACAATTGCTCCAGCGCGCGTAGGATGAACTTGAACCGGGTCAGTCGAAATCGCCGGACATCTAGCCAACGACCACCACGACGCGGCACTTGGGTAAAGGTAACTGCTCACGGTTTTTGTGACGATCAACTGAGCGTGCCTACTTTTACATGTCGGGCCAGCCTGGTGTGTTTCCTTTGGATGATGCATTGAACTTGCCGGAGCGGTGCTACTCTGACCTGCTGATGGAAAGTGCCGAGTTGTTGGCGGTGGACGGTGCGTATGACAAAGGCTTGGAGGTGATGGCGCGGTTGCTGGGATTGACGTTGCCGGAATTGGCCCTGGAAACAAGTGTAGCCGAACACAGCCAACCGGTGAAAGCATTCTATCGTCAGAAAGACAAGTTCCCCATCCAAGAAGAAGGGCGCATCTTGGTCGCGACGAATAACAAACCTTCCAACAAAATCAGCACTGGCAAACTCACGGGAACCTCCGGCGATCACATTTGGCGATTGGGCTTACTCGGCTTTGCTTGCTCGGCACAAGCATAACACAGGTTTACCAGCGGGGCAGCTGTCGGCTACGGGATTTTCGAATATCACCGGGTGGCATCAGAAGGGAACAGCAAAACCCGCCCTTCGACGACTTTTAGCTGATCGCTTGTAATTCCCACTCGCTGCGTGTCTGACCAGTGATACGCCCCCATCCAGACACGGTTGTGGCGCGGGTTCCACGTTTGGGGAAGGGTGAACTCGAGGTCGTCCACGACGATATCACCTGGGCGCCATTGGGTCATCGGGAAGCAACCTACCATCTCCGGGCAGCCTCCCATCGGGCCGTCATCATGCTGCGCGACAATGTTCCCATCCTGCTCTGCGTGGACGAACACGGTATAGTCTTGAGGGATAGACTGTCGAGCCAGC
>Ga0315274_10013205_pt1 | contig 11756 bp, 7 predicted proteins | sample YL17G02_20_MG_FD_203700 | JGI IMG/M metagenome (GOLD analysis project Ga0315274, IMG submission 203700) | Sediment microbial communities from Yellowstone Lake, YNP, Wyoming, USA - YL17G02_20 | ecosystem: Environmental > Aquatic > Freshwater > Lake > Sediment | place: USA: Wyoming | collected...
AAAACAGACCCCACCACCAACCAACCAGATTAACCAGATTAAAAAGGGTATCCCGGTATCCGCGGGAATAGCCTTTGCCCCGGTGGTGGTCATTGATGCCGAAGACTACCGCATCCCTCGGCGGCACCTGGGGCGCTCAGAAATTCGAGCTGATCTAGACCGCTTACGTAAGGCCTTGAGCGAATCCGCAAAGGACGTGGCTAAACTGCGGGAAACCGTCACTAAGAAGTTTGGACGCCAAACGGCTGCTATCTTCGATATGCATTGGCTCTATCTTCGCGACCGCAAACTTTACAACGAGATCGCTGAAACCATCCGCGACCAACTGGTTACGGCTGAATATGCCACCAGTATCGTCCTGCGTCAGAAGGCTCTGATATTGCTGGAGTCGGCTGACCACTACATGGCGGAACGTGTGACCGATATTTATGACATCGAGCGCAGAATTTTACACAACCTCATCGGAGAAAAACGAGAAGACCTCAGCCACCTCAGCTCCGACGTGGTGGTTATAGCTCATGAGCTGACCCCATCTCAGACGGCTCATTTGGACAATGCTCACGTCAAGGGCCTAGCCACCGACGCTGGGGGACGAACCGGTCACTCGGCTATCGTCGCCCGGGCCCTGGGTATCCCCGCAGTAGTGGGACTTAATGATATTACCGCCCTGGTCAGTGGGGGAGATGAACTGATTATCGACGGCACACGCGGGATAGTAGTCATTAAGCCAGATGAAGCCACCACCGAACAGTACCGACGATACGAGCATGAACTGATCAGCCTTGGGCAGGAACGTCAGGGCCTGCGGGACCTACCAGCCGTAACCAGCTGCGGCACCAAGGTGCTACTATACGGCAATATCGAGTTTCCGCACGAAGCACAGACCTGCCTGGATAACGGGGCTGAGGGTATCGGCTTATATCGCACCGAGTTTCTACATCTGGGCACAGAGACCGAACCCTCAGAGCAAGACCACTATGAGGCTTATCGCACGGCTCTGGAAGTAATGGGTGAGCGGCCTCTGATCATCCGAACCCTTGACCTGGGGGCAGATAAATACACCCAGGCCAGAGCCGCCACCCCCGAACGCAATCCCTTTCTCGGCTGTCGCTCAATCAGGTTCTGCCTGCAATCGGAACATCTGCCCTTGTTCCGCAAACAATTCCGGGCCCTGCTGCGGGCTTCCGCTCATGGCGATATTCGCATCCTACTACCGCTGATCACCACCCTGACGGAACTCCACCAGTCGCGGATGGTCCTGGGCGAAGTTATGGAGGAGTTAGACGAGCAGGGCATAGCTTACCGCCATGACATCCCTGTGGGCATTATGGTTGAAACCCCCTCGGCAGCCATAAGTGCCCGTATCTTCGCCCCAGAGTCGCAATTCTTCAGTATCGGAACTAATGACTTAATTCAGTACACCCTGGCTGTGGACAGAGCTAACGAGCATGTGGCCAGCCTCTTCACAGCGGCTAATCCGGCCCTGATAAGAATGATCCGAGATGTCATCAAGACCGGCAGACAATACGACATACCCGTAGCCCTGTGCGGAGAGATGGCTTCAGAGCCAGAGTTCTGCCTGCTGCTGCTGGGCCTGGGACTGAGGATGTTTTCCGTGGCTCCTCAAGCTATACCCACCATCAAACAAATTATCCGGGCTAGTACTATAGAACATGCCCAGCGGGTGGCTCGCCGAGTAATGACGCTGCACACCGATCGGCAGATAATGCATTATGTGCGACAGGAGACAAGAAAGGTCTTTCCTGACCTGGTTTGAGCCGATATAATATATAGGCTTGCGGGGGCAGGTGTGTTTATGAATTTAACGCCGTCCCCTGACGGCGAAGCAATATTCCAGCAAGGGCTGGGGCCACTGCCGTTCGCCCGGTTAATCACGTGGTAGCGGCAAGTAAATGCCCTGAGCCCCTTAGCGGGCAGTCATCTGCCAGAAATTGGTCGATAAAGCCCGGGAAAAGAGCTTCAATTGCGACGGAAAATCGGGGTTAATTTTTCCATATCAGGCGATGTCCGCTTTTTGTCCCATCAGGATACGATGCGCTTGTTCGCCCGTGCCATCCGGCGGTCCGGTTTGGACGTAACCTACTCAGAAGGTTACAATCCCCGACTCTACCTGTGCCTGGTATTGCCCCGACCAGTCGGAGTGGCCTCCAGAGATGATTTGCTGGTCCTGGAAACGTCAGATGAATGTCGGCCCGAAGAGCTAGGCTGGCGACTGGCTGTCCACTTGCCGAAGGGAATCGAAATTAGTAAATGTTTTGAACTCAGTCCAGAACGAACGCCCAAGGCTATAGCCTCAGTATATAGTCTGCAACTGTCCCGGGAGCAAGCAGCCGGGCTGGTCGATAAAATTAATGACGCCCTGCGAGCTCGGCAACTGCTGATACGGCGGCCCGGCAAACAAAACAGCGACAGTCGGCAACTGGATATTCGGCCTTACCTTAGCGAAATGGAGCTCGACGACGCCAAACTGTCGTTCAGCCTGGCACACACTGACAGCGGTTCAGCTAAGCCGGCTGAAATCCTGGCCCTGCTGAATCTGGATAATTCCTATAACCGAGCACAATTAGTCCGTGAAAAAACAAAATACATCGGCTCAACAGCAAACGCTGCGGCTGAATAAATCTAAAAGGAGCTATAAGTGTCAAGGGAAATGCTAATCAATGCGGAAAATGAGGAGTGTCGAATCGCTGTGGTCGAGAACGGCCAACTGGAAGAACTCTATACGGAACGCACCTCAGCGGCTAGTCACGTGGGAAATATCTACAAAGGACGAGTGACCAATGTGGAGAGATCCATTCAGGCGGCCTTTGTTGATTTCGGTCTGCCCAAACACGGGTTCCTGCATATTTCAGACCTTCACTTGCAGTATTTATCAGGCAAAAAGAAAGATAGCGACGAGGCTCGTGAGCTGGTAGGACGCAAAAGATCACGCCGAGAAAGACCGCTTATCCAAAATTGCCTTAGACGCGGCCAAGATGTCACCGTGCAGGTCATAAAGGAAGGACTAGGAACCAAAGGACCAACTCTAACAACTTACCTCTCCTTGCCCGGCCGATTCCTAGTAATGATGCCCAGTATGCAGCGTACCGGGGTCTCACGCAAGATCGAAAACGAGGAGGATCGCCGCCAACTCAAGACGCTCCTGGAAGAGCTAAGCCCACCTAAAAACTACGGCTTTATCGTCCGGACGGCTGGCCTAGGGCGAGGCAAACGGGACCTGAGAGCCGACCTAAACTATCTGCTACGGTTATGGAAGGCCGTCAGTAATCGAGCCAAAAGCGAACAGGCCCCCTGCGAGCTCTACCGTGAATCCGACCTGGTCATCCGTACCATCCGCGACGTCTTCAGTTCCGATATTTCCAACATCGTTACCGACAACGCTGAAGTGGCCAACCGTGCTCGCGAGTTTCTCCAAGCTGCGATGCCCAGGTCCCTACGCAAGGTCAAATTGTATGAGGGGCAACAACCCCTATTCTACCATTACAAAATTGAAAAAGAAATAGACAAGATACACAACCGCCGCGTTGAGCTGCCCTGCGGCGGATCACTGGTTATCGACCAGACCGAAGCCCTAGTAGCTATCGACGTCAACTCCGGTCAGTGCCGCATTCACGGCGATGCTGAATCCATGGCCTATCACCTTAATATGGAGGCGGCTCCGGAAATCGCTCGCCAACTGCGTTTGCGCGACCTGGGCGGCGTAATCATCTGCGACTTTATCGATATGCGCGAGGCAAAGCACCGTCTCCAGATTGAAAAGACCCTGCGAGAGGCTATGAAAAAAGATCGGGCTCGCTCCAAAGTACTGCGTATAAGTCAATTTGGCATCATCGAGATGACCAGGCAGCGATTGCGTCCCAGTTTCTCCAGCAGCGTTTATGTGGAATGCTCCCGCTGCAGCGGAACCGGATTGGTCAAGAGCGCTGAATCGGTTACTTTCGATGTTATGCGAGCCCTCAAACTGGTATTGAACCACGATGAAGTGGCCCACGTGCAACTGAAATTACCCCGACCAGTGGCTTACCATCTGCAAAATACAAAAAGACATTGGCTGGCTGAGCTGGAGAAATCTTCGGGCAGAACTATTACCATCGTGCCAGATGACAATTGCAGACCGGACGAATTCGAGTTTGAATGCAAGAACGCCCGCGGCTCAAAGGTTAGCGTCGAAATATGAACTCGAGGAGGAGATTCGGCTAAATAATCCCCCCGGCACGCTCGTGCTTTCATCCTTCGCAGTAGCTGCTACGGAGAATGGATCGCTGCGCTTCGCAGAGTAGCATAGGCCGGGGGCATTTGAAACCGAAGAAATTCACCACGAAGGCACGAAGGGCACGAAGAAAACCAAAAAAACAGATGGATTCCCGCTCTTTTAGCGCGAGGAATGACACATCAAGAAACCCCCGGTAAAACCCTTCGACTTACTCAGGATAAACCGGGGGCTAAATATAGCAGGAGCAATCAGCAAACCCCCGAAACAGGCGAATGGGGCCTTAGAATCGCCAGAGCCAACAGACCTATCCCCACGCAAAGGAAGACATCAGCCAGATTAAAGGTGGGCCAAAAGTGGAAATCTATAAAATCGCGAACCTGATAAGGAGGCCTGAGCCGATCAATCAGGTTGCCCAGGGCTCCTGAGAGTATGAGCCCCAGGCCGATATGTCCGAGGCGAGCAGCCTTGGAACTGACTAGAAAAAGGTAAAGTACTAATAAAATACCCCCTAAAACTACAAACACAACCGGCCACCAGCCGAGTTTGATCCCGAAAGCAATACCCGGATTACGAGCCAGTTTGAAAGACAGAAGCCCTTTTATGATATCGTGTTTTTGCTCGGGGACATTTTCCAGCATTTGCCAAGCAAACCATTTGCTGAGCAGATCAGCGCCCAAGCCCAGCCCGGCTGTGATCCACAGCCTGCAATGGCTGGGGAGATCGCCTGCGGCTCTACCAAATGTCTTCTGCTTCATATCCAAAGGTGACGCGGCCCGCCAATGACGAGATATCGCGGCTGAGAACACCGGTTAATGCCGGAAACCTCAGCTAGAAACTTCTTCAGCCTCCTCCTGAGGTTCATCCTCCCACCCTTCAGGCTCGGCAGCTTCCTTCTGACGAATTAAACCCTTCTCCAGAAGACTGGCATATTCGACCGTGTAACGGGTCCAAGGTTCAAATTTCAGGCGAGTCCTAAGGATAGGCTCACCAGTGCCTTCGCATATCCCATAGACGCCCCGATCAATCCGGTCCAGGGCATCGTCAATCTCGCGCAGCAAGTCCCGCTCGCTCTCCAGCAAACTCAAAGTGAACTCCAACTCATAGTTGTCGGAGCCAAGATCGGCTGGGCTGGTCGGAAACTTAGAAAGATTACCAGCAGCATCCTGGCGATTTTTATCCAAGGCCTCCGCACGCATCTGGGAGACACTGCCCAGCAACTCACGACGTCGCTGCAACAGTAGATCACGGAACTCTTCCAACTCCGCAGCAGTCAACGGGGAAACCTTGTGATGAACTTTCCGGGTCAAAACTGCTTTAGCTGTCAGGGCTACAGAACCTACCTTACCGGTCAGCTTCGCCCCCGCCCCGCTGGATAGAGACGCCAAAGCCGTCTTGGCTGGTTTAGCCTGGCTCGACTTCCCGGCAGAAGACTTGGCTCGCTTGGCTAAACCCGCTTGACCGGACTTTCCCCTAGCAACCTTGGACTTCTTTGACAACTTAGACTTTGACAACTTGGCTGCCTTGCTTTCGGACTTCACCGGCTTGGCCTTTCCAGAACGCACCTTTTTGGTTAGCTTCTTGGCCACATCAGTCCCCCAAAAAGGACAAATCGTCGTAACATCCGGTAAAATAGCACCTTATGGGCCATTATGGGACATCGGCAAAACACTCAAGAGGCAAACTATAGAAGGCCTGCACTCACTAGTCAAGTAAAAAACAAGGTAAAGCAAATTATCGGTTTATTGCCAAATGTCCGCCAGCCGATTAGTATGCCCTAACTAAACCGACGTACATCGTTGTTATCAGGAGAGGTCCAAAGTAATGCAGAAACAGGTGAAAAAAATCGTGTTGGCCTACAGCGGAGGCCTAGATACCTCGGTTATCCTGCCCTGGCTACGGGAGACCTATAACTGCCCAGTGATCGCCTTCGCCGCTGAGCTGGGTCAAGGCCAAGAACTAAAGGGAATTCGCCGTAAAGCCCTAGCCAGCGGGGCCAGCAAGTGTATCGTGGCTGACCTGCGGGAAGAATTCGCTCAGGATTTCCTCTGGCCAATGCTGCGATGCGGGGCAGTGTATGAAGGACAATACCTGCTGGGCACGTCCATCGCTCGGCCATTGATTGCCAAACACCAGGTGGCTGTAGCCAAGGCTGAAGGAGCTGATGCCGTGGCCCACGGGGCTACCGGTAAAGGTAATGATCAGGTCCGCTTTGAACTTACCTACATGGCCTTGGCCCCGGAACTAAAGATCATCGCCCCCTGGAAAGATGACCGCTTCAGTCTGCGCAGCCGAGAGGCGGCTCTGAAATATGCACGGGCTCATGGCATACCACTGCAAGCAACCAAAAAGAAAATCTATAGCCGAGATCGTAATCTCTGGCACATTTCCCACGAAGGAGCCGACCTAGAAAACCCGGCTAATCAACCAAAAGATGAGTTGTGGGTTATTTCTAAACCGGTCTGCAAAACACCTGACAAACCACAGTACGTGCAGATTGATTTCGCTTCCGGCAACCCGGTGGGCCTGGAAGGTCGAAAGATGAAGGCCTGGCGAATCATCGAGCAATTAAATCTGCTAGCCGGTAAGCACGGCGTGGGCCAAACCGACCTGGTAGAAAACCGCCTGGTAGGAATAAAGAGCCGGGGAGCTTATGAAACGCCTGGGGGGACCGTACTCTATGAAGCACACCGGGCTCTGGAGAGCATTACTCTGGATCGCGACACCGCCCACTACAAGCAACAGGTAGCTCTGCGCTACGCGGAGCTGGTCTATTACGGCCAATGGTTCACGCCCTTACGCGAAGCCTTAGATGCCTTCGTCAGCGTAACCCAGCGGTCTGTCAGCGGGCGTGTCAAGATGAAGCTGTTCAAGGGCCGGGCTACAGTGGCAGGCATTGAAAGTCCTAACTCGCTGTATATGGACAAGCTGGCCAGCTTCACCATGGGCGCAGAATATGAGCCTAAGGATGCTATCGGCTTTATACGCCTGTTCGGCCTGCAACAGAAGATTCAGGCTCAGTTGTCCAAGAGCAAGCGAGGCAAAAAGTCTTGGGCTAAACGTAAAAAGAAGTAATCCAACCCCCGGCACGCTCGTGCTACGCAGCGAAGGCTGCTTCGCAGAGTAGTATAGGCCGGGGGTGTTAGATAAAACAAATTGAATCCCTCTTTTCAACAAACTGCTCCTGCGCACGTTATGAATGGTAAAGAAAAAATTACCAGCGAGATTCAGGCCCTTAGATTCCACCGGGATCGGCCCGTGGAGAAACTCATCGAATGCGTAGCGGCTGAAAAGCTCTGCCAGATAATTGTGAATGAAAAGGTCATTGCCACCCTGGCTTGCAGCCCGGCGAATCTGCGCGAATTGGCTGTGGGGTATCTGATTAGTGAGGGTATTGTCGGTGAAGTCGATTCAGTAGCAGAGCCAAGCCAAACAGGTGATGGCTACGAAATAAAGGTTTCCGGGCGGCTTCTGGTGGATGAGGATGACTTGGCTAAACGCATTGTTACCAGCGGATGTGCAGGTGGTAAAAGTTTAGCCCAAATCCCTCCAGGTGAGACGGCTGCCGAGCCGTTGCTGGGCATGTATGTAACGGTTTCCCGAGAGCAATTGGCTCAGTTGATCAAAGAAATGACTAAGTGCAGCGAGGTCTTCCGGCAGACCGGCGGCGTACACAGCGCAGCCTTGTGCACAGCGGAAAAAATCGTCTTTCAAAGCGACGACATTGGCCGACACAATGCCGTGGACAAGGTTATCGGCTGGGCCAAGCTGAACAACGTTGACCTTCAGGACAAACTATTGCTAAGTACCGGCCGAGTTAGTGCGGAGATCGTTCTCAAGGCTGCCCGGGCCCAGATCACCATAGTGGCCTCACGCGGGGCCCCCACCAGCCGAGCCCTAGACTTTGCTCAACAGCTGGGATTGACAGTTATCGGTTTTGTCCGCGGGGAGCGGATGACCGTTTACACCTGGTGCAACCGCTGTAGCGATTGATTATCCTGAGTCCGATAAGTCATTCCTCGGAATGGCAGGCCTCTTAAATAGTTATTCCGGGTGCATCTCCTACAATTAACCAGCTCTTGCTTTACCTAAGCACCTGCCATTTATAATGTTATGGCATTAGTTCTAAGATGTCCCGGCTGGCTGCGCAAACATCAGGCCGCCCTAGGTATTAGAGCGGCCCGGTGTTCAAAGTTAACCCTTTTGTTCTTCTCTCAGCACTGACCAAGCGGTTGGTTTGTGCTGTGTCTCGTCTCGGGCGAAGTGTCTGCCGTTAGGCAGTACGATGCTTTCGCAACACTTTGGTACCGATGGCCACAAGGCCGCTGATTATCAGGACCAGCAGAGTAGCTGGCTCCGGCACACTAGCCATCCCGTAGATGCCACAGGGTAGGTTGGTGTTGTACACCAAGCTCGTCGCGCCAGTGGAGGTGTTGACGGTGTAGATTTTTTCTCCGTCAGAGGGCTCCCCTCGGCCGGCATAGAGTATGCCTTGTTCATCAATAGCCAGACCATAGAAATTCTTGTGTCCCATGTCTCCGATATGGGTGGATGAAAGACCCCCGCCCAGGCTGATGCTATATAGTTGGCTGTTTGGACCTTGCCCGCATTCCGGGTTGCCTGCGGCGTATAATGTTCCGTCAAGTCCAAAGGCCAGGTCGCCGTCAGAAGTGAAACCCGCGTACCCCAGCAGGCTGGTGCTCAGATAGTCACCGCTGGCGTCCAGATTTACTCGCCAAATCTTTGAGCTGTCGTCGGCCATCAAAAGCAGCGAGGTTTCCGATTCTGCCACCAAGGCATTGTGGAAATTACCGGTTCCCAAGTTCCACTTATTCAATTCAAGGCCTGTTAGCGGATCGTAGCGATAGAGATATTTAGCGTCGGAAGCATTGTTGCCGACGGCGTAGAGCCGTTGACCACTGGGAGCAACAGCAATGTCGGTGAGGTTATGGCCGGTCCCCGGATTTAGGATCTGCTCTAGCCCGGTTACCGAGTCAATAGTGGTGATCTTGGCATTGCGCGGACCACATTGGTTGTAGCCAGAATCAACAATGTAAACCAAGGCTGCGCCCGCGGGGCCGCTTAGCAAAGCCAGGGCTGTGATTACAGTCAACGACATCCCAATAGTCTTCTTCATCTCTATTCTCCTTTTTGAAAAGGTTCGACAATCTGTAATACTTGCTTATGTCTAGCCGTGCCGTTGCCGGTACGGGGTCATAGCAACTGCTCCCGGTGAAAGGGAGGTCTCAAACTGCCGCTACAGAAGTGATACGCTGGACCAGGAACCGAGAATTACCCTGCGTGTTGCTGGGTTCCCATCTGCCTAAGTATCAGCAGGCCCGACCGCCAATAAACCTGCGGTTGAAAGCTGAACGAGCTTTTGCCTTGCCGAGTACTGTTTTGGCTTCTTCTCTCAAGAGGGAAAAATACTACAGGTGTGCTTTCTGCTCGTTGACCTCTTATAACTCTCTCCCTTAGCCGCTAGGCTAGTCAGCGATGCGGGGAAGGCCAAATTCTCCGCGGCTGATCTAGCATTGGCAAAATAGCAATTCGGCCATCGTAAGAACTCTACACCAAGAAAGACCCGCATGCAAAATTGGCGGTAAAAAAATTTCCTTTCCGTGTTGGGAGATGCTAAAACGTCATTTTATTGCTCCTGATGAACTGGTCCCATAAATCATCCGAGCGCATAACGCGCTGAACGTTTCAGCAGTGGGGCCGATAACTTGCGAGAGTCAGAATTACAGAACTTTCTATATATGATTAGCTTAGGCTGTCGTCTCGTTATGGTTTTGCCTGATCAGATTGGAAGAATAGCTAAGATTTGGCATTTGGTCATTTTTAATTGCACTGTTTCCATGTGAAGCTTCTCGCAGGTCAAACTGCCGGCAACGGCAGGGCGCAAAACCGCGAGTCCGCTTTTAACGCGGATAGTCGGGTTGCTCAACGGCTACCCTAAGGTGGCCTTTGGCAAGAGGAGCAATGGAGAACTTTTTGCCAAAGGAGCATCCAATGCTTGCCGATAATATAAAGCCGCCCCTCAACCGGCACAGACGCTGTGCTTTTGAATGGATGGGCAAACGGAGCTACCCAATGCCAGCCAACCAGCCATTTTACTCGCCGTATTCGAGCCGCCCGGGAGCCGTTATCGTCCTGGTAGCGGTACTTCTGGTGGTATTGTTAGGCTTTACGGTTTTGGCTGTGGACGTCGGCTATATGTACGACACCAGAGCTGAGCTGCAAAACGCCGCTGATGCGGGGGCCTTGGCCGCGGCTGCCTTTCTATCGTCCGGCACGCCGCTGGATGCCGAGGAGGGTGTCCGGGCCGAGGCCTGCAAGTACGCTCTGGCGAACAAGGCCGCTGGCAAAGGCAATATCATCGACTCGGAAGCCGACGTGATTCTGGGCCGAGCCTCGATGGACCTGCAGACCGGCCAATATACCTTCAGCGAAAGTGTCTATCCCTGGGACGCGGTTAAAGTAATTGTCCGCCGGAGCAGCCAGAGCGCTTCGGGGCCCATAGGTCTATTTTTCGCTGGCTTCTTCGGCAAGAATACTACCAACATATCCGCCTCAGCTATCGCTGCCCTCGTGCCCCGTGACATTGCTTTGACGGTGGACCTTTCGGGATCGATGAACGATGACAGTGAGTTAGGTTACTACAAGGATACGACCATAAACCTTACCAATGTCTGGGACGATCTGAGTTCGGGAGTGGGGGGGCCGACGTGGGGCAATATGGTGGTATGGGGCGTCACCGACATCAATCCGACAAGTTACAACCCCACTACGGACCCCGGCTTGACCTACATGCCCTATAGTACTAGCTGGTCCACTCTGGATGTCAACCGCGACGGGATAAACGATTTCAACCAGCTTCCTGCCAGCTACACCACAGCTATGAAGAACGCCCTCAAGAGCGGCAGTTACGACTCCCAGCGCAGCGGCCAATACTATGCCGACCGGGTTGGGGTCATGCTACGACTGGCTGACTGGACTGATAAGAACAAGAACAGTAGAATCGACTCCGGCGAAATCTCCTGGAGGTCATATCCTTACAGCGGAGGCTCCTGGAGTGACTGGATCACAAACTATGTTCGCAGCTCAAGCACGGTTATGTACTCGGAGAACAGCGCCTTCCGCTATCGTTTCGGCTTGAAAACCTTCGTCAATTACCTCTTGGAATATCGCGAGAGCCATGCTGACAGTCCCATCTTAGCCCAGGCGCCCTGCCAGCCCCTGGAAGCGGTCAAGGACGGAGTCAAAATCTGCCTGGAGATCATGGACGAACTGGATAGCAACGACCAGATGTCTCTGGAGATCTACGCCACCACTCCCAACCACGAGTATAACCTGACGGAAGACTACCACGACGTGGCCACCGCTCTGGACAACATGCAAGCGGGGCACTACGACTCCTGGACTTGCATCGGCGGAGGGCTCAAAATTGCCATCGACGAGCTGGAAACCAGCCGGGCTCGTGGCTACGCCAAGAAGATTATCATGTTGATGACCGATGGACGGG
>Ga0315274_10013207_pt1 | contig 11755 bp, 10 predicted proteins | sample YL17G02_20_MG_FD_203700 | JGI IMG/M metagenome (GOLD analysis project Ga0315274, IMG submission 203700) | Sediment microbial communities from Yellowstone Lake, YNP, Wyoming, USA - YL17G02_20 | ecosystem: Environmental > Aquatic > Freshwater > Lake > Sediment | place: USA: Wyoming | collected...
TACTGGGAGTATCCACCTATCGCCAGGCAGTATCACATACCGATGACAGTTACCGGTTTTGAGCCCTTGGATATTGGGCGCGGTGTTCTGGAAACACTCAAGCTGCTTGAAATGGGAAGAGTCGATGTAGTAAACGCATACGAACGTGTGGTAACTTATGAAGGAAATAAGCCGGCTCAAGAAGTTATCCACCGTGTATTCGAGGTAGGCGATCGCAAGTGGCGCGGCATTGGCATGATCCCAGCCAGCGGGTGGAAACTCCGCTCCGAGTTCGCCGATCTGGATGCAGAGCTGCGCTTCCCGGTTAACACGATCCAACCCGAAGAGTCACCCGATTGTATTTCAGGTCATATTCTGCAAGGATTTAAGAAACCTCACCAATGTTCTGCATTCGACACGTTGTGCACTCCCGAGCATCCCCTTGGAGCAACCATGGTCTCCTCAGAGGGAGCCTGTGCAGCATATTACCGGTACCAGCGATCGGAGACTCATACCCCATGAGCGAATTACCTGCTGACTTCTCCAAGTCCACCTGCCCCCTGCCACTCCCCCATATAGACCGGATTGTAATGGGTCATGGTTCAGGGGGTAAGATGAGCCACGATTTGATTGCACGTTTATTTTTACCCCCGTTGGATAATCCAATCCTGCGCGCCGGGGATGATTCCGGTGTAGTAGATATTTCAACCGGAACGCGCTTGGCGATAAGCACCGATGCGCATGTTGTTTCGCCTTTGTTTTTTCCCGGTGGGGATATTGGCCGGCTGGCGGTTTGCGGAACAGTAAACGATGTGGCGATGATGGGCGCCACCCCGTTATACCTGACTGCCGGTTTCATCCTGGAAGAAGGATTGGAAGTTTCTTTACTTCAAAAAGTGGTTGCGTCGATGCAGACCGCTGCCAGAGAAGCAGGGGTATACATTGTGGCCGGGGATACAAAAGTGGTGCAAAAAGGAAATGCTGACGGGTTGTATATCACTACCAGCGGAGTAGGCACCATTCCCCCAGGTGTAGATATTGGTGGGGCAAAAGCCAAACCGGGTGATGTTATCATTCTCTCCGGACCGATTGGTGACCACGGTATCGCGGTGCTGGTAGCGCGCGGTGAGTTGGGCTTCGAGGCAGACGTGAAGAGCGATGTGGCGCCTCTCAATCACTTGGTTGAAGCTATGTTGAATGTTTCCCGGGGAAGCATCCACGTACTGCGTGATCCAACAAGAGGCGGGTTAGCGACCACCCTGAACGAAATCGCCCACCAATCTCAGGTTGGTATTGTTATCCACGAACAAAATATCCCGGTGCGTCCGGCGGTGGCGGCAGTGTGTGAAATACTCGGTTTCGATCCATTATATGTGGCAAACGAAGGGAAATTGGTTGCAATAGTTGATCGTGGGATTGCCGATCAAATTCTATCGTCTATACGCAATACGCATTACGGAGAAGAAGCTGTAGTCATCGGTGAAGTGCAAGATGCGCCTCGCAGTCGCGTGTTGATGAAAACGACCATTGGCAGTACGAGGGTAGTAGATATGCTTTCGGGGGAGATGCTGCCCCGTATCTGTTGAACGGAAACAATCAGCGTTTTACCACGATCCAGGCATTATTTAACTCAGTATCGATGCTTATTGGGACAAGCGAGAAATTGAATAATTCGCCTATACGAGCTGGAGTAAGAAAATGGCTGCGCATTAACAAGATTTTCTCGCCCAGTGCGATTATCTTTACGGCTAGCGTGCGAATGTCTGGTTCTTCAATAACAATCCACCCACCAGGTTTCAGCACCCTCCACAACTCTTGGGCTGTCTTTGCTTGATCAATTACATGATGGAGAGCATCTGTCATCACAATACGGTCGAACGAAGCTGTAGTAAAAGGCATGTTTTCAGTAGGTGAATTTACCGGCTGGAGTTTATTCTTTTGCTCTGCTTCTCGCAACATTCCAAGAGAAATATCCACCACCACCACCTGCCTCACATACTCCCGTAAAATTTTAGCAATACGCCCCGTTCCGCCTCCAGCATCGAGCACACAGTGTTGAGGAGACAACGCCAACAAATCCAGCAATTTTTGCTTTGAACCAGTTGGGAGCAGGCGATCGTAATAGGGAGCGAGGATAGAAAAATGGTCAAAATCGCGCATTTAAGCCCAATTCTATCGAACCTATGGGGTGGGTGTAGGCAGAAGGCTGGTTTGGTTTGTGATGAGGGGCAAATAGGCAGTCCAACTACTACCAGAAGGTAATGAGGATACGAATTGGATGAAATTGATCAAGATAAAGTTGCGCTCACAATCATTGACCGTGTCAAACGCAACTTTCTCCGAAAGAGGTTTTCCAATTGAATCGACTATCTGAATCCATAAGGTACCGCTGGAGTCGACCGGATAGTCAGCTAGTGTGATCTCGTACCCACCCTCACCAATATTCGTCTCCATTCCGGTATTTCCTAAACTTCCAACCCGATAACCATCTAATGTACCTCCTACAAGAATACTCAAGCCAAGCACCGGAACGGAATCGGCGCCGAATACTTGCCCGCCAACTCCCAGCCAGGAGCAACCAGCTGCTGCGTGGGGAGTATTGTAGGTTGCCAGCGGAGTACCGGGCTGAATGATATACCAGACATCTGGCACCAGAGTGGGAGTTGGATCTGTAGGCAACACAGGTGTTTCGGTCGGGGATGGTGTGTTGATAAGAACCGGTGTATCCGTGGCATATGCTTCTAAAGTATTCTCCGGATGAAAAGTAGAAGTTGGTAATTCGGGAATAACCTTAGAAGTGGGTGTTTTATCAGCAGGTGTGCTCTCAAAACCCGGGAAACTGCAATTGGCGAGGAAGAATGATAAAATAACCAATCGAACCACTAATCGAATAGCCATCTCGACCTCCTTTACTTATCAATTGACGCATCGTGTTATCTGGGATACACTTTTACTAAAAGAAATCGGATCGATAATCTGGAAAATAACCTTTTATGAAAAACGATTCCTTGAATATAACGCTAGGCAACCTCTCCGATGAACTTAACGCTGCTGCGCTTTATCGTGCCCTGGCTGAGGTTGAACCAAATCCGCAAATACGCGAAGTTTTCCAACGTATGGCAGTAGTTGAAGAAAAGCATGCTGCTGCTTGGGCGGAGAAGTTGAAAAAAGCGAACTTGAGCATACCATCCTTCCGGCCTAGCTGGCGCACTCGTACCTTGATGTGGATAGCCAAACGGTTCGGTACATCAACTGTTCTACCTACCATCATTGGAATGGAAAAAACCGCCAATCGTAGTTACAACCAGCAAAATATTAGCCAGACTATGATATCCGAAGAGGGATCACATGCCCGTTTGCTTTCACAAATGGTATCCTCCTCTCCTGGAGGGCTGACTGGTGGCGCTGTGGCGCAACTAGAGGGTCGTCACCGCGCATCCGGAGGTAATGCTCTCCGAGCAGCCGTACTCGGCGCCAACGATGGGCTGGTCTCAATACTCAGCCTGGTGATGGGTGTAGCGGGAGCAGCACTCTCAAATCAGACGATCTTGATAACCGGGTTGGCTGGATTGCTTGCCGGTGCCAGTTCAATGGCAATAGGTGAATGGCTTTCAGTGCAAAGCTCACGTGAATTGTATCGGCACCAAATAGATATCGAGTCTAAGGAAGTGGCAACCCATCCAGAAGAAGAAGCTGAAGAACTTGCACTCATCTACCAGGCTCGCGGCGTAGAGAAAGAACAAGCTACCCAGATTGCGAAGAAAATTATTAACGATCCTACAAGTGCTGTAGAGACTCTCGTCCGAGAGGAACTGGCAATCGACAAGGAAAAGCTTGGGGGATCGGCCTGGGAAGCAGCTATCACCTCTTTCATCTTATTTGCACTTGGCGCGATTATCCCAATAACTCCGTTCATCTTTCTATATGGTATGACCGCGGTTTTCACCAGTATCGCTTTTAGCGCGGTAGGGTTATTCTTCATCGGCGCTGGTATCACCCTGTTTACAGGCCGCTCAGTGCTCTTTTCCGGCTTCCGCCAGGTAGTCTTCGGGCTGATAGCAGCTGGACTCACATATGGCATCGGATTATTAATCGGCGTCAGTGTGAGTGGTTGATTCAACTCCTCTTCTATTAAATACTTGCAAAACCTACTTCGTTTCTGTCACCTTACGCAGTCCGATGGGACTGTCAGGATCTAGCCCTTTCGCCTCAGCTAACGCCATCGCAAACAGCTGTCCAGGAAGGACTGCCACCAACGGCGTTAGCCATTCCGGCAGACCGCCAGGCAACGGCATTGCCAGGTGGGCCTGGTGTAACATTTCCTCATCATCCGATATGATCAATAGTTCAGCCCCCAAGCTGCGTACATCACTTGCCAGCGAGCGGACATCCTCAAAGACGGCTCCGCGCGGCGCCACCAGGATAACCGGGAATCCGTCTCGAACCATCGCGACAGGCCCGTGACGAAAATCCGCAGACGAATAGGGCTCAGTCGCCGTACGAGTCAATTCTTTAATCTTTAGTGCTACCTCGAAAGCTGTTGAATAATTGAAGCCACGCCCGATTACGGCGCAATGGGTCATATAGCGATAACGTTCTACGCGGCTGACTACCACACCTAACCCCTCCAGTGTACGCTCGATCGCCTCAGGCACGGATCGCAGCTCAGTAAGCCGTCCTTCATCATTATTTAACGCGGTAGACAACAACGCCAAAGCACCCAGGGAAGCTGTATATGATTTTGAGGCCGCTACAGCTGTTTCTCGCCCAGCATGGATATATAAGTGATATTCAGAAGCCAGAGCTAATGGTGAATCAGGCGCATTGGTTATCGCCAGTGTGGGGCAGCCTTGTCTTTTACCCTCAGCGATTACCTCTACAATATCGGGAGATTGTCCAGATTGGGAAACTGCCAGCACTAATGCACCCTCAAGCCGCGGGGGAGTGTGATATAACGTAAACAATGATGGAGTAGCTAAGGAGACTTGGAGACGGTTGTACGCTCCGAACAGGTATTGGGCGTACCGCGCGGCATTATCAGAACTGCCTCGTGCGACAATGACAACATACTCGTAACGATCACGTAACTCGCTAGACAGACGTGCTACATGATCGGCCTCAGAATTTAGCAACTGCCGGACAACGTCCGGTTGTTGGTGAATTTCTTGTGAGAGAATCGACATAATATAATCACACTTTCCAGAGCTTAGGTTTTCGTCTATATCACCTTCTCAGCTTTTTAGCATATTATTATAATTTTACCACTGTAAAATATCTCTATCCTATCACGAGCATGACTGACACCTAAAATCTCCAGTTGCTTGACAGGGCAAGCCATAGGGTGGTAAAAAAGAGAATTCTGAACGATATAATCGAAGACAACTAATAACCAGGATTCCCTTCTCCGGGGAAAGGATATGCCAGTGGATACTAAACTAGCCTTAAATGCCCTTCGCTCATTCGGATTGGGGACAGCTGGACGTGTTGTGCGATATGCGATATTCCGCGACAAACTAAACCGGAAATATAAACTTGCCCGGGGATCTGTCATGAATCCCGGATTGATTGTTCACACACGCCTACTTCCCAGTGGTGCTCAATTCCAATATGAGCATGCTGAGATGGAGATAGTCTTCCTTGCTCCCAATCTCGCCCGTATCACATGGCAATTAAGTGATCATCCATTACCCTTACCTGCACCATACGCGCTGGCTCGTATGGATTGGCCGCCAGTCACCGATCGATGGCAAGTGGATCTCGAGGAAATGACTTTTTCTACACGCGCCATGCATGTTAGCGTCCAAAACGATGGAGGACTCATCTTCCGCGATACGAAAGGGAATACCTTACGCGAAGAACTTCCTCCCGAATTTCATGAAAACTCCGTCGGCCAACGCGTGTTACTCGAACCTGAGGCACACATCTACGGCCTTGGGGAACGCGCCACAAGCTTAAACCGGCGGAGGGATCATGCAGTAGACAGTACATCGGGGCGTAGCTCATTCCAGATGTGGAACACTGATCCAGGTGGTGCATACAGTGCGGGTTGTGATCCAATCTATATCAATATCCCAGTATATATTGCTCTCCATTCGCAAGGCGCCTACCTGGCATTCTACGAAAATTCATTTCCCGCCACTTTCACATTTAAAACGACCGCGGAATTCAATTTCGACAGCGGCCCTTTACGGTACTATATCATAACCGGTTCTATCGAGCACATCATCGAACGTTTTACCGAGTTGACCGGTCGCCCTCCGATGCCGCCACGCTGGGTACTTGGTTATCATCAGTGTCGTTGGGGATATAAAACCGAAACCGATATCCGCCAGGTGATAAAAGGTTTCAATGATTTCAACCTGCCCATCTCCGCTATCCACCTTGATATCGATTACATGGATGGCTACCGGGTATTCACCGTTGATCCCGAACGCTTTCCAAACTTGAAAAAACTTACCACCGACCTCGACGCCGAGGGAATTAAAACCGTGACGATCCTTGACCCGGGTGTAAAAAAGGATTCTGACTTTGATATTTACTGCGACGGTCTTAAGAATAACCTTTACGTAAAAAATCCTAACGGAAAACCAATGTTTGGGGTCGTCTGGCCTGGATGGTCAGCATTCCCTGATTTCACCGATCCCAAAACTCGCCTATGGTGGGGATCTTTATACCCGCGTTTGATCGATCTCGGCGTGGCTGGATTCTGGCACGACATGAACGAACCAGCCTCCTTCGCTTCCTGGGGCGACCCTACATTACCTTTGTTAGCCCAGCATGAATTTGATGGACGCAAAGGAGTGCACGCTGAAGCCCACAACCTTTACGGTTTACTCATGGCACGTGCCGGGTATGAGGCTTTACAGAAGCTTCGCCCCAGCCATCGCCCTTGGATCTTCACTCGCTCTGGTTGGGCTGGTGTGCAGCGTTATGCCTGGAGCTGGACCGGCGACACCCAGACCTCATGGGAAACCCTGCGCATGACTGTTCCCGAGATAATCGGCCTGGGCCTTTCGGGCTTGCCTTTCACCGGTCCAGATATTGGCGGATTCAGTGCCCACCCCACCGCTGAGCTTTACACTCGCTGGTTTCAATTGGCCACCTTCCTCCCTTTTTTCCGCACCCACTCCTCGCTGGGCACTCCTCATCGTGAGCCGTGGGTTTTCGGCGAGCCGACCACATCTATTATCCGCGATTTTCTACGTTTACGGTACTGCCTGATGCCTTTCCTTTATACCCAGGTTTGGGATACCTGCCAAACTGGGCATCCATTCGTCCGCCCGATATTCTGGCAGGATACGACAGATACGCGTCTGTGGGACGTTGATGACGCTTTCATGCTTGGAGATAGCCTTCTCGTCGCCCCCATGCTAGAAGAAGGCGGACAAAGCCGTAGTGTGGTTTTACCTAGAGGGGAATGGTACAACTTCTGGAATAGTTCCGATCATCGAAATGATTTTATATTTTCTAACGGGCCAGGTAAAGTAGAAATCGACACACCCCTGGAACGCATACCAGTTCTTGTTCGTGCAGGTACGATCCTACCCCTCGAAGAAGATGGGAAACTCGTTCTGCACCTCTACCCCATCAACGCGTCCGACTCTGCCCTTGTGGCGCGAGGCATGCTTTACAGCGATGCAGGAGACGGTTATGGTCCGCATAGGATGGATCATTTTCACCTGAACCGCACGTCAGAGGGTTTCGAGCTGGTCCGTATATCGGACGGCGATTACCCCTTTACATATAACGGAATGACTATGCAATTGCATGGTTTCAAGGCCGCTCAGATATGGGTTGATGGTATCGAGGCGGTTATGAAAGGAAATCGAGCAGAGGTAGGTGATTTCAAGCTGGTACGGATAGCCTTATTCGAGACCGTATAAACCCCTTTCATGAATAATTTTATACACCTCTGAGGGGACAAAGTAACGGTATGGCTGCCCACCAGCAACCCTCTGACGAATATCAGATGCGGAAATATCAATGAGAGGGGCATTGATAAATCTTACTTTGGCACTCACACCATGTATTTTTAGTTCGAGCTCAGCTAGGTCAATCGTCACACCCGGACGAACCATCACACCCAGCGCAGCAACGCTCCTCAACAACTCAAGCGGGTTTCGCCATATATGTAAATCTCTCAGGCTGTCACTCCCCATTAAATAAATCCAATCCACTCCTGGCTGTTGTTCCGTTAAAATCCGCACCGTATCGACAGCATAATGCGGACCAGGGCGATTTATATCTACTGAACATAGTTCGAAGTACGGGTTGCCAGATATCGCAGCACTTAACATGTCCAACCGGTGCTGCAAAGGTGTAATTTGTCTTTCTAGCTTGTGCGGGGGTTCGGGAGTGAGTACCCACAACAATCGACTGAGGTCCAACTGGTGGTAAGCCTCAGCAGCCAGGATGAGGTGCCCGATGTGTGGAGGATCGAATGTCCCGCCAAAAATCCCTAATCCTGCCATTCCAATTCATACTCACTGCCGATAAAAACTGTGTCGCCGTTTTGGATGCCGGTCTTGCGTAGTGCATCTTCGATACCGAGGGTCCCTAATATTCGCTGGAAACGGCGGATTGACTGCGGCTCCTCCCAGTAAGTCATGGAAGCAGCCCGTTCAATAGCCTCGCCGGTGATACGCCAGCCTTCGTTGGTACGGGTAATTTCGAACTGGCGTGGGTCACTCACCGGACGGTAAATAGGCATGGCTGCTGGTTCAGTTGGGGGTGGAGCTTCGGCGAGGAGCTGGGCCGCGCGGTAAAGAACCAGCCGGACATCTGTACCGGCAATGGCCGAAATGGAGTACGGCTCATAACCGCGGCGTTTGATCGCACGTTCAATCTGTGGCCAACGGACCTGCACATCGGGTAAATCCATCTTATTGAGGGTAACTACTTGCGGTTTATCAGCTAAAGCAGGATCAAAAAGAGCCAACTCGCTGTTGATTTGGGCGAGATCGAGTAGAGGATCTTCAGCCAATCCATCGAGCAGGTGGATCAACACCCGCGTGCGTTGGATGTGACGGAGGAAATCATGCCCCAGGCCTACGCCGAGATGTGCACCTTCAATTAAGCCGGGGATGTCGGCCAACACCAGGGTAGTATCCTCATCGAGGTGGGCTACGCCCAGGTTCGGCTCGAGGGTGGTGAACGGGTAGGGGGCGATCTTGGGTTTAGCGTTGGTAACCGCAGCCAGGAAGGTGGATTTACCTGCGTTGGGTACGCCCACGATACCAATATCGGCGATCAGCTTCAACTCAAGACGGAGCTTTTTTCTAAGCCCCGGTTCACCTCGCTCAGCGATGCGTGGAACCTGTTGAGACGGGGTGGCAAAATGCTGGTTGCCGCGCCCACCGCGCCCCCCTTTACATACAACCAACCGCTGCCCGGATTCGGTAAGGTCACCCAGCACCTCACCAGTATCCGCATCGTAGACAATTGTGCCGGGCGGAACCTTGATCACCCTTTCGGGAGCCGATTTACCAGTCATGTTCTGGCGCGACCCTCGCGCGCCATCTAGAGCGTGGAATTGGGATTCATGGCGAAACTCATACAGCGTATTAAGAGAGGGCACAACCAGAAAAACAATATCCCCACCTCGTCCGCCATCACCGCCATCAGGACCCCCGTGCGGAACGTATTTCTCGCGGCGGAAGTGTACAGCGCCATCGCCACCTTTACCAGATTTTACTTTAATGATCGCTTCATCGATAAACATGAGTTTTTTATAGTTTTGGAATATCGAATGTAAAATGATAGAACGATATGCGCAGGAGATTATAACGCAACTTGCCGTTTGAAAAGCATCCCAAATGAGGTTACAAATTTATTCACCGCCAATTGTCAGGTATTCTCATGTTGGTAAACCAGGGTGAATCCTCGGGAATGGGTACTTGCCATTCCCAGATTTCTTTCATGGATTCGTATGCCCCAAGCTCAGGTAGAACCACGTTCTGCCATAGGGCTTCTACATCCCGGAAAGTAAGTAAAGTATGCTTCGGTTGGAGCTGTTCATAAACACTTAGCAACTCCCGACTTTTGTTACCCAACCATTCTACCTCATCACTCACCATGCGTTCGCCAGTCTGGCGATTAGCCTGGGATGCATCGTGTCCGAGCGCAAATTGAGTTCCAGGTTTATCTGCTTTCGGGATTCGCGAGACATCCACACATTCAGGCTCTAATGCCCATAACAATGAGGTTTCTACCCGCCCGGCATGATCTCCAGTGTTCGATCCATCACCAGTAAAGCCTTTATAATTCGACTCGAACTCAGGTAATGCATACAGCCGAGTCCCCACATGCGGCTGTATGGCAGCTACCAAACTTTTCAGATCCTGCCAGTTAGGACCGTAGTGCCCGGTGAGCAGGATGGCCGCGTGAAATCCAAGCATATCGGCAGTGCGAACGTGATAACACACGTTCTTAAAATGCTGCCAGGGTGGTAGGCTGGTCAGCCAGGTGTGAGGCGGATTTCCGATATTATGATGTGACCAGATACCATACCCACCCACCTCATGGATGTGCCAGTAGTCTGGCGGGGCTACGATCCCACCGTGTACTCGCGCTGCAGCGCATGCAATCGCGTGTGCTTTTAGTTCATCCAGCCCAAGCGCATTATGTGGCCCATGAGGCTCGCATAAACCATAAGTGAAGTAGACAAGAGGACACTCAGTGAATGCCTTTTCAAGCTGATCAGGGAACATACGCTCCCAACGGACCTCAAGCATACCCAATTCTCCTTCTTGTGAACATGGATAACGACCCAAGGATTACCTAATTGTCTTTATGTGGATTTACGTTTGGATAACCACATAAAACGATATCCAGGTACTCGATCCCGCAAAAGAACGGGCAAATGGAGACATTCTTCACCGCGCACCGGTGACTTGCCACACCTTCAGCAGCGTTCCACGGGCATGGCACTTGCGACCATGTAATATCATCTGGCTTGGTTGCCAGATCGATATCCATGTTGGCACCATGTAAGCGATGCAAAACATCCGACATCATTAATCTCCAAATAGGTTCAAACGAAATGAATAGTTGTTACTCACTCCTAGTAATTGTATTGATTCACCATAATGTGAATCAAGTGACAAATGTCATGGGTTTTCACGCTTGACAAAGGGTATGGTTTTTTATAGAATAAAAATGATGTATTCAATAATAGAAGTAGATCATCAAAACTGCCCTGTACTTTAGCCGTCGATGTTTAACGAGTAACGCATCGACGGCTTATTGTTAGTCTGTACATTTATTGAAGATACCATTATCACTATGCAGTCAATCGTGCGAGGCTCTGTAGGCTCACTCGCCAATGATATACACATAATGTAACTCATAATACATTTTCGTGGAAAAAAAAAGAAATAAAGGAAAGGAAAACACATGACCCTTAAAGTAATCGCAGAAAAAGTACCGAACCTGCCCTGGGAAGAAATGCCTGCTGGAAACTCGGAGGTAATTTGGCGGTATTCTAAAAACCCGGTTATCCCTCGCAACCTGCTTCCCAATTCGAACAGCATCTTTAACAGCGCTGTAATTCATTGTAAAAGTGAGTTCGTGGGTATCTTCCGAGCTGATGATAACCGGAGGGTGATGAATATTTATTTTGGCAAGAGCAAGGATGGCCTTAGCTGGCACATTAACCATCAGCCTATCGATTTTATATGCAGCGACCCTGAAATTGGCGCGTTCCAATATCGCTATGACCCACGCTTGCTGTGGCTGGAAGACCGGTATTACATCACATGGTGCAACGGTTACCACG
>Ga0315274_10013208_pt1 | contig 11755 bp, 13 predicted proteins | sample YL17G02_20_MG_FD_203700 | JGI IMG/M metagenome (GOLD analysis project Ga0315274, IMG submission 203700) | Sediment microbial communities from Yellowstone Lake, YNP, Wyoming, USA - YL17G02_20 | ecosystem: Environmental > Aquatic > Freshwater > Lake > Sediment | place: USA: Wyoming | collected...
CACCCCGAGCGGTTCATCCGTGGCATTCCCAGGCCACCATCCCTGCCCATGGAGGTGTGGATCAACAAGCCGCAGCCGGAGAGCCCAGAATTGCTCTGTAAATTCTGACCAGAGGTGTCTCACAATATTTGACACATTCCGATTGCGCACCTGCCAGGCAAGAGGAAGTTTGGCGAACACCAACTCCAGTATGTTCTCCCCAGCAGCCCCCTTTGTCGAAGTGCCTGCTATGATCGTCTCTAGTCGCCTTACTGACTCTGCTGTCTGTTGGTCGAGCTCTTGGCGAGCGCTGGTCTGCGCTTGCAGTTGGATTAGATCATCCTTCGCGCGAGACAACTCAGCGCGCATTGCTCCGGTTGCGTCAACGAGACCTTGCGTCAGAGTACCCGCCTGAACCAGCCCGGTCCCCAGCTTGCCAATGCCCTGCCCTACATAGTTCTGGAGCTGCTCCACCTTGGAAACTCTTTCAGATAGGCCCCGCAGTTCGATGTGAACGCTCCCAACCGCCTCAGCTAGTGGCCCCAAGGGTTCAAGTTTCCCGGCCAGGACCGCGCCTTGCGTTTGTCCTTGCTGTACTGTGTTTGACAAATTCTGAAGCGACAACGACAGGTCAGCAGTACTCGGGGGTCTGCGGAAAAACAGCACTGCTATCGCAATCAGCAGCATAACCACCAAAACAACGAGGATGAAAAGCAGCGATGTATCCACTGATAGTGCTCCCCAGTTTGCAGGCAGAGTGAGCCCACACGCGCATCCGAACTGCCTGCACCCTACGACGGCGGTGCATGGTTCGCGGTGTACGCTTCAGCAGCTTCGCTCGGCTCGGCCTACACCTTGCTCGCCCGGCAGCAGACGAGCTGATACGGCACAATATCATTCCGAGGTCGACACCCGGTCGGCAGGCCTCTCTACCGTCCCGAAGCGGCATGCCCGGCTCTCCTCAGACCATACGTTGCCCAGTCGGAAACAACAAAAAGCCGACCACGCACCAGAGTCTTTCCTGGATCGACGGTCGGCTGGGTTTCTCCCATTTCCCTCCTCGATCAACGACGGCTCCGACGAGGGCTGCGGTGCTATGGTTCAGGGTCGCACGAGTATCATACCACGATCTGCGGCAAAAGCCAAACGCAGTCGCCGGGATACTCCACGAGTGCGGGACATGTCGCGCGCGGCATCCTTGACAACGGACGGGCACTTGTGGTATGATTCCCATAGGGGAAGCATAGATGAGCGAACACCAGTTGAGCGACTATGTAACGTCCGCTGAGGCGGCGCGGGTCTTGCGCGTCACCCAGCGGCGCATCCGCCAGTTGTGCGCGATGGGTGCTCTGGAGTGCAGGTTAGTTGCGCGGCGCTGGCTGGTGCGGCGGTCTTCGGTCGCGGGTTTCGTGGGCAAGCCCAGAGGAAGGCCCCGGCGCGCCCGTTGACAAGAAACTAGAGGAAATGTAATGAAACAGGGAACCCAAGCATTAGAGGCACTGTTGACATTGATCGGGCAGAACACCTGGAACTTTGATGCACTGACCGCGCTGCTCATGAGCAAGGGTATCATTACCGACGACGAACTCGGCAATTTCCTGAGTGCGCAGTACCTAGACAAACACCCAGGGATCTCCCCCGCAGAATGGGCGCGGCGCTGCATGGACCAGGAGGACCTCGACGCGCTCAATGCCTTCTTTGAGGAGACTTGAGATGTGACTTTGGCATGGTGTGCTAAAGGAGCGGGCCGCGCAGGTGTTGGAAGCACCGGCGTGGCCCTGACCGACCGTTGTCGAGGCAACGGACGGCTAACCGGGCAGTATACCACAACCCGGCAAACCGGCCAACCGTCGAACAACGGCGGACTTGGCCGGTTTTCGTTTGGGAGTACCGAATGCGTACCATTGGAGGTGTGGCATGAAACTGAGAGAGTGGATAGAGTTGGCGGGTGAGGGGTTCATGGTTTGCCTGGCACCCGAAGCCGGGCTACAGAAGGAAAGCCAGAGACGGCGTGAGGAGGCAAAGTGACTGGACCCAAGAGTAACAATTCGCAACACGGGCTCAGCCGGGAACAGGCCGCCGCTCTTGTTCGAGACAGCGACATAGATCGCTGGGCGGCGGCCCAGATCGGACGGTTCCACACCGGGGAAGCAGAACCGATGTTCACCCCGGACAGTCCGGCGCGGGACTTGGGACGGGACGACCCCGGTCGCGCGGTTGGGCTGGGACGGTTGACCGGCGTTGGCACGGGAACAGCTTCCGACTAAGTTGCGGGGGGAGATGGGTAGAGTGCTATATTACCGTTTGAGGGTAGCTTGAAAGGCTAGCAGAACACAGCTATCCGAGTGTTCTGGGGGATTGCGTAGAGGGAAACTCCAAGGCGCACTGGCTCAGTACGCTTTGATCTAACAGAATGAATCTGTCACACACTTGCTGAATGTGACGAGAACACCCAGTGGTGCAGAATGCCAATTCCACATGCTTCCCAAGGTCCTTTACGGCTTGCATAGCGTCACTCAGATCCGCGTCCCCGCTGATGAGAATGGCCGTATCGTAGATTGCATTAGCCGCAAACTTAAGCATATCAACGGCGAGTTTCACATCCACGCCCTTCTCGACGTAAGTCTCACCCCGGGGTTCCAGTCTGCCGAGGCGGAGCTCGAAGTAAGACAGTTGTCGCAACGCATTGTAAAAGCTCTGCTGCTTGCGGATTAGCTCGTCCGATTGAGAGGAATGCGGGACCACGTTATAGTAGTAGACACGCACCAGGTGCCGCGACCCGACGACGTAAGCGACTAACTTGGCGAAATCGAACTTCGTTGGCCCAAACTCCTCCTTGAGACAGTGATAGAGGTTGCTTCCGTCGATAAAAACAACCACACGTTCGGTGTCAGCCATGCGGATCACCTCGAAGAAACAATTAACCCACTCCTGCTGGGCAAGAGTGGGGAGTTAATTGACCTGCCCCTGCTTCGCAAGGACAGGGGGTTAATTATCACCATGATAGCACGGATCTGGACTTTTGTCAATACCCCAGTTTCTGAGATTCGGTCATATCTCAGAAACCTTTGCTGACAAGGGTGATTTGCCGCGCGGCGCGCAACGGCTGAGAACTCTCGGACGCTTCGGACGCCCCGGACGGTCCGGGGCGGGACTTGGGACCGGATGCACCCGGTCTTGTAGTTTGGGCCGGGACGGGTTGGAACAAGGGAGGGGAGAGCGCCGGATAAGTCGCGGCCCGGTCGCCGGATGGAATGACGGACGGCCTGGCCCCCGTTGTGGGCCTCCCCCATCCCCCATGATACTCCAGAGGAGGCAGTATGGTCAAGCGGTTTCTTTTCCAAACGCGGCTTGGGGACTGGCTTTTGTCCCTGGTCGAAAGGCTGTTCGGGCTTGCGGTCGTCTCTCTTGAGGACTTGACCGGAGAGGCGCGACGCTGAGGCCGGGCGTTGACAGAGTGCCCGTCCGGGGCTATACTGACCCTGGACGGGCGACCATGGTGGCTGGCCTTGCCCGAACGGCTGACCAGTTTGGCCGACCAGGAAAGGAAGACAGCATGAGAGAGGAGCTATCCGGGTTCTTTGGGAGACCCGTTGTCAGATTGACACTCGGCGTCTTGGCTGCAGTAGCGGTGGCATCGGGGCTTCTGTGGCTGATCTGGATCGGCTACTCCTACGACTGGACAGGGTTCAACTCGTACATCAGCGCCAAGGGAGAACCCGAGCACGCGAAAACCCTTTGGAACTGGTTGGAGCTTCTGATCGTCCCGACTGTGCTGGCCGTTGGTGCTCTGCTGTTCAACCGATCCGAGCGGAGAGCAGAGCGAGAGATCGCAGACAAACGCGCACAACAGGACCGGGATCTAGCCAGCCAGCGGGCACAACAGGACCGAGACCTGGCTAGCCAGCGCGCACAGGAAGTGGCACTGCAGAGCTACCTGGACAAGATGACCGAGCTCCTGCTTGAGAACGGACTGCGCGAGGCGGAGCAGGGTCCGCAGGTGCAGGTTATCGCGAGGGCGCGTACCTTGACCGCACTTACCGGGCTCGATGGGGAGAAAAGGGCTCTGCTACTTGGGTTCCTGTATGAGGCGGCCCTGCTTGGGAAGGGCAAAGCTGTGATCGACCTGTGCGATGCCAACCTTAACGAGGCTGCCCTGGGCGGGGCCAACCTGAGCGGGGCCAACCTGAGCGGGGCCAACCTTCTCAAGGCCGACCTGGGCAGTGCCGTCCTGAGCAGGGCCGATCTGAGTGGGGCCTGGTTGAACATGGCCAACCTGTCCGAGGCCGACCTGTCTGAGGCCGACCTGCGCGGAGCCTTCCTGCTCGGGGCCGATCTGTCCAAGGCCAACCTGCGTCAGGCCAACCTGCGTCAGGCCAACCTGCGCCAGGCCTATCTGTTCGCGGCCGATCTGAGCGGGGCCAACCTGCAGGGGGCCAACCTACAGGGGACCCAACTGATCAGCGCCTGCCTGAGCAGAGCCGACCTCACGTCGGCCATAGTGAACGAGGAACAACTCGCCCAGGCGAAGTCGCTTGAAGGCGCCACTATGCCCGACGGCACAAAGCACGAGTGATCGGCGGTGGGCGGTGATCGCTCACACGGTGGGCGCAAGGTCTGCGGCCAACCCCTGGAAGGAGGCACGATGACGAACTCAAACCCAAAACGGGCCTGCATCTACGTTCGGACAAGTACGGCGGAGCAGGCTGAGAAGTCCAGTCCCGAGGAGTAGGAGCGGGACTGTCGCAAGCTGCCGAGAAGCACGGCCTGGCTGTGGTCGACGCGGCAGACTTGGGCAGCGTTCGGGCCGAGGCGATGAGCATGGACATCCGCTACGAACCCGTCGCCAACTAGCCCTACACCAACCTGCATCGTGCGCTCCTTGTCCCGGCAGTGCGGTCTGCCATGGTATTGCGCTGGGCTGACACCTGCCTCTCGCTACCCGGTATCACCGATTCTCGAGCCTCGACAAGCTGCCTGCGGTGGCGAAGATGTGATATGCGCGGCTGAAACTGATGACCGCGTCAAGACATGCCGCCGCATTGATAAACGCAGCGGCGGTCTGCGCTGTGTACCCAAAGATCCTGGTGAAATCCCCAGGCGTGATGTTCATCCGTCTACGCAAGGCCAAAGCCATGAAAACCACTACAAACTGGCTACCGACCAGAGCAGCCTCCCGGACATAGAGGAAAATCTGGCTCTTGGCCAAGAGCGAGATGAACACGTCTGTCCTGACGCGCATGCTATCCAGGAATCTGCTCCTTGTCGCTCGGTCTTCCCTATCGCCGATCACCCGGATCCCCAGACCGGAGGTAGTGCTGATCAGCGAGTACTCGGAATCGCGGAGCACCTGGAGCCTTTTGTTGAATAGCAAGGTCATCACCGTGGGAACCAGCAGACTGGTCACGTAGATGATGCCCAGAAGCTGATTGTACTCAAGCAGCTTCCCAGCGACGATGACAATCTTGATCACCACTGGTGTAAAGCTTCCCAGCACGTGGTACGCCGCATTGGTGATGCCGCTCACGGCATTGACCGTGCGAGTGTAAGCTGCCCCTGCCTCCTCGGCACCGGCACAGTTCCCAACATCAGACACCCCGAAGACCAGCTCCACCCGTTTCTGGAGGTCGGTCTCGTAGAACATCTTGTGACGCAGGATCACATTGGCGCGCAGCAGCGCCGGGTAGAAGAGGCTGGAGCCCAGCAGCAACCATACGACGTTGCCCAGGTCGCCGCTGCCCAGCCGGTCAACAAAGTCGCCCAGTAGATTGACCGGCCAAAGCGCGGCGAACTCCTGGAAGATGGTCACCGCAAAGATCGCCACGCTGTACAGCTTATAGTCCCAGATGAGGCCCATCACTTCCCACGCAAACTGCCAGGCCAGATTGCTCCTTCTCACCTGGTCGACCCGGGCGGTAATCCTATCGAGGTTGAGCCTGATCCGTCCAGGCTGGCTCGCCATGCTCTCCTCCCAGCAAGTGCGCTGGCTGGTAACCGCGGGCTTGCCCGGCGGAGCTAGTCTGACAAGCGCACCAGCGCCTTGACCATCCTCCTGCTAGCCACAGCCTCGATGGCCCGGTCGATCTCCTCGAGGGAGAATGGGTGCGTCAGGTCCAACCAGAGATCGGCCCGGAGCTGGCCGGTCTGGACCATGGCCACGACCCGATCATGGGTCTCTTCCTCGTCGTACCCACCGTTATAGTAGGTAAAAGTCCCGCGCGCCCGCTGGGGAGAGATAGTGCATTGGCCATAGTCGTCAATGCCATAGATGCCCACCTTACCCTGTGGTTTCACCAGCCCCAAGACGCTGTCGAGGGCCCCGGCCTTGCCCACAGCATCGATGACATAGTCAAACCCTTCCCGTGCCTCCGGTGGGAAGGCACTCGCAGAGACCGGCTTGGAGAGGTCCAAAGCTTTGTAGTCCAGGTACGTGGTAGCCCCGGCAGACATGGCCACCTCGCGCCGCTGCCCGCTCCCGATCGCGGTTACCATGGACGCGCCCAGGTTCGCCGCCTGTGCCACGAACGAAAGCCCGTTGCCTCCCGACCCGATCACCAGTACCTTGGCCCCCGCAGAGATGCCCATTCGGCTGACATAGCTGAGTGTCTCGCGCCAGGTGATGATCATCGTGGCCGCTGCCGGGTCCATCCCCGGGGGGAGCACCTGGTTGATGCGATACGACCGCCAGGCCTCCGGCTGCACTCCGTCTTCGCGCATGGCCCGGTGATCCCTGGCGATGCCATACTCGGCAAACCCTCCCCAATTAGCGCTGAATGCCCCGTCCGGCGCCGGCGGCATCCCCACGCGCGACACCAGATCCCCAACCTTCAGGTTGCGCACTTCTGTGCCCACCTGTATCACCTGCCCGATGCTCTCGTGACCCAGGACGGTCGGATAGCTCACCGGCCACGGGAACCGGCCGGCAATGAGGTGCTGATCGGTTCCGCTGCACGTAGCTCCATACAGGAGCCTGCAGAGGGCGTCATACTCGCCCACCTGAGGCAAGGGCACATCCCGGACCACCAAGGTCCCCGGCTTTTCTACGATCGCGGCTCTGCAGGTCCTGCCGGTTCTCGCCACCTGTGCGTCATCTTTCGCCTTCATCTCGCCACCCCTGGCCCGCGGTAGGGCCTCTGAAAGGGCATGCCAAATGGCTCCTCAAACGGTCGGAAAGGGACCATGGCCGCAATCTCGTTCAATCGGGCCAGTATGTCCGCCGGAAGGGGCCCCCGTTCCACAGCAGCCACGTTCTGCTCCACTTCCGCCGCGGATCGAGCTCCCGTCAGCGTGCACGAGATATCTGGGTTAGAGATGACGAACCGTAGCGCCAACTCGGGTAGAGGTATGCCAACCTGTTCGACCAGATCATACAGGGCCATGAACTGCCGACGGCGGGGCAAGCTCAACCATCGCGCGCCGGAATACACCGACTCGTACCGCCGGGCCAGCGCACCCTGTTGCAGGGGCGATCCGATGACCACCCCCATTCCCAGCTCCTTGGCCACAGGCAGCACCTCGTGCTCTGCCTCCCGCCACAGCAGGCTATAGTTGAACGCGGTGAGCACCACGTCAAAACGGCCAGTGCGCATGATGTTCGCCAGTTCATAGGCAGTGGTTCCTCCCAGGCCAGTATAGCCGATCACTCCATCTCTCTTGAGTTCCTGTAGCAGCTCCAGTACTGGTCCCTGGAAGGTTTCCGGGTCGGACCACCAGTCATACTGACCTGGGCGATCCGGCTCATGAATCATCAGGATGTCGATGTGGTCGCGCCCCAGCAGTTGGAGGCTTTCCTCCACCGACTGGGCCAGGCAATCTCTGTCCTGCGGCTGAAAGGGCTTGGGCCGCCCCCCTAGCTTGGTAGAGAGGATCACTGGCGTATCCGCCTCAGACAGCGCCTTGCCCAGCACTTCCTCGCTATTGGCGTAGCCCGGCGCGGTGTCGACATACGTGATCCCCAGCTCCAACGCCCGCATGATGGCCAGGCGCGCCTGCTCGAACTCGCTCCCATAAGAGGAGATGAACAAGCCTCCCAGAGCCAATTCGCTGACCTGCAGTTCCGTCCTTCCCAAGGTACGCGTTTTCACATTTTCTCCCCTTACCTGACCTAGCTTCCCCGAAAGCCGATGCTGTGCTGGTCCTCCAGCCTATCTGTCGGTTGCGGCGGCTCGATCGACAGGGCCGAGATCTCGGCGCGCCACTCCGGGGTCATCCTGACGTCCGCCGCAGCCAGCGACGGCTCCAGTTGCTGTAGGTTCCGCGCCCCAATGATCGGCGAGGTGATCGCCGGGTGCGACATCACCCATGCCACCGCCAGCGTTGCCGGGTGATAGCCCTTCTCCCGCGCATAGGCTGCGAACTGTGCCGTGATCTCATAGTAGGCTGGCACGCCGTACCGCTGGGTGTACGCGGGGTTAACCACCAGTCGTCCCTGTTCCGGCTTGTGTTGGGTGTCATACTTGCCGGTCAGTAGACCGCCGCCAAGCGGGCTATACGTGATCACGCCCATTTGCTCTGCCAATGCCAATTGCAGGATCTCGACCTCGGCCTGGCGCTTGACCAGGTTGTACATGGGCTGGATGCACTCAAAGCGGGCCAGCCCCTCCAATGCCGAAACACCAAGCGCCTTGGCAATCTGCCACGCGGCCCAGTTGCTCACGGCCGGGTACAGGATCTTGCCCTGGTGCACGAGGTCATCCAGGGCCCGCAGTGTGGTCTCGATGGGCGTGAACGGGTCAACCTGGTGTACAAAGTACAGATCCAGGCGATCCGTGTTGAGCCGTCTCAGGCTGTCTTCTATCGACAGCATGATGTGCCGACGCGATAGGCCGCGCGCGTTGATATCTTCCCCCATCGGAGAACAGACCTTGGACGTCAGGACAATCTCGTTCCGACAACCTGCGATCAGCCCGCCCAGGATCTCTTCAGAACGTCCGGCAGAATAGGCGTTGGCCGTATCGAAAAAGTTGATGCCCAGCTCGCGGCAACGGTGGAACATCGCCGCAGAGGTCTCCTCGTCGGCATCTCCGCCGAAAGACATCGTCCCAAAGCAAAGGCACGAGACCCGCATGCCAGTCCGCCCCAGTGTCCGATATTCCATGTTCTCCCTCCTTTGCGCATCTCGATACCGATGACGCCCATCATTCCGATGACGCCCATCATTCCGATGACGCCCATCATTTCGATGATGCCATTATACGACGCTTGCCAGCACCCGGTCAACTACCGGAGCAACTGCCATTGCTCCTGCATTCGAGCTTTCCCGGTCTCGCCTACCAGGCATGGAAACTGCCTCAGCCAGGGTTGTCACGCGAACCTCAGCCGGTAGCTCTGAACCTCAAAGGGTCCGATGACAGCTCTCGCCCTGCCATTCACCACCGGCATGTCACCCTGGGCTTCCTCCACCATGTTGCAGGCCACCACACGCACCAGCGGTTGATCGCTCCCCAGTTCGACTGTTCCCCGACCCCCGTGTGCCTCATACAGGCGCAGGATCCACCCATCTCCGTCCTCGGCCGGCTTGAGCGTCTCCACGACCACCCCTGGGCCCTGCACCTGCAGGTACGAGTGTGCGCCCACCTGATCTCCGGCCCGGTCTCCGGCCCGGTCTCCGGCCCGGTCCCCGGCCACGGTCGGCACAGCCAGCATTGGCTCATTCAGCTCGCGCGCGCGGCGCACCGTCTCTCCCTGTGCCCAGTCGCCCGAGTGGGGAAACAGCGAATAGCTGAACAGGTGTCGCCCGCGGTCTGCCTCAGGATCAGGGTACTCGGGACCTCGGAGTAACGTCAGGCGCAGGACATTCCCTCGGACATCGTACCCGTACCGGCTGTCGTTCAGCAGGCTAACACCATAACCCGCTTCAGAGAGATCGGCCCACCGCTGGGCCGGCACCTCGAACTTTTGCTGGTCCCACGATGTGTTGCGATGCGTGGGCCTCTGGATAGCCCCAAACTGGATCTCGTACGTGGCGTGTGGGCTGCGCACCGTCACTGAAAAAGCCACCTTGAGCATCGTCTGCCGCTCTTGCCAGTCTACATCCGCTGTGAAATCTACCCGGGGAGTCTGCCCATATAGCGCAATGTCGTACCGTATGCGCGTACTGCGGAATTGCCGCTCAATACGCACCACCGCCCGCACTGGCCCCCGCTCGACCACGGTGACGCGTGCTGGCCCGGTCATCGGATACTGACGCTTCTCAAACGTGTCGTGGACGTTCCAAGCCGCCTCCCGTTCCGGGCCATCCTGGAAGGCCTGCCACACGTTAGCCCGCTCGCCGGGAGGCACCACCTGCCGCCCGCACCGCTTGTCCAGCAGGCTGGTGATAGCCCCTTGGTCATCCAACTCGACGCGGAAAAAAGCATTCTCCAGGCCTCGTTCCCAGGCCGTGAGAGGGGCTGCCGGCACCGCACGTGGAACCACGTGGAAGGCCGCCCAGCCCATTGCCGGCACTTCCGGTGGCTCGAACAAGATCCGCAGGCGCTCGCCGTCGCGCTCGATCACCTGAACCGAACAGGGCCGGCTACCTGCGTCCTCCAGGTGGAACGGCCCACCGGGATCGGGCAGCGTCGCCTCGACCGGGTCCCCGCGCGGCCAGGAGAGCGCATTGAACACACAGACCGTCCCCTTGGCGCCACGTTGGTCAGCCAGCCAGCGTACAGCCTCATCGCGCACAGTTCGGGCTATCTGTTGCGCCCGCTCGTAGTCAGCCAGCGCGTCGCGATATACCTCACCGATCGAGCTGCCCGGCAGAATGTCGTGAAACTGTTGCAACAGCACCCGCTGCCAGGCATCCTGGAGCGGCCCGAGGGGGATGTCTGCACCCCGGCTTGCCGCGATCGATCCCCAGATCTCTGCTTCGCGCAACAAGGTTTCGCTGACCCGGTTGGCGCGCTTGGTACGGCTCTGTGTGGTGTATGTGCCCCGATGGGTCTCGAGATACAGCTCGCCCACCCAGACCGGCAGCCGATCCGCGCTTTTCAGAGCATCGTCAAAGTACGTTTCCTCATCGCCCGTGCGCGTCGAGGGGAGCCCGGGAAAAGACCGCGCTCGCGCGACATACTCCATCATCTCGGCAGTGACTCCCCCGCCACCGTCTCCATACCCAAACGGCAGCATCACCTCGCCGTGCACCCCCTTCTGCAGGAAGCTGTCCCAGGCAATAGTGAGCTGCTCTGGGTTGGGATAGCCATTGTACATGTTCCGCAACCGAGGAATGTGGGCCAGCACCCGGCTTCCATCCACTCCTTCCCACCAGAACAGGTGATCGGGAAACGGGTTAGTACTCTGCCAGTGCAGCTTGCACGTCATAAAGTACGGGATGCCGCACCCCTTGAGGATCTGCGGCAGCGAGCCAGGGTAGCCAAAGACATCAGGCAGCCAGCAGGTGCGAGGCCGGGTGCCGAACTCGCGCTGGTAGAACTGCAACCCGTACAGAAACTGCCGGATCAGGCTTTCGCCAGATGGCACGTTGCAGTCCGACTCCACCCACATCGCGCCAGTCGTGTGCCACCGGCCCTCAGCCACCCACTGGCGGATCTCCTGGTACAGATGCGGAAAGTGCTGCTTGGTGTAGGCGTACAGTTGGGCCTGACTGCAGGAAAAGTGCAAGTCTGGGTACTGCTCCATCAGCCGCACGGCCGTAGCAAAGGTCCGCCCGCACTTGCGGACGGTCTCGCTCAAGGGCCACAACCACGCCGTGTCGATGTGCGTGTGTCCCACCAGGTACACCCGCCCACCCTCTGGATCGGGGGCGACACGGGCAACGCCCGCCGACAGGATC
>Ga0315274_10013210_pt1 | contig 11754 bp, 7 predicted proteins | sample YL17G02_20_MG_FD_203700 | JGI IMG/M metagenome (GOLD analysis project Ga0315274, IMG submission 203700) | Sediment microbial communities from Yellowstone Lake, YNP, Wyoming, USA - YL17G02_20 | ecosystem: Environmental > Aquatic > Freshwater > Lake > Sediment | place: USA: Wyoming | collected...
TCAGCCAGGATGAACTGGCTTCCCAGTTGGGCTTCAACGACCGCCAAACGCTTTCCAACATCGAAGCGGGCAAGCGCAAGCTCACCGCTGAGGAGCTGCTCAAGCTCATGAACGCACTGGGCAAAAGCATGGATTACTTCACGGACAGCTTTTTGCTGATCGGCGAAGGCGCGTTCTCGTGGCGGGCGCGCGACGCCGCGCCGGCCATGCTGGAGCAGTTCGAGTCCAAGGCGCGCAAGTGGGTTGCCACCTATCTTCGCCTGGGCGAAATCAGGAACGAACCTTTCAGCCCCTTGATGCAACAACTGGCACTGTCGGAACGGAGCGCCTTCGAGGACGCGCGCGCGGTGGCCGAGGCGCTGGCGACGGACTGGAACCTGGGCGAAAATCCGGGCCAAAAGCTGGTTGATGTGGTGCAGGATCGGCTCGGGATTCTGGTGCTGCACGTGGACGCCCCACCGGCCATATCGGGGGCGGCTTGCCATCACCCGCAGTTCAACACCATTCTGATCAACCGGCGCGAGCCTGATGGCCGCCGCAATTACGACTTTGCGCACGAGACGTTTCACGTACTGACGTGGAAAACCATGCCGCCCCGCCATTTTGATGAAGAAGCGAAGGTCCAGGGAACCAAAGCCAAGCGCGTGGAGCAATTGGCCGATAATTTCGCGTCGGCCCTGCTGATGCCGGAAAGGAGCTTGAAGCCCTGCTGGGAGCAACGCGGCGACAACGAAATTCACAGTTGGCTGAACCAAACGGCGTCGGAATTTCAGGTGACTGCGGTGGCGCTCTACTGGCGGCTGCGGCATTTGGGGTGGTTGACCGCCGCCGCGTCGCTCGAAGTCGATCCGCAACAGTTGACTTGGAATGGTCTTTCCCCCTCAGCGCAGACCCTGCCGAAGCTGTTTTCACGCCGATTTGTCGAGCGATTGCACCGGGCACTGGACCGCGGGGACCTTTCCGTGCGGCGCGCCGCGGGGCTGCTCGATTGCACGATCGAGGACCTGGAGGACTTGTTCAAGTCCTACGAGATGGAAGTGCCGTTCGATCTGTGATGACGCGCCGCCATGACAGCCAAGGGGGACATTGTTTTGCTGGATACGAACGTTATCATCGAAGCGCATCGCGCGAAATGCTGGAAGGCCCTGGCTCACTTCTTCCGGTTCGAGACCGTCGAGCAGTGCTGCGTCGAGGCTGCCACGGGAGACCGGCGACGGACGGATTATGTGGCGGTGGAGGTGGATGAATTGGGCATGCTCGACCGTTTTGTGTCTTTGGAAGCTTCGGCGCGATCCGTGGGGCTGGCGCCGCAGTTGAAGAAGCACTTCACCGACAGATGGCTGAGTCTGCTGCGCACACACCTGTTGATGGGAGGTTCCTTGTGAGTTTCTCCGTCGTCGGCAGCGTCAACCATCTGGTCGCCGAGTACCGGCGCTTCCTCCTGAGCACGTACCGGCTGGCCGACCCGCGCCTGCGCGAGCAGTTCGAGTCGCACATCAAGCAGGCCGACGTGCTGGTGAAAGGGCCGTATCTGACGCTGGCCGACGACTTCGCTGGGGAGCACACGCTGAAGCAACTACTAGAAAAGACCCCCTCGTAATCTCGGTACATCCTCTCAAGTTCTGGCTCTTGCATGTTCAGAAATCCGGCGATGGCGAGGCCAACCGCGACCAATATGAGGAATATTCCAAGTCGTCGTAACGGTGACGAGCGACCAGATTTGTCTATCGGATAGGTCTTCAATGGGAAGCCACAATGATGACACGTCGCGGCGTCTATTGGGACGCGCCTTTCGCATCGCGGACAGCTCGTCAGCTCACCCAATGGATGTCCGCAATGCGGGCAACCGACAGTTTCCGACGAGACGTCCTTCTGACACTCAGGACATTACGTAAGCATAGTTACTTACGGCTGTGATTTTTTCTAAGGGCGTATTGGCACCTAACAACGCAATCTCAGCGACCGCCGCCGACAGGGATGGCGCAGCGCACAAGGCACTCTCGTACTGCTGCCCGGCGTCGAACGGAAAAGCGGGGTGGCGGTCCCGACTCGACCCGCTGGTTAGGCTCCGTTGGGGCTCTTTCCGCAAAACGGCAATCTGCACACGGTTGTTCCATTCTCGCGCCCCATCCGGCTCACTGGACCAGCTTCGCCCGGTAGAATCGAGTGGGCAGATGGAGCGCATTGGAGTCGATGAGAGACACCGAGGCCGCCGTGCCGAGGGCATTGGTGCCACCCGTGCCAAGTGTCTCAGGCCACGTCGCCAGGTCGTCGGAGCTTTGAAGGACGAAGCGTTGTCCGGCCTTTCCCACTACAGTCAACTGAACCGAGCCGTCGCTCAGGGGCACGATGGACTTAAACCGTAAACCGGGCGGGTACACAGTCACCGCCGCGTTCGAGCTGGTAACACTACCGGCGCAGTTCCACACTACCACCGTGTACGTCCCTTGGTTCTCTGATTGGGCGTTGGTGATCACCAGGCAGGCGCTGGTGGCGTTGGACAGGGCGCCTCCGTCGCGATGCCATTCATAGGCAAACGGGGGCGTTCCCGAGGCCTCCACACTCAAGGTGACACTACTTCCCGACTCCACCGTCTGCCCCTCCGGCTGCCTTGTGATCCGCGGCCGTTCCACCGCCTGTCCCACCACTTCCGTCACGATATCGGCACGGTCGCTATTGTGGAAGGACTCGCCACTCCCGCCTACCAAAACGACGTTGGTGATCAGGCCGGGCAAATACGGAATCACCGTCAGGCGCATCTGGGCATCGGAGATGCTGCTCAGATGGCCCACATACCAAATCACCCGCCCGTCCTCCTCTCGCCAGTAATACCCCTCGGTAACCTCCGCGCTCTCAAACGTCACCCCCGGCGGCAACCAGTTGGTCACGATGATGCCCATGCCCGGGCACTCCCCGTTGTGCTGCACTATGTTGGTGTAAGCCAGGGGGCTGCACACAGACACGCGATTCGTCGACGCCTCGCTGCTGACAGCCAAACCAGAACTCGGGCACACGATGCACTCCAACAGCCAGAACACCGAGTTCTGAAAGAGCTTCTTCCGCTCCTCGCCCATGGCCGCATCGGCACCCCCAACGACTGCGAAATTCTGAGTCACACTGCGAAGTTTGACCGCCCCCTCCCCAACGAGGTCAAATGCCACCAGCACTTGCGCACCCCCGCAAAATCCCAACGGCTCCGCATCGCTCGTCGCCGTGGCCACCTCCACGGCGTCGGTATAAGCAATACTCTCGCTCACTTCGCCAAAGCGCCCGTTGATAATCAGGTGATTCCGATTCGGGAAGGTAATGCTGCCGTCATTGGCTGTGCCGGTCGGCGTACTCAGGTGCAGCAACTCCTGCCATTGCGAACGCCATGGTTCACCCAGATTCAGGGCCGCCGACGCCAGCCTGTCCCCAATGAAGTAGAGCCGTTTCCCGTTGGCCGACGCCTGGCGCAACACTTCAACCTCGCCCTGAGTCAACGCCACCTCACCCGCACTCAGGCCATGCCACACAACCAGGGCTGAGTTGGTCAGACTGTCGTAGCGGAAACCCTGTCGGTCCACAACTTGGGAGCGCAGTCCTGCCTCGAACAGATTGGTTCGCATCCAGCCAACCTCGGGATCAGTGGGGCTGGCGATGATGGTGGCCTCCAAGAGGCAGGAGTCCCCAATCGGGCACGTGGGGGGTTCCACCACGGCAACGTTCACCACTGCCGACGTGCTGCTCAGACCCCGCAGGTCTAAGGCTCGCGCTGTGAGGGCATAGTCCCCGACGAGGAGGCCCGTAAGGGACGTGCTACAAGAGTTGCTCGCGGCGGTGGCCACCAGCTTGGGCCCGACGTAGATTTCCAGCCGCGCAATCGAGCCTTCTTTGGCGGCCGCGGTAGCGGCCACCTCAACCGGTGTAGCCTGGCAGAAAATCGAGAAATTGGCCGGCGTCACGATCTGGACTGTCGGGGGCAAATCCGTGCGGTTGGTCACTGTGATGGTGAACGTCTGCGAGACGCTGGTATCCACTCCCCCATAGGCCGTGCCGCCGCTGTCCTTCAAAACGACCGTTACTATGGCCGTTCCGTTGGTGTCTCGTGTGGGCGTGAACGTCAACGTGCCTGTCGGACTGATCGCGGGTTGAACCGAGAACAGCGCGTCGCGGTCATTGGTCACCACGAAGCTCAGCGTCTGACCAGTCTCGTCCGGCGGACCCGCGCTGATCGCCGTTGCCCACCCCGCCACCGTCTGCGGTCCCGCAGTGTTCGTGACGGTCAGGTCTGGCCCTTTTGTGAAAGACGGACGATCGTTGACCGGATTCACCGTGACTTCGAATGTTTCGCCCGTGCTGCAGCCAGCCTCGTCCGTTACCGTGATCATGATCATGGCCTTGCCGAACTGATCGTGAGCCGGGGTGATCCTCACCGTCCGGTTCGTCCCTGCGCCCTCAATGACGATGTTTCGGTCAGGAATCAGACTCGTGTCCCAAGAACTGGCTGACACGGCCAAACGATCCGGCGGCGTTTCCGTGTCGCCGACGGTGAACGGGATCGCCGGCGAGGCTGTGTCTTCGTTGATTGTCTGATCAGGAAGGTGACTAATTCCGCTGAAACAAGGCACAGGTGGCAGTACCGCCACCGCGTCCATACTATTTTCGTCCCAACTTCCAAACACATACACGGTGTTATTCAGAAGCGCGGCGTAACATCCTGGTTGACGGTTCGTTGGCATGTCCGGCAGCCTTGTCCAGACATCCGAGACTGGATCGTATTCCTGGACGAGCGCGCTAACTACGCCTCCACCAAACGTGACGACTCTTCCGTTGACGGCCACTGCCGCTAGATTGTCCCCTGGGGCGGCCAGTGAGTTGGGCTTCTTGGCTCGTGAAGACCATTTGTCTAAGACGGGATCGTACTCAAACGCCGATAAGACATCAGCTCCTAAATCATTTCTTCCTCCGACAACGTAGATGTGTCCATTTATCACTACTGCCCCGAAGCACATCCGTGCAGCGGGCATTGGTGCTTTGAGTTCCCAGGAGTTGGCACTTGGATCATATTCCTGGACAGTAGACAATTGGGCATAGTTTCCCGTTTGCCCTCCGATGGCGTAAATCTTGCCATTTACTGTGACTGCTTGAGCACCGTACGTTGCTTGGGGCATACTTGCTACTGAAGTCCATTGGTTCAATACCGGATCGTACTCCTCAACCGTTGCTATTGTTGGTGATTCACCGCCGCCCATAGCGTAAAGTTTGCCGTTCACAACAGCAGCGGCTGGCGCGTAGCGCGTTTGGAGCATGTCAGCTTTTTTCGTCCACTTGTCCAGCGCGGGATCGTACTCTTCGACCGTCGCTATGGCGTTGGGCCAGTTAAGCCCTCCGACCAGATACATTTTGTCGTTGAGGACGGCCACGCCGAAATCGCGACCCCCACTCAAGTAAACGTCACGTGGCAAATCTGCTTTGCGGACCCAGTTCGTGGAGAGACCGCTGGCAGAGAATAAGCTGAAAGGGAATGCTGTCGCAGCAAACACCAAACAACCCAAAACGGAAAGACACCTTTTTGTATTCATGAGATCCGTTAGTTGCTCCGCTCGCATCCTTCGCATTGCCCTTGAACGGGTAGTAGGCCACCGAACCCGTCGCTAAACGGTGGTTTCGGCGAGGGTGGGGCTGCAATGACAACCGTTGGCGAGCCAGTGTAGCCGCTTCCGGCATCGCTGACGCTGATGGCGACGACGAATCCGTTGAACACGGTGGGGATTGCTGTTGCCGCTCTCTGGGCTTGGGCAGCCAGGCACAGGGAGAGTCACGTGAACGCCAGCACGACCGCCGACAATGCGTTGGTGAATCTCACAAGCGCGAGCGCGAGTTTTATGGCTGAGCGCACGGCCCGTCAATGGGGTGTTCACCCCATACCTGACCGGCACCGGACAAGCAGTTCGGCCCGTGGATGGCCATTGAAGACCGGCACCGGTCGGGCAAAAGGGGTTCAGCCTCTCCACTCATCTATACGCAATTCGGAGCGGGATCTTGCGGAGAAATGTCCATTTTCCGTGTTGGTGGTGGTATTGGTACACTGTGTTTGATGCCGTTGCCCAGCACCACCACGGTGCGGCCCTTGGCGTTCAAGGCCACTTGGTGCGCGGCCGTGTCGATGTCGCGCGCGCCGCCGCTTACCACGGTTACGCCCACATAAGCCAGTTGGTACGCGAGCTTGCGCGCGGTTTCGATGCCATAATGCGTCGGGAGACGCGGACCGGCCCGACATGCTCGATCATGTTCAACGCCACGAGTGCTTCCCTCGCCTCCATGGACCTGCCCATACCCGATTTCGCGCGCGAGAGCAAACAGAAAGTCGGCCGGCAACCCGGGCGGCGGATTTCCGCGACGGAAACCCGGCCGCGCAACGTAACACCTGGTGAGCCGTCTCGCGAAAGAGGCTGGTCGCGCGGTGAACGCCCTATTATCCATTGAGCATGCCCGGCACGAGGGGCTTTCGCTGGATGACGAAGGCAGCCAAGATCAGTCATGGCCCGGACGCTTAGCGGCGGAAGAACAGCCACCAGACAATCGCGAGCATCGGCAACATATACGGGAGTGTGAATCGGAAGATATACCCCAGAAACGTCGGGGTGTGGACCTTGCTTTGATCGGCGATGGCTTTCACCATGAAGTTGGGGCCGTTCCCGATGTAGGTGTTGGCGCCGAAGAAGACCGCCCCGGCGCTGATCGCGACGATGTAATTGTTGAAAGCCGCGTTACCCAACAGGAAAGCGACGTCGATCTGCTCGGTGGTGACGGTCTGGCCCGTTAGACCGGCCCCGAAGTACTTCTGGAGAGCCACGTAGGTTTGGCGGACGGGTTCAGCCGCGCTGGCCAGGTCCGCGCCGCCGTTCTGCACCAGCACCAGCACTTGGTCAACCGTGTCCTTTTGGATGAAAGAGCCGAACACAGCGCTCAGGAAACTCAGGTAAGTGGGGGCGTTGTCGAGCACGCTCGAGAGGAGGCCCGATCCCCAGTAGAAAAAGGCGGGAGTCGGGCTGTGCATCTGCCCGGCGTTGAGTTGCAGCCAGTCCAAGGCCGGTATCATCGTGGCGAAAATTCCGGCAAACAGGATGGCGACCTCTTGGATGGGGTGTAAGTTGAAGTGGTTTGCCTCGTGCACGTCCGGCCGTGTGGTCAAGTAAGACCCAGCCGCCGCGGCCACCATCAGCGCTTCACGCAGCAACGGAGGGTTGTTGATAAAGACTGCTCCCAGGATGACACCCAGGAAAACCAGATTGCCCAATCCGCCAATATGCCAGTCATCGGCCGGCTCGGCGAGAGCCGCCCGCACCCCCTTGGGGGCGCGCATGTAATTGCGGTAGTCCACCACGTAGAACATTGCCAGGAGGATCCCCACACCCACCAGCCAGATAAGCCAGCAGTGCTCGGCCACCCACCAGAAGGGGATTCCTTTCAGGTAACCGAGAAACAACGGCGGGTCGCCAACGGGCGTCAGACAGCCCCCGACGTTGGAGACGATGAAGATGAAGAACACCACGTGGTGGGCGGTCACCCGGTATTTATTCAACCGAATCCAGGGCCGGATCAACAGCATCGAGGCGCCGGTGGTGCCCAGGAGGTTGGCCAACACCGCCCCGCAGGCCAGAAAAACCACATTGACCAGCGGCGTGGCTTCGCCTTTGACCCGGATGTGAATGCCGCCGGAGACGACAAAGAGCGAGCCGATCAGCACGATGAAACTGAGGTACTCGTGTCCCACGTGTAACACGCGCGGGATTGCGCCCAGACCGAACAAGTAATACCCGAGCGTCACTGCGCCCAAGCCGTACGACGCCTTCGGGTAATGTTTGGACCACCAGTTGGGGAACCGCAACGGCGCCAGCGCGATCACGGCCAACAGCAGAATAAACGGCAGGATCATCACCGGGTTGGGGTGCGGAAGGTCGTGGCCCATGCGGCAAAAGGCTAGGGCGTCCGCCGAAAGCCGGTCAAACAGAATCCCCCCCCGGAAAGGGCTGCCAAATCCGATCGGCACTGCCGGCCAGGAGAGCCCGAACCGGGCGGTTCTGCGTGGCCGGTGATGGATCGGCAGCAAGTCACGCGGCCTGCGCCATCCAATACCGGCTGCGTTGTCGGATTTGCCGTTGCCGTTCGGCCTGGGCCATCGCCTTTTGTGCCTTTTCCTCCAGCAACACGGGTAACACCAGGAGCGGGTACGGACTCAACCACGCCACCGCCGCGGCTTCATTGGCGGCACGGCGAATCATGGCCAATTCCTCGATGGTCTTGGCGCAATTGAACCATTGGGTCAGCAGTTGCCGCTTCAGTTGCTCCACGTCCGGCTCCTCGGTCGCCCGAAACGGGACGGGGGGCGGCGGCGGCCAATCGAACCGGCTGTCCGGCACTGACCGGCTCGGCCCTCTTATCATTCTGCTTTCCATGTTGTCGTTTTCATTTCCACGGGTCCGGCACCCGTAAAGCCGTTATGTTCCAACAAAAAACCCACGATCGGCGGGCAATCGTGGGTTGCTAAATCCGCTGAACTCTCGCTTAGAACATAGCCTCCACGTTGCCATCGGCGCCGGCCTGGCGACGCCCAATGGACGTCAGCCCGGCGACGCGCTTGGCGCCCAGGCAACAGTTCCGTTGAAACACAGTTCGCATGTTCCGAGCGCGCGTAAGGAACACGACTTGTGCCGAGTTGTCAACCGGTTTTCTCACAATCCGCCCCCGGCGCGCCGCGGACCGGGCCGCCCGGGTTGCTGGCGCGGCTGGCGCCGCCAGGCCAGCCGGGCCTCAGGCGCGGATTTGACGAGGGAAGATTGCCTTGACAGTTGCGCTGGAGAAAGGTGTCATTCGCACATTGCCGATGCTTGCAGTCTCAGCGTGCGGGAAGGGACTGTACGGACCGAGCAGGCCGCTACCACAGCCAGACAGTCAGTCATCATGAGTAAGAAACAACGATAACTGCGCCATGAATAACCAAGAAACCCAAACTGCCGGCCAACTGCCATCGTACATCACGAGCGCCGTGCCTAATCCCAAGGAGAAGCGCGGACCGTGGTACGCCAACACCGCCCCGACCTACGCGGGCATCTTCCTCTGGTTCGCGTTCTGGGACTCCATGTCGGCCAACGGCCTGAGCGTTGGCGGGTTGGGGGCCGCGCTCCTTGCGATCGTCCTCGGCGGGATCATCTGCCACTTCCTCTTCTACCTGGTGCCCGGTCTCTTCGGCATGAAGACGGGCCTGCCGCTCTACGTCATTGGCACCTCTACTTTCGGTGCCGTGGGCGGCCTGCTCATGCCTGGGTTCTTCATGGGAGTTCTTCAGTTCGGTTGGCTCGCCGTGAATACGTTTCTCTCGTCCCAGGCCCTGGCGGACGGTTTGACGGTGCCCGGGCTCTTCTACCCTCTCTGCATCATCTGGGCGCTGGGCGCGGCATTCGTCGGCCTCAAGGGCATCCAGTACGTAGCGAAGGTCGCCACTTACCTTCCGATCATCCCGTTGGCGGTTCTGCTGATCGGACTCGTGATGTTTGCCGGATCGGCTGGCAGCTACACGCCTCCCGCCGTGGACGCCGGTTCGGGCGGCGGCCTCAAGGCCATGTTGATCATGATTGCAGCCATCGTGGGCTTCTTCGCCACCGCAGGAGCCGCCGGCGTGGACATCTGCTCGAACAACCGTGACAAGCGGGACGTGAGCATGGCTGGCATCGTCGGCATCATCATCGCCATCATCTTCACGGCGGGTATCTCGGTCATCGTCGTCGCTGGCGCCCGCGGCGCTGGCGTTGTGGGAGCAGAACCCGACGCGGTCAAGATGACCTTCGCCCTCAAGCAGAAGCTCGCTCCGGGCCTCTACGCGATCGTCATGATCGGCCTCACGCTGGCCTCGTTCCCGGGCGCCTGTTTCTCGTCGTTCATCGCCGCCAACAGTTTCAAGACCGTGATGCCCAAGGTGAACCCCTTCCTTTCGGTCGGCATCGGCGCCATCGTGAGCATCATCCTGGCGATCACGGGCTGGGCCGGCGACCTGGGCAGCGTCTTCGGGTTGATTGGCGCCTCCTTCGGCCCCATCTGCGGCGCGATGATGGTGGATTACCTGCTGTGCGGTGGCAAGTGGTCCGGCCCCCGCGCGGGCTTTAATCCGGCCGGCTGGATCTCCTGGGCGATCGGGTTCATCATCGGCATTCTCCCCAACAAACTGCTCCCCGTCGCCATTCAGGTGGACGTTCCTTGCGCGCCGGTCGCGGCGTTTATTGTCGGCGCGGTCGTTTACTTCATCTGCGCGAAGGCTGGGGTGCAATCGGCCGTGGTTCCCCTGTCCGGTCCGTTGGCTGATACGACGAAGTAGCTAACGCTGCCCAGCCCAACTCCCTTCGCCCGCCGTTCAGCCTCTGCATAAACGGCGGCCGATGTCATGTACGCCGCCCGGCGCGCGGCGGCGAAGCCCCACCCGCCTAATGGCGGCAAGGCCGACCGCGGAATCTGATCGAACTCCTTTACCCACGTCCTCCGGTCACGCGTCCTCCGGTCACGAAACCGGGGAACGGAGGGAGCCGAAGCCGCCCGATTACGCCGGTTTCATCCAGATCATCTGCTCCTGGATGTTGTCGCTGAGCTTGTAGGGTTTCACATGGTCGGCAATGGGCGGCCCGATGACCTTGATCTTGCCGAGATCGCCCTCGCCGAGGCCGGCTTGCGCGCAGTAATTCAGGTACCCGACCTTGGCATAATCGATGCCCATGAGCTCAACCGCCACCCGATCCGCCGCCAGCCAGTCCGTGCTCACCACGCAAACGCGATGATCGACCGGGGTTCCGCTGACGGGGCCGTTGCCTTGCATGCCTTCGACGCCATCGAGGATTGAGACCTGCGGGTGGAAGCGCTGGGCGAGCGCGAAGAGATTGTAGTTGATGCCGCGGAAACCGCTGCCGTGGGCGATGGGCTTGTCGTTCCTGGCGCCGGCCTTGGCTCCCGGTCCCCACCGGAATCCCGGGTCCTTGATCGGCGCGCCGAAGATCACGTTCTTCAGCGATAGCGTCGCCACGATCCGATCATGGGTTTTCATCCTCGTGGCCGAGATGATAAAGCTGTTCGGGTCGAGGAGCACCTTCGACATGCGCACCGGATGGGGCCGAAAGTCCTTCTCATCGAACACCTGCACCAACTCGAATCCCGCCTGGTCCAGATCCACCAGTTTGACGGGATACTTGCCGGTGAGGTTGGTGTAGTGGTAGTTCGCAAAACCATCGAGCGTCGGCCCGTTGGCGGCCGACTCGGCGATGATCACGTTATCGAGTTTGCCAATGGACTTGAGGAACTCCAGCGCGCCCTCCAGGCAATCGGCATGCGTGGCGCAGAGCGGGACGTCGATCGCGACGTTGTTGGGTTTGAGGACCACCCGTTTGCTGCCGATGGCCTGTTGGATCTCTTTCTCGAACTTCTTCAGTCCCTGGAAGGTCAGGTTGGCGCGGTCAGTCCCGGTCAACAAGGCCACTTGCGTGGGGCGAGCCGCAGGCGAGGCCTCGGCAGCGGCCACGGCCCAGCGAGGCAGGCTGGCAGCCGCAGCGGCGGTGAGCCCGCCGAGAAGGGACGTTCTTAGAAACTCGCGACGAGTCGTGTCGGTACAGGTTTTCATGGGTACGATCGGGAGGCGAAATCGCCGGTCCGCTGGTGGTTGCGCCTAGCCACTCAAGCCAGCTTGTACTGGCCGGGCACGGGGACCAGCGGGAACGGCAGCGGGCCGAACTC
>Ga0315274_10013211_pt1 | contig 11754 bp, 20 predicted proteins | sample YL17G02_20_MG_FD_203700 | JGI IMG/M metagenome (GOLD analysis project Ga0315274, IMG submission 203700) | Sediment microbial communities from Yellowstone Lake, YNP, Wyoming, USA - YL17G02_20 | ecosystem: Environmental > Aquatic > Freshwater > Lake > Sediment | place: USA: Wyoming | collected...
TTGCGTCCTGCAGCTTCTGAACGATAGCGTTCTTGACAGCATCCTTCTTGACTGGGTCCGTTCCGATTTCAATTCGTACGTTCATGACATAACTGTTTGCCATTCACATCACCTCTGTTTAATGATAGTAAACCATGAGAAAGACCTGAACATCCTTCAGTCGCAAATAGTCATAGTCAACGTCGGCATCTTCAAAACGAAGATTATACGTTGCATTGAAAGCGTCAACTTCACTTGCAACATTGATGTCTCCGCCTTGAAAGCGACTTAATCCCGCTGTAGATGCTGGAACCATCCATTGATTGTCCTTAAGATTTATCGCAGCGATGTCATCCACACCCCACGTTCCAGTCGACTTTTTGATTCTGATATTTTGAGCCACATTAATGCCATTAGCTCCTGAAGCACTAGTGTTCTCAAGCTCATTGACTATTATTCCGACATAAACCATGTCTATGGTTCCAGTGATGTTTGGAAGAATGACATCGGGCAAATTCACGTCTGCTGCTGTCGCTGACAGATCAATAACATCGTCCAATGTACTGAAGAAGATTTTGGAAATTTGATGGTTCGCAAGTTTATCGAGATACGGCGCTCTTGTCGCCGTGTAATTATCATCCAGTGACTTTACTCGTTCAGCAAGACTGCCCGCCGTTGGAGTCCCAAGAGCATTATCAAGTCCAAGATCGACAGCGGTCTCAAGGCTTGTTTTCTGTGTTGCTGGAAAATCAATGTCGTCTATGCCTTTGACTTGACTGTTCACTTTAGAAGAGGCGACGACTATGTTTGCGAGATTAGCATTATTAATATTTTCCAAATAGCCAGCTCGTGCTGCCGTGAGCCTTGTGATCAGCGTATCAACATCAGCGGGTAAGTTCGCAGATGCTAACTCAGCAAGCCTTACATCCGTACAAACGCTCGCAAGAGCAACAGCCCCGGCGCTTAAGTTATCGAAATATCCGGCTCTTGCAGCCGTTAAGCGAGTGAGAACCGTGTCCAGATCAGCCGGAAGGTTTGCAGCGCCGAGTTCGTCCAGATAACCGGCTCGAGCAGCTGTCAATCGTCCGACGAGGGCTTGCGTGTCCGTGTAGATGTCGGCTTCTTGTCCTCCTCCGACCTTGAAAAGTTTGAAGGGATAATGGAACACGTAGTTTTCTGGAACCAATGTTTTGCTCCATTCCGTAGCCCAAGTACCCGCCGCATCAGGCGTAAAACTGGTTGTGTACCATCCATCACTTTCTTCAGCAACAACTAATGGTGCCCGATTGCCTAATTGGTCTATTTCCACGCATGTTACATCTGCGAGAAGTGTTGCGGGTGCGCCTGTTGCCAAAACCGTTAGGAAACAGCGGTCTTTAAATGCTTCAGCAATTTTCAAACCCATATTCAAGGACTCCAAACGCAAGTCTTACATTTCTGTTTCAGTTTATACGCTGCGAAATAGCCACCAACGAAACCTCCGAAACTGCAAGCTAACCCGAAAATTAAGAGAACTGTAAACAAATCCATATTATGTCTCCTCAGGTGGCCTTCTATTCGCAAAGTTTTCAAGCCAATCAGAATAAGCGTCAGGCAAATCATATTCACCGAATTTTACTTTTTGCCGTTTCAATTCAGCAAAATACCATTTCTGGAATTCATGATTTGTGTATTTACCCCAGCGTTCCATGTTTATATCATGTTCCTTTCAGTCACATCAAGAATCCTGTTCACGCGCAACAACGTCTCGTTTTCAAGGTTAGCATTCTTGTTTTTCTCATGCCAAATACTCTCCAACATCGACAACAACTGCTCAAACTTACTGTTAATAGTCATTTGAAACGTTTTGATGCCCATGACTTCTTCTTTGCTGAATTTGCTGGATTTCTCGATTTGACTGATTAAATCTCTAGAAGTTGCCGTGTATACGGTGAAAGCGTTTTTTGTGGCTTTCAACAGTTCTTCAGGCAAACTAGCAGGAATCGGCGAGCCAATCGGAAGGTTTTCCACTTTTTCCAACAAAGTTTTCAAACGTGTTTCTGCTTGCTCAATCTCATGGAGGGATGCGGTTCGCTGAATTGTTTCCTGCTGTTTCTCTGCTGATTTTTCTTCTTGTAACTTGCGTTTCGCAGTTGAATAAATGCCTTCACTCATGCTTTTCTTCCTCTATCACACGTTCCAAATAACATCTGCAATTCGGATGATTATGAACTTCAATCCTATCAGTATCCACAATTTCTAGGAAAGGAAAGAAACTTCGAACCATATTCCCCGTAAACTGCGGATCACTCTCCCATTGGCGACATTCCATGCAAGTGAGGTCATCTGTAACTGCAACATACAACCAAACGTCTACAACACTGAAAAACGTGATTGGAACAGGAAACAGGTCGCGGTCTATGCGACGGATTGATTTGACTGCTTCAACCGCTTCTATAATATGTGATAGGCAACTCATTCAGTTTCCTCTTGTCTAAGTGCCCGTGATCTACGAGGCTTCGGTTCTTCCTCTACCTGCACTATTGAAGGTTCTAGACTGACAGGTATAGTGGCAGTGACCTCAGTCTTCAGGTTCCGAGTAAACCATTCTTGTCTGAAATGATCCCATTCAGTCGGTTTCGATTGAGCAAACGCGAGAGCGCATTCCTTCAACAATTCATCATCAGTCATCCTTATCCACCTCCGTCACAATCCACGTTTTCTTACGCAAACCTTTCTCAGTGGCAAAGACTTCTTGAGTTTGAAACGGTTTCTTCCCTTCAAATGCACCGTCTTTTCCCTCTTCACCTTGCCCGAACTGTTGAAAAGGCATCATAGGCTTCGGTTTCCCACTGATCTTAACGTCACCTTCATCAGTCAATTCCGCATTCATGCCAGCGTTAGAAGCTCTAATCACCGTTTCCACTTTTGTCTGCAAAATCGTGATGTCTTGCATTTCATCTTTCTCTTCAACAGGATTAAACTTGAACAACCAATCCGTCACACCAAGTTTAGGCACTATCACGTTGTTGAATGGATCTTCAAACCCATGCTGATACATTTCCGTAGTATTATTATTCACATCAATCTGCATACGCGGATTATTCCCAGTCTTGCCCTGCTCAATCACTCCGGTAAAGATCGGGGTTACACCGTACACTGCGCAGACGGCTTCACGCCACAACTTCCACCAATCCAAACTCTGCATTTTCTCAGATGGCGGCATCGCATCAAACTTTGTTGTAGCACCTTTACCTTTACTGCCAATGAACAATGTGCTTAACCGTGAACTTATCGTGCCCGCAGGCGACTCAGCCTTCACTAGGTTCTTTTGTTTTTCAACTTGCGTGGCAATGTCAGTGGCTTCGTCCATTGTCATGCCTTCAAACACAATCATCTGCGCAAGTTTGCCAGTTGCATAGTTGTCTAGGTTGAATTTGTCCATTGCAGTGATACTTAAGACCACGCGCAAACAACTGAGAATCTTGCTGTTTCCATAGAGGCTTGGTAGCCAACTATCCATTTTACTGTGTAAGATTTCGTCTTTAGCAAACCTGGCTCTTACGAACCCGTCTTTCAACATAACATAAGCAGTTTGCTTCAACTCGATGTCCGGATGTTCAGTGCAATGTTGACCTTTAGGATACGCTTTCTCTGGATGTTCCCGTGTGCAAATGGGACAGAAATATTCATTGTTGCCCAATCGCCCGAATTTGTCGGCTACTATACGCATGGTTACGCTGTCTTCAACATACGTGGTTAAAGGCACTTCATGAGTTGCGTATTGAATGCTCAAATACCAATCATCAACGCTCAACGTGTAACGGAGTATGCTTTTGATTATGTCATTCATTTCATCGTCAGGATTCGGATCTTCCAAAAAGGCTTCAAGAATCTGTTTCTGTTCAGGATCAGGTTCACGCAGCTCTTTGCCTTTACATTGTGGACATTCCTTTTTGACTGAATCAAATTCGGCTCCGCACAAATCGCATTTGCTCATCCATTTCGGCTTAACCTCCCATTTGTTGCGAGTGACTTCTTTAATGATGGCTTCATGAACAGTGCGTAATACCTCGTTGCTTATGCTGTAACGAACTAGCAAATTGTAGTCGTATTCGGGTTCAGTGACTTTGTTTTCTACTTCGGTGCGTTCAAGAATTTGGCTTCTACGCTGATTCTCTATAGCTTGTGTTACTGCTTTCTCAAATGTGTCTTTCTTCACATACGGCGTTCTAGTTAGGATTTCCCAGAAGCGAATACGAAACGGTTTTTTGTTTACCATAATCAATCATTCTCCTATAGAAGATATTCGCAGATTTCCTTGCGTCCGTCAATCATCAATCTGCTACGTGTATTGTGGACGCTCGCCGTCAGCTTCACGGCATCACACAATATATGACTATATTATGCTTTGGTATGCTGTGCCGCTACTATATAATGGCAACTTAGTGTGTAATAACAACTTAGTGTACTATTGTTTGTTTAATTCGCTGCCTCACGCGGTCATCGGCAACTTACTGAGGTACTGGTTCCCATTTATGATCCAGTGTTCTCACCCCCAGACTTTACCAATTTATGAATGCTACTCCTCCGCCTTCACGTTTACCCATCAACGCATACCGTGTCGCATCCACTGCATGATCATTCTCTTTCACGTTTTCATCGTACACCATGACTTCATGAATCCAATTGACACAATCCTTATGCACGTAAATGCGAGGTCGTCCATCACCCTGAACCGTGAAACGGCCGCCTAAATTATGGATTCCGTCTTCACGTTTGCTTTGATCTGGATAAGCATCTAACCCTGCTTTTTGAAATACGTCTATCATTTGCGGTTCTGACCGATCACAGAAGATTGGGCCTTTGCCCCAGCGTGTTTGCATTTCCTTAGCTTCTTGAATAAGCGTTTCCTGTTGAATCCTATTCTGATAGAATTCGTCAAGTATGAAGGCTCTCCCGTCGTTGTCGAAACCAACGGCAACAATAGCACTTGGATTTGTCCAGCCAAAATCGACCCCGTAAATGACATCCCGTACCTTGTCGTGCTGTATGTCGCGCATTTCGTGGATTGTGCTGTCATAATCAAAACTTCCTATTCCTGCCGGAGCAAATAAGCCGTCAACGAACCGTTTTGCTAGGCTTCCATGATGTGTGGCAAGGATTTCCTGTTTATACTTCTCAGGCAAAAACGGATTATCAAGCATGCTCCAACGGTAGACTTTGCTTTGTGGATTCCGTTTATTAGGGTTCTCATAGAAATCGTAGAGTCTACAGTCCGGGATGAGTGGTGGTGGTGTTGTTGTTACTATACTGCTTGCAATGTCGGTGTGTGTTTTTCCTGAACCTCTGAGTCTGCGTAATACTACGTCCTGGGATTCAGCAAACTTCTTAACGTACTGTGCTTCATCCAATAATACTACATCAACATTTGTGCCTTCAGCAAACTCAGGTTCTTCTAATCCGCCGAACCATAGTGTTTGGTCGTCTACGAATTCGATGCAGTTGTCGCCGTGTCTATAGTCTGATACTATTGGATTGTCTTCTATTGGATGGCCTAGCAACCATTTGCTTTCTAATGTGGGAATGAGGATTCTGCGAACCATTTTATATGTAGGTTCAAAAATGTATCCGATGCTATGTGGGTTTTCTACTAGTATGCTGAGAAGTTCGAAGCATCCGCAAAGGGTTTTGCCGCCGCCTACTCCGCTGAAGACGGCTCTATGCCGTATTTTGTATCTGTCATTGTGGAATGTTTGTTGTTTAGGAAAAGGGTAGTATCGTAGGTAGCAGTGTTGTTCAAGTTGTTGAGCCAAGAGGGTCGGGCTTCCATAGGTGAAGGTGTAGGATGTGGTGTGTTTCGGTGTGTTCGCTGTGGATGTCTTGTTCTACTTTTTGTGTTAGTAGGGTGCCTAGGGTTCGTATTGCTTCTATTTCTAGTCTTGCCCATTTTTGTCTTTCGTTGTCTCTGGTTTTTTTGGATTCTATTTTTTTCTGGAATAGGAGGGTTAGGTTTGTTAGTTTGTTTATTGCTTCTTGTTTTAGTGTTGTTTCCGATTTAATGTTTCCTTGAATGTCCGTGGGTGTTTCTGGTTTTGCCATGGCTTTTGCTATGATTTCTTTTTCGGTTTTGGGTGTGATGTATTCTGTTCTGCTGACTTGTTTACCTTGAGTCATAATATTTTCCTCTTCTGTGATTGGGAGAGACACCTCCAACCATTATAAAATGAGGGATACTCAAGCAAAGGAGAAGGAGAATGTTAGAGGTGTCTCACGTTTTTGCTGCTTTCTCACTCATATACAGCAACTTCGATGTTTTGCGTAATGTCCATTTGTTGCCCCAGCCACGTTTATAATGGTAGTTTAAGCCGCAATAATCGCAACGCATGATTAACCAACCTTTCTGTTCGTCTTTGTCGTAGATTTTGATTTCGCGTCCGCATTGGGTGCAGTTGTTAGTCATGGTTTTAGCCTTGTCCTAACAGCCACTTGATTAACGGGATAATGTTGCCGTGTGCCGCGTAGCCTATGAGTATACCTATAAACAAAGCGAAAAAAACAGTTAGGAAGAGTGCGCGGAAACTGAGTTCTTGACGCGGAAAAAACCTCATCATAGTTACGGCACGGTCACAATTATGCCTTTACTGGTTAAAAGATTCTTGATTGTTGCGGGGTCCATGTTTTGGTTTAATTCATCAATGATTGAATCTACCGTGACCGTTGTATTGGCCATTTTGAGTTCTGCGGCTTTAATAGTGGTTACAGCGTTTATCTCGTCTTGTTTCCGTTGAAGCTGACTTAAAGCATTAGCCAAGTCGATTTGCGTTGTTGTGAGTGTCTCTTTGGTTGCTTGAAGTTCTGATTGTACCGCGGTGAATTGGCCTTGTAACGTGTCTGCTTTGGTTTTGATGGTGTTATATGCACTTGAGATATTCTCTAGTTGTTCGTCTTTTTGACCCATGACAAAATTGTATGAACCTTCTAGCCCAGATTTTGTGCGGTCCCATAAGAGTTTAGCTCCAGTAGTCACTCCAGTGATCGCTCCGCCGACGGCTGTTATGATGCCTAAAGGATTTACTTGGAACCCGGCTTGTAGATAGGCTAGGACATAGTTGACTAAGCCTGTGAATTGAGGTATTACATTAAAGTGGTATAGTATGTAGCCTAGAGAGATCGCTAGGAATATGATTAGAGCTAACCATTTCTTTTTGCTCATGTGGTTTGACATCCTGGGATGTAGTAGCTTCCTGGTCCACTGTTTATAGTCACTGTAATGAACGGATATGGATAGAAAGGATACCAAGGCCAATATGGTTGTGGATAGGGTTGAGGGATATAGTAGTTTCTTTTAGCCTTATTTCGCTGGCAAGTTCCGCACCAATCTGGAAAGCTAGTACATTTATCTTTAAATTCACAATCTACATCGGTCACTGTATTATCTCCACATTTATTGCAATCTCATCTAATTGTTTGGGAAGAGATATAGGTACTTCAGCGGTCAAAAATGACTTGACAATTTCTTCTAAGTCTCTTGTGTCTATGAGGATAGTGCGGTTTTGGCTGGTTGGTCTTCCATCACTACCTAAAGATGGCGTTATGCAAGATATGGCTAGGATCTTCTCGTTCGGTAGGAAACTGTGAACGAAGGTCTGTTCACCTTTTATCCCTCCTTTTTGGCATAAGTGAACAATGATTCCATCATTGATTTTGGAGTCTACATCTTTAGATTTGGCGACCTTGTAACCGACACGGAGGAAACTAGCGAACAGAAATTGCGAGATTTTCAACCGAAAGTTTCCAGAATCCAATGGATCGCTTCTCCCGCAGTTGTTTTGCTGAATACGGGCAGGTTGTTTTCGTGGTCTATGACGATTTGCGGTTTTCCCATGTTGTTTTTATGAATGATAATCTTGTTGTCTGGTCCTCGGATCTTTTCGACTTCCACGAAGAACGGGAAGAACTTGACTTTTTCCAAGCCGTAGAATTTGAGAACAGACATGGTTTGTCTGAAGTACATGTTGAGAAACTTCTGCTGACCATCAGGCGTGTTTAAGTCCATGCCATGGCCTTTTGAGAAGTGCATGATCTTGTCACTTTTAGTCAGCAACACCGCTAAACCTTCGACGGGTGGGCTGGTTCGGTTTCTACTTTTATAGCGGAAGATTGCGCTGAGAATGCGTTTCAAAACCAAGTCTGGGTCAACGTATCTGCCTTGCTCATCGACTGGTTCATCTATGCTGTCTTTGAACTCATCTGGAACCCAAGGAATATTTGCTGCCGAAACAGGCAAGGCCATAATGTAGCCGTGGCTGTCACAGATGTACTTGTTCAATATGTCACTAGATTGCCAATCAGGTTTCTGATGGTAAATGCTATCTTGATATGGTCCTGTGAGAACTTCCATATCTTCGCCTGCTGTCTCACAAACTGGGACGGTCACATTGCGTTCTCTGAATGGTCTCTTCTCGCGGATGTGCATTTGGGCTTCATAAACGAAGCCGCTAGGAGTCTCTTCTGGGAATAGTCCTTGGCAGAGGTCACTTGGAACTTGACAGATTCCACTGGTCTTTTCATCTATGTAATGACTGAATGCTTTATCTTGTTGACTGAGCAGATCGCAAGCTAAACTTAGCAAGCCGAGTGCTGTAGTCTTTCCGCTGCGTTTTGCGCCTACGAAAATGACACGTTTCTCTTTTGATGTTGTTTTGATAAGAGACTTAGGCATGAATCTACTCAGTTGTTGCGGCCTCCTTCTTCTTTGTTGGTGTTGCGTTTTCAGTCATTATTATGTCGCGGGGTTCTTCTTTGGCTAGGGTCGGTGTTGAACCTTTCAGAATAGCGGGGGCATTTTTGATTGGAGTCCAAACATATTTTCTCAAGACAACAAGCCATAGTACAGTGAATGCTATGCCGATGCCGAAGAATACGGCGGCGGCTGGTCCTAAACCTGTTGCTCCCCATGCCATCATACCCGTTATCGCACCTGTTGCATACTTAACGATGGTCAGGCCGATATAGTTCACGCCAATGTTGTATACTGCTGCACTGACTGATGGAACTATAGCGCATGTCACTGCAATTATGGTGACGATCAGCAGGATGGCAATAACGAACCAAGCGAGTTTTCTCATTTAACACACACCTCCAAATCTTTTCAGAAACACGGTACACGTTCTACAATTCGGGAAACCGTCACAGTTCACGCCGTCCGTATGCGGACATTTTACTTGTTGAAAATCGCCGTTTCCACGTGAATCGCTCAAAACGCAACCTTTGAATGCTGCTGTTGGGATTGCGCTTGGCATGGCTTCACCGAATTTATTTCCTAAGAAACTGAGAATGATATGAGAATCAACAAGGTTTACGGTTTCGGCTAAAATGGGATCTTGGAAACTGTTTTCCCACATAAACTGTTTTGCACTCATGCGCTGTTCTCGGCGTTTGAGGCCTTCTAGACTTCTTGTATGTTTGCTCATAATGGCCATACCGATTTCAGTTCAGGAGGATCAGAATCAAAATTATTTGAAATGTACCTTATCATGCGAAACTTAAGATCTAACAAGTATAATTTGCGCCAAGCTTCTTCCATTTCTGGGGTTCTGAAACCTTGCATTTCGGTCAAGTCACCTGTCTCCACGTTCACCTTTAAGGGATCACGCGGTATCGAGTGAGATAACAATAACGATAGTCTAGGAAGGCGGTACTGCCTTATAAAACTTACACTAAGTTGTTAAAGTGCCCCCAAGTGTAAGAAAAGATACTATGGTGTGGAAAGTACACCGCTTATTTGACGGTGTTTTTCGCGCTCTCAGAACCAAACCACTTTAAAATTGGGCATGACCTCAAGCAAGTTGCAGGATACATTGGACAGACGTTTTTACAATGTTGTTCAAAGATGTCTTTGCGAGCCTCATCCACAACTTGCTCGATTTCTTCATGGGTTGGATAGCGATGACTCCCATGTACTTCTTGCGTTATGTTACCGTTTGTCTCTTCGATTGGTTCATGGACACAAAATGTCTTTTGAAGACCGAATCGTTTTTTGAATTCACCTTCTTCACTCATTTCTCTTTCACCTCTTTCTCCAACAGTTTCTTGAATAGTTCCCGTTTTTTGCGGGCATATTCTCGCATGTATGCTTTCTGCTTCTCCTTATCAACATAAGGACTCATTCTTTTTGTGCCTCTTTATTTTCGTGTCAACCGTAGATGATCTATGAATAGGTCAACTTCACGGTGAAGAATCATGTTAGCTTCAGCTTCTTGTTCAATCGTATTTACGCGGTCATAATTGAATGAGAAATCGTAGTAGTCAACTATGGCTATAGCTTCTAGTTCATAGCCATCTACCGTTTTAATTCGATGATGTCCTGCTTGTGGATGTTTAGGAATTACCCAATGCAATAGATCGAGGACTTCTACGGCGGTCCAAATATTTGGAACTTTGATTTTCATTCTTTTTCAACCTCACTTCTTTAACGGTTTGCCGTATTCATCTGGAAACGGACACTTCTTTGACTCTGGACAGCCGCCTTCTGTGCAGTATGTTGGTGAGTATGCGAACCATTTTCTACGTCTAGGGCATTTTCCATGATTGCTTATCGGCTTGATTTTGCGGGCATCCATTTTCTTTCTTCCTCAAAGGTATAGTATACCTAAGTTGCTTAAAAAGTTTGCTATATTATAACATATGTGAGATAACTTTATATGGATGTATTTATGTCTAGTATATGTTGCGCCTTTCCAATAGAAATAGGTGAATTAGGAAAAATGAAAAGAACAGATTTTGAGGTTTGTAAGTCGGTTTTTGAAGTGCTGTTTCAGAATAACATAATCCACAAATCTGACCTTAGAGGTCTTACAAGGCTTGGACCAAAATCTGTCAACAAATGGGTGGACCTGATTGCATTCATACAAAGCCAACCCAAACTGAAGATAACAAAGAAGGGCCGATACCAAATGCTAGAGCTGGAGAAGCCACCTCTTGACGAGAAAGTAGACGCTGAGACCATCGAAGCCCTCAAAATAATGAGGTCGCTCATAGAATTGCCCCCTGACGAACTGAAAAAGAGACTAATCCTGCTATAATGAAATACGTATCCATTTCTTATAGTTACCTTGGCGTAAGAATAGGGACGCGATACTTATTTAAGCAACTTACGAACTTACGATATAGAACATCCTTGAGGACGAAAAGATGAATGTTATCTGTGATCGAGTGAATGATTGTAAAAACAACAGTTGCCATCACCGAGTAGAACATATTTACGATGCTTCATGCGATTCATCATGTCTTGCGATTCCATCAAACAGAAAATGTGAAGGACTTATGAATATAGTAAACTATTTAGTAAACTATTGAGGTTTGAAAAGAATGAAACTTTGGCTATTGGAAAGAACCAATGAAGTTGGATACGATGAGTACGATGCCGTTGTGGTTAGAGCTAGAAGCGAAGTTGAAGCGCGGAGTATCGTTCAGAATGCAAGATATTACCAAGGGGCTTGGGCTAGTGACGAAAACGTGAAATGCACTCAATTAACTGCAAAAGGCACAGCTGAGATAATTCTCGGATCATTCAACGCAGGCTAGGAATGTGAACCTGAACCTTGCCGAGAACATACAAACCCCGATACAAGTTTCCTGAAGAAGACCAAGATCTTGTTGACAAGTGGATAAACAGTTATGCTCGATGGCAGAGTCGCAACGCCTACTTTTTTGGCTTGGCAAACTTCAAACGCTGGTTCCGTAGACCTCTCAGTGAATGGTTGAAACTGCCAAGTTGGAGTGAAAAGATGG
>Ga0315274_10013212_pt1 | contig 11754 bp, 15 predicted proteins | sample YL17G02_20_MG_FD_203700 | JGI IMG/M metagenome (GOLD analysis project Ga0315274, IMG submission 203700) | Sediment microbial communities from Yellowstone Lake, YNP, Wyoming, USA - YL17G02_20 | ecosystem: Environmental > Aquatic > Freshwater > Lake > Sediment | place: USA: Wyoming | collected...
AAGTATTACTATTCTATAGTAGCTAAATCCATATAAACCATTTATAAAAGGCTGAGCTACAGCTAAGATTATTCAGCGGCAAACCTTAGATATGATATAATGTGGGGTAATATGGAAGAGCAGCGAATTGATAAAAAAATTTTGCGAGAGATTGTAGGAAAAATAAAGCAGCAAAGTTTGACAAAGAAGCAGGCGTGGGTCGCGGTCAAAAAAATTTGCAAGGAACACAAGCTTACCACACTTCCTACTAACGTGCAAATACTTGACGTATGTACGGACGAGGAAAAAGAAAAATTAAAAAAATTGTTGTTGCTGAAACCAACTCGCACAGCTTCGGGCGTGGCGATAATAACTGTTGCTTGCAAACCTGCTGAATGCCCAGGACGCTGCCTGTACTGTCCGAGAGGTGAGAATGCACCGCAGAGCTACACAGGAATGGAGCCTGCCATACAGCGAGCCATACGCAACAAGTACGATCCGTTCAAGCAAGTGGCGGACAGACTCAACCAGTACCGTCTGATGGGTCATCCTGTTGACAAGATTGAGCTGATAATTATTGGCGGCACATTCCTGGCAGCGGGCAAAAAATATCAGGAAGGATTTGTTCGTGGTTTGTATGATGCGCTGAATGGTGCGGAGATAAAATCAAAATCAAACTCAAAAACAAAATCGAAATCAAAATCATTGCTGCAAGCGCAGAAAATAAATGAGACTGCTGCTGCACGGTGCTCGGGCTTGGCAATCGAGACTAGAGCTGATTACTGCATGAAGCCGCATATCAATCGAATGCTAAAGTTTGGTGTGACGAGAGTTGAGATTGGTTTGCAGTCGATTTATCCGGATGTGCTGAAAAAAATCACTCGCATGCATACGGTTGATGACGCGATTGTAGCCACACAACTTGCAAAAGACAGCTGCTTAAAGTGCACATATCACATAATGCCAGGATTGTTTGTTGACCAAAAAAAAGATTTGGAGCAGTTCAAAATTTTGTTTGGCAATCCAGATTTTAGGCCAGATTCGTTGAAAATTTATCCAACACTTGTGATAAAAAATACCGAGCTCTACAAAATGTGGAAGGCTGGAGATTATAAACCATTGAGCAATCAACAGGCAGTAAAACTTCTTGCGGAGTGCATGCGATACGTACCAAAGTATTGTCGAATTATTCGCGTGCAGCGTGACATACCAAAACCAGAAATCGTGGCTGGAGTGAACAAAAGCAACTTGCGTGAGTTGGTGGAGCAGCGTGCAGAGAGGATTGGCATACGAATCAGAGAAATCAGATACAGGGAAGTTGGGCATAGGATTGAGCGTGGGAGCAGCGTTGATTTGAGCAGCGTAAAACTTTGCAGGCTGGACTATGATGCGTCGGGCGGCAGGGAAATTTTTCTAAGCATGGAGGATGAAAAAAACAATGTGCTGGTTGCATTTTTGAGATTGCGAATTCCTGGCGAGCCATTTCGGCCAGAGATTACAGACAAAACAGCGCTGGTGAGGGAGTTGCACGTGTATGGTCCGAGTGTGCGGATTGGTGAAAAAGAAAAAACTGCGTGGCAGCATCGAGGGTTTGGCAGGCGGCTGCTCGAGCAAGCAGAGAAGATTGCGGTCGAGGAGTTTGAGAAAAACAAAATGGTCGTCATAAGTGGTGTGGGTGTGCGCAAGTATTACTACGGCTTGGGCTACAAACTGGACGGTCCGTATGTCTCTAAAAAAATCTAGAGTTGTCTTTTGCATTTTTTGATTTAAATTTTATTTAATAATGCCAAAAAATAATTTATTTTAAAGCTGAGTATAGCTGGTGTGTTGTTGTATGAAAAATAAAATCCATATAATTTCAATTCTTATTTCTGTTGCGCTGATTGCTGCGCTGATTTATGTGTCGGATGTGAACGAGATAGTTGCCACGTTGTCGCATACGAATTTGCTTTTGATAGCTCTGGGTTTGTTATTGTGGCCACTGAATTCTGTGATGCGCGCGGAGAGGTGGCGATATATTCTGAAAAAATCTGGGATTAAAATTTCCTTTGGCACTGCTTACAAAGTTTACTTGGCTGGCATGTTCGTGTCGAACATGACTCCGGCTAAGGTTGGCGATCCCATACGCAACGTGATATTGAAAAAGAAGACAGGCAGGGATTTTGGTTTGAGTTTGTCGTCTACGATTGTGGAGAGGATATTTGATGTGTTGGTTGCTATAACAATCTCTGTTGTTGGCATGCTGATGCTGTCGTCGATGATGACTGGCATACTGCAGTGGTTGATGATTGCTATAATCATATTTGCTGCAGGCGTGGTCTTTGTTATAATCGTGGTTAGTTCGAAGACGCTGATGAGGCGGATGTTGTTGTTTGCTGTGAGGACGTTTTCATTCATAGGATTTGTCAAGAATCTGGAGAAGGGAGTTTTGAAATTCTCGGACAACTTGCATTCTACGTTTGTGATGTACAAGGACAAAAAGATGTGGGTGATAATTTTTGTGTGGAGTTTTGTGATATGGCTGATAGAAGGTGTAACGCTATTCATTGCGTTCGTGTCCCTGGGGCTGCCTGTGACTCTACTGGCTGCTTTTGTGGTTGTGCCGATATCTGCGCTGATAGGTGTTATATTCCTGCTGCCGGGCGGTCTGGGGCCCAATGAATACGCGACAGTTGCTTTCTTTAGCGTGCTGTTTAATCTCAGTTGGGCGCAGATAACTTCTGCTACGATAATTGGCAGGCTGCTGTCATTCTGGATTTATATCGCGGCTGGAGCGATTGTGTTTTCTACGATGAAGTACGAGCACAAATTTATAGACTAGTGCGCGGAATTAATTATTATGGTAAAAAAGCCAAGCCTGGTAAAAGTCGCGGGCAAATATCAAGCTGTGCTGAAAAAAGTTTTGACAAAGATCACGCCGTCGAAGAAAGATAAAATAAAGCTGGAATCTATTTCTAAAAAAGTTTTGGCAGAATGCGAGCAACAAGCGAAAAAATACAACGGCTCAGCGATGCTTGCAGGTAGCATAACTCGTGATACTTGGATAAACGGCAAGATGGAGTTTGATGTGTTTGTGCTGTTTCCTGAGAGCATGTCAGTAAAAACTTTGGAAACAATCGGGCTAAAAATCGGCAAATCAGTCATAAAAAAAATGAGAGGCAAGCATAGGATCGAGTATGCGCAGCATCCGTATGTTTGCGGCAAGGTGCAGGGTGTGGATATTGATGTCGTGCCGTGCTTCGAGGTAAAGTCTACTGAGACTCTGAAATCAGCAGTTGACCGCACTCCATTTCACGTTCACTACATTGTAAAGCATCTGCCAGCCTCGGCATCGGGTGACGTTAGGCTACTCAAACAATTCTTGCGAGCCATCGGTGCATACGGCGCGGACGCAAAAACAGAGGGGTTCTCTGGATTTGTGTGCGAGCTGCTTGCAATCAACTATGGCAGCTTCATGGACGTGCTCAAAGCTGTGACAAAGTGGCAGCCAGGACAAATTATCGACATGGAGAGATTTTATAACGAGGACGAGCACCACAAATTAAAGAAGCAGTATAAGCAACCATTGATACTAATCGATCCGACAGACAAGAAGCGAAATGCAGCAGCAGCAATCTCCGCAGAAAATTTTTACAAATTCATCAAGGCATCCAAAAAATTCCTAGCCAAACCCAGCGAGCAATCATTTTTCGCAGACGAGAAACAGCCAATAACACACTGTGAGCTTGTTGTGTGCCAAGTAAAGAGAAGAAGTGAGCTGATGTTGGTAACTTTCAAACCACCGAGTGTTGTGCCGGACATACTGTGGCCGCAGCTACGCAGCTTTGCAGACAGGTTGCAGAGCATACTCGAAGAGACAAGATACGAATTCAAAGTGCTGCGTAAGGCGGTCTATACAAACGAGAGTAATCTTGCGGCAGTGCTGATTGAGATGGAAGTGTCAAAGCTGCCAATTGTGCAAAAGCGCGTGGGGCCAAAATTTTTTGACATGGACGACTCGCAAAGATTCTTGGACAAATACAAGCGGCAAGCTACTGCTGGGCCATTCATTGAAGATGACAATTGGTGCGTAGAGTTGCGCAGAAAATATGTGACAGCTCGCGAGAAGTTGATTGAGAGTTTGGATGAGAATGCAAAGATACTGAAAGCAAAAGGAATACCGAGTTTTGTTGCAGAGCAGCTGGCGAAAAAATACGAGTTGGTGATGGACAACGAGAGGATTATGCAGATGGTCAAGCAGGACAAGAATTTTGGAATATTTTTGCGGCAATATTTTGAAAAAGAGAGTTTGATTTAGATTTAGATTTATTGAGTTGGTGCGATGCAAGTGAATACTAAAAAAATTAAGGAATACTTGCGGCTGGACAAGAAAAAATTTTTGTTCTTTGTTTTCGGCTGTTTGTTTGTGCTGGCGCTAGAACAGCAGGGTTGGTGGGGCTTGATACTTTTCAACCACGGCGAATTTCACAATGACTGGTGGATTTTTATTTCTGAGGACGTGAAGAGTTGGGAGGAGGCCGGCATGCTAAAGGTGCTTTATACTGCGAGTGCGGGCTCTGCGATGTTGGTTTATAATATTTGGACTGTGTTAATAATTATTGGCGTGGGATTTTTTTGTTTGTCCGCGGCAATTGCAATCTATGACAAGGTGAAACGAAGATGAGTTTGAAAGAATTTTTGAAACCAACGAAAATTAAAATTATTCTAACAGCCCTAATTTTATTTATACCAATCCCCCTTCCATCAGAAACACTTTGTAATTGTGATACATTGGGCTGTCAATGTCCTACATATACAGGTGGAATCTTAATTATCTTTTTTGCAATTTGGTTTTATGGTATTTTAGGTATCCAACTTCTACTGATTCAAATAATTTTATCTTATTTAATTTCTTGCCTCATAATCTGGATTTACAATAAGGTGAAAAAGAAATGATACAAATAACTTTTTTGGGCACAGTATCGGGAATACCGAGCAAAACCCGGAATCATCCGGCTATTATCATGGAATACTCGAGTGATACAAAAGAAACTCTGCTGTTTGATTGTGGCGAGGGCACGCAAAAGCAGCTCATGCTCTCTGGTATTAGTTTTATGCAAGTGAACAAAATTTTTATTTCGCACTGGCATGCTGATCATTTTGCTGGGCTCATTCCACTCATACAAACTATGAACCTCGAGAAGCGCAAGGATGAGCTAACAATTTTTGGGCCAGAGGCTGAGAAGTTTGTGTCAGACATAATCGACTTGGGCTACTTTGGGCTGAGATTTCCTGTGCGGGCAATCAACGTGCCGTTCGAGGGAGATGAGGTGACTGTCGTAGATGAGACGCCGGACTTTGAAGTGCTGTCTGTGCCGGCTCTGCATACTGTGCCGAGTGTGGCTTATTGCTTGAAAGAGAGGGATAGGTGGACGATTGATGTTGGCAAGCTCAAAAAGCTGGGACTGCGACGTGGGCATTGGCTCGAGGAATTAAAACAAAAAGGCAGCATGACAAGGGATGAAAAAAAAGTTAGCATAGAGCAGATTGCGGACAAAAAAACTGGGTTGAAGGTTGTTTATTCTGGAGACACAAAACCGTGTGAGAATATAAAAAATTTGTCCGAGGCAGCGGATTTGTTGATACATGATGGTACATTTCTCGAGGAAGACGAAAGCAAGGCGCATGCAGACGTCAAGCAAGCAGCAAAAATCGCCAAGGATGCCAAGGTCAAACAATTGATACTCACACACATCTCTCGCCGCTATCAAAATCCTAAAGAGCTCGAGGTAGAGGCAAAAAAAGTTTTCAAGAACACAAAAGTTGCAGATGACTTTATGTCTGTGAAATTGAAAAGTTGATTGCATTCTGAAAAATAAAAATGCCCCCGCCGGGATTTGAACCCGGACCGCAAGCTCCGCAAGCTTGTGTTCTATCCAAGTTGAACTACAGGGGCGTCATTATATAAAATAGTAATCTATAAAAATTATAGTCCACAGAGTTAAAGTTAAATACTATTATGTATTATTGATAGTAAACTGATGGTAAAAAAAGGTGAATGGATGGCAATGTCAACTAAATGCAACGGCTGCGGCGTGAATATTTTGTCCAAAGATAATTTTTCAAAATTCCCGTGCCCACAGTGCGGCAAAGAGGCAATTATTCGTTGCAATACCTGCAAAACTCTTTCTAACAAATACAGCTGCGGCAAGTGCGGATTCACAGGACCATAGGTTGCAAGGAAAGTGATGGTGTGGCTGATGTTATTGTTGGTTTTAAAGTGATGCCCAAGACTGTTGAGGAAAATTTGGATGAGCTGGAGAAAAAAATACGCGAGGCGATCCAGCCAAATAAAATCGACAGGCAGCCCATTGCTTTCGGGTTGGTTGCGTTTCTTCTTGTGAAGATTGTGCAAGATGAGGCTGGTGCGATTGATGCAATTGAGCAAAAGCTGCGAGCGATTGATGCGGTGGGCGAAGTGGAAGTTACGGGAATGACTCGGAGCCTATAGTTTGTATTATATGTTATGCGGGCTTGTTTTCATCTATAAATATTTTATCAAACTAATTGAAAATATGACTATCGAAAAAACAGAATTAGATAAAATTTTGAAACAATATGGTCCAACACCTTTCCATTTCCATCCTAGGTATTCTCATGATAGTAAAAATTTATACGAATCTTTGAGGATCGTTGGAGAGCCCCTTGGAAATTTAGGAACCGTAGAATATCTCATAGCTAAAAAAATAGCAAAGAAAAACGGTGTCGATCTTGGTTATTACGATTTTGACTGGAAAGAAGATGAACCTTCACAAGAGTCTCTTGTTTTTGATACAACAATTGAAAGTATTGAGCAATTTGATAACGCGATGAAAGGACTAGAAAATTCTAAAGATCAACTGCAAGAAAGAATTTCAAAAATTGCAGATTATCTTTTAGAATTATAAATTTTACATTCTACCTTTTACATCCTACCGGGGCCAGCAGTAGTTGTTACCAATCCACCGCCGGCTACAAAAAGTCTGTATCTATCTTTGCCTTCGAGCTCGTCCATTATTCTTTTGATTACTGTCTTCTTTGGATCTGGCAACATCTCCACGCGTTTTTGCAGGTCCTCGAAATTCTCGAACTGCTTGGTTTTTCTCTGGTTGATAATGTCCCACATGTGTTTCTTGCCTATACCTGGCAGCAGCTCTAAGCTATGCAAGCGTGTTGTAATCGGGCCCGCGAGGTTGAAAAAGTTTACAAATCTTTTTTCATCCTTGTCCACAAGCTCTTGTATAATGCTCTCGACCTCATTCTTTGCATAATTCGTGAGCTCACTGTAGCCTATGCGGCCGCGTATGTATTGTACTTGGTCGCGCTTGTCCTCGCCAGTATAAATTCTATCCTTTGGTTTGATTATCACGTCGTCACGTATTACAATCTCCAGCAAATTGAAAAACTTCTCGCCCAGTGCTTGGGCTATAGCTTCTACTTTGCGGTCGCCGGGTTTACCATGCGGCAGAAAATCTAATACTATTACGTAATCATCTTTCACCATGTCAACCACCCTGCTTTCAGGCAGTCTTTTTCACAGTTTCGAGAATTTTATCTATCTCGTCTTCTGAGAAATTCGTATATTCTTTATGTAATATGGCTCTCAAATCATCCTTATCTTTAGGCATAGAATTAGCTATCATTGCTATCTGCTTGTCTCGCAATTTCTCTATTGCTTTCAACTCGTCTACTAGATTTTTCATGTCGCTGGCATCTGCTTTTGCAAATTTCCTCAGTACTTCCATCGCATTCTTCTGCTCGTACTTTAGCTCTCCCTCTTTCTCGCGCTTTGCAACCATTTCTTTTGCTTCCACGTCTGTTACTATTCTTTCTGTGATTATGTTCATTTTCAGCACCTTGCTCCTGAGCAGCCTACATGGCCTTCAGATGCTCGGGGTTTACAAAAACTTTTTTTACCTTATTTCCATCTATGAATTCAACAATATAAGCTTTGCCCCGTTTTCCAAGTATTTTGCCCATTTTACCTTTGAATCTAGGATGAGGCATACCTTTGTGACTGGACGGCTCTGGCAGCAACACTACATCTTGCTCTACTCTGAACTGCTGCAAGAATTTTGTGATTGCTGGCCTTACGGCTGTCTTTTGCTTTAACCTATTCCTGCTCTTTGATCGGAATCCACTTGATTTCCTTACCATTTTGTCGCACCTTTTGCTCCACTCTTATTCTATAATAAATCAACCAATGAATTTAAATAATTTGCCTTTTGTCCTTTATCTCTATAACATCGAGCTCAATCTTCTTCACACTACTGCCTAGCAACTCTGCTATATTTGGTTTTGTTCTGCCGTTGTCGCCATTGATCAATTCCTTGATGTATAGCCCAGACTCGGCTGTAATCTTGAACTGCATTTTCTTGGTACCTAACAACTTCCAGCTAATGTTTTTTACTGTGCGCTTTCTGTATTTGTCGCTGCGTCTGTGCACCACTCGCTGCGGGGTCTTCTGCATGATTGCTGCCCCAACCAAACTCTTCAACTCCTTGATATTGCTGCGGTTGATTTTTTTTGCAAACACCACGGTCGCCAAATAAGTTTTGTCAATCTTCGCTGCTTTGATTTTTTTGATCACATCTTTGCCAACAAATTTCAGGCTGTCTGGTTTGACCTTAACTTTTTTCGATTTGTTTATCTGCTTCTCCAATTTTTTCAAATCAATTTTTCTTTTCAGCGGCTTTAGCAATTCGATGACAAATGGCCTATGACCTAGGCAGCGTGCGTCCACATCCTCTCTACCTAAACCATGGAAGCTGCTCTTTGCGCTGCCTGCCGCCTTCAGCAATGATTTTTCGATTTCTTCCTGAACAGAAGTTTTATACAGCTTGCCTTGTCCTTTGCATTTCTTGCAACCTTTGCCTTTGCAGTCCGAGCAAATCCATTTTGTCTGCGGCACACCCCGAGCCAGCTTCTGGTACTTGCCAAAAATGTACAAACTTTTTATTTGAATTCTGTTGCTGCCTGCTTTCATGTCAACCAAAATCGTGACATCGGGATTTTTCGCGTCAAAAGTTTTTTTTGTCAACCTCTCAACTAGCTTGCCAATCTCACGGTTGACTTCAGTTTTCATTGGCTCAATAAATTCAATACCACTCGCCTCGAAAAATTTCTCCTCTGCCCCTGCCAACTCATCAGACAGTATTGTGCCAATCTGAAAAGTCGCGAATTCGATCCCAGCTAATTTTTTTGCAATATTTTTTGCCACATCATCTATTTTTTCGAGAAAAAAATTTTTACACACTTTACATGCACCTGGCTTTTTTGCATCCAGTTTGACATTCCTAAACTTGACGCCGTGAAAATTGCTGGTGTCAACGTCAATTTTCTCACCCGAGTCAATCAGCAAGGCAACAAACTGCCGGATTATTTGCCCACGCTCTTTGTTAGTATAACCTGTAAGCAAACTTGCGCAGCTGCGGCCCAAGCAGGAGTCGCATACGTAGCCGTCTTTGAGCAGGTTGATGCTGTTTTCCAAGACTTTCATATTATCACTGCAATTTTTGTCAGATAAATAATTTAAGGTGTTTAGTATAATTAGTTAATTGATATGACCGCGGAAACAAAGATTTACATTTTACCGAATCTCAATTTCGATTACAAGGATTTGCAGCCATTCATATCCGAGCAGCAGCTGCAAATTCATCACCAGAAGCATCACCAAGCATATGTAAACACCGCGAACACACTTCTCGAAAATCTCGACAAGACAAGAAAAGACAATATTGACCTCGATGCGAAATCTGTTTTGAAATCACTTTCATTCAACATCGGCGGCCACATACTGCATTCTCTGTTTTGGGAAAACCTAACACCACCCAATCAAGCAAGCAAAACTCCGGTTGGAGTTTTGGCAGCGGCAATAAACAACGAGTTTGGCAGTTTCGAGCGATTCAAAAAAGAATTCACGCAGGCAGCAATAAGCGTGGAAGGCTCGGGCTGGGCGGCGCTAGCATTTTGCAAAAAAACTAATCGGCCGATGATAATGCAGATTGAGAAGCATAATGTCAACCTGTATCCGAATTTCGAAATCCTGTTGGTGCTTGATGTGTGGGAGCATGCATACTACATTGATTATAAAAATGAGCGGGCAAAGTTTGTAGAGGCATTCTGGAATATTGTAAACTGGAATGTAGTCAACGAAAGATTGGAAGAACTGAGCAAACAATAATTTATTTTAAAATAAAATTTTCTATTTCTTGCAACCCCCTCTCTATTTCTTCAGGGTCGTCTAAATTTAGATCTTTTTCCGCAATTCTTTTATAGAAAAATTCCACATACCACCTCAATGTATTGTGTGTTGGCTGGAATTTCTTTTTGACTATGTCGTTTGAACTCTCATTCAGCTCTATCATTCTTTTAAGAATGTCCATTAGATCAAATATTTTTTCTGAATGCGGCTGTTCAACAATTTCCTGAATTCTCCTGTTATATGTTTGTTCGTTCCCATACAGAAGATCTCCAATAGCGGAAGACACCTCACCATTTACTCTTTGTTCAGTGAAGTTTCCTGCCATACTTTTATAAATCGGTAATTCTCTTAACATATTTTCTAGCATCGTAGAAGCTTTACTAACAGGACCATCTTTAGGATTGCCCAATACTAAATTATCCAAAATATATAATTTGCTAAAAATATCTGAAGTCTGCCTATATTTTTTAACAACCCACTGCAAACATTCTTTCAATTCCCCGGATAAATACTTTGGAAGATCATTCTTAACTTCTTCATGATTTTTTATCAAACCTTCTTGTAATAATAAAATTTCTTTCTCTAAAGTTCGGCAATCACTAGAAATAAATTTTTCGTACAGATCTTTATTACATCTTAAATAGAATTGTTCCCATATTTTCTCATTTTCAGTTTCATATTTTTTGTCTGACATAATTTCATGTCTTTTTATCCCCTGATTTTTCTATCTTTTCTCTTAAAATTTCATTCTCTTTCTTTAATTTTTCATTCTCGCCCTTCATTCTTTCATATTTTGCTTTTAGAATTTCATATTCTAAATCGTCAATCGATGGTGACGGAAGAGGATACCAGGGGGGTCTGTCTGGTCTGGCTATCAAACCCGTGTTTGCTTGAAAACTAGAACCTGTTGGTGAAGAATTTCCATATCTCCTGCTCGTGATTTCAGCCATTCGCGTATAAAATTCTTTATCTTCTTTACTTTCACTCGGTTTTGCTCGAAATCTGTCTCCTATGCCCATATTTTCACAATACTTATTTGATGCTAAAATTTATAAATTGATATTAAAAAATTGGTTTTTATATCAAATAGAAAATTTTTTTATTTTAAAATCCTGGGAATTTGCCACCGAATTGTTTCATCATCTTCATCATATCTTTCTGATTGCGGCCGCCGAGCATCTTCGCCACCCTTTTCAGCTGATTGTATTGCTTGAGCAAATCCCTGACGTCATTCTCCGACACACCCGCGCCCTTTGCAACCCGTTTGATGCGCGGCGCGTTGATTATGTCTGGACTCTCTCTTTCCTCAGGTGTTAGGGATTGAATGATAAACTTGAATTTTTTCATCTTCTCTTCCTGCACGCCCATCAACTCTTCCGGAACTTTCATCGCACCAAATCCTGGAATCATTTTCGCGATTGACCGCAGGCTGCCCATCTTCTTTACTGCTTCGATCTGCTCCATGAATTCCTGCAGCGTGAATTTGCCCTCTACAATTTTCTCCACCGACTCCTTCTTGATGTCAGCTTCCTTTGCCTTTTCCATCAGAGTTT
>Ga0315274_10013214_pt1 | contig 11753 bp, 9 predicted proteins | sample YL17G02_20_MG_FD_203700 | JGI IMG/M metagenome (GOLD analysis project Ga0315274, IMG submission 203700) | Sediment microbial communities from Yellowstone Lake, YNP, Wyoming, USA - YL17G02_20 | ecosystem: Environmental > Aquatic > Freshwater > Lake > Sediment | place: USA: Wyoming | collected...
GCCGCGCCGGGCGTTTACGCCGGGCCAGGCATCTACTACTACGGCCTTTCCGACCAGCTCCAAACGAACCTCGAAGCCCAGACCACCTACGCGGCCGCAAAAGCCCTCCTGTCCAGCTACCTCGTCGGCGTCCACGGCATCGACATTGGGCTGCAAAGAGACAAAGGCACCCTGAACCTCGCTTTCACCCCTTCCGTGCCCCTGAGTTTCACCGTCACCGCTTCGAGGGAAACGAGAAAGGGGAACCGGGTGATCGGCTCCTCGTTCGGACTCAACAACGCCGTCGAAACGCCCGAGCCCATCGACTACATCACGACCGGCGTGAACGCCAAGGCCGAGTACTCGAAGAGCTGGGGGACTGTCCAGGCCGGATATGACATCTCCTTGTTCGACAACAACTTCCAGGCACTGATCTGGGACAATCCCTACAGGTTCACGGACCGGACCTATTCCGGCGCCTACTCAAACGGGGACGCGACGTCGCGCGGCCAGATGGCTCTCTGGCCTTCCAGCGACGCCCAGAAGTTCTTCGTCAACGGCGTCTATAAGGTCCTGAAACACACCAGGATCTCGGGGGCTTTCAGCTACGGGATTTTCAACCAGAACGCCAAGCTCCTCCCCTACACCATCAACACGGCCCTGGCCAACCCGATTCTGAACGACCCCTTCAATGCCCTCCAGGCCCCCCGGGAAACGTCCAAGGCCAAGGCCAACATCACCTCGTTCGACCTGGGTTTGAACTCTCGGCTCGTAAAATCAGTCTACCTCAATGCCGGCTTCCGTTATTACGATTACGGAAACAAGACGGAGGTCCTGGAAACGCCCGGCTTTGCCGTGGCCGACCAGATCTTTACCATCGAGGCGGAGAGGATCGAACCCCATTCCTTCAAGCGTACGAAGGCCTTCGCCGACCTCTCCTGGAACATCCTGAGCAACACGTCCCTAAAAGTCGGCTATGCCTATTCCACCATGGAGAGGCTCGAGGGCCAAGAAGTCGAAGGGGCGGACGAGAACAAGAGCCACGAGAACACCTTCAAGCTGTCCGTCGACAGCTCCCCGTTGGACTGGCTGCTCGTCCGCGTGTCCTATCTCAACGGCAGGAGAAAATGGTCTCTCGACGGGACCGAGGTCATTTACAGCCCGGCGTTCAATTTCAAACGATACTACGAGGCCAACCGGAACCGGGACGCCGTCAATCTTCTCGTGGGCTTCTCCCTGGTCAAGAACCTCGACCTCCAGCTCTCCTACATGCTCGGCAATGACCGCTACCCCACGTCCTCCTACGGGCTGAGGAGAGACGACTTCAGGATGTACTCGGCGGACCTCACATACGCTTTGAGCCAGAACAGCTCCTACTATGTTTTCTACACCCAGGAGCTCCACACGGGCGACCAGGCCTCGAGGCAGTCGGGGGCGACGATCTCGACCGATCCGAACGACAATTGGACGGCGACCCTCAAGGACAGGGTCAACACCATCGGCGGCGGACACAACATCGCCCTCGTAAAAGACAAGCTCAGCCTCGACCTCTCCTATTCCTTCTCCCACATCAAAGGGATGTCTTTCCTGTACTCTCCCCCGGGAGGGGCGTTGGGCAACGCCGTCAACTTCAACAATGGCCTCGACACCACCAAGCTTCAGACGGCGCGGGGCCAGTTCCTGTGGAAGTTCAGGCCCAACCTCTCCATCGCCTTCACCTACTGGTATGAACAGTACGACCTCGACGACATCACCAGGAACGACTACGAAGTCGACGTCGTCGTGCTCGGCAACGGAATGTACCTAGGAGCCCTGGAGCCCGGTTACAAGTATCACGTCGGCTCCTTGAAGTTCATCTACAGCTGGTAATGCGCCCGGACCGGGAGGGGGACGAACCCCCTTCCCGGCCCGGCTTCTCTCCCCCCTCCCCTCTTTCCGACATTCCCATTAATCCGAATCCCTGGTTTTTATTTGGAGCAATTGTCCCGTCTTTAATGGCCCTTTATCCGGAGAGTGGCCGGCAGAAAGGAATTCGGGTCTCCGGGCAGGGTCATCATGGCTCCGAAGTGCCTGAACGCCACTCCCCCACCCGGGCGATGCTGTGACCGGCCGGGCAGGAGGCTTGTACGAGCCGGAATATTTGCCCTCCGGGAGAGCGAGCTTCGAGTTCAGCTTGCCGGGGGGGGGGCGAATGGGGAAAGGTCGACTAGGACGCCGGGGCCGGATCAGGCCCGGCTTCCGCTCTCCCGGCTTCCAGGGCCTTTTGTCTCTCGGCCAGGATCTTCCGGTATTCCAAGGCGTGCAGGGTTTTCAGCTCGTGCCCCGAAATCTTGCCGTTAAGCCAGATCTTGCTCATCGGGAAGACCTCGGGATTGAGGTGGACGTTGTACATGTGCCAGATGATGATGGCCAGGAAGGCCAGCATGGCCTCGTAGCCGTGGACGATGACGAAAATATCGTGGACCCAGAGAGGGAAGATACTGAGCGACAGATCCACGTTCCACATGAAGAAGCCCGACAGGATCATGACGAGCGACCCCCAGGCCACGGAGAGGTACTCGAGCTTCTCGACGAAATTATAGCGGCCGTACTCCGGAGGGTTCTCGAATTTCCAGAAGGGGTGACGGTCGAAGAACGTCCGGAGGATCCCCTTCCGGTAGAGCCAGCGCGACAAGCCGACGTTGCAGCCGAAAAGGGACACGGCGTCGAGGGCGTCCTTCAGGCGGGGGATCATCTCTTTGAAGTTGTCCCTCCCCCGACGGGTCAGGATGGCGTAGCCGGTGTGCCAGACGATGTCAACGATGAGGATGACCGCCGCGGTGCGATGCAGGATCCCACGATAGTAAAACGCTTTCTCGAACCCGAACACAGACTTAAAGATGCGCAATTCATAGAACATCAGGGGAAGCCCGGTCAGGACGAGGAGGGAGAAGGAGACGACGAGGAGGACGTGTTGGACCCGTTCGGAAAAGTTCATCCGGAGAAAGATCTCGTCGTCGCGGATGAGCCCGTTTCCGGTCATCTTTTCCATCGGATCCTCATGCGGCGATAAAGGTCTGCGGCGATGAAGGCCAGGAAGACGGAGATCAACCCGGCGATAATGACGATGTAGACGATTTTAACGACATAGGCCCAGCGGTTTTCCGTCTTCTCCGAAACGACATGGATCCGCCCCTTGGAGAAGTTCTTCCCGGCGCCCGGATGGCAAGTCCCGCAGGTCGCGGCCAGGTTGGCCGCACTGATGGACGAAAGGGGGTCGGAGGACGGCCGGATGCCGTGGTGCCCGTGGCAGCTCGAGCAGTTAGCGACCTTGACTTCGCCGAACTTCGAGGCCGTACCGTGGTAGGACGCAGAGTAGGTCTTGAGCCGGGACGTCAGAAGACCGTACTGTCTGGCTAGGGTCTCGTTGTCATGGCAACGGGTACAGACGGCGGCCACCTTCGTCGCGTAGACCCCCGAGCCGAGGTCCTCTGGGGACCGGATATCATGCTCGTTGTGGCAGTCCGTACAGACGGGCACGTCCTGGATGCCCTTGACGTAGTCCTTGCCGTGAACGCCCTCGAGGTAATCCCGCTCAATTCCGGTATGGCACGTCCCGCACGTCCGGATGATATTCCGGCGGGAGACCTTGGATTGGGGGTCCCCCATGGGCCGGACGGAATGGCCGCCGTGGCAGCTAAGGCAAGTCGCGGAAAGGCTCAGGCCCGCCTTGGACAGCGCCCGGAAATGAACGCTCTCCTTGTACCGGCCGGCGAATCCCGGCCCCAAAGTAGTCTTGACGCGTTCGAGGTGGCAGGACAGGCAGGTGTCGGGGATGTTTATCGCAGAGGTGTGTGATAGGGCGTCCTCGGCAGGACGGATATCATGAGTGCCGTGGCAATCCTTGCAGCGGACGGTGATGGGCGCCGGTCCTTCATGAGGCCGGCCGTGGATGCTGTCGCGGACGTCGGCCTCGGTCTTGTCATGGCAGGAGGCACAATCGACCGGCTTGAGTTTCGCGGCGTGCGGGAAATCCGTAAGCTTTTTGAGGTCGGCGTGGCAATCGACGCAGGCGATCCCCGCCGAGCCGTGGATCGAAGCGGTGAAATTCGCGCCGTCCACGAAAAGGGAGCGTCCCTGCTCCGTTTTCAACCCGGAGTCCCAGTGGCAGTTCAGACAGTCGTCGTTGGATTGTCCTGCGAGGGCCGGAGCGGCGGTCCAGAGAACGGCCAACGCCGCCGGGAGGGCAAGCCGCAGGAACGGACCGCGAAGCTTCATCAGGTCTTGAATCCTCGCCTGCGGCGGATGATGGCCGGGATGAAAAAGACGAGGGTCAGGACGGTCAAAATGAAGACGGCCCAGACAAGAAATTTCTTGACGTAGTAGGGGGCTCCGGACCTGGCCTTGCTGTAATCGCGGTGAATCTTCGTCCCAGCGATCTTTTCCGTCATGGCCGGGTGGCAGGAGGCCTGACCGCAGGTTTTCGCCAGGTTCGCCGGGAAGACCTTCGACACGGGGTCGGCGGCCGGACGGATGTCGTGGACGCCGTGGCAATCGACGCAACTCGCCTCGGCCGTTCCTCCGAGGCCGATGGCGATCCCATGGAAGCTCTCGATGAAGGTCTTGATCCTGTCCTCGGGGACGCCGTACTTCCTCATGATTTCGGGACGGGCGTGGCAGACCGAACAGGTGTCGGGGACATTTGTTTTCGACGTCGGAGCCTGGGCGGAAGCCGCCGCGGCGACTTCGTGCTCGCCGTGGCAATCCACGCAGAGGGGGACGTCGGCGTTTCCCTTCAGCGCTTCACGGCCGTGGATGCTGCGGGAGTATTCCTCGAGGATGAGGCGGTGGCATTTACCGCAGGTCGCCGGGTCCTTGGCCGGGAGATGGGGAAAGCCCACGCCCTGGATGTTGTGGACTCCATGACAATCCGTGCAGACGGCGGCGAAATCGAGGAGGCCCTTGTCGTAGAGGCCCCGCCCGTGGACGCTCTGACGGTATTCATGGTAGGGTGATTCGGCGTGGATGTTGTACTTCACGACGACATGCATGTCCTCGTGGCAACGGGAGCACGTGAGGGGGATGTTGCGGCGGTTGACCATGGACTCCGGGTCGGTGGAGGGCTTGACGTTGTGCCGCCCGTGACAGTCCCAGCATCTGGCCACTTCGGGCTCGTGACGTTCGAGGTAGGCCCGGCCATGGACGCTGTCGGGATAGGAGGACGGGGTGCCGCCGGGCCTCGCGTCCGGAGCTTCCTGATGGCAGCCCCCTGTCGCGCAAGAAGGCGGCGGGATATCTTTCTTGGCCTGGTGGGGCAGTGCCCCTTGGCGTTTATCGATCCCCCGATGGCAATCCGCGCAAGCGAGTTTCCCGTGGGATGAGCCTTGAAGAGAGACCTGGTCATGGCAGTCCCGGCACGCCGGGGAGGCAACTTGCCCGGCGTCCAGGAGAGGAGCGGAGAAAGAGAGCCCCGCCGTGAAAGCCGCGGTCGCGAGAAAAATGGAAATACGCCGTGTCCGAGCGCCAGGTTCAAATCTGAATGTTCGTGGGCTCAAGTTGGAAACCGTCCCGGCGGAAATGAGCTTACTTGCCCGGGACGGGATGCTTGATCTTTTCCCAGTAGGAGGCGAAGTCGAATTTTTTGCCGTGCGGATTCTCGTGGCACCCCATGCACTGGGTCTTGATGGCGTCGGGGCTGCCGTAGAGGACCAGACCGCTCTTCGCGGACATGGCCTTGTCCTTCATCACGCTGAGCTTCTTATACTCACTGCCGGGGCCGTGGCAGACTTCGCAGGAGACGCCTTCGGGCTTGAGCTCGGCCGCTTTAGCGGCGAGAGGAGAATGGCACTTGAGACAGCGCGCGTCGTCGGCAGGCTTCTCCACGCCCATGGCCTTGGCGGCCTCTGCAGCTTCGGGAGCGGTCAGGGCGGCAAAGGACTTGGAGTGTTTGGAGGCCTCCCAAATAACGTATTGCTGTCCCTGTTTTTCGGTCTTATGGCAAATCTGGCATTTTGGGGCGCCGACGTAGGAGAATTCCTGGCTGATGGCCGGGACGGCCAGAATGAGAAGAGCCAGAGCTGAAATTACGAACCTATTTTTCATGGTCACTCCCTATGATACAGATAAGGTCTATCGGAAAGATATTGTATTAAACGCGCAGCGAATTGTCAACGCATTTTGACGGAATTTCTCCAGGACTCTTAAACCTGGGAACCGCCGTGGCCTTCCCGCTCTCGCCGGGTATGGGCCATGCGCCTGACTTTCAAGGCGAGGGCGACCGCTAAGACGGCCAGGAGAACGGTGGTCACGGCCAGGCCCTGCCGCCGGAATCGGGCCTCATCCAGAGCCTTCTCGCCGGCGGTGCGGACCCCGACCAGCGCGGCTTCCCCCTCGGCAACGGTCTTGGCGATTTCGGCCGTATCGAGACCGTGGGTCAAGTTCTTGGCGGTGACGAGGATGGTCGTCACGTCCAAGAGCTTGAATTCGCCGTCACTCACCTCGACGCCCTTCTGCTTGGCCTGTGAAAGGAGTTCCCCGGCGGCACGGTAACCGGACTCGAAGCCGTCGAGCGTCCGGCGGAACTCGGCCGCCGCCTCGAATCCCCGAGACCCTTTCTCATGGCATTGGACGCAGACCGAGTTATCGTCCGTCCCGATCATCGCCGTGGACGGGGTGAGGATCTTGTGGTTTCCGTGGCAGGCTTCGCACTCGCTCGCCCCGAGCTCGTCGAAGGCCTTTTTATGGGGGCTCTTGGTGAAGAGCTCGCCCGTCGAGGGATGGCACTGGCGGCAGACCGAGGCCACCGAAGTGACGGAAGGCGGATAGGCTCCATGGTTTCCGTGGCAGTCATTGCAGACGGGGGCCGAAAGGTCTTTTTTATCATACAAGGCCTTCGCATGGACGCTGGCCTTGTAGTCATCAAGCTGGTCGGTCGGGATCTTGTAGCCCGCCATGAAGCCCTTGTCGGCGTGGCAGCGGCCGCAGGTCTGGGGAATGTTCCACGGGAAGGTCAGGGATTTAGGAAACCTGGCCGATTGAATGCCGTGGACGCCGTGGCAGTCGGTGCAGACCGCCGCTTTCGTATCCCCGGATTTCAGCAGCTGCCCGTGGCGGCTGGTGCCATACTGGTTGAGCTGGTCCGTACGCAGGGCGGGATTGTAGGACCGAATGGCCGCGGCGTCGGAGTGGCACCCTCCACAGAACTGAGGGATTTGGCTCCGCGTGGGCGATCCCTTGAAAGACTTGTCCTTGGCCAGCTCGATGTCGTCCTTGTCCGGATTTCCCCCGTGGCAGTCTTTACAGCTCAGGCCGTACTCGGCGTGGACGTCGGCCGCCAGCGCGGCGACCGGCGCCTTGAGCTTGCCGTCAAGCTGGTCATGACATTCGACGCAGCTGTTTTTCTGCCCGAAAGCCAGCAGCGGCGCGAAGAGCGCCGCCGCGGCGAGAAGGCGGATCGCACGGATATTCATATTATCGTCTCGTCAGAGTTTAGGCAACGTATACGTCAGGATCGTCATGACCACGATGTAAGCGGCCAGGGCCAGGCCAATCCAGGTGAACAGGGGGCTCCGCTTCTCGCGTTCGGCGCGCCGGTCCAGAAACGGGACGAGCATCCAGAGCATACCGCCCGTCATGAAGCCCAGGATGGCGAGCTTCTCCCCTTCGATGGACAGGATACGCGCGGGGATGATCTTGAGGGTCGTGAACATGAAGGTGAAATACCACTCCGGCTTGATGCCGAGCGGGGTCGGAGCCAGCGAGTCGGCTTTCGTTCCGATCTCCCAGGGAAGGAAGACGCAGAGGACGCCGACGAGGACGAGCATGAGGGTCCAGCCGAGCGCGTCCTTGTAAAGGAAGTCGGGAAAGAAGGGGATGTCTTTCTTCCCGCTCTCGCCGATGGGCTTGCTCATGCCCAGGGTCTGGACGAGGTAGATGTGGACCCCGATGAGAATCAGCGCGGCGAGGGGCAACAGGGCGACGTGGAACCAGAAGAAACGGGAGAGGGTGGCCTGGGAGACCTCGGATCCTCCCAGGATGATCGTTTTGAGTGCTTTCCCGATGAACGGGAGACTGCCGGCGATATCCGTCCCGACGCGCGTCGCGAAATAGGACAGCTCGTTCCAGGGAAGAAGGTAGCCGCTGAACCCGAAAGCCATGAAGAGGACGAGCAGGAGGAAACCGGTGACCCACGTCAGCTCCCGGGGCTTGCGATAGGCCTTGAGGAAGAACGTGGAGAACATGTGGATGAAGAGGAGGCCGATGAGGATGTTGGCCGTCCAGCTGTGGACGGAGCGGATGAGCCAGCCGAACTTGACCCCGCTCATGATGAACAGGACGCTTTCGTGAGCGGCGTCGATGTGGGGCGTATAGTAAAGAAGGAGCATGGCGCCCGTCGCGATCTGGATCCCGGTCAGGAACAGGCAGATCCCTCCGAAGAAATACCAAAACGAGTGGCGGTGTTCGGGAACGGTCTTTTTCTTCCCGAAGGCGATGAGCCCTGAGAGCAGGAAGCGCTCGTCTAGGAACTTCCAGACGCTCTGTCCGATTTTTTTGGCCATGTCAGCTTTTCCTGGTGACGATGATGTCGGGACCTGAGATCTCGACGGCGTAGGTCTCGAGCGGCCTCGGCGGCGGTCCGGACAGGACGTTCCCGTTGAGGTCGAAACGGCCGTTATGACAGGGACAGAAGAGGGTCCCGGTCTCGCCGTCGTAGCGGACCGTGCACGTCAAGTGGGTGCAGATGGCCGAGAGGGCAACCAGGGTCCCCTCCGCCGTGTTGATCAAGACGGCCGGCGCCGACCCGAACTTGAAGACCTTGGCCGCGTTGGGGGGAAGCTCGCCGACCTTGGCCGCGGCGACGCTGTTCTCGATGACAGCGGTCCTTTTGGACGGAAGGACGTAGCGAACGACCGGATAGACGAAGGCGGCGATCGTGGCCAGAAGGCTTCCGCCGAAGAAGATGTCGAGGAAATTACGGCGTTTCACTTTTTCTCTTCTTTTCCATTGCTCAACGATTTTATTGAACTTATAGCTTTTGTCAAGTATTCGTCGATGAACATGTAGTTGTGGACCCCCGAACTCCCGTCGAGGTCGATCGTCCGCAAAGCCTCCTCGATCTTCAGGACCTCAGCCTTTTCGGGGTCCGTCAGGGGCTTTTTGTAGACAACGTGGAGGGCGGCCCGAACCTCATCGGCGCGGCCCCGGACGCCGTCCCGCCATTCCGTGTAGGTCGCCCGGTATTTTTCATCGTGGCAGGCGACGCAGGCGCCGCCGTCGGGCCTGATGACCTTCTTGGCCTTATCCAGGTGGCAATCCGGGCAGGACGCCCCGGCCTCGGCCATCATATCTTTCGGGACCTTGACCTCTCCGAGGGCTCCCCCTTCGTAGATCGTTTTCTGGAGCGCATGGCACTCTTCGCAGCTTTTCTTGGCCTCCCGATGGTGGCAGGTTGCGCAAAACGCTTTGGTGGCCGTCAGTTCCCCATGGCGGCGGACGTTCGAATGGCACGTCTTGCACTCCAGCTTCTGCCCGACAGCGTGCTTGCGGTGGGAAAACTGGAGTCCGAAAACGGGGGGGGTGATCTCCTCGATCCCGGCGTGGCAGGTCAAGCAGGCGTTCGGTGTTTCGCGGTTCAGGAGCGTCGTCGCCTCCGGCCGGTAGGAAGAGCCGGCGGCGGCCAGGGCTTCGCGGATCTTTTCAAGCGCCGCCGTCAGAAGTTCTTGGGAATAGGTCATATTATGGACACTCTTGCCCTTTTCCACGATGTCGATGTTGAACCGCGCTTCGGCAAAAAGCACGGCGGCCTCTTTCTTTTTCGGCCCGGCCGCCGATTGAACGTCCTCGGCCGCCTTCACCGAAATGCCCTTGATTTCCGCCAGCCGCTTCTCCGTTGAATTCTCCCAATTCTTCAGGATCCGCTCGAAACCGTGGCCGTGGCAGGACTCACAGGCCGCGCCGCTCGCCGTGAGCGTGTCGCCCCTGTTCAGCCCGCGGCTCGCCTCATGGAACATGTGACAGCCCTGGCAGTTCAGCCCTTTCTCCAGCATGACATTCGGTGTCGCGTGCGGGATCCCTTTCCCGCCCTGACCCGTATACAGGATCTTCTGGGCGCTGTGGGTCCCTTGGTGGCAGGCCTGGCAGTCGGCGATCGTCTCGATGTCCTTGACGATTTTGTGTTGGATTTCGCGGTGGCACTGTTCACACTCGATCTTGTTGGTCGCGATGTGGGTCCGGTGCATGAGCTCCGTGTCGCCATACTTCTCCAGGCGGTCGTTCTCGAAATGGCACTTGTAACAGTTTTCCTTCGGCACCTCGCCGTCGCCGGACACAATACGACTGTGGCACTTGTCGCAGCGATAGCCGTTGCCGAAGACAGGGGTATGGTCGAAGCGGTCTTTGAGGGCAATCAGCTCGTCCTTGCGGTGGCAGACGGCGCATTCCCCTGTCCGGACCTCGGGAGTCTTGTCCTTGAAGTGGCAGAGGAAACAGGACGCCGAGGTAACGGTGATGTGCTCGCCCTGGACGATCTGGGAATGGCAGCTCGTGCAGCGCAGCTTCTTCCCCCGCTTGAGGTCGTCGAAATGAGCCTTATGGTCGAAGACGACCTTGCCGAACTTGACCTTGCCTTCGAGGAGCCTCCGGTCATGACAGCCGACGCGGAGGCAGCTCTCGTCCTGGATTTCCGCCCAGGGCTTGGATTTCACGTAGAGGCGCGTCCAGTAACGGCCGACCATGACCAGGCCCTCGATCTTCGTCCGGAAGAACGACTTCATGCCGGGGGGGTAATGGCAGACCTTGCATTGGACGTCTTTGTGGGAGGAGGTCTTCCAGCTCTCGAAAAAGGGCGTCATATAATGACAGGAAGAACAGAAACGGGACGTCGAGGTCAATTCGACGGCGACGACTGACAGCAGGATGAAGGCCACCGGCAGGCCGATGAGGAGAAGACGGCGTTTCCGCCGTTTCGGCTTCGGGGAGACCGGGACTTCAGCGGCCGCGCCGTTTTCCCCTCCCCGGGAAATATCCTCATGCATAAGAGTGCAGCCCCGAAAGGATATAGTTGACTCCGAAATAAGTGAAAAGTGCGGCCAGGAAACCGATGATGACGATGAGCGCCGATCGTTTCCCCTTCCAGCCCATGACGATCCGTGTATGGAGATAGAGAGCGAAAACGAACCAGGTGATCAGGCTCCAAACCTCCTTGGGGTCCCAACTCCAATAGGTCCCCCAGGCCTTATAAGCCCAGACCATGCCGAAGACGAGCCCCCCCAGGGTGAAGAGAGGGAAGCCTACGGCGACGGCCCGGTAGCTCACGGCGTCCATTTTTTGTTTCTTCTCCTCCGTGTCGGCCCTGAGGTAGAGAAGGCTGGCGATGAAAGCCACGGCGAAAAACGCCTCGCCGAGGAGGGTGACGGACACGTGGAGCCAGAGCCAATAGCTCTGGAGTGCGGGGACGAGGGGCGTCACCTCCTTGGGCATGAGCGGGGACGAGGCCAGGGCGACGAGGCCGACGACGATCAGCATCACGTAGGGCGCGACCCTGGGGATACGGAATTTCCTGTCGAGGACGATGAGGGCCAAGACGGAAGCCCAGGCCAGGAATGAAAGGGATTCATACATGTTGGTGAACGGGGCGTGGTGGCTGACGACGGTCCTGAGGATCAGGGCCGCGGTGTGGACCACGAGGCCGGCTAAGGCCAGGACAAGGCCCGACCCGGCCCATTTCTCCTTCTTGGCGAAAAGAGAGGCGAGGTAGACGAACGCCGAAAGAATATAAAGAACGAACGTGATCGTGA
>Ga0315274_10013216_pt1 | contig 11752 bp, 10 predicted proteins | sample YL17G02_20_MG_FD_203700 | JGI IMG/M metagenome (GOLD analysis project Ga0315274, IMG submission 203700) | Sediment microbial communities from Yellowstone Lake, YNP, Wyoming, USA - YL17G02_20 | ecosystem: Environmental > Aquatic > Freshwater > Lake > Sediment | place: USA: Wyoming | collected...
CCGGACCGCTTCGAGATCATTGGTCGTTCGCGCTAATTCCAGCAGCAACAGGAGTCCGCCTTCGTGACCGGCATCCTTGCCGAGAATGAAATCGTCCTCGGCCCGCGCCTCGGCGAACTTGCCAGCCGCCAGGTAGATGAGCCCGAGTTTGAAGCGGGTGGCGAGGTTGGTGGATTCGATCGTCTTGGCCCGTTGCAGGAAGACATACGCCTTGGGCGCATCCCCTCGGTCATAATAGAGGTGGGCCAGATTCCGGATGGCCACGACGTTGGCCGCATCGAGCGCCAGGACATTGCGGTACTCGATCTCGGCCTTGGTGTATTGCTCGGCGCGGAAGTCGCGATCGGCACGTTCCAGATAGCTGGCTTTCCGGCCCTCCTTGGAGCAACCCGGCCCCAGCAGCGCCACAACGCCGACCAACACGGTCAAGGAAAGCAATCGGATTCGAGTAGTCATAGCAAAGTCAATCGCCGGCCGGTGCTGGGCGTGTGCGCCCCGTGGAGGATAACGCCACGCGTCACGAGTTCGGCAGGGCGTCAGCATAGCAGAGGACGGCCGGGACACAATTCCCCCAGGCAGCCCCGTCACGCCGGGGCCCCGCCCGCATCGGGGTCGCTGCCGGAGCCCGCGGTCTCGGCCGGGGCTGGTGTCGTGGCGTCGCCGCCGGCCGCCTCAAGCCGCCGTTGTTCGGACTTTCTTAACCAGACCAGCAGCAGGAAAAAAGGCACGAGGGACAACAGGAAGAAGAGGGGGCCCCCACGCTTGTGCAATGGGGAGCGGATGATGTCCGGGTCAACGTGAGAACTCAGCATGGCAATCGTGAAAATGCGGAAGCCGTTCCGGATGATCCCCAACGGGATCACCGCCAAGGCCAGGGCCGCGCGCCGCCAGGGGCTCCGCAGGAACAGGTGCCCCGCCAGCAGGCTGGTGATGAACAGAACCAGACTCGACCGAATGCCGCTGCATTCCTCCGCTACCTCTATCGACATGCCCGGGAGATGAAACATCAGCCCTTCGCGGAGCAGCGTCTGGCCGACGAGGCCAAACAACGCATGGGCCGCATCGGCCGAGGTGTGCTGAAAGAACCATTCGAGGGCCTTGGTGACCGCCACGGGGAACGGCACGATGAACACAAGGACCGCCGCAGGAAACGCCAGGACGCGCATGTTTCGCCCACCGAGAAAGAGCAGGCCGCCGCCGACCAGCAGTGAGTAGAACGCGAACGTCATCCACGCCAGGTAATCCTCGAGCGGTGGCCGCCAACCGCGGGCGAGCCGAAAGCAGCCCATCCCTGCCAGCGTCAGGCCAAGGAGCAGTGGAATCACAGCGCCTGAACAACGCTGCGCCGAGGCGAGGTCCAGTTTCCCCCGCTCGAGCCAGACGAGATAGCCGGCGATGAACGGGATGAGCAACACATGCGAGAACAGATCCTCCTTCAAGGCCAGGCGCACGAGGTCCAGCAGCGGCAAACTGAACCCTAGCACGAGGACGACGGCGAAGGCCAGAAGGCCGCGTACGGGTCGGGTCGTCCCGCCGGGCCTGGCTGTTCCCTGGATCGACTTGGGGTTCATGGAAGGTCAGTGAGCGCCTGAGGAGAATCCCGGGCCTCCGCCCGAGGAGGCGGACGGCCGGACGGACGCCGGCCCCCGCGAAGCCAGTGGCGTCTTTTCCTGGCTCGATCGCCCCAGCACAGTTTGAACCCACGGCTGGTGGTCGAGATACCAGCGCACCGTTTGGCGGATCCCTTGCTCGAAGCTGAACGCGGGCGCCCAGCCGAGCTCCTGCCGGATTTTCGCGGAATTCACGGCGTAGCGGCGATCGTGTCCCGGCCGGTCCTTGACGAAGGTGATCAGCTTCCGGGATGGGCCGCCGAGCTCCGGCTTGAGCTCATCGACCAGATCACAGATCAACTCGACGATGCGCAGGTTGGCCCACTCGTTGCCGGCCCCGATGTTGTACGACTCGCCTCTCTGACCGCGCAACAACACCTGCCACAACGCCTCCGCATGGTCGCGCACATAGAGCCAGTCTCGCACATTCATCCCGTCGCCGTACACTGGGATCGACTGGCGTGCGAGGCAGCACTGGATCACGACGGGGATCAGCTTCTCCGGGAACTGGTAGGGACCGAAATTGTTCGCGCAATACGTTACGGCGACCGGCATCTCGTAGGTGTGGAAGTAGGCGCGGACCAAGAGGTCGCTCGCCGCCTTGCTGGCGGAGTAGGGCGAGTTCGGCGCGTACGGCGAAGATTCCGTGAACGAGCCTTGCGGCCCCAAGCTGCCGAAGACATCGTCGTTGGACGCGTGCAGGAACTTCCGGCCCGATACGCCCCGGCCCCAGGCCTTGCGGCAGGCCTCCAGCAAGTTCACCGTCCCCATCACGTTCGTGTTGACGAACTCACTGGGGCCGTCAATGGACCGGTCCACATGCGACTCGGCGGCGAGATGAACCACATGGCTGATTGCGTGGGCGCTGACCACACCCAGGACGGCATAGCGGTCCCGCACATCCACCTTCTCGAAAACGTACTTGGGGTGCTTGGCTACAGTTGCGAGGCTGGCGACATGCCCGGCGTAGGTCAGGTAGTCGAGGTTGACCAACCGCGCAATCTCCGGCCGGTCAATGACGTGCCGGATAAGGTTGGAGCCGATGAACCCGGCTCCACCAGTGATTAGGAGGTTCACAAAACGGCAGCTCGTTCCGAGCGCTTCGACCGATTGCCTGATGGATTTTGCGGGAAGCGAAGGGCTAGACCGCTACGTCAGCCACTCGGACGGTTGACCCACTGGCCGAGAAAGTGAAGTTCGCTTCCCGTAACGTTCTTGGTCGCCCGGATGCTCTTCCCTGGCTCCAGCGCCACCACGCTGTCCACCATCAGCATGGGGAACCGCTGTTTGAGCAGAGATCGGACTTCCTCAAAATCCAAAAGTGGCTTGGACATGGCAGAATCGGTTCGCGTGATCGATCCCTCAGAACGCCTTTACCGCAGCCTCCAAACTGGGCGCATCCGCCACGTTGAGCGTCTGGGCTCCCGGGTCGATGCGCTTCATGAAGCTGCTTAAGGCCGCTCCGGGGCCCAGCTCGATGAACCGCGAAAACCCTTGTGCCAGGAGGTAACGCATCGATGCCTCCCACCGAACCGGCGAGGTCACCTGCTCAACCAGACGCAGGCGGATGGTGTCGGGTCCTTGGTGCGGCTGGGCGGTCACATTCGAAATCACGGGAACAGTGGGTGGCTGGATGGATACCTGCGCCAATTCAGCTTGCAGCTTGGGTTGTGCGCTCGCCATGAGAGGCGAATGGTAAGCGCCAGCTACGGGCAAAGGGAGCGCGCGGTTCGCGCCTTTGGCTTTGGCCAATTCGCAGGCCTGCGCGATCCGATCCGCCTCGCCGGAAAGGACCAGTTGACCGGGGCAGTTCAGGTTCGCCAGCGCCACACCCGCCTGCGCGCAAACCTCCCGCGTTGGCGCCTCTTCCAGGCCGATAATCGCAGCCATGCCGCCGCGTGTGACCTCGCAGGCCTCCTGCATGAAGCGCCCGCGCTGGCGCACCACTCGCAAGCCATCCTCAAAGCTCATCGCGCCGGCGGCGGCCAGCGCAGTAAACTCACCCAGGGACAAACCCGCTGTAGCCTGACAGCTCAGCGCCGGAACTCGCTCCTTGAGCAACTGCCAAGCGACCCAACTGACCAGGAAAATGGCCGGCTGGGCGTTGTCCGTTTTCGTCAATTCATCCTGCGGTCCGTTGAAGCAGCATGAGGTCAGATCGTACCCGAGCGCCGCATTCGCTCGGTCGAACCAGATTCTCGCTGACGGATGTTTCTCGGCCAAGTCTTTGCCCATGCCGACGACCTGCGCGCCCTGACCAGCAAACAAAAGTGCCGTCCTGATCCTAAATACCCTCACAACATGGAGCTGAGTGGTGAACTCGCCGCAGGTGGATACCGCGTGAACCTAGATGGCAACACCGGCGAGAAACATGCCATTCTTCGGATGCGGCGGATGGGGCGTGCTACCTGAGCCGCCATTGCCGGTTTACCACCTTGACGTCGTCGGCTTCGGAGAGCGGCGGCGCCGGTCTGAAGTGGGTTACGAACTGGCGGTGGACGAGTTGGGTGGAGATGACTCCCACCAGCGCCATGTTGTCCGTCTCACCCAGTGGGGTGCCACGGTCCACCTTGTCCACCAACTGCGCCACCGCCGCAGCCTTGAAGAGCCCACCTTGGGAAATGGCCTGCGGCGCCAGCAACTCACGCACGTACCCTTCGCACGTAGGATTAAAGAAGCTCTTCTGGATCGGCGCCCGATAGGGCCGTTTGCCGCGGCTCCAAATTTCCGGCGGCAACCACGGTCGCGCCACCTCCCGAAGCAGGTACTTCTCGGTCAAACCGCGCAGCTTCAGCCGCGCGGGCAACCGGTTGCAGAACTCCATCACCCGGTAGTCGAGGAACGGGAACCGTCCTTCGATCGAGTGGGCCATGCCCATCCGGTCACCCTGCGAGGAGAGGAGATACTGCGAGAGGAAGATCGAGATCTCGAGGTGCTGCGCCCGCTGCAGCGGCCCCCAACGATGGAAATCCGGCGGCAGGGCCGGCTGGCCGTCGGCCGGGGGACGCTCCTTCTCGACGGCCTCTTTGAGCGCTTCTGAGAACAAACGGGTGGTCCGGCGAGTGTTCCGCCAGCGCACGGCATGCGAGTAATCCGCAGAGTCCACCTCGGTAAGTCCGGCACCGAAGAATGCCTTGAGGTACGAACCGCCGGTCGAGGCCAGATCGCCGATGTCCGGATACAGCCGCTTGAGCAGCAAGGGCCGCCACGCCGACTCCGGCGCGTGCGCCCAAAACCGCCGCACTCTTGCTTCCTTGAAGATGTCGTAACCCGCCAGGAATTCGTCCGCGCCTTCCCCCGTGAGCACCACTTTGTATTTTCGATCGCGGACCAGTCTTGACAGCAGGAACATGGGAGCCGGCGCCGTGCGCAGGATCGGGGTTTCCGTGTGCCACACGACCTCCGGGAACACCTCGCCAATCTCCGCATGGGTCGCGTACACCACTTGGTGCTCCGTACCCAGGAACCGCGCCATGCGGCGTTGGTACTCACTCTCGTCGAACTTGGGATCGCTGAAGGCGATGGAGAACGTGTCGAGGTGGCTGGGACCGAACTTCCGGACGATCGCGGCCGTGGTCGAAGAATCCAATCCGCCGCTGAGATACGCGCCCACCGGCACGTCCGCGCGCAACCGGATCAGGGTGGCATCGATCAGCAACTGGCGGAGTTCCTCGACATACTCGCCTACCGGACGGCGACGCGCTTCCTTCTCTTGATCGGCGTTCGGGAATTGGATCAGCCAGTAGGCCGCCACTTCGATCTTCCCGTCCTGCGCCAGCAGGTAATGTCCCGGCGGCAGGTCCACGATGCCGCGGAAGCAGGAGCGCGGCGACAACGTGCTCCAGTAGGTGAAGACTTGATCCAGCGCTGCGGGATCCCACTCGGCCTTTGCCTGCGGGTGGGCGAGGATCGCCTTGATCTCCGAGCCGAAGAGGAGGGTGTTCCCGATTTGCGTGTAGAAGAGCGGCCGCACGCCGACGCGGTCCCGCGCCAGGAACAGGGACCGTTTGCGCTCGTCCCAGATGGCGATCGCCCACTGGCCGTTCATTCGGGCCAGGCATTCCGGGCCGTACTCCTCGAAGAGATGGAGGATCACCTCGGTGTCGCTGTGGGTACGGAACCGATGCCCGCGGGCCTCCAGGTCGGCCCGCAATTCCACGTAGTTGAAGACCTCTCCGTTGAAGACGATCCACAGGGTTTCGTCCTCGTTGGCGATGGGTTGCTGCCCGCCGCCGAGATCAATGATACTCAGGCGGGCGTTGCCGAGGGCCACGCCCTCGCCGAGGTAAAGACCGAACTGGTCCGGACCGCGATGGCGGATCGTGGCCAGCATCCGGCGCAAGATCGCTTCATCAGGTGGCAGGCCTTCAGCCAGAGAGAGAATACCAGCTATGCCACACATGGGTTTGGGGAGTCAGCAGTCTGAGGTCACTGGTTCAATCCACCGCGGCTCCCGGGGTGCGCACCCTGCATCGAGGCCATGATTGGGTCCGACGTCCGGTCATGGGTTCGACGTCATCTCCGCTAGGCGCGCCAAGAGACGCTCGGCCACGTGGCGGCGACCTGTAACATTCAAGTGTCCCCCGTCAAAGGTGTAGGCGGGCACCAGACAGTTCACCAACTGTCCACCCCGCCTGACGACGCAACGCCCCTGGGGGCCTGAGGCCTCCGCCTCCGCGATATCGATCAAGGAGCCTTTTGCCCCGTAGGCCTCCCGGAGGAGTCGGTTGAATTCTTCCCGTTTCATGTTGTCCGCGACGGCATCAGCCCTGCCGACCAGCCGCTTGATCAATACTTTGAGCGATTGGACCCAGCCCCTGGCCGGCGAACAGAGCGGGACGGTCAGGTGCGCAAAACGGGTTGAGGGCAGGCGTGCCTGCAACTCCGCCATCGCAGAGGCATAAGCCGCGAAGAGCTTCGGCACATCCGTGCTGTGACGGACGTCCACGTAACAGAGCTTCATGAAAGCCACGTCCGGGGGCGCCGACTGAAGGCTGCCCATCATTTGGCGGAACGCATCGATTTTCCTGAAAGGCTCAGAATTGTGTCCAAGAAGGGCGTGCGCCAGCACCGGTTTCGTCATGGCACCCGGCTCGGACATCTCCAGGATGACCAATTTCGCATCGACACTCTCCTTTTGTAGGTCCTCCACGCCATTGAGCAAGTCTCTGCCAACCGACATGTGGGCGAAGAAGATCTTCTTGGAAGCGAGGGATCTCCACTGGTCAAGCGAAAGCTCCCGGGCGGGTGTAGCGTCGGGGTCTGGCGGTTTCCACCGGACTCGCTGACTCATTCCGGCGACGATCAGAAGTCCGACGCCTCCGATGACCAGTAGGCTGGCGATAATCAGCAAGGTGTTCGCGGGGTTCATTTTCATCAGATCGCGGATCGGGGCGGGGGCTGGTGGATCGACTCGGCGTGGGCGACGGGCTCGGTCAGCACGGGCACAGCGTGCAAGTAATAGGCTACACGCCGCTTGCCCTCGATGTCGCGGAAGACGCGCTCAACCTGCTCGGCGGTCAACCCCAGTGCGGAGCCGATTTCTCCGGCTGAATACCCGTGATTCTTGCCGAAAAGAATGAGGTCCATTCTGTCGTACGGGAGGGAGAAATAGAATTCCTCCTGGCTTTGAGGAAGCGAATAGGTGTCGGTGGTGGGAGGACGGCTGCAGATGTTTTCGGGTAGGCCGAGAAACCGGGCCATGGCATAGACCTGGGTCTTGTAGAGATGGGCGATGGGTTTGACATCGGCGGCGCCGTCGCCCAGTTTGACGAAGAACCCTTGGTCGTACTCGAGCCGGTTGGGCGTGCCGGCGACCGCATAGTTCAGGCGGTCGGCGTGGTAGTACTCGAGCATTTTGCGGGTGCGCTGCTTGAAGTTGGTGGCGGCCACGATGCCCAGGTAGGCCGTCAGATCAAGCCTGGTCTCGGTCTTGCGCCCGTCCGGATGCTGCACGACCACGGTGAAAAAGCGGTATTTGTCATCCTCCACGACCGGCGGCAGGACGATCTTGCTGCGGCAGCCCGGGCCGTAATCCGGCTCGACGCGACGAATCGCTTCGTCTCGGCGGCGGTAGCAGCCCACCGCTTCCAGGATGGAGGAAATGTCCTCGTGAGCGTGCTGGATCCCCAGGTGTTCCGCCAAACCGCGGCTTATGGGCAGGGTTTCTTCGGCCGAGTCCCGCTCGGGCATCAGCAGGCCGAAGACGCGCTCCTTGCCGAGGGCCCGGACCGATAACCCGGCGACGACGCTGCTGTCAATGCCACCGCTCAGGGCTACCACGACCCCCTTCTTTTTGAAGCGGCGGAAGACCGCTTCACACAGCACCGCGCCAATCCGCTCGGCTTCCTGCGCATAGTCCAACGTCAGCAATTCCGGTGAAAAGACTCTCTGGTTGTTCATAAGTAGCCTTGATCTTCTTTGAGCACGCATTGGGGCCATGAACCGCGTCGACCCCTCACCCGGCTTCGCCACCCTCTCCCCATCCGATGGGGAGAGGGAATGGGTGAGGGGTTCACGCTGTTTCGTCGCCGGGGGTCATTCCAGGCCGACGGGTCAGCGCTTCCAGGCCTGTTTCCGGGCGGTTCACGTCGTCAGCCCGCATTTCTCCGACTGCTTGCGCATTACGAAGCTCGCCACGCGATTAACGCTGTCCAGGTTCTCGGGCAGCATCTCCTGGTCCTGAACCTTGATCCCGTAGCTGGACTCCAGAAAAGTCACTAGTTCGAGGATACCAGTGGAGTCCAGAATGTCACTTTCCATGAAGGACGTGTCATCCTGTAAGCTACCCGCTTCCCCAAAGAGGAAATTGTTAACCACGAAATCACGGACTTCTTTGATGTAGTTGGCTGTTGATGCTGTTTCCATAATGAGTTCTGAATCAAGACGTAAGTTCCCCACGTGCCGCACTTAGCTGACTAGGCCGTTGCCACTGCCGGTCTGTGCTGTGTCAGACACCTTATGGCGGAATTCACTCGCAGCGAGCGACGGCCATCTCCTTCAGCTTTGGCTTCACCACCTTGCCAGAGCTGTTGTGCGGCAAAGCCGGCAGGAACTCGACCGATTCCGGGCACTTGAAGATCGGCAACCGTCTCCGACAATGATCAACGATCTCGTCAGCCCCAACCGCGGTGCCTGGAGCCACGACCACGAACGCTTTGATCGCCTCTCCCAGCAGCTCATGCGAAATCCCGATCACCGCCACCTCCACCACGGCCGGGATCTCGGCGATCACATCCTCGACCTCTTTGGCGCTAACCCGGTTGCCCCCGGATTTGATCATCTCCCGGTCGCGCTCCACAATATAAATGAAGCCGTCGGCATCAACGCGGGCTAGATCGCCGGTGTAAAGGTTCCCGTTGCGGAAATATCGGGCCGTTTCCTCCGGATCATTCCAGTAGCCGGGGGAGATATTCTCCCCCGAGGCCACAATCTCTCCCACCTCATCGGATCCAGGAGACACGGGTGTTCCGTCCGGTTTCAGCACTTCCAGTCGGGTTGAAGGCAGCCCCCTCCCGATGGATCCGAGCTTGTCCCGCAGACGCTCCGGCGGCAGGTAACTGAGGCGGGCGGTTGCCTCGGTCTGACCGTACATCAGGTAGTACCTCACCTTCGGGAACGCCTCCAGAATCTCCTTGATGTAAGGATTATGCAGCTTGCCACCGGCCTGCTGGAACCAGCGCAGCGCCGGAAACTGCATCTGCTTGAACCGGGACTTGCGCAAAAGGATCTGATAGGTGGAGGGGACGCCGGCCAGTCCGGTACATCCCTTCGTCACCATATCCTCCAGCACTTTCTCCGGGTACATGAACTGGTTGTTGAGCACGAGAGAACCGCCCACCGCCAGATGCGTGTGCAGGAGCGACAACCCGAAGCAGTAGTGGAAAGGCAGCACCACCATGACCCGGTCCGCCGAGGTCAGACCCATATACTGCACGATGTCCTGTGTGTTACACTCGATGTTCTGATGCGTCACCGTCACACCCTTGGGCGTCCCGGTTGACCCGGAGGTGAACATCAAGGCCGCCACGTCGCGAGACGGGTCGATTTCAGGGAAACTCACGCGTTCGCCTGGCGGAAAGCTCTCCAGTTGGGTCTCCACGACCACTTCGACTCCCAACTCCGCCGCCCAAGCCGTCACCCGGGCCGCAAACCGGCGCGACACCAGCAAGAGCCCAATTCCCGCCTCGCGCACAATCCGCGCGAATGTTTCAGCCGTGGCGTCCACTTGAAACGGCACCGCCACGAGGCCGGCCTGAATGATCCCGAGATAGGCCGTCACAAAGAACGGACTGTTTTCGGCCCAGAGCCCAACGCGGTCGCCTTTGTGATGCTCCGAAGCCAGCAGGAAACCGCCGAGTCCAGCCACTCGCTGCCCGAGCTCTCCATAGGTTAGCACCCTGGATCCGTGATACACGGCAGGCGTGGCAGAACCTCCTGTGGACAAATGGGAGTACATGTGAGGCGCGGTCGAAATGCGCAGCCGAGGCCAGTCCAACAATGCAGTCCGCTGGAACAGGAGACTGGCGTTGGGAAAGCAGGTCAGGCCCTACGGCAATAGGACCACCCGGAAGAAGCGCTGTGAACTGGTAGTCAAAGCCTGAACAACCGTGTACACCGCACCATCGCCGATGATCTCGTCCTGCAGCACCTCCCAGGAACCCGCCGCCAAATCCTCACGATACTCGACTCGATACTTCATCCCAGACATCGCCAGGAACTGGACTGAAAGGCCCTGCTCCGAGCACTGTGCCGCAAGGCCAAACTCGCGAACGACGACTGCGAAGGACTTCGTATCGCTCAACTCTTTGGCATTCACAGCCTCCGGGCTGCTGTCCGTCACGCGCACCGTCACGGTGTTTGTACCCAGGGTGGCGGTGACTTCGGGCGTCCAAGTCAGAATACCGGTGACCGGATCCACAACCATGCCACTGGGGCCAGCGACCAGGTCAAACGCGAGACTGTTCGCCGGAGAATCCGGATCCGTTGCTGTGTTGGTCACCACCAAAGTAGCAAGTTGATGGACGGTCTGGTCGCCAGGAACGATCAACGTGGGCGCTGCGTTCACTTCCGCCACCGCGACCTGGATCGTCTCAGAATTGCTCAGTGCCGGCGATCCGTTGTCTGTGACCCGGATCGTGAGCGTGTAAGTTCCAGGCCCCTGGGTCTCCTCCGGGGTCCACCGGAAGACACCAGAGGCAGCATCAATCGTCGCACCGTCTGGAGCGCCAGCATCCAGGCTGAACGTTAATGTCTGACCGTTGTCCGGGTCGCTGGCCGTGGCGGTAAACGTCAACGTCGTGCCCTCGCTGACGGCTTGGTCACCGATCGGATCGAGCACCGGCGGAGCGTTGCTGCTCACCGCATCCGGATCCCAACCGGCCATCCTCGCCAGCATGACCCAGAGGGCCTTGGCCAGACGCACGGCACCGCGTTCGCCGATGTGATCGCCATCTTCGACGTAGCTCCCGTTGAGATCAACCATGTTATCCGGATGAATCTTCTGGTAGGACTGCGTCGCACCCCCAAAGTCAACCCACGTCTCCGTGTATTGCTGCCCAGCATCACTCCAAGACAGGATGTCCGCATAGTCAAACAAGATGGCATTCGTTGACTGCTGAACGTAATTGCGAATGTGCTGGTATTTGAGGTGCCTTTGGTACCCACTTTCACCTTCATACCCGTCTATGGCGCCAGTTGTGAAGAAGACGCGCGTCTTGAAACCGTTGGTCTTGCAGAAGTCATCGTATTGCTGGGTCGCGCTCAGGTAGGTGTCCGTGCAGATGCGGTTCCCAGTGAGCGCGGTATCTTCCGCATCCAGCCCCCAACGGATATCCCCGTCAGGCCCCCCTTCTGACGCTCCCGCCCAGCGCACCTGATAGACGAGATCGACCGCGCCCCCGGGGGGATTGTGCCATGTCGCATCCCAACACCAGCCAAAGCCCATCGCCGCGATCTCCAAGTTGCTCGTATTGCACTTGGCCAGGTGGCCCTTGACCTTCTCGAGTCCAAGAGCGCTAGTGTACCAGTCTGCTTCGCCGTAGCCCAAATCCCAGCCATAGGGGCCCCAAACGATACGGCTGACGCGCAAGTAAGCATTCGTGTACGGTTCCGGATTGCCCGATTCCTGAGCCCTTGCCTGG
>Ga0315274_10013218_pt1 | contig 11751 bp, 12 predicted proteins | sample YL17G02_20_MG_FD_203700 | JGI IMG/M metagenome (GOLD analysis project Ga0315274, IMG submission 203700) | Sediment microbial communities from Yellowstone Lake, YNP, Wyoming, USA - YL17G02_20 | ecosystem: Environmental > Aquatic > Freshwater > Lake > Sediment | place: USA: Wyoming | collected...
GCCTCAGGTTTACCTGCCGGCCAATCTGGATCGCCGCGGCGAGCGGCTCCGCAAAGACCGCCTGGCGGTCCGAGACGTCGTCAGGCACGGCGTGCAGGTTGGCTTCGGGCAGCGTCAGGTACTCCGCAAATGCGCCGTCGCGTCCGTCGATGCCGAGAACCGTCCGCCGGCGGCAGTGCGTCGGCAAGCCCGCCGCGCACATGTCGCAGGACCCGCACACGCAGTTGATCTCGCCGACGACCCGCCTGCCCTCGTGCTGCCCCTCGAGGGCCGTCCCGACAAACTCATGCCCCAGGATGCCCGCAAAGCCCATGTAGCCTTTGACGATCTCCAGGTCGGTCCGGCAGATGCCGGCCAGGCGGAGGCGTATGCGAATCTCGCCCGCCGCGGGCGACGGGTCGGGAAACGCGGAATCGACTCGCACGGCACGACCGTCGAAGACGCAGGCTCTCATCGAAGTGTTGTCCGGGCCTACTTCATCTCGGCATCGAGGACGTCTTTGGCGAACAAGTTCCTGATGAACTGCGCGGGCCCTTTCGTGAACGTGGGGCGCTGGTTCATCCCCCTGGGCATCGGCGGCGGCTTGCCGTACAGCGTGAACGGGTCGTCGGCCGAGACCATGAACTCAGCCCAGGCCTGCACCTCGCGCGGCAGGTTCTGGCCCGTCATGTACCGCAGACCCTCCCAGGCGCGCGTGGCCACGCCGAGGTCGCTATCCTCGAGGGCGGCCACGAGCGCCTCGGCGGCCGCCTTCTCGCGGAAGCGGCTCAGGGCCTCGGCGGCCGCCAGGCGGACGTCGACGCTAGAATCCTCCTTCAGCGTCTTGATGATCGCCTGGGCGCCTTCGGGCGGAACGCGACGGCCGAGGGCCATGACGGCCTCCCGGCGCACGTACGGGCTTCGGTCGCTCGCCGCCACCGCGGTCAGCGTCTCGAGGACGGCGTCGCCCTGCATCCCTGCCAGGCCTTGGACCGCCATATCGCGAACCGTGGGGTCCTTGTCGGTCTTGGCCAGCGTGCAGAAGATCGTCACGACGGACGGAATCGCCTGGGTGTTCTTGCCGGCCGCCAGAACTCGGAGGGCTTCGCGGCGCTGGTCGGCGTTCGGGCTCTCCAACTGGGAGACCCGCGTCGCCGGGGTCGGGGGCCACAGCCGCTCCTTGAACCACTGGTCGGCGCTCGTTCCGCCGCAACCTTCCACGGCGCAGGCAAGCAGCAGGAGGCCTATGGCGCCGGCGCCTTTCACGGGGCGTCCTCCGCCCGGCCGGGGGCGGCCTCCTGAGCGACTGCGGGGCGGGCGACGTTCGGGCCCGAGAAGAAGTCCTCCGGCGACACGAGGGTTACCGCTGCGATCTCCTCTCCGAGGAACCGGCATCCGATCTGGCGGAACCGGTCCGGGTTGTCGCTGACGAAGAACCGCATCTCGCCCCGGCCTGGAGCCGCCTGGAGTCGCTCGGTTTCGAGTCGCCGGGCGACCTCTGCCGCCACGGCCTCGGCCGAGTCGACCAGGGCCACATCCAGCCCGACCACCTCGGCAATATCGTCCTTCAGGAGCGGGTAGTGCGTGCATCCCAGGACGATGGAGCCGACACCGGCCTCTCGCAGCGGCGTCAGGTATTCGTCGAGCACAGCCCGCACGATGCGGTCGCCCGGGGGCCGACCCTCTTCAACGAGCGGCACCAGGAGCGGGCAGGCCTTCTCGACCAGCCACACCCCCGGCATCTCCCGCTGAATGGCCCGCCGGTATGCGCCGCTCGCAACGGTGGCCTCGGTGCCGATGACGCCGATGGGCCGGCCGCGGCTCTGGTGCGCGGCCGCGCGGGCCCCCGGCTCAATCACGCCTGTGATGGGCTGGGGGAACCGCTGCTGGAGGCTCGGAATCGCCGCCGCGCTGGCCGTGTTGCACGCCACCACGATGAACTTCGGATCGAAGCGGCACAGGAACTCACAGTCCTCGGCAGCAAAGCGGGCGATGGTCTGGCCGCTCTTGATGCCGTAGGGCACCCGGGCGGTGTCGCCGAAATAGACGATTGCCTCGGTCGGCAGGAGCCGCCGGATGGCCCGGACAACCGTCAGCCCGCCGAGGCCGGAGTCGAAAATCCCTATGGGACGGCTCATGCCGCATGTCCTTTTTGCCGATGTTAGGGGGCGCGTCGGCAATGGCGCTATGATAAGCCGCAGGGCCGATAAATCAAGGGCGAGCGTTCTTCGAGCGCCGCGGAAGTAGCCGGAGACCCGCTATTCGGCGTCTCCTGCCGCTCCCGTAGCGGGTTCGGAGCGCCAGGAATCTCAATTTTCGTGTTTCGGCCCGAGACGCCTTGACAGGTGCCGACACGAGGTCTATACTGTGTTGTTCTTTGACGGTTGGTCGGCCATTCTACTGAAGGGGCAAGACGGAATGAGGGCCAGAGACCTCGACCAGTTCCGGAAACTGCTTCTAATCAAGCGGCGATGCGTAGGCGGCGACGTTACGGCCCTGGAGAAAGCCGCCCTGCACAACAGCAGGCAGGACGCCAGCGGGGACCTGTCGAAGATGCCCCTCGACATGGCCGACGTCGGCACAGACAACTACGAGCAGGAGTTCACCCTGGGGTTGATTGAGACCGAGCAGGCCACCCTTCAGGAGATCGATGAGGCCCTCGATCGCATCGAGAAGAAGGCCTACGGCACGTGCGTCCAATGCAACAAACCCATTCCCCAGGCCCGCCTGAAGGTCAAGCCCCACGCCAAGCTGTGCATCGAATGCAAACGCCGGGAAGAAAAGGGCTTGCTGTAACCGACCGCGGAAGCCACCTGCGCCTATGGCTGACGGTCGGCCTTGGCGTCGCGCTGGACCTGGTCAGCAAGTACGTCGCGTGGACCCTTCTGCGCGGCCCCCCCGATGAAGGCGGACGCACCGTCTCGGCGATTCCCGGATGGCTCCAGTTCGTCGCCAGCCGCAACCCCGGCATCGTCTTCGGCTTCAGTTTCGCCGACAGCATGGGCCCGGCGGCAGGACGGGCAGTCACGATCGCCCTCACGCTGCTAACGTCGGCCCTCATCTTCTACGTCTTCGCCTCGTCGCTGCCGCGCCAGCGATGGGTCCATTTCTGGTGCGGCCTGATTCTGGCGGGGGCCTTCGGAAACCTCTACGACCGGCTCATCTTCGGCTACGTGCGGGACCTTATCCAGATTACTGCGGCCTTTCACGTCGCCGGATTCGCGGTCGACTGGCCTTACATCTTTAATGTGGCCGACGTGTACCTTGTCATCGGCGTCATCGCCGTGGCGGGCACGTTCCTGTTCGGCCCCAAGTCGGGCCGCCAGGGCCAAGAGGCCCGGCAGACCGGCAAGGAGTCGTAGAATGGACGCCTCCAGCCGCGACCACCTGTATATGCAGCGGGCGCTCGACCTGGCGGCCCGGGGCATCGGCCGCGTTGAGCCCAACCCGATGGTCGGCGCGGTCGTGGTCAAGGGCGACCGCATCGTCGGCGAAGGGTACCATCAGCAGTTCGGCGGCCCGCACGCGGAGGTCCTGGCCCTCGAGGCGGCCGGCGCCGAGGCACGCGGGGCCGAACTTTACGTCTCCCTCGAGCCGTGCTGCCACCAGGGCAAGACCCCGCCCTGCACCGGCCCGATCCTGGCTGCCGGCATCCGCCGCGTGGTCGCCGCCGTGGTCGATCCGTTTCCGCAGGTGTCGGGGCGCGGCATGTCGGTGCTCAAGGCCGCAGGAGTAGAGACGGCCCTCGGCGTCATGGAAGAGGAGGCCCGGCGCCTCAACGCCGCCTTCTTCAAACGCCAACGGACCGGCCTGCCGCTGGTCATCGCCAAGTGGGCGATGACGCTGGATGGGCGAATGGCCACGGCAGCGGGCGAGAGCCGCTGGATTTCGTCGCAGGAGAGCCGCCGCCGCGTTCACGAGGTGCGGCGGATCGCCGATGCCGTTCTCGTCGGCGCGGGGACGGTCCTGGCCGATGCGCCCTCGCTGACGGTCCGCCATGTGAACCCCCTGGCCGAGCGCGGCCAGCCGATCCGCGTGGTCGTCGACGGGCAACTCGCCATCGACCCCGCGCGGGAGCCGATGCGGTCGGCACGCGAGACGCCGGTTATCGTGTTCACGTCGGAGGAGGCGCTGCGCGATCGGCCCGACAGGTCCGCGGCGCTCCGGCAAGCCGGCTGCGAACTCGTGGCCGTGCCGCGGCAATGTGGCACGCCCGCCCCCGGGCGTGAAGGCCGTTCCGCCATCCGCACAGCCGAGGGCGGCTGTGCCACAAACGAAACCCAGCGCGGCGGCACTGAAAGTGAGCGCGGTGGGCAGTCTTGCCCGCCGCGCACAAACCAAGGGGCGCCGGTCGCCCCGCTCAGCCTGCGGGCCGTGCTCGAGAACCTCGGCCGTCGCGGCATGTCGCGGGTGCTGGTCGAAGGCGGCGCGAGGATCTTCGGCTCGCTCCTTGCCGAGGGCCTCGCGGACCGCGTGATGGTCTTCATCAGCCCGAGGATTCTGGGCAGCGCCGGCGCCCTCGGCCCCGTGGCAGGGCCCGACGGCTGCCCCCTGGTGCAGGCCCTCGAGATTCTCGATCTGACCGCCGAGCCCGTAGGCCCCGACATCCTCATCCAAGGGCGGGTGGGCGAATTCTAGTCGCTCGCCGGCCGGGGCAACACCCCGGCAGTATCTCATGCCGAATAGGGGGCTTCGCCCCGGCCTGCATCAGCGCTCGGGCCGCGGGCCGTAGTGCGGAAGCGGGCTGCCCAATTCGTACGCACCCAGGTCGGGGGCCTTACCGGTGAACCCGTCGTTGATGGTCGGCAGTACCTCGCCGGCATCTATAGCGGCAGAGCCCGCCTTCAGGCGCAGATCGATCTTCGCCGGGTCGGCCTGCTTGTTGACGTCCGTCGGCCGCTCGATGCCACTGGCGAACACCGTGGCGGCATCCACCACTACGGCATGGCGTTCGACGGGCGACCTGGCCTTCACGTCGTCGATAGTCTTATAGAAGACCCGGTTCCACTTCATGAAGATGTCCCACGGGCCGCCGCCGAACCCGTCGTAATCGAAGTCGCAATCAATCATCGGCGCATCCACATTCATCGCACGCTTCGGGCCGCCGACGAAGAGGTTGTTCCGGTACACGCAGTTATAGACCGGCGCCCCCGTGTACAGGCACGACGCCTCGTCCTGCTTGACGATGGTGTTGTGCATCATGATCGCCCCCGACGGGGCCCAGTCGATCTTGTCTTTCGGGCTGCCGTTATGGTGCAGTTTGAACGGCTCGACCATGACGTTGTAGAGGACGTTGCGGAAGATGTACGTCGGCCCGCCGAAGATCGGTTGCTCCGAGATGCCCTGGAAAACGTTCGTGAACCGGTTGCTGAAGCACCGGGTGTTGCGCTCCGAGAAGTCCATCTCGCAACCGTCATCCATGCACTCGCTGACCTCGTTGTTGTGGAAGTCGATGGCCGAGCAGTAAAGCGACGGAAACATGTCCATGCCGTCCTTGAAGTTGCGGATGCGGTTGTAACAGACGACGTGTCCGACGCCGCTGAACTGGATGCCGCGGCACTCGTCGGTCTTCGCCCCCTGGTTGTCCTTGCCCCACCTGAAGGGGCCGTCGAGCACGTTGTCGGAGATGAAGAGGCCGCGGCATGGCTTCTTGGGGTCGGAGGGGTGGTTGTAGATGCCGCACCTCACGTCGTAAATGCGGCAGCGGCGGACGACGACGCGCGAAGAGTCGATCAGCGTGACACCCATGTACACGTTCCTGATGGAGAACTTCTCGAACCAGACGTCGTTGACGCCGGCCGTCTCGATGCCGCGCTTGGCCTGGCCGCCGCCGTCGATGATGGTCTCACCATCGCCCGCGCCGCGCCAGATGATAGGCTTGCCGGGGGCGCCGCTGCGCATGGCGCGAAACGCCCCGTACGTGCCCGCGCGGACCAGAAAGAGGTCGCCCGGCTCGGCGGCGGCCTGGGCGGCGTCGAGACCCAGGAACGGCTTCTCCGTCGAGCCGTCGCCCTCGCCCTTGCCGGGGGCGACGTGGCGAATGCGCATGTTCGGCGGTTCATTGGGCTCCGCCGCCGTGCGGGCCTTGACCGTCTTGACGGTCATCGACCCGTCGGCCTTGACGAGTTTGAGTTCAATCTCGTATTCGGTGTCGGGCGTAAGGCCAAGGATGCTCCCGGCGAAGAGCCAGGCATTGTCGGGCGGGTTCAATTGGGCCTCGTGGGTTTTCTGCGACGTGGCCCCGTGCTGCACGCGAAACAGCGGCAGCGCCGGCTTCCAGGCCTCCTGGCCTGCCTGCCGGTAGGAGACCTCGACGCGGGCCTTCTTCTCCTCACCGCCGCCGACGATCCAGTAAACGCCCAGGCAATGCAGCGTGGGCTCTTCAAGCACCGGTTCGCCGGGCATGTCAGTGGGCCGACCGACCGGCCAGGGGTTAGACGCCGCCTCCGGCGAGGAAGGCGGGGCCTCGGCGGCGATGGCGCCGACGCAAAACACCAAGCCAAAGAGGAAACAGGCACCCAGGAGGAACAGGAGTCTCATTGCGCTTCTTCCTGCTAACACCACAGCGCCCTCAGAAAGCACGGCGGCGGGCCCTGCGGCCCGCCGCGCATCATATCGGTCACCACCCGCCGCTGCTACCACTTGCCATAGCGGGCCTGCCACAGTTGCAGGAGCCGCTCGGCCCGCTGGGCGTCGCCCATGCTCTCCAGGAGCGCCTGGTCCTGCGGGCTGAGGGTGCTTACGAACTCCTTAACCCTCAGCGCCCGGGCCTTGAGGAACTCCTGGCGATTCTCCGGCAGTTCGCGGAACTCGAGGTACTGCTTGACGAGCCGCTCGCGCGCCGTACGATCCATCTCGGCCAGGTGCCAGTAGCGGTCGAGGAACGCGCGGCGGTCGGCCTCCGTGAGGCCGGCCCAGCGAATGGCGTTGGCCTGGACCTCGCGCGGGTCGAGGCGCAGGTCCTCGGCCAGGGCCAGCGACACGGCGGTCTTCGACTCGGCGGCCAGCCGGGCGGCATCCTGCCCTGCCCCGGCCGACGCCGGGTCGCCGGCGACGCTGCCGATGAGGATCTGCGGACCGACCGCCCCCGCCACCAGCCCGCAAGCCAGGGCGGTCGCCAGGCAGACGAGCATGAGGCGCAGTCTCCGCCGGCGGCGATGCAGCAGGCGTCTGAGTTCTTCGCGTCGTGCGTCCATGCCTCACACTCCGCTGGCGCGCTCGCCGGCGCCCGTCAACCGATCGATCGCTTCGATGACCGCGATCTCGTCGAGGAGTTCCGCATCTTCGAGGAACGTCATGTGTCGGCTGACCTCGCGTTCGACGGGGCTGCTGGGTTCACGCAGGTGCCCCGTCCATCCGTAGATCGCAAGGCCGAGGACCAGGCCCGCCGCCAGCCCGAGGACCGTCGCCGCCACCTGCCGCAATATCCGGTTCGGGCGCAGGCGCGCCTCGAGGGCCTGGAGTTCCTTCTCCTCGACAATCCGAGCCATCATCCGCTCGGTGAAGCCGGGGCGGACGGGCACGGCCTTGACTTCGTCGAGGAGTTCCCAGGCCTCCTCGAGTTCCCGGGCCCGGCGGCGGCACGACTCGCAGCGCGCAAGGTGCCGGCGTACCGCGTCGGCCGTCGAGGCTTTAAGTTCGCCGTCGAGGTACGCGGCCAGCACGCTCCGAACCCAGTGGCAAACCGGCGAAGACATGTCAGAACCCTAAGGAGGCGCTCCGTCCAGAAGGTTGAACAGACGGAGGGCGCGAAGGTGTTGCGCAAAGCGGGAAGAAAACTACGCGATTCTCTGGCGGCCGCGGCCCGTGCGGATGTACAGCAGCAGGCGGTCCTTCAGATTGTCGCGGGCGCGGGCCAGCAGGCTCTTTACGGCCATCGTGCTGCACCCGATCGTGCGGGCGATGTCGGCGTAACTCATGCCCTCATACTTGTTCAACACCACGGCAATCTGCTGCTTTTCGGGGAGGGCGTGGATCGCCTCCTGCACCTTGCCCTGGAGTTCGGACTGGTGCAGGTGGTCGTCGGGCATCGAGCAATCGCCGTCCGGGATGCCGCGAGGGCCATCGCCCGTGTCGCCCATCTGGTCGATGGAAACGTCGTCGCGGCGGTTGGCCCGAGACCGCAGGGCGTTCAGGCTGACGTTGGCGGTGATCCGGAACATCCAGGTCGAGAACTTGGCGGTCGGCTTGTACGTCGGCCGCGCCCGGTAGATGCGCAGGAAAACTTCCTGGGCCAAATCCTCGGCGTCGGCGGCATCGCCGATGAAGCGGTAAATCAGGCCGATGACGCGGGCGTGGTTGCGTTCGACAAGTTCCTGGAACGAGAGTTCATCACCTCGCTGAAAGGCAAGCATGAGGCCGACATCGTAGTCTGCGGCGGCCCCTCGGCGGCCCTCGTGCTCATACGCACCGGCAGCAACGGCTATGGCCTTGCCCATGACATCTCCGTTTGGCCCGAATGCGCCGCGAGCAGCGTAACTTGAGGTACAACTACAGGTTACGCCCCCTTGCTCTCTCGCCGCCACTAGTTATTACGCATAAAATGGCATTATGCAACCAAAAAATCCGGGATTCTCATTTTCGGGCGTCCCCGCGGGCTTGGCGAACCCTACGCCCCCAGGCCGGCCAGTAGGCCTTTCAGGTACCACTTGGCGCCCAGGATGTCGGCCTGGCGGGTGGTACCGGCCTCGCGCTCAATAATGAGGGCGCCCATGAAGCCGCCCTTCCGCAGCGCCTTCAGAACACCCGCGAAGTCCACGTTGCCCGTGCCGAGCGGCACGTCCTCGCCCCAGACCTCGCCGGGGTTCGCCGAAGGCGTGCCGTCCTTCATGTGTGTCATCGAGACCTGCTTCGCGAGCACCTTGGCGGCCGCCACCGGATCGTCGGAACCGTACAGAATGAAGTTGGCTGGGTCGAAGTTCACGCTCACGTACGGCCGGCCCAGGTCCTTGAGGACGTGGGCAAGAACCTTGCCGGGCTCCTGCCCCGTCTCCAGACCCACCGTCAGGCCTGCGGCGCGGAACACGTCGGCCGCACGGGCGATGCGCTCCAGAACGTCGCTATAGCGCGGGTCCTTGGGCTCCGGCACAAAGCCCACGTGCGTGCTGATGTGCTTGATGCCCAGGCGCACGTGCCCCTCGGCAAAGCGGCGGCACCGCTCGAGCCGCTCGGGAAACAGGGCCGCGTCGGTGAAGCCGCCGGTGCGGCGGATCGAGGCTATGGTTCCATAGTCTTCGCCCACGAAGCCCGCCATGCCGCCGGGGACCTTCAGCCCGGTCCGCTCGAGCGTCTCGCGGATGCGGTCCAGGCCGGCGCCGGCCGCCTCGGCGTCGTCGCGGAAGGTGAAGTGGACCGCCTCCATCCCCAGTTCGGCGGCCTTCTCGAGCGCCTGCACCGTGTCGCCAATCCCCAGAGACCAAAGTGTGCAGCCAATCATGTGAGTCGCCATGTTGAGGTAACCTCCTTACCGAATGGTACGAGCCCAGCATACCTTGCGAAGACCTTTGCCTCAAGTTCTCTTTCCGGGGCGTCCGATAAGCCCCGCGTGAGCGATCAAGAAGCCGACCAACCGGCGGTGGCCGCCTCGTCTGCCCTGTACCGCATAAGCGATCTGGCCGAGAGGGCCGGCGTTTCCCGCCAGGTCGTCAGCACGTACTGCATGTACGGCCTGCTGAAAGAGTCGGCCCGGACTCCCGGCGGCCAGCGGCTCTTCGAGCAATCGGCCGTCCGCCGCATACGGCTCATCCAGGACCTCAAGCGCCGGTACACACTTCGCGAGATCCGCGAGATCTTCATACGCGACCGCCTCTAAACCCGCCGGGGGCTGGGCACCTGCCAGCAGCGGCAACAACAACACGCGCCCCGACGTGCGGGGCGGCTACATGGCGCGCCCGGCTCCGTACACGGTGCGCCCGCCTTTCTAGGGGCACGGCATGCAGTGCCCCTACGCCCGCTCAGCGTCCAGCAGCCTCAGCCGCAGCAGGTTCAAAGCATAGTTGGCCGCACGCTCTCGGACAAGGGCCCGGTCGCCCGCGAAGACCTCTCGGACGGCCTGTGTCGCGGCGGCGCCGGCCAGCGCCAACCAGGTGGTCCCGACGGGCTTCTCCGGCGTGCCCCCGCTCGGACCCGCGATGCCCGTGACCGCAAGGGCGTAATCAGCCCCGCAGCGCGCCCGCGCGCCCTCGGCCATTGAGCGGGCCACAGGTTCGCTCACCGCGCCGTGCTGCCGGATGAGCGTCTCGGGCACGCCAAGCGTGCGGACCTTCGACTCGTTCGAGTACGAGACGATGCCTTCGAGGAGGTACTCCGAGATGCCGGGCACATTGACGAGTTTGGCGGCAATCATGCCGCCGGTGCACGACTCGGCTACGGCGACCGTGGCGCCGCGCCGGGCCAGGAGCGCCGCCACGGCATCCTCCATGTGCTCGTCGCCCTCGGCAAAGACCGCCTGGCCGAGCCGCTCGCGGACCGCGCGGCGGTCGGCCTCCAGCGACCGTTCCACTTCGGCGGGATCGCCTGACGCGTAAATGTGGACATCGATCATGCCGCCGTGCACCGCAGTGCCGACGTGCGGGCACCGGCCCGGCGTCATGAGGTCGGCGATACGCTCGCCCAGGAGCGACTCCGGCAGACCGAACGTGCGGATCGTAAGCACCCGGGTCACGCGGCCGCCCTGCAAGTTGCGGAGTCGCGGCAGGACCTCGTCGGCCAGCATCTTGCGCATCTCGGCCGGAACGCCCGGCATGCAGAGCACCAAGGCCCGGCCGACGCGGGCTTCGATGCCCAGGGCCGTGCCCACGGGATTCGGCAGCGTCCCTGCGCCTTGCGGCAGGAGGGTCTGGACGAGGTTGGACTGGCTCAGGCGCCGGCCGCGCGATTTCGCCCAGGTTTCGAGGTGCGCGGCCGCCTCGGCGTTCTCCTCCAGGGGGACGCCCATGGCGCGGGCCAGGGCCTCGCGCGTGCAGTCATCGAGCGTCGGGCCGAGGCCGCCGGTGGCCACAACCACATCGGCCTCCTCGCCCGCCTCGCGGAAGGCCCGGGCGATCGCCGCGGCATCGTCGTCGAGCGTCACGTGTCGCACGATCTCGATGCCGAGGGCACTCAGGGCCTTGGAGATGACGGCGGCATGCCGGTCGAGCGTGAGGCCGCTCGTGAGTTCTCTGCCGATGCTGACGACGACGGCGCGCACGTGCCCCTCCTAACGGCTGAAGTGGAAGAGGATGATGTCGCCGTCCTGGACGATGTAGTCGCGGCCCTCGACCCGCGCGTGCCCGTCGGCGCGAGCCTGCTTCAGGCCGCCGGCGCGTTTGAAATCCTCGAAGGTGACGACCTCGGCGCGGATGAACCCGCGGGCCATGTCGGTATGGACCTCCCCGGCCGCCAGAACGGCGTTGGTGCCGCGCGGAATGCTCCGGGCGGCCGCCTCCTTCTCGCCCACAGTGAAATACGTGATGCGGCCGAGGGCGTTGTGCACCCCCCAGAGGACGTCGGCGGTATGCAGGCGCGCAAGGCCCATCTCGCCCATGAACGAGGCTCGCTCCTCGGGCGCCAGGACGCCGATCTCGGCCTCGAGCGACGCGCACAGAGCCACGAGCGGGCTGGCCAGGTCGCTCGACTTCGCGGCGACGGCCTCGGGGTTCCCGGCATCGACCTCGCCCACGTTGAGGACCGTGAGGGCGGGCTTCTCGGTCAGGGCCTGGAACCCGCGCAGGACGGCCCGCTCGGCGTCGCTGCGCACCACCTCGTGCAGGGGCCGCTCGGCCTCCAGGGCTT
>Ga0315274_10013219_pt1 | contig 11751 bp, 9 predicted proteins | sample YL17G02_20_MG_FD_203700 | JGI IMG/M metagenome (GOLD analysis project Ga0315274, IMG submission 203700) | Sediment microbial communities from Yellowstone Lake, YNP, Wyoming, USA - YL17G02_20 | ecosystem: Environmental > Aquatic > Freshwater > Lake > Sediment | place: USA: Wyoming | collected...
AACCGCAAGGAGGCCAAAGACCACGGCGAGGGGGGCTCGCTGATCGGCCACCGGTACCGGGGCGGCGAGCGGGTGGTGATCATCGAGGACGTGACCACGGCGGGGACTTCGGTCCGGGAATCGGTGGGGATCCTGAAGGCGGCGGTGTCGCCGCCGAAGCGGGTGGATTTGAGGGCGGTGGTGGTCTCGGTGGACCGGATGGAGCGGGGGCAGACGGAGCGTTCGGCTCTGGCGGAGATCGCGGAGGCTTTCCTGGTCCGCACGTTCGCCATCGTGACCCTGGACGAGGTGGTGGAGCACCTGCACGGCCGCGAGATGGACGGGCGGGTTGTGCTGACGGATGATATCCGCGGCAGGATAGAGGATTACCGGGCGCAGTATGGGGCCCGCTGAGGCGGTGTTGTACGGCGAAAACGAATTTCGTTGCTATCACGGCAGCGAATCTGCATGATAGGCGGCGCTATGAACGTTGAGCGACTGGTGGAACAAGCGGTGGAACGCCTGAATAGCGGCGACCTAGAGGGGGCGAAGACCTTGTTGAGGAAGGCCGCTACCCTCGCGCCGCTGCGCACCGACATCCGGGACCTGCTGCAGCAATGCATGGAGATGGAGCCGTCCGCGCCGAGAATGAAGATGCCGGCACGGACGGAAGTTCCCAGGCAGGCTTCGCTTCAGGTTGTCTCCCGGCGGCGCTCGCATTTCTGGCTGTGGGTCGGGCTGGGGGCGTTCCTGCTTCTCTTGCTTGTGATCGGCGGGGGCGCGGTCGCTCTCTACTACTACTGGCCCCTCGTGCCATCGCTTGTTTCACGTGTTCCCGGCGCCAAGGTTCAGGAGGAAGGGCGGCCCACGCCGTCGCCCTCGCCGACTCCTCCCTCCGCCGGTTCGGAGGATCTGGAGCGCGCGCGGGAAAAGGCGGCTTCTCTGGCCGGCCAGGGCAGTTACCAGGACGCCATCAAGACGCTGGAGAGCGCACTGGAGCGCGAACCCCAGGGGCGCGAAGCCTGCAACAAGGATCTGGCGAAGTGGCATTTCGAGCTGGGCAAGGAGGATTCCCGCGCGAGCCGCCACAGTGCGGCGATAGGGCACCTTTCGCGGTCGGCCGAGTTGGACGGGACGAGCGCGGAGTATCATTTCTGGCTGGGCCTTACCTATTTCCGCAAGGGGAGGACCGGCGCGGGAAGCCAGAAGACGCGCGATCTGAACGCGGCCAGGGAAGCGCTGAGCAAGGCGGTGGGTCTGGATCGGGGCAACCTCGATGCTCTTGAGCAGTTGGCCAAGACGCACATCGCGCTGGGCAATAAAATCGAGGCCGGGGACTGCTACAATGATATCATTGACCTCGCGCCGGACTCGATCCAGGCGAGAACCGCGCGCGAGGATCTCAGAAACATGGGGATGCGGTACAATGAACATGGAATCCCGCGTTAACCACGCGGCCAGGGAGTACTTCACCTCGGTCGCCAGAATTCTCTCGTTTCGTTATCCCGACCGCGTGCTGGGTTTGGCGCCGTCCATCCTGGGGGCCGACTTGGCGAACCTGGGCGGGGACCTGCGGCGAATGCTGCGGGCCAAGTGCTATTGGGCGCATCTGGACGTGATGGACGGCCATTTCGTTCCGAACATCACCTTTGGGCCGGCGCTGGTCAAGAGCATCCGCGGGGTTTCGTCGCGGCTGTTCCTGGACGCGCACCTGATGGTCGAGGAACCCTTGCGTTTTCTTGAAGCGTTCGTGGAGGCCGGGGCCGACCTGGTCACCGTTCACGCGGAAGCCGTGGAGAACGTGGCGGAGGCCGTTGCGGCGATCCGCAAGACGGGAGTCCGGGGGGGAGTGTCCATCCGTCCGCGGACTCCGATCCGGGTGATCGAACCGGTTCTCGGCGATGTGGATTTGGTGCTTGTGATGACCGTGGAGCCGGGTTTCGGGGGGCAGGGACTGCTTCCGAACACGTTGAGCAAGGTGCGGCAGCTGGCTCAGGTGCGGGAGAAGACCCGCGCCAGATTCCTGATCCAGGTGGATGGGGGTATCAACGTCAAGACCGCCGGGCTCGCGGCCGCCGCCGGCGCTAACATCCTCGTGGCGGGCACAGCGGTGTTCGGGACGAGGAACATTGCGCAGAACATCGCCGCTCTTGCCGAGGCCGCGCTCAAGATGGGGGTGTGAACCGGCCACGGCAAGAGCCCGGGCGATTGGCCGCGACCGTCGTGGTCTTGCGATTTGGGACAGATTGCGGGGATTGTCAGCGGGCCGTCTGCTGGGGGGCGTGGGACTCGGCGCCGTGATCGGCCGGCATCTCCTGGGAGGCTTTCTGGGGGGACTTTTTGCCGTTCCTGCCTCTTGGGTCGGCATAGAGGGCGCGTTTTTGCATGAGGCGACCGAGGCTTTTGTTGAGCGCGATAAAGATGACGTGCCAGCTGTGCTGCATTTTGTTGAACTGCGCCTCGGTCATCTCGTGGATGTTGGCAAGGCTGACGGCCTCGCTGAGGATGCTCAGCATTTTCTCGTCGGCGGGGCAATCTTCCTTGACGAAGAACCGTACGCGGTACTGCTTGCGCGCCAGATCACTCATTACCTGAAAGAACTGGGTTTCCGCTTCGGGGGTGATTTTGCGGGACTCAAACCCGTCGGCAAAGTAGTTGAAAAAGTGGGACCAGAGCTGGGTATACTCCTGACAGATCCTGATTATGCGCTCGAGTTCCTCCGATGCCTTCCTCTTTGCCCTCTTCGATGTCATGATAATAGCCGGTTATTCTTTCTTGAAAAGGTTGAGACGGTAGAAAATGTACGCCGCCAGAAGGATGATGGCAAGGATAACCACGATCTCCGCCTGCTGAACAACGGACAGATTGAACATATCCCCATTCCCCTCGTTTGACGCGGTGGCAAGACCTTATCGCCGGCACGCGCCCGGTTGCGCGCCGGCTGCTGTTTGCCCTTGTCAGCGGCCTCCCCTGGGTTCGAACTTCGCAAGACTGCCCTGGAGTCCCTTTTCCTCGAACCTTTTGGTCAGTTCGTCCTTGATGGTCCGGGACTGACCGATCAGGCTGAAGCCTTCGTCAATGATGTTTCTGGCCGTTTCGGTGTCATACCTGTCGAGAATGATGAACTTGTTGAACGTCATGCTCGCCTGGCGCGCCAGGCGAATGCATTCCACCGCCTTCTCATACTCCGCGTTCATCGAATCGGGGTGTTCCAGGGTCTGCATCTTGGCATACATCTGATCCATGTCCATGCGGAACTTCCCGTAGGCCACTCCCTCAAGTCCGAACTTTCCGGTGATTGGGCGGTACATGGCAACCGCGTCCGCCACGGGGCCGGACAAGTTCGTCAGCTGCCTGATCGAGTTCATTTTTTCGGTGAGTTCGCCGAGGAGCTCGTGAATGCGGTCGGCAAAGGCCCTTTCCTGGCGCTGAACATCCAGGTCGTCAAGGATCTCTATTCCCTTCCGGAGGTCCCGGTAAGCCTTCTCGTATCTTCCAGCGTCAAAATCAATCCTGGCATAGCGGAGATTCTGATTGGCTTCCCGCATGCTCGTGGCGGCGTAGTCTTCGGCGCCGCCCTTGGCGAGGCTCTGGTAAAGGGTTTGCTCCTTTTCGAGGGCCTGGTCGAACACTTGCGGGGTTTTCTTCATAAGGAGGGTCAGGTCGCGCTCGTAGGTGTCCAGCTCGGCGCTGATAGTTTCGAACTTCTGGGCTGAATAGCCTTTGCGGATGTTCTCGAGGCGGCCGGTGAGGCGGGCAACGTCCTGGAGGGAAAAATAAATGCCTCCCTGGCCGGAAGCGTCGGCCAACTCCCTGGAGTCCGCCTTCAGCCGGTCAACAAAGGAAGCGTTCTTGGCCGTCGTGGCGGCCCGCTGGGCGTTTTGCTGAGCGCGGGCGGCGTGGTCTCTGGCCCGCTGGAAGTCCCCCGCATCCATTGCCTCCATCGCAACGCGGGCGTTGATGATGGCTTGCAGGATGGTGTTGTAGTCGTAGTCCCACGCCTTGAGGCGCTGTGCGGTGAGGATAGCTTCGTTCGCTTTTGTGACGGGTTCCATGCGGGCCTGCGTCGCGGCCTCTCCGGCTTCCTTAGCCAGGTCGCGGCTCTTCTTGAAGGCATCGGCGGCTTCTTCGACTCCAGGCATGGCGCCGGCGCTCCTGAAGATCTCGAGCGCGGCGTTGATGCGGGTGGTGGATTCCTTGTAGCGGATGGGGGCGTATTCGGGGGCGTTGCTGGCTTTTGCCTTCTGAATCTCGGCTTCGGCGGTCTGGAGTTCTTCCTTTGCCCATGTCTGGGTGGCTTGCTTGTTGCTTTCGAGGGCGATCCTCTTGGAGTCGTCGGCGTTCTTGGCCGCTTCAAAGAGCATCTCTCTGGCGAGGTTTTCGTCGGCCTGCTGCAGGATCTGGCGGGCCGTGGAGACTTGCCCCAGGGCGTAGACACTGGCCTTGTTGGCCTCGGCGGCCTCGATGGCCTTGCGGGCATCGGCGATTTTGCCCGCGGTCACGTGCTTGATGCGCTGCACTACCACCTCAACGGCCGCAAACGCTTCGGCGGTCTTGGCCACGGCGGGCTTGTAGGCGTTGGGATCGAACTCGGCGCCGGGGGTGGGCTGGCCGGCCTTTTCCTGCTGGCGGATCATGTCGCGGGCTTCCTCCAGAACCACCTGGGCTTTTTTCATCTCGTCGGGCGCAAACTGGGCGCCGCCGTCGCCGGCGGTCTTCGTGGCGATGCTGGTGATCTCCATCACGTTGTTATGGGCCAGCACGTGGTAGATCTCATGGACGACGTAGTTGGCCAGCCGCACGACTTTCCGGGCGTTCTCGATCGCGGCGCTGAACTGCTTGTCCTGGCGGCGCGCGTCAGCCATCGCGACGAGGATTTCGGATTCCTTGGCGATCTCCTTGAGTTCGGCCTTGTGGGCCTGCTTGGTTTTCTCAAATGCCATTCTCTCGGGATCGTCGGAGGGCGGGGACTGCGCGTCGAAGATGACATCGGTCCTGTTCAGGACGGATTCGGCGGCGGAGAGTGTTCCTCGGGCGGTGCGGATTTCACCCACGGTCAGGTTGTCGTAGTCCTGGAGGATGAGGTCTTTCTCTTCCAAGGCGTTGGCGCAGATCTTCTTCACGTCATCGTAGAGCAGTTCGCCGAACAGTTTGCCGGCCTCCGCCAGCAAGCCATCCATTTTTTCGACCCTGCCGGGCAGGTAGGTGCGGACTTTGTCGTTGTCCAGGGAGCGAATGGCGGAGGTGACCTGGTTCATCAGGTCCTGGGCCGCCGAGATGCGGCTCTGCAGTATGAGGGTGTCGAGATTGGGTCCAAGGACATCGGCCAGATTCAGAACGCTGACGTAGTTGCTGGCGAAGAAGAACTTGTTGATGAGGGCGAAATTGGTGTCGCACTGCTGAAGGAATTCAGCATGATACTTCTCGGCGCCTTCCTTGCGGGCGCGGATGAGTTTTTCCTCCAGGATGGTGATTGCTTTCTTGGAGCGGCTGAGGCGGGCCGCCGTGATGCCGTCCTTGATGACTGCGACGGCCTCTGTATGGACTCGCCTGGCCTGGATGTACTGGCGCTTGTCGGGGGCGATCAGGCTTTCCAGTTCCGCGATCTTGGCTTGGGCCTCTGTCACGTATTGGGGCGCCTCATCGAGGCCCATCTCGCGCTTACCGACGAATACCTCCAGCTGGTTCCGCACATCGCGGAGCTTGTCGTCGAGTTCCAACTTCAGCACATTGAGCAGAATGTCCGTGTCTTCCTGGATCTTCACACACAGGTCAATCGTCTTGCCATCTTTCGCCTTGTCCCGGGCCTTGCGGGCTTGCTCCTGGGTCTGCAGTATCCTTTTATATCTCACGGAATCGAGCGAGTCTCCATTGTTGTCCGTGGCCACGCGCACGTTCTTGTCCGCCTCCTGCATAAGAGCAACGGCCCGCTTGGCCATGGTTTCGGCGAGCAGGGCCGTGGCGTCCACGGCGGCTACGCGGCCATTGTCCCGCGCCGACTGGAAGTTCTTCCCGTCATAGGCGTCCTGCGCCTCCTTGATCTTGGCTTCGACGGCCGTAAGTTTTTCGGGCGCGAAGGTGGCTGCGTAATGCTTGTTCTTGGCCTCGTTCGTGCGTTGCTTGGCTTTATTGAGGCTCCAGCCGGCCAGCTGCTTGGTGCAGCCTGAAAGCCCGGCGGCAAGCAGAGCCAACAGAAGGATCATCGAGAATGAGCGAGTGCGTGATGGGATTAGCGAAAACATGCTTCGGGTTCCTCTCGCAAGTGAAATGTCCCTTCTGTACGGTCAGGCTGGAAAGAGAGCGCAAGAAATCATGGAGTTCCCTTTCCGGGCTGGATAAGCGGCGGGGTGACGGCGCCGCGGGATTACTTGTTGGTCATGTACCATGCCGCGGCGCCGGCGGCGGCCAGCAGCAAGAACACCAGGAAGGCCTTCTTCCTCGTATCGCCCTTTTTCCCGGATCCACCGGTCAGGCCGATGTCCTCCTTGATATTGCCCGATTTCGCCTTCGAGGTCTCAAACTTGACAACGCATCCCTCTCCGAGGAGATCCAGGATACCCAAGAGATGCTGCAAAGAAATGTGGACCTGGTGCCAGCGCCCGTAGATCGCCTTCTTGTCGGGCGGCGGCATCTCGCGGAGGCTGCTGATGCTGATGGCTTGGGCCATGAGTTCGGTCATGTTCCTGGCGCCGTAGCGGAAGCCCTCCGGCAGCCGCTGGGCCATGATTCGCTGAAGGCGCGCGAGGTGGCTCTTGAGCTCGAGGAACTGCTGCTCGTCGTTCATTCCCGTCGGCTGGTTGGCAAACGCGCGTCGGATCGTTTTCCGGAAGTCCATCCACAGTGCGGAGATCTTGCTCGCGGTCTCAATGAGCTCGTCGTTCTTGGTCTCCTGCTTGGTTCTCTTCCTGAGTTTTTCCTTCTTCAGTACCGTAGCCATGAGACCTGCCACCTTTATCCGCCGTTGCGTCTCTGATCCGCCCTCTGGGCCCTAAGATCGGCTCGCTACCTGCTGCCGCCGCCGGTCATGCGGCCCACCATGCCGGGATTGTAGTAGCCTCCTCGCATCCCGCCGCTGCCGCCGGGAGGGCCGTACATTCCAGGCATTCCGCCCATTGTCGGCATTCCAGCCATTCCCATTCCCGGCATACCGGGCATTCCCGGCATGCCTCCGGTTCCCGGGGCAACATCCGGCGGGAACTGCGCGAAGAATGTCTGGCGGGCCTGCGGATCCATCAGGAGCATCTGGCGGAGCTCCTTGATCTTCTTTTCCAAGTCAGCTTCGGACATCGTCTTGCCCATTGCCGCCTTGTATTTCTTCAAAGAGGAATCAACGGCCATTTCATCCGGGGTCTTCACGGCTTGCGGAGGCACCCATCCCGTTGGCGGGGCGACCGCCGGGGGAGCGGGCGGACGGGGGATGTAGAGGGGAAGGAAGTCGCTCTTGGGATTGGCTTGTTCAATGCGGAAGTTGTCCAGGAAGCGCTTGGCCCAGCAGTCCTGGAACTTGCCGGCGCTATCCGTCAGGAAGATACGGTCATCGCGGTCGGCGATCTTGTCGCGTTCCTTTTCCAGGGAGCTGAAACGATCGTTGGTTACGGCGTTGAGTCCGAAGAAGTCTATGACGTCGAGGGCCTGGGCGGAACGCAGGACGTTGATGGACTTGAGGGCATAGAAATGCGAGAATCCGCCGGTGTATTCATCCGTGCTGGGAGGAAGGATGCTGGAATACAGGCCGTCGTCGGCGATCTGATCCCCCTTGTCGTTGTTTCCCCTGTCTGAATACTTGTCTTTCTTGTCCTCGAGAATCTCCCTGCGCTGGGGGTCATCCAGGATCTTGGCGTTGCTGGGATTCAGGCGGTAACTGACGGCGTCATAGACGCGGCGGCCCTCAATGGCGCGATAAGTGGTCGGGGCTGTGTATTGAAAGGGAGGCACATATCCCGGTTCGCCGGGACCAGGGGCGGGGGCCATGCCGGGCATCATGTAGCCGCCGGGACGCATGCCGGGATAGGCGTAGCCCATGGGCCCTCCTCCCATGCGGCCCATTCCAGGCTGTGGCATTACCATGGGATTCCGCGCGTTCATCATGTTCGCCGCGTTTGTAGCGCGGCCAACACCCAGCGGGCCCATGGCTCCACCCGCCGACCCCGTAGCCAGCTCGCCCGTAATGGCCGTGGTGGCCGCAACTTCGGCCAACCCCTGGGCTGTCGCGGTAGCGCCCCCGAGAAGAAGGAGAAGCCCCGCAACCGGAAGCATCCACACCCAAAGGTGCACGGAGTGCTTCGTCCTACACGTCTGAGTCGTTCTGGTGACAAGCATATTTAACCTCCTCCGGCGCTATCGCCAGCAAGGGTACGCACTCTCCAGCTCGTAAAATATCGGAAAACGGCCCGCGGTGTCAAACAAAATCGCCATCATCCGCCTGCCGAACAGCCCGGACAAACGCCCCCATCCGCGCGTGGTCCTTCCGACCGGGACCGGCCTCGATGGAACTGGACACATCCACCCCCCACGGGCGCAGGCTGGCCACTACCGGACCCACTGTTTCGGGGGTGAGTCCTCCGGCGATCAGGATGGGATACCGCGGCAGGTAGGGTCGCAGGATTTCGTAGTCGTAGGAGCGTCCTGTGCCTCCTTTCATTTCGGGGTCGTGGGTGTCACAGAGATATGCTTCCGCTGTGTAGCGCTCGAGGCGGTCGAGGGTGTGGGTGGTGAGTCCTCGAATGCGAAAGGGGGCGGCGGCGGCAACGATGTGGGGAGGTTCGTCTCCGGCGAATTGCACGCCGTCGAGTTGCGCGACGGATCGGACGTGGGCGATGCGTTCGGGAGTCTCGTCCACAAAGACGCCTATGATCTTTGGCGCAGCCTCGCCATAGCGGTCCCGGATGGCTTGAACGATCTCTCCGGCGCGGGACGGCTCGAGGTATCTCTTGCTGGGCGGGTAGAATATAAAGCCGATGAAATCAACCTGAAGGCGTGCGGCCTCCAGGCCGTCCGCGGCGCAAGTGATGCCGCAAATCTTGATGAGAGTGCTCATGGCTTGGCGCTTTTCGGCGGGGTTCTGGTGAACCGCCGGGTGAAGGTGATTTCCCAGTCGTCCTGCGTTCCGAACTGTCCGTCGGCGCCGGCGCTTAGAACCACGCGGCGCTGAGGCTCCACTGCAAACGGGTGGCCCCAGGCGTCGAGCGTGTCCTCGACGGGGTTTAAGCCGGCTTTGCGGAGTTCGGCGGGTTGGGAGGGGACTTGTCCGTAATTCGAGAAGTAGGTTCCCACAGCCCCGGCAAACCGGCGCATCCGAAGACGGTTCCGGTTGGCGGCGGCGTTCTTCGAGATGCCTGTGGAATCGGCACCGCTGTGGGAATGCAGGTATTTGAGGGCCAGCGTCGTCCCGGCCAGGAAAAGCAGAAGAGCCGCCAGAGCGACAAGAACGATCTGGACGGTCCGCCATCTGGCCAGTCCGCCAGTTGGGTGGTTGCGCAGTTCGCCAGTTGGCCGGCCTGCCGGTTCATACTTCATCCTTAGGCCTTCATCTTTCTCTCTGGCCCTTTGGGCCATCTCGGCGGCCTCCAGGTCCACGATCAGGGGGTCGTAGTCCTGATAGCGGTCGTTGGGGTCGCTGGCCATCATGCGCGAGATGATATCGCAAACGTCCTGGGGAACATCGGGGTGAATTTCCTGGAGGGGAATGAGGCGGGCCGTGGGGCGTTGCTGGATGAGTTCCAGGTCGGTAGCGGCTTCAAAGGGTGGCTGCGCGGCGAAGAGATGATAGAAGGTGGCGCCCAGGGAGTAGATATCGGACCGGTGGTCCACGCCGATTCCGCGGCATTGCTCGGGGGACATGTAGCGGGGCGTTCCCTGCATCCCGGGGATTTGAGCGCCGGGCCGCCAAAGCTGTCTGGCAAGGCCGAAATCCACGATTCTCAGGATTTGGGACCGGGCTTCGACCATCAGGTTGCCTGGTTTGATATCAAGGTGCGCGATTTGCTTGCGGTAGGCGGCCTGAAGCCCCTTGCAGCCCTGAACGGCCAAGGCGATCATCGCCGAAAAGGGGAGGCGTGTTTTGGACCGAATGAGGTCTTCAAGGGAAGGGCCGTCCACGTACTCCATAACCAGGAAGGGCCTGCCATCAGGGGTGTGGCCGGTTTCCAGAACGCGGGCGATATTGGGGTGGTCCAGGAGAGCGAGGTTGGCGGCCTCGCGTTTCAACGCGTCCAGAGCCGCGCCGCTGTCGGGCAGGTCTTGAGCAAGGAGCTTGATGGCGACGGTGCGGCCGGTTTGGGGATCGCCGGCTTTCAGGACGCGGCTGGCTTTTCCGCGGGAAAGCTCGCGCTCGATCTCGTAACGGCCGATCCGTTCCTCACAGGGTCGCTTTGGAGAGGGGGAGGTCATTTCTTCCCGGAGCGGGACTCGAGCTTGTTCAGGGAAGACCTGGCGGTTGCCGCGTACTTCTCGAACTCTGGGTTGTTGCCGAACCTGTCCAGGAAAGTATGGAATGCCTGGGCGGCGCCCGGTTCGGACAAACCGTAGAGGTTCATGGCGCGGTTGAACACGGCGTAACCGTTGTCGGGGTTGATCTTGAGAACGCGCTCCGTAGCCTCGAGCGCCTTGCGGTACTCTTTCAGAGACCAGTAGGCCGCGCCGACGTAGAGGTTGAGACTCTCGTCCACCGTTCCGCGCCGGACGAACTCCTCGCCGCGCTGCGCGCATGCCGAGACCTTGCCGGTCGAGTAGAGCCGTGTGACCAGATCGCGCTGATAGGCAACATTGTCCGGCGCCAGTTCCAGGGCCTTTTCCAGCGGCGGGATTCCCTCGGGCGCGTTCATGGAAAACCGCTTGCTTTCGTTGTAGAGGGTCTGGGCGTCTTCCTTGTCCGGTTCCGGTTCCGTAACCGGGCGCGGGGTCGGCTTGGCCGCTGGTTCGGTCGTCGGGGTCGGGGCCAGGGTGGGCAACCCGCTCGGCGTGGGTTTTGGCGTCGGCGTGGGTTTTGGGGTCGGAGTGGGAGACGGTCCTATAGGTCCTATAGGTCCTATCCGCTCTTCCGCGCGAGGCCCGGCGGGCGTGGGCGCGGGCTGCGAGGTGGGGCGCTCACCCGTCGTGGAGGGAGGCGCGACCGGGACCTCCCTGGGTACGGCGGGACTCCGCTTGCCCGCCACCGACACCTTGACGCCCGTGGGGCGTTTGTGTCCTTCGCGGACCTGGGGCTGTTCCTTAGGGGTCTCGGCGGGACCGGTCGAACCCGGCTGACCCGTATTGTCAGGCCCGGCCGCCGCCACGTCCGGCCCGCCGGACTGAGGAGCGTGTCCCAGGGCCGCCAGTTGACGCTGGAGACGGTCATTCTCCAGGCGCAGTTGTTCGACCTCCCGTTCCAGCAGCTTCTCGCGGAGGGACTTGCCCCCGGCGTCCGCTGGAACGTCCCGCGTGCCGTGGGACACCTCCGGAATGGTTGCCAACGCCCGGTAGGGCACCGCCTTGAGGAGATCCTCGACCATGGCGGGGATCTTGTTGAGGAGTTCCGCAAGTCCGGCATTGGTGACCGCGTTCCGGCCGCGGGTGATGCTGTCCAGGGCGGTATTGTACAACAGCAGTTCGAGGACATAGGCGTCCTCCAGCCGGTTCACATTGCCCACGATCAGGTAGTCGGCCTGAAGGGCCTCAGCCATTTGCCGCCGCGAGGGCGGAGGCCGGTACGGGTCGGTGGGAGTAAGGTTGCAGACGGATAGGACGTGGCGCGACGCGGGCAGACGCGCCAACCGAGTGCGTCCGGCCTTCTGC
>Ga0315274_10013220_pt1 | contig 11751 bp, 9 predicted proteins | sample YL17G02_20_MG_FD_203700 | JGI IMG/M metagenome (GOLD analysis project Ga0315274, IMG submission 203700) | Sediment microbial communities from Yellowstone Lake, YNP, Wyoming, USA - YL17G02_20 | ecosystem: Environmental > Aquatic > Freshwater > Lake > Sediment | place: USA: Wyoming | collected...
TCGTCAGGCGTTATCGAGCCGTTGGCGCCGGCATCGGTGGCGATGGTGAAGGTATCGATAGCGAAGGTGGCGGCTATGGAATGAGTGTCGGTAACGCTGTAGAAGGTGTAGCTCTCTGCTGGCGTTACCGGGGAGCCATCCACCGTCAAGGTGTCAACATGGTAGCCGGGATCGGGTGTGATGTCGAAGGCCTGGTCGTCGCCGTAGTTAACCGAGGGGTCGTCAGGCGTTATCGAGCCGTTGGCGCCGGCATCGGTGGCGATGGTGAAGGTATCGATAGCGAAGGTGGCGGCTATGGAATGAGTGTCGGTAACGCTGTAGAAGGTGTAGCTCTCTGCTGGCGTTAGCGGGGAGCCATCCACCGTCAAGGTGTCAACATGGTAGCCGGTATCCGGGGTGATGGTGAAGGCCTGGTCTGAGCCGTAGTCAACCGATACAGAGCCGGAGGGTGTGATATCGCCATGGGGGCCGGCGCTTGATGTTATCGTAATTGGGACGGTTACTGCCGGCTGCTTCCCCTCTAGAGAAAACGTGTCGCCTACCCAACTGGGGTTGACATAGGCTGTTGTGGTCCATTCATATATGTCAGCATCCCCTGGTGCCGCAGCTGGTGCCGTAGCCGAGAACGTGACGGAAACCGATTGTCCAGGTACAAGCCTTTGTTGCGGTGCGGTGGCTGCGAGTGTTATCTGCCCAGAACCGATACCCCATGTCCAGATCTTTCCGTCTGATGCTGTCACATTTTCGATCGAGACAGATGTAAAGCCTGTGGGAATTGTTATAATGGCAGAACCCAACTTGTTCCCGGGCGGATCCGAATCATCATCGGTGATAGTTATTGTATACTGCCGGGTTTGGTAGGGGGAGGCCGAGATTGGGTCTATTGTTGCCGTAAACAGGGGTTTGGAATCCGTAAATGTTGTTGTGGCCTGAACATTGTCGCCGCATAGTATCTCCACAGTGTAGAGCCCCTCGATACCGTCGAGAATGTAGTAATAAGTAAAGCCCCCCATACTGTCAGTAGTGACAGTATCGGAGCCTGGAGAGCCGGAGCCATCACCAGTGATGACAGAGTTATCGGGGCGGGTGACTCTGACCATCATCTCAATGTTGGTATCGAAACCGCTGCCGGTGATAATGACCGTCTCACCCGGTGAGTAGTCAACCTTGTCAGTCCATACAGTAGGAACTGCGTCCGCCTGCACCCACGTAGCGAGACTCAGCACCATTGCCAACACAACCAATGTGAATAACAACTTTTTTCGTAGGTTACGCATGTAGCACATCTCTTTTGAGAATCTCTCCGGTTGATATATCTGGTTAATATATAAAAAGCTGGCCTCTTATAATAGGGTCAGCTTTACAATTTGACTCCTTAGCAAGCTTAGCTTTATCTTCCCGCTCCCACCCCAAGCTAATATGGGGAATATAAGACAGAGACAGTAATTATACCTGGTCTGGCAGCCGTGGTCAAGGCGACAAGTTAACAATTCCTCCCGAAACTTAACTCCATTTAATGGCTTTGTCTTGGATACTCCTCGCCTTTAGCTTCTATATTTGGCGAAAAACTGTGGAACAAAACTGTGCTCACGGGCGTCTGTAATAGTGGAGGCGACAAGCGACCGGTTTTCGTCTCCCAGAATTAAAGGAAAGGAGAGCATAAATGAGGAGAACATTCTGGGGGGTTCTGGCGTTCATCCTTTTGGCGAGTCTCTGCGTAGGAGTGGGGACGGCATGTTCGGGGAGCAGCGCTTCATTGTCGGGCAGCGGAAATGATGTAAATGTGGACGATTCGTACTCGGGTAAACAAGTGGAGCTTGCGGTCGGCCAGTCTTTAGTGGTGACTTTGGCGTCCAATATTACCACTGGTTATAGCTGGAGTCTGACCGAGAATAGCGATGGCAGTGTATTAAGTGAGACAGGAAACGAGTATATCGCTCCCCAAACAACCCTGGTAGGGGCAGGCGGCAAAGAGGAATGGACTTTCAAGGCACTCAAGAAAGGCACCAGCACCATTTCTATGGAATATAGCCGGCCCTGGGAGACAGATACTCCACCGGCCGAAACTTTCGATTTGACTGTAGTCGTTAAATAGACTGACCCTTTACGGGGAAAACGCATGTCTAGTTGAGAAAGAGGCCTCGCTTCGAGGCCTCTTTTTTCCTAATTTGTTCGCTTCGGGTATAATGGTGGGCATGGAAATAAACAACGAGGCTGGCAGGGCCTTCGTTAGGGCGGATCAGAAATGATTCAATTGACCCCTGAGCAAATTGCAGAGTATTTTCACCGCAGCTACACCGCAGTGGACGGGCTGTGGTTCATGAAGGTTGAGGAGAAGTGTGGCTTCGATGTAGCTCTCGATATAGATAACGAGGTCTGGAAGGTCTTCCCCAAGATACAGGCTCGCCTGCTCAAATCCCTGGGGAAGACAGGCGATGGCATAGATGCGCTCTTCGAATGCCTGACCACAAAGCTCACCCTGGAGGGTTTTAAATTTAAGGCTGAAAAGACTGGCAACAAGGGTGATTTCAAGATAACAATAAATGAATGTCTTTGGCACAATCTGATGGTTAAATCAGGTAGAGAGAAGCTTTCCGGCAAAGTGGGCACTCTCATCTGCAACACAGAGTACTCCGCTTGGGTCTCTGAATTCGGTCCAAACGTAAGATTCGAACTCGGACAGCAGATTTGCCAGGGCTCTAAATCCTGCATACTTCAGTTCAAGTCTGCTAGAAAAGCCCCTTGATATCCTCCTCGGCCTTCTTCTTTAGCTCGGCGGCGTCCCGGAAGCCGAACTCTCTGTAGGACTCGGCCGAGCCATATTCTCTAGTCTTGACCACCACAGGCATGGGCAATGCATGGCCGAAGATGAGCGCCTGCTGCCTAGCCTCCAGCTTGGCCAGCACTGTCTTGAGCTCGCTCTTCCCTGAGACGCCCATGAGCACGCTGTCTATATCCTTCTCGTTGTCCAGAAGATAGGCAACCTTGGTGCCGAGCTGGGACATCACTTCGTCGTCTATGCCGCTGGGACGCTGGTCTATAACCAGCAAGGTAACGTTGTACTTCCTCATTTCGCGCGCGATTTTGCCGAAAATGGTCTGCTCCGACACCTGGGGGTTGAGGAATTTGTGGGCCTCCTCGATAGTAATCACCAGAGGATAGGGTTCGGCTTTCTCGTCTCCCCGAGCGGCTTCCTTACGTTCTCTATACTTATCGTAAATGCGGCGGGTGAGTATGTTAGCAACCAACACATAAGCTGTCAGGTCATCGTATCTGCCGAATTCGAGCACTACATTGATGCCGCGGTCAAGGTATTCCAGTATCCGCTGCACCGAGTTCTCGCGGGCGTGGGGCACCAGGAAATGCAGCCTGCTCAATTTCGCCAGACCACGGCGCAAATTGCGATAGCTGCTCTCGTGCACGCTCAGCTTGTCCAGCAGGTCTTTGGTATCGGCGGCCTCGTCAAGTTTTAAGAAGGTCTCCAGCCAGCGTTTTTCGCCGAAGTGGCGCGAGAACTGGTACACGGCCTCTACCGCCGGTTGGGTCAGGTTCAGTGTCTCCCTGAGCAGTTCGACGTCCTCGGGCTCTATCTCGTCGGAGCCGATCTCAACTATGTAGTCGGCACTGAGTCCGCGACGGCGAGCGCTATCCTCGTCCAAGGTGAAAACGGCTACCTTCGAGGGGAATAGCTGCTTCAACCCTTTCACAAATCTTTTCTCTTCGCTTTGGACCTGCCAGCCATACTCGTTGTGCATGTCGAAGATGAGGTTGGCCGCTGCTTTCTTCTGCACCATGCCGATGAGCAATAGCCTGGTGAAGAAGGTCTTGCCTGTGCCGCTCTTGCCAAAGACGCCATTTGAGCGTTTCACGAACTCGGGTATGTCGAGGCAGACCTTTGTCTCCATGTCCAGCGGCGTGCCCACATAGAAATGTTTTTCGTCCTCCTGCCCGAAAACCCTCTCGATATCTGCTTCCGAGGCCTCGCGTACCACGGAGAAATGGGCAGGCACCGTCTTCACCGGCTGGGGGCCCTGGAGTATGCTCATGGCATCGCCGCTGAGGGTAAGCCTGAGCCCCACATGAATTACGCCGTAGGTACCGGTGCCGGCGATGACTTCGGCTATGAAGGGGTCGGAGACGTCGGGAGGCGTGATGGTGAGCTGCTGGTTAGTGGCGCCCAGAGTCACATCGGAAATCATGCCGAAGAAGCGGCATTTGTGGCCCTCGATGACCACGTATCGGCCCACAGCCATCTCCTCGATGGGCGTGGCGCTATCCAGTTTGACGTCGATTCCTTCGGTCAGCGAGCCGCCGACCACTATGCCCAGGCGTTTCCCCTGAGGCGTCTCTTCATTCACGCTCTAATCCTCCTCAGGATAGCATTGAGACGGTTGAGGTCGCCGCTGAGCAGGACGGCGAGTTCCTTGCCTGCTTTTATCAGAAAGGCGCGCCTGTCGTCGTGGGCGCAGCTTGCCTGCCGCAGGCAAGCGGAAACTATCTCGTCTACCGCTCCTGCCCTGGTGCCCAGCAGGATGGGAAGGAAATCGAGCGATTGAGTGAAGCGGCGCACCTCGTCCGCTTCGCAGGGATAGACGAAGCTGTGGACGCGGGGTGGGCGGGGCGGGAGGTAATGCAGGGGGACGGCGCGCTGTTTCCCTACGCTGTGTCCGACGACCAGGGTATCGAAGGTAGTGCGCAGCAGCTTGGAAAGCTGCGGGTGCTGGCGATAGATACCCTCTTCGGTGGCCTCTTCTTTGCCGCGGGCGATGGGACGGCGGTTAGGCTCTATGCTTTCGGTGGCAGCGTTGCACACCACGCCGTAAATCTCCACATCGCCGTCGCTGGTCTTCATCAGGCTGCCCAGGGGTGGGGGGGAGTGCAATTCGTAGCACTCTGCCACAAATTGCCCCGAGCCGGACTCGATGACCTCGCCTATCTTTTCAGACAAATCATTTCTCCTCGCGGTTTGAGTTCATTTATCTGCCTATCCGGATTGTTTTCGTCCACATCCCATTTTACATGGTTGTCAAGGATGTATTGACGGATTTCGTTCAAATCATGTTCATTGCGGATAACGTGTTCATAATAATTGCGCTGCCAGAGGCGGGCGCCGGGCGTTCCGCGCAGGGCGTTGACGCGTTTGGTTACAGCGGATTTGAACGAACGAATGATTGTTGGCAGTGATCTTGGCGTCGGGCGTCCGAATTTTTCCGTAGGGGCACGGCATGCCGTGCCCCTACAATTATCGACGATGCTCACAATTCCATGGATATGGTTTGGCATTATAACGAACGCATCGACTCCCACATTTGGGAAATGTTCGGGGATTTCTAACCAACATTGTTGTGCGATGTTGCGAATCTTGTCATTTTCGAATAAAAATACCTTGTTATAGGTGCAAATGGTCACGAAATATGCGCCTTCTTGGGAATAATCGTAATCCCTCAGGCGTAGGGAATATCGCTGGTGATGTTTTGCGTTACATGGCATTTATTTAGGGCTCTTTCTCAATTGGGGTAAGTATACCTCGTCAACTTACGCATTTGTCCAAAATACCTGCTTCGCTTGCAGGATCAATTTGAATATTTGGCCGTCATCATCCTTTCTTGTCCTCCCTGTAAGCTTCTTAACCCAACGCTCTGGGATACCTCTTATGCCATGCAGAGCTCCAACAGCAGCACCAACAATGGCCGCAACGGTATCGTTGTCCTTAGTATCATTCACAGCCCGGACGATGGCCTCCTCGGGATTGTGAGAATGCGTTGTGAGTATATACAACGCTGAAGGAACTGTTTCGAAAAGATTGGCTCCAGAGCCCCACCAATTACATGCCTTCTCTACGGTGAGGCCTTTGCTTAAAGCTTCTTCGCAAACATGTTTACTAAATTTCCAAAGGGGGCCTTTGTATGCAGCGTGTTGTGGGTGGCGGGGACGATATTGCGTATTTCCCTCTAACTGCTGAAGGGTGGAGCAAAATGCTTCGAGCCACCAGTTAGATTTTGGGGGATAAGTCATCCCTAACAAAGACCATAATATCTTAACAAACGCCACGCAACTTGCTGTGTTAGCCAAGGCATTGTGAGTTATCATGGCGTCTAAAGCAGCGTCAGCATATAGTGAAGGGTGAGGATTACGGACATAGGGGATAATAACAGGAGCTATGCGCATCAAGGCACCATTGCCGAGCGAGTCCACTCCTGACTTGTACCAAGGGACATGCTTGTCTTTGTAATTCTCGAGAAATTCTCTTGTGGTGCTGCCAATACCAACAATGCCATGCTTGCAAAACCTTTTAGCTAAATTATCAGGGACAAGCCCTTTATCTTCTAAAAGTTGTTTTAACGTCCAGAAAGTAAGCTGAGTATCGTCAGTAGGCACACCTACAGCACGATAATGTGAGCGTTTCCCTGGCAAGTAATACCTTATTTCACCATAGCGGTCATGTCTTTCTTCTGGCTCTAACCCCTCAGATGTAGCGCCTAACGCATCGCCAACAGCAAGACCGAGAAGCATGCCCTCCACCTTTTCAAATCCAAAAGATTCAGGCAAAGGTGGTGGTGTCTGATAGAGTATATCGCTGTTCTGTATACGTATCCTGCCTTTAGAGATAAGATTTTTCAGTAATGGTATGTTATCGATCAAATTCGCCTCCAGCCTACATCGGTAAGAGCGGCTCGCTAGCCAGCAATACAAGAATAGACATCCCTCAAATCCACCTTGTCCTCTTGCTGCGGCTTTTGGCGGAGGTGGCAGTGGGTAGGCGCTTTTCGAAAAGGGCGAGTTCGACCAGGTACTGGAATTGCTCTCGGTCGGCCCCGGTTACCACCGCCTGCTCGTGCGCCTCGCTCAAAGCTACCGGATAGCCCTGGCCACGACGGCACTGGTCGAGGACCAAGACATGAACTAAATCAACCAGCTTCTGTTCCTCCACCCACCGCGGGAACTCCACCCGCGCTATCTCCTCATCTCCCTTCAGGTAGAAGAAACGCACCTCATTATCTCCGTAATGCTTCTGTACCACTGAGGAGCGGCTGATGAAGGTCGCCGACCTCTGGCCCGGCTCGAGGATTCGGGCGAAGATGGCGCTGTCCTGTACGCCATCAACCGTTTCACACACCTTTTTCGATGAGGGCACGCTGCGAGAACAGTTGCGGTCGCAGTCCGGCGGGTCATAGGGACATACCGCGACCCTGAGCGCATTAACCACATCGGTGCTCCGGGGGAAGCTGATGTAGCTTGCCAGAGCCACCCTGGTTCTCTGGCTAATCTCCTTGATTTTGTTCAAAGCCTGAAGGAATCCGTTCTCCAGCAGTTCTCGCTTTACGTAGTCCGGGTAAGCCTGCCCGCCTAGCCCCCACATGATGAGCGAGCCGTCGAGTAGTGCCAGCGCTGGCAATTGAGGAGGAAGCCCCTCGCACAGCTCTGCCAGTGCCTCAGTCTCGGCGACGGCGCGCTTTATGCCCAGCAGGTCCCTCTCCAGAGCTTGTTCACCGCTGCCCAAGGGGTCGGCTATGGTCAGGTCCTGCCGGCTGGCGTAGAGGGCGGGCTGGCTGCGAAGCGTAGCATCAGGCTTCTGGCCATAGCGAAGCACCACGCTGCCAATGTTTATCAGGCAACACCTTGCTGCGCTGTGACGGTCGACATCTATATGGGAGCCGTCTACGGCAATGACTGCAAAGTCGGACGGACAGGGTTCAGGCTTGTGGCTGCCTGTGAGTTCATTGGTGAGCCCTGCCACCAGCCAGGTGGTCTTGCTGCTCTCGATCCTCTTTTTGAGTGGATCAAGCTCGTTGGATTTCAGGCGCAGTATCTCCAGGGCGTGGCTGAGGTGGGCTTCCTTGTCCTTCTGCTCTGCTTTGAGGTCTGCCGCCATGCCTTCGATCTGGCCCGCTACTTTGTTGAGGTCTAATGACATCTCTGCTACTCTTTGTGGCGAGTATAGCACAAGGTGCTTTCTAATGACAAACGAATTTATGAACCCCCTTTATCCCCCAGTCTTGGGGGAGGAAGGGAAATTGGGGGATACCCCCAAAACCCCCAGCAAAGGGCTTCGCCCTCTGCACTCCCTAGCAACTGGGACTTAGAACAGGTTTTATAAAGGTTTTTTTTGGCCCCCCCTTTATTCCTCAGTCTTGGGGGGATTTGAAATATGGAGGATACCCCCCCCATCCGCCTATGGCGGACCGCACCTCTAGGATTTCGGACTTGGAGTCTAGGGTTTCCGTATTAAGGGGCTTTGTCCCTTCGAACCCCCAATTACCCAAGCGACCCTGACTAGTTTCTCTTTTCAGTTCTTTTACATTTGTGATATAATTTATTGTCAAATAGGTGGTGAGATGCCAAAGATTTCTCGAAGCTTAATTATCTGGCTCATCGTGCTGGCGGTGGTGATAGCTGTATTCTTCGCCCTGATGTCACCAGGTACCAAGAGTGTGTCTGTACAATCGTCAGACTTGATCGGCGCTTTGCAGCAGGGGAAGGCCCTACCTCCCCCGGAGGGACCAGGCGGGAACTATACCACGGCTGTTCTTACCATTAAAGACACGTCGCTCACAGCGGTGATAGATGGCACGACCTACACCACGACTATTCCCTCGGACTTTGACGCTTTTCAGGCCTTTGCCCCTCAGATTGACCAGGGCAGAGTGACCGTCAATTACCAGGGCGCGAGCCGATGGAGCGGCTGGGGCACGATTCTGCTCAACTTCTTGCCCTTGATACTCATTGGCGCGTTCGTCATATTCATGCTGCGCCAGGCGCAGGGTGGCTCAAACCAGGCTATGTCATTCGGCAGGAGCCGGGCGCGCATGGTTACCGGGGATAAACCAACCGTCACCTTCGACGATGTAGCCGGCGTGGATGAGGCGAAGCAGGAGTTGCGGGAGATAGTAGAGTTCCTGAAATTCCCGGAGAAGTTTATCGCTCTGGGCGCACGGATACCGCGAGGCGTGCTGCTGGTCGGCCCTCCGGGAACGGGCAAGACTCTTATGGCCAGGGCTGTCGCGGGGGAGGCAGGGGTTCCCTTCTTCTCTATCAGCGGCAGCGAGTTTGTGGAGATGTTCGTCGGTGTGGGCGCTTCCCGGGTGCGCGACCTCTTCGACCAGGCCAAGCGCAACGCGCCTTGCATTATCTTCGTGGATGAAATAGATGCTGTGGGCCGTCACCGGGGCTCCGGCTTAGGCGGCGGGCATGATGAAAGAGAGCAGACACTCAACCAGATACTGGTGGAGATGGACGGCTTCGATTCCAGCACCAAGGTCATCGTCATCTCGGCAACGAACCGTCCTGATATCCTCGACCCGGCGCTGCTGCGACCCGGCAGGTTCGATCGCAGAGTGGTGCTGGACCAGCCCGATATCAACGGCCGTAAGGCAATCCTTCAGGTTCATGCCAAGGGCAAGCCCCTGGAGCCATCGGTTGACCTGGAGGTCATCGCCAAGCAGACGCCAGGCTTCAGCGGCGCCGACCTGGCGAATGTGGTCAACGAGGGTGCTATCCTGGCAGCGAGGCGTAACAAGAAGAAGATAGGCTTGAGCGAGCTGGAGGAAGCTATAGACCGCGTCCTGCTCGGGCCGGAGCGGAAGAGCCGTGTCATCAACATGAAAGAAAAGGAAATCATCGCCTACCACGAGGCAGGGCATGCCCTGGTGGCCCGCAATCTGCCTAACGCTGACCGGGTGCACAAGATATCGGTGGTGGCACGAGGCATGGCCGGCGGCTATACCAAGCAACTGCCCACCGAGGACCGCCGTCTGCACTCTGTAAGCCAGTTACGGGACATACTCACTACTCTCATGGGGGGACGGGCTGCAGAGGAGCTTATCTACGGGAAAGCGGAGGTGACCACCGGGGCGCATAGCGACCTGGAACAGGTTACTGCAATTGCTCGCGGCATGGTAAAAGAGTACGGCATGAGCGAGGAGCCGCGCTACGAAGAGATGCCCATTAGCACTGTTATAGCGGAGATTCTGGCAGGTAAGGTCGAGGCTATCGAAGTGTATGGTGATGACCTCCTGGTTCGAACTAAAGATAACCGCGTATTCCGCTCTCGAAAGGAGGCTGACTTCAGCCTAGTGGAATTCTTGCGAGAGCGGGGAGTCAATACAGGTTCTGACGGAGTAAAAGTCATTGTCAAGGATTTGACCAGCTTAGGTGGTCTGGGGCCGCGCACCTTCGGCCGCAGGGAGGAGCTGGTCTTTCTGGGCAGGATGGTTGATGAGCAGAAGGACTACGGCGACAAGGTAGCTGACTCTATCGACGCTGAGATGAAGTCCCTTATAGACACCGCTTACGCTCAAGCAAAAGACATACTGACCAAGAATAAGGCCAAGCTAATTCAGATCGCCGAGCGCTTGATCGCTGAGGAAACGCTTGAGGGTGACAAACTAGAGGCGCTGTTTAAAGAGCCTGTGCCTTCTTCCTCGGTAGCGGCTGGCGGCGAGCCTGAGCAAAAACCTGACACTGCGAAAGGCGACTCAACAGGCAGGGCCGCTGTAAACTAGGAATTGGAGGCATGGCCTGCCGTGCCTCGAAGGTTATATCCAGATCCCCGAGATATATCATGAGCACCGTATTTTCATCAAAGGACTTCACCAGAGAAATCAAGGCGACAGCGATAGCTAATGGAGCAGCATTGGTCGGGGTGGCAGCTATTGAATCCATTCCGCCTTGCACGCCTCCGCTGCCGGTGACTAAGGTGATGTCAGAGGCACGCTGTGTTGTAGTTTTCGCAATCCCTATGCTGCGCGGGTCTATCGAAAGCCCGAGTCTATTTTCGGCCATGATATCTACACATGCAACCTATAAGGAAGAGGAAATATTAGAGCTCAGGTTAGGCAGGCTTTTAGAGGAGCGGGGATACCGGGCCGCCATGGTAGTACCGGCATCACCCATTGAGATGAGTAGAGAGACCAGGGGGCTATTGGGGGATATTTCGCTCCGACATGCCGCTGTAGGGGCCGGCCTGGGCACGATAGGCAAGAGCCGGCTGCTGCTCACGCGTAAATGGGGGCCGAGAGTGCGAATAGGAGCTGTGGTTACCAATGCCCCGCTGGAAGCAGACCGACCGATAGCAGAACGCTTTTGTGACGATTGTGACCTGTGCGTGCAATCTTGCCCGGCACAGGCGCTTAATACACATACCTTGAAGGATTCGGTTAAGTGTCTTAACAAACAGCAGAGTTGGGGGATGGCTGCGAATATCCGCTTTATGCAGAAGCTTATGGAAGCTCTGCCGGAGCAGCAGAAGGAAATGCTAGGCGGCCCCGAATACTGGAATATCTATCAGGCGCAGAGTGTGGGCCTGCTGTACACCTGTTACGAGTGCGTGAACTGCTGTCCGGTGGGTAAATGAAACGAAGTTATCGAAGGCTGTCTACCCGTTCTCTTCGTGCTCCTCCCGTTCCCAGATCGGCCTGGTGAAGTGCTGCAGGTACTCCTTTCTTATCTCGTCGCCTATCTGCCTGATTTGTTTCTCTGTGCCCTCGGCAAACTCCTTAAGCTCAGACATATCTATGTCTACCTGAAGAAGCCCGGTCAGGACTTTGAGCACAGCTTGCGAAGACCGCGGGTTCGCCAGCTTGGCAGCATACTTCACAGTCTCGCCCAGCAGGCAGATGCCCTCCATATCCCTTTCCTTGGCTGCGCCCAACAATAAGCCGTTCAGTCCGGCTACGTAGAAATCTCCTGCCAGCACCACTTTGTGTTTTTTCAATTCATCGAGTAGCTCGGGCGCGGTGGCTGCCCCCAGAA
>Ga0315274_10013222_pt1 | contig 11750 bp, 7 predicted proteins | sample YL17G02_20_MG_FD_203700 | JGI IMG/M metagenome (GOLD analysis project Ga0315274, IMG submission 203700) | Sediment microbial communities from Yellowstone Lake, YNP, Wyoming, USA - YL17G02_20 | ecosystem: Environmental > Aquatic > Freshwater > Lake > Sediment | place: USA: Wyoming | collected...
CTCTCTCTCTCTCTCTCTCTCTCTCTCTCCCCAGAAGAGAGTCAAAAGAAAACGTGAAAAGAGAGGCGGACAGTACCATTTCTCGTAGGCGTACTTCAGGACGGTGCCCAGCGCCGTCGACCTCGTCGCCGCCTCGACCCCCGCCAGCGCGCTCCCCACCCTCTTCCACCACTTGGCCTCTCCCACAGCGGCGTGCCCTCCCCGCAGGCACACCTCGCGGTACAAGGAGGCCAGGTTGAGCCTGTCAGAGCAGACGGTGGGGACGCCGAACTTGCGTGTTTTGTAATCGGCCGGAGGGGGCGCGCCGGCGGCCGGGAGCTCGACGCTCCAGTGGTGGTCGAGGGCCTCCCAGAAGAGGTCGAAGTCGCGGCCGTGGGCGCCGAACGTTGGGAGGGCGCCCGTGGTGATGTAGGGGTTGGCGGCTAGCAGGAGGAAGTTTTGTTTTGGGGTCGGAGAGGGGGGTGAGTGGTGAGTTTTTTTCTTTCAAGGTCGAGAGGAGGAAATCGACGGCTTGATTTGGACTGTATCTCCAAAAAAAACGCACAAACGTCGGGCTTGGGCCCCGGCGGGTCATCGCTTCCAGTCGCTACGCTGCCTCCCGGTGCCGAAGAGGGTCCACCACCACGCGCTCCGGGTGGGGGACCGCCAAGCCCGGTAGAGCCGCGAGGGATCTTGCCCCCATTGGCTGCTGCAGCAGCGAGAGCGGCAGCAGCGGCGGAGGAATTGGACACCGAGGGAGGCAGCTGCGTCGCGGCGCCTCCGGGCTGCTCGACGCCCGGGACGCCGTAGGCTGCGAGGGCGGCGTCGATGCCTCCCGCGTGCAGGAGGGCGCCGCCGTCGCCTTGGAGGGGCGGGGCGTCGTCGTCCGAGTCCATCCTTTGATGAAGTTCGGAGAGGAAAGAGTGAGATGCCGCAGCGAGCAAAGAGAAGGACTAAGCGCACTCTTTTTCTTTTCTTTTTTTCGCCGTTCTCATCTTGCCTTCATACTTCTCGAGCAAAAGCGACGCGAGCTCCCCTCTAGCTCTCGTTGCACGCTCTGTTCGCTCGCACCTGCAAACACTCTCTCTTGGAGCCATGGCGCCCCGCCAAGGGCAGCAGCAGCAGCAGCGCACGATAGACGCCTATAGCACGGCCAGGCGCCGGGCGAGAGCGCCGACGTCGACTGCCGGTGACGCTGCTGCTTTGGTGGGAAAGGTCCGTTCGGCTTTTCGTCCCTGCTCTATCTGATTTGCTTCTCCGTTTCTTCGATCTCGCGATGGAGTCGCTACAGTCATTATCGCTGATCAAGATACGGGGATCGGCCGCAGAAAGCTCTCGCCCACCGCATTTGGACTCTCGCTGATTTTGACGTTACCGTTTGAAATTCGGCATCGCTTCTCTTTCTCTTCGCTCTCTCTCTCCCCCCCCCCTCTCATCGCCCGCCTTCTCTCATCCAATTCCCTATCTTTCTCGCCCTCAAAACAACACAGGATACCGAATTTATTCCTTCAAATGCTCCCGCGGCAACCGTGAGGGCGAGAGGGCTCGGAGGGCTGAGGAAGCCCCACGCGACGATCCCGACGTCAGCAACGGACGATGTTGCCGCCAAGAACGCCACCGCCGGAGAAAACGACGACGCGGACGCTCCCGCTGCTCCCGCCTCGTCTGCCCTCGACGCGACCGCGTCCCCTCTGGGCAAGCGCCACGTCGACCCCGCCGCCAAGGTCTCCCCTCCGAAGAAGCAGTCTGTGGAGGGCGCCGGTGGGGAGGAAAAAGGAGGAGCCACTTGTTCTGCTCCTGCTCCTGCTCCCCCCAGAGCCCGCCGCTCCCTGCGCTCCCTCAGCGAAGAGAAGGAAGAGGAAGAGGAAGGAGAGGGCGCTGCTGCTCCTCCGACGTCTTCAACCGCCGCCGAAGCCGCCGCAGAAGCCGCCGCTGCTGCTTCAACGGGCGTCCCCGGCCGCCCGCACAGGCGGGCCCCCTCGAGGGCTGCCGCCGCCATCACTTTCGCCCCGGGCGTCTTCAGCTCCTCGGACGACGAGGATGACGGTGTCGGTCCCGCCGCTGCCGCTCTCACCGCCGCGCGCCCCGCGAGAACTATCGCGAGATCGTATCTCTCCTCCTGGGCCCCTCTGAACGCGTCTTCCGACGACGACGGAGAAGACGCGAGGGACTCCGGGGCCGAGTTCCGCGTCGGCGACTTTGCGTACGTCCTCCTCGACGAGTCCCTTCCGTCGCAGGAGGAGGAGGAGGAGGAGGAGGACGGAGCTCGCGCCCCCTCCTTCGCCGACGGGGACAACTGCGTGGCGTGCGGGAAGGGGCACAAGCCCCTCCCTGGCTCACAGCAGAAGCAGAAGCAGCAGCTGGACAAGAAGCGAGGGGGCAGGGCCGCCGCCACCGCCGCTGCCGCCGCCGCTGTTCCCTCGAGCGGCTCCGGCGAAGAGGAAGAGGGAGCCGAAGGCGAAGCGGATGAAGCCGTGCCGATCATCGAGTGCTCCGCCTGCCTCGCCGGATACCACCTCGACTGCCTCGACCCGCCGCTGGAGGCCGTTCCGGAGGCGGAGTGGCTGTGCCCGCCCTGTGAGCGCGGGGAGACCGCGGAGAAGAGGAGGGCATCGGAGGAGGCGAGCGAGGCCGCCGCCGCCGCGAGCGCCGCTCCCGCCGCGCCGCACTTCGCCGCCGTCCGCTCGGCGCTGGCCCCGGCCAGGCCGCGCACCCTCCGCGAGCGCTTCATGGCGGGGCAGCTGGGCCTGGTCCGCATCGACGCGCTGTGGCGCGAGAGGACCCTGCTGCCCCCCCGCGCGGCGAAGAGCGGCAGCTCCAAGAAGAAGAGCGGGGGCGGCGGCCGCGGCGGCGAGGGAAAAGGCGAGCGACGGGAGGAGACCGTCCGCTTCCGCGGCCCCTGGCTGCTGCTCCCGGAGGAGACGCACACGGGACGCCGCAGGGGCCACGGCGCGCGCGAGGTCTTCCTGTCGTCGCACTCGAGCGAGCACGACGCGGGGTCCCTGGTCGCCGTCGGGTTCGCCGCTGCTCGGCCGGCGTCACAGCCGAGGTCGAGACCTTCGCGGTCGCCGCCGTCCTCCTGCTCGCCGGTCTCCGTCGTCGCCGAGGACGAGCTCGCCTCCACCCCGGGGGACGACGTCTACTTCTGCCGCTACGAGTACAACGCCGGCTTCAGGAGCTTCCGCGCGCTGGGCGCCGCCGGAGCCGCGCTCGAGAGGGCGGAGAAGGCGGGGAAGGGGAAGAAGAAGAAAAAGGGGAGGAAGAGCAGCGCGGACGACGGCCGCGATGCCGACGGCGCCTCCTCCGGCGCCTCCTCCTCTTCTTCCGACGACGACGACGACAGCGACCCCGCGGACAGGGACTTCCGCCTCAGGCAGCCCGACCTCTTCGACGCCTGGAGCCGCGCCGGGCTCCGCGTCGCCAGGCCGGCGTCCCACTCCAAGGGCAGGGCGGCGACGAGGAGGAGCTCAGCCACCGCAGCGGCGGCCAAGGGGCCGAGGACAGACGGCAAGCGGTCGCAGCCGAGGCAGGGCGGGGGAGACGACGACGTCGTCGTCGCGGCCCTCGCCGGCAAGCTGGCAGCCGCGTCCGCCAGGGAGGCCGGGCAGGAGGTCGAGGACGGGGAAGCGGCGCGAGGAGAGCGCCCTGCGCCCGCCCCCCTCCCCGCGCCCCCCCGCCCCTCGGCCTCCCACGCGGGCAGGCCCTCGGCGCTCGCCCGCGCGCGCGCGGCGCTGGCGCCCTCGGCCGACCACTGCGGCCTCCCGTGCCGCGACGAGGAGCGCGCCCGCCTCGACGCTTTCATCCGCGGGGCCGCCGAGGACGGCGGCGCGACGTCGGGACGGTGCCTGTACGTCTACGGCGTGCCCGGGACGGGGAAGACGGCGTCGGTGCTGGACGCGGTCAAGCGCGCCTCGGCGGCGTCCTCTCCGTCGGCGGCAACATCGGCGAAAAACTCAAAAACGGCGAAAAACTCGACCTCCCCCGTGCGCCCCTTCCGCTTCGTCGAGATCAACGCGCTTCGCCTCCCCACGCCCAAACACGTCTACTGCCGCCTGCTCGAGGCGATGTGGGGCGAGCGCGCGAGCCCCGCCGCTGCCCACGACTTGCTGAACGCCAGGATCGGTGCAGCCGCCGCGCCGGCGAGGAGGGGGGCTGCGGCAAAATGCAAGGCGAAGGAGAAGGGCGGAGAGGCTCCCAGGAAGACGGGAGCGACGAGGAAGAAGAGCAGGAACAACGACGGAGACTTCGACTCCGACGAGGAGAACGAGCCCGACTCTTCGGGCTCGGAGACAGAAGAAGGGGAAGGGGAAGAAATCGACGAGGAAGGGATCGCGACGATCGTCCTCGTGGACGAGATGGACCTCCTCGTCACGCGCAACCAGACCGTGCTCTACAACCTCTTCGAGTGGCCCGCGAGGCCTCACTCCGGCCTTGCTGTCATCGGCGTCGCCAACACGATGGATTTACCGGACAGGTTGCTGCCGCGCATCGCCTCGAGGTTCGGCAGCGCGCGGCTGCCGTTTGCTCCCTACGGCCCAGCGCAGCTCCGTGAGATCGTCGAGGCGCGGCTGCGGGCCTCGGGCGGCGAGCGGGCCTTCGAGCCGCGCGCGGTGCTGTACGCGACGAGGAAGGTCGCGGCGATGGCCGGGGACGTGCGCAGGGCGCTGGAGCTGTGCCGGATGGCGGCAGACGTGGCCGCGGACGAGGCGAGGGAGGAGAGGAGGGAGAAGAAGGGCAAGGGGAAGAAGAAGGGCGACGACGACAGCGACGACGACAACGACGGCGTGTTCGACTGCTGCGGTTCCGCTTCTCCTTCGGACTCCTCGAATATAACCGTCGTCGTCTCCATGCGCCACGTCGACGCCGCCGTCCGCGCCATGTTCGGCGCCGCGCACATGCAGGCGCTCTCCGCGGCGCCGCTCGTCGACGTGCTCCTCCTGGCCTCGCTCGCGCTCGAGCTCAAGGCGTCGGGCAGGGCCGCGGCGACCGTGGCCGACCTTCACCCCCGAGTCGCCGAGCTCTTCGCCTCCGGAGGGCTCCTGCCGCAAGGGTCTCCTCCTCCCTCGCTTGGAGACGTCGCGGCCTCGGCGTCGAGGCTGGCGGCGCAGAGGATCCTGGTCGCGGACGCGGGCGACGCAAGGGCGAGGGCGCGCGTCGCGTTTGACGTTCCCGTCGCCGACGTGCTCGCGGCGCTGCTGGCGCAGAGGGGCGCGACGGCGTTTGTCGCGAGGCTGCCTTACGTTTAGGAGAAGGAGGAGTCTCTTTGTCTTGTTTTTGTTTATCGGCTTCCGATTTTTTGGGGGGTATGGGAGAGGGACGAGGGGGGATGAATGACTTGGTTACTTGGTTTCGGGTGGGAATGAGATGAAATCGACAAAAAAAAGACAGAACTTGAGGACACAAAACGAGACGAGAACAGGAGACCCGTCCTCACCTGAGCGCATACGCCCGTCGTGATGGTTCATTTCCCGATGTCGTGGTCCGCCGTACTCGGCAGGCTCATCTCGTGCTCGCGGAATGAATTTTCGGCGGACAAAGCGCCACTCGTCGCAGGACGATGTTTCGCTTCATCAAGCAACAATTCACCGTCACCGACGTTCCCGACCTCCTCCTCTCCTCAAAAAACTCAACCCGGCGTCGTCGGCTTCGTCGGCCTCGGCGCCATGGGCTCGCAAATCGCGCTCAACCTCTCCCGATCGTTCCCCCTGGTCGCCTGTGACACCTCTCAGGCAGCAGTGAACGCGTTTATAGCTTCTGCTGCTGCTGCTGCTGCTGCAGGATACCCTCCTTCTCCGCCTCACTCTATCGCGCCGGCTCGCTCCGTCGCCCAGCTCTTCGAGAAGGCCTCGGAGCTCCAAGAGGAAGGAGCGAGGCAGCTTTCACCGGCCGCGGTACTGACCTCGCTGCCCTCCGCGGCAGCAGTGAGAGCCGCGTGGCTCGGAGAAGAGGGGCTGATCCGCCGGGCTGCTGCTGCTGCCTCGAGGGGCAGAGGCGCCGGCGGTGAGGCGACAGGGAAAAGGGGCGTGGTCGCCCTCGTCGAGCTGTCGACGATCGAGCCCCGCACCGCGCTCGAGCTCTCCGCCGCCGTCGACAAAGAGAACGAGACTTCCTCCCCGTCGCCTCTCCTCCGCTTCTTGAGCGCCCCCGTGAGCGGAGGCACCGCCGCGGCGGAGGAGGGCACGCTCGCCGTCCTCGCCGGGGGTCCCGCCTCCTCCCTCCGAGCCGCCGCGCCCTTCCTCGCGCCCTTCTCCTCCCGCGTCCTCCACGCCGGAAGCGCGCCGGGTGACGGCGACGCGGCCAAGCTTGCCAACAACCTCGCCCTGGCGATCCAGATGGCCTCGGTGGCGGAGGCTCTGTCGCTCGCCTCCCTCCTGGCGCCGGGATCGCTGACGCCCCGGAGGATGGTCGAGATCTTGAACCAGTGTTCGGGGAGGTGCTGGTCGAGCGAGGCCTACCCGCCGCTGCCGGAGCTGCGAAACGATTATAGAGGGGGATTCGCGGCGAGCCTGATGCTCAAAGATCTGGCCTTGGCGCGAGACGCCGCGGCAGTAGCGGCGAGGAAAAGCTCGAGTTTCTCTTCTTCCTGGACCCCTCTGGGAGACGCCGCCGCGGTCGCATATCGCGCGTGTCCCGGATCCGACGACTTCTCTTCCGTGTTCAGGCACTTTTACGGCGGGGGCAAAGCGGCGGAGAGTTGAGCTTTTCTGGAACTTTTCCTCTTTCGTTCGTTTTTTTTTTTTTTTTTTTTTGTATAATTGTTTTTTGTACAGTCTTCTTCCTCTCTCTCTCTCTCCCCCCCCTCATTGCTCACCGGACCCGCGTGAGCAGCAGCACGTCCCTCGGCAGGGGCCCCTCGACCACGGCCACCTTCTCCACGCGCAGCCTCCCTCCCCGAGTCACGCTTTCCGTAAAAGCTTCGACGTTGCCCCCGACACCAAAGTAGTGCCTCTTCGCCGCGACGAGGGCCGCCGAGGTCGCCGGAGGAGGCGCGAGGAGGTCGGCTATCGCGTCCGCCAGCGGCTTGTAGGATTCCGGGCTGTAGGTGACCTCGGCGGCGAGGATGAGGTCGAAGCCCGAAGACGAAGGAGAGGAAGGCAAAGAAGGAGAAGAGAGCACGCCGGAGGCGTCGAGCGCCTCCCGCAGATTGCTCCAGTCCCCCGCAAAGAACCGAAAGAACGCCTTTTCTCCCCCCCCACTTTCCGCAGCTGAACCGTGGTCCGCTCTCTCGAGGAAGTTGGCGGCGACGTTGGCTGCGCTGCAGGTCCTCAGGACGTCGGCGTTGAAGTCGCAGAGCGTGACTGAGACTGGGCCTCGCCTCCCTCCTCCTTCAACTTTTCTTTTTCCGGTCCCTTGTCTTCGAGTCGCCTTGGCCACAACGAGCGAGGGGAGCGCCGAGCCGCACCCGAGTTCCAGCACGCGCGCTCCGTGGATCGAGGGAGGTCGCGGGGCCCCAGGGAGCCAGCGCGGGAAGTGGCTGTCGAGCGGGACCAGGGAAACGGGAGAAAGAGAAGAAGATGATGAAGAACAAGAAGAGGCTCCCTCCCCTGTCGCCACCGCCTCGATCACCTCCTCCGCGAGGAGCCTCGCGAGGTCGACCGCTCCCTCCCAGAGCTTGAACCCCCCCTCATAGACCCCCGGGACGAGGTCGGAGTGATTCAGGGAGGACGGGCCCGCGACGCGGACCTTGAGGATCGGCCCCGAAGGGAGCGCGAGGTCGACGGCGTCGAGCTGATTTTTTTTTTTCGAGTTTAGCCAATCAGTTCGCGACATTTCGAGGTGTCGTTTGGCCTTTTGTGCTGATCATTTCGAGCCTATGTGCATGTCTAAGGTATTTTAAGACCATCTCCAACGTACCTGCAGCGAGTCGACGTCGATGGTATCCGGAAAGACCTCGAACGCCGGCGCTGATGGTCTTGTCGTCGTCGCCACTGCCACCGCCGCCGCCGCCGAGGCTAGCCGATGATGCTCGTCCTCCTGTTGCTGCTGCTCCTCGCCCTGCCCGCTCGAGTCATTCTCCCCTTCAATCGGGAAATTGAACCTGAAAGAGACGCCGCCTTCGAGGTTTCTGGGTGCATCGCCTGGGGCCTCGGCTCCGCCAAACATCGGCGAGCTCGCCGCGGGAGAGAAAGGGAAGGAGAGGGAAAAAAAGAGGGAAAGCGAAGAGTGAGCTCGGGGAGCGGCGGCGTCGAAGGAAAGCTTCGCACTCTTCATTCGTGCAAAGCGCAGCAACAGAGGACGCCTTTGCCCTTTCTTTTCTGGACTACTCCGAAAAGATCCAGAGAGCTCGCTCGTCTCGCGCTCTTAGCGCGTGGCTGTATCCGAAGAGAGAGAGGAAGAGAAAGAGACGCGCTTTTTCTTTTCCCCTCCTCCTCCATTCAACGCCGACCGGCATCAACATTTCGACGTCGGGCCGCCGACATTTTCGACTCCCCGTCCGCGCTCGTTTCCCAGGCAGCGCCCTGCTCTCTGCCCTTGCTCTTCCACTCTTGATCTAGACCAGGACGCTCAAAGCTTCCTTTAGTAAAAGAATCGGGAGCATCAGAGGAACCAAGCCCGACTAGTCGCTCTCGTCCTTTTTCGAAAGCACCAAAGCGCATTCGGACTTTTTTTTCGGCCGCCGACGGCTCGTCGTTTTTTCCTTTCCACCTCGAAAAGAAAAAAAACAAAAAAATGCCGACCTACAACTTCAAGGCCATCAAGGTCGTTCCTCCCGCCAAGGACTTTGTCGACATCGTCCTCTCCAAGACGCAGCGCACCACGCCCACCGTCGTCCATAACGGCTGGGCCATCGCGCGCATCCGCCAGTTCTACATGCGCAAGGTCAAAGCCGTGAGCGCGATCTGGCACGACCGCCTGACTTTGATCCTCGACGACTTCCCCAAGGTCGACGACGTGCACCCGTTTTATGCCGACCTGCTGAATGTGCTCTACGACAGGGACCACTACAAGCTCGCTCTGGGTCAGCTGGCGACGGCGAGGTGAGTTTGGGAGTTGGATTTTGGTTTGTTTGCGGAGGAGAGAGAAGAGAAGGGGAAAAAGATAAAAACACGCACTCAAAACTCGGGGTTTTTTCCCTTCCCTTGAAAAAAAAACAAAACAAAAAACTCGACGAAACAGGTCCCTCATCGACCGCGTGGCCAGCGACTACGTCCGCCTTCTCAAGTACGGCGACTCGCTGTACCGGTGCAAGGAGCTCAAGAGGGCCGCGTTCGGTGAGTTTTTTGCTGTTTTTTTTTCATTTCTTAACGCGAGAGAGAGAGGGAGAGAGAAAGCAGAAAAAAGGGCGAACGGAAAAAAAAAAAAAACTCGCTCCCAACCAAAAACTCATCCTTTTCATCTCTTTCCCTCCCTCCACCTCCACCTCCCTCTCCCTCCCTCTCTCTCTCGGCTCCTCGCCAAAAGGCCGAATGTGCACCATCATGAAGCGCCAGTCGCCCTCACTGGCTTACCTCGAGCAGGTGCGCCAGCACATGAGCCGCCTGCCCTCGATCGACCCCGCGGGCCGCACGCTGCTGGTCTGCGGCTACCCAAACGTCGGCAAGTCGAGCTTTGTCAACCGCGTCACGCGCGCCGACGTCGATGTGCAGCCGTACGCGTTCACGACCAAGAGCCTCCTGGTCGGCCACGCCGACCACCGGTACCTGCGGTGGCAGGTGCTGGACACGCCCGGCATCCTGGACCGGCCGCTCGAGGAGCGGAACACGATCGAAATGCAGGCGGTGACGGCGCTGGCGCACCTGCGGGCCGCCGTGCTCTTTGTCGTCGACGCGTCGGGCGCGTGCGGCTACACGCTGGAGCAGCAGTCGAAGTTGTTCCACTCGATCAAGCCGCTGTTCGCCGGCAAGCCCCTGCTGGTCGTGGCCAACAAGGTCGACGTCGCGCCCCTGGAGGGCCTGTCGGAGCAGGACAGGGCGACGCTCGACGAGATGGTGCGCGAGGCCGCGCGGGTGTCCTCGGGGGGCGCAAGTTCGGTGCTGGCGGGCGGGCTCGCCGGCGCCGCCGCCGCCGTCGGCGCCGACGCGCCCGCGACGCCGGGCGGAGGGGGCGCCCTCGCCGCCGCGCCCGCCGCCACCAACGACGCCGACGCGCCGGCGCCGCACCCGCTGCTGACCATGTCGACGCTGACGGAACAGGGCGTCGCCGCGGTCAAGGCCGCGGCCTGCGACGCGCTGCTTGCCGCGAGGGTGGAGGCCAAGCTCCAGGGGCGGAGGCTGCCAGCCGTCGCGCACAGGCTGCACGTCGCGCAGCCTTCGACGCCCAGGGGAGGTCCCTCTTCGAGCCGCCCGCCGGTCATCCCTGCGTCGGTGGTCGCGGCCAGGGAGGCCGAGGAGGCCGCCGCCGCCGCGGCTCGGTCTTCGGGCGTGGGGTCGGCGCGCGCCGCCGCCGCCGGCATCCGCGCCGCCGCCGCCGCCGCGGCGCCGCGCAGGCTCACCGAGCGCGACGCGCAGGAGGCTGCCGGAGGCGCGGGGGCCTACTCGGCGGACCTCCGCAAGCAGTACCGCCTGGCCGTGGACGGGTGGAGGCACGACGTCGTCCCTGAGATATGGGACGGGAAGAACATCGCCGACTTCGTCGACGCCGACGTCGAGGCGCGGCTCGCGGCGCTCGAGGCGGAGGAAGAGGAGGAGGCCGCCGTCTTCGAGAAGGAGCAGGAGGCGTCGAGGGCCGCGACCGCTGCCGCTGCCCTTTCGCCCGAAGAGGCCGAGACGCTCGACGCGATCCGGGAGCGCCGCAAGGAGCTGGTGGCGGCGCACAGGCGCGCCAAGGCCGCGGCCAACAACGCCGCCGCGCTGCCGCGCAACCGCGCCGCGGCCGGCGGGTCCTCGAGGGCCAAGACCGCGGACGAGATGTCCCGCGGGCTCGCGAAGACGGGACTGGACGCCTCGGCCGCCGTGTCGCGGGCCAGGGAGCGCTCGCAGTCTCGCGTCGGAAGGAAGAGGGAGCGGTCGCTGTCCGTCGCGGCCTCCAAGAAGAAGGGAGAGAGCGGGGGGATGGAGGTCGACGGGGAGCAGCCGAAGAAGCGCATCCACTCGTCCAAGTCCCGCTCGATGTCCCGCGGCCGCTCGATGTCGACGGCAGCCCCGCGCGCCGGTTCGGGCCTCCGCGACGCGGCCCAGGCGAACAAGGCGACGCGCGAGGCCGACAAGGCCCAGCGCGCCGCGGGCAAGCAGGCGAGGAAGGGCGAGGGAGACAGGACGATTGTCAACCTGATGCCCAAGCACCTGTTCTCCGGGAAGCGGAGCAACGGCAAGACGGACAGGAGGTAGATTTTTACTTTTCTTGCGCGCGTGCTTTTTTCGCGTATTCGGTTTCTTTCTGCGTTGGTCTTGTTTGGGGCGTATTTAAGGGGGGAATGGAGGGGAATCGCGCGCGAGAGAGAGAGAAAGAACAAATGAGAGAGTGGTCTGTTTTAAACAATGAAAAAAATGATGAAAATTGTCTTTCAACCAGAACAACTCCCTCTCTTTTGTTCTCTTTTTTGATTTTGTGATTCCGCGGAACGGAGCAGAACGGACGAGGGCCGCGAGGGCACCAATCTCCCTTGTGCTCTTCCCCGCTTGATTGGATTTTTTTGGTTTGCAAGTTTTCGTTTTTTTTTTTCGTTTCTCTCTGACGTTTCTCTCTCTCTCTCTGACGTTTCTCTCTCTCTCTATTGTTTTGAAGGGGGGTCGTTGAAAAAAATAAATAGGGATAGATAGAAAGACAAGCGCGAATTCGCAACTCTGCAAGGCAAATGGAGAGAGAGCGTAAAAGCGGAAAAACAACAAACG
>Ga0315274_10013224_pt1 | contig 11750 bp, 13 predicted proteins | sample YL17G02_20_MG_FD_203700 | JGI IMG/M metagenome (GOLD analysis project Ga0315274, IMG submission 203700) | Sediment microbial communities from Yellowstone Lake, YNP, Wyoming, USA - YL17G02_20 | ecosystem: Environmental > Aquatic > Freshwater > Lake > Sediment | place: USA: Wyoming | collected...
AGGACACATAAGATTTTGAACTGGTCACTGAACTATCCCGGCCATCCCTGGAGGATATCCTCTCCGACCCAGCCGGGGCAGGTGCCAGGGAGAGGGATCTCCCGGAGGCCTTTTGGCTGGCATCTGACCTTGTGCGTCCCGCCTATCAGGAATATCCCGCCGAACCGACGGCAAGTTTTACAGCTATATGGATTCATAGGCCGAGAATTAGAACATGCCCGTGTAGCCGGTATCGCCTGTTATGGGCTCGCCGATCTCAATCTTCTGTGGCCTTGGTACATGCTCGCCGTACCAGCATGCCAGAGCCACGGCAAAAACAAGATCGTCATGCTCCGCCTCTCTCCAGGCAGAGTAAGAATCGTGTGCGGTGAGCGGGTCGATCTTCACCTTGAAGTTCAGCATCTCTCGAATGAGCACGTCGGCTAGCTCCAGCTCCCGGGCCACCTTCAGCCGGCCATTCTGGAGCAGCACCTGCAGGACGGCTGCAAGGTCACGCTTCGGAACCCCCCAGGTTGTTTCTTCGTGGCTGACCCGGGCACCGCCATGGATTAGTATCCCGGCAGGTTCCAGGCCAGCCTGTTTGAACATATCAATCACCGGAGCCCCTACGCCAGTTTGGTCGACCACCAATTCAGCATCCTTCAGCTTCCCCATAACCTCCCGAACCCGGGTCACTATCTGCGGGTATGGTGTCCCTCGGGCTCGCTCCAGCCAGCGGACATGGTAGGCTGCTAGCCCGTGCTGGACAAAGCCGAACTCGTCGGAACTCTCTGTCTGAAACTGTTCAACAATGGCCAAGGCCGTATAGTCCTGGCTCTGCCCTAAATCCAGGCCAATCAAAAAGTTCTGTGACATTTCAGATTATACCTCCAGCGGTTTGACGTCTGAGGAGATCGCCCTCATCACGTCATCGTATCCAAAAACGTTATCTTCCGGCTCATTGAAGGCACAGAAATATTCTGCTTCGAACCACGCCCGGGGCATGCTGCGACGTTCCTCGTCTAGGAAGGATGCGGAAATCCGCGGGCATTGGTCAGCGGTTATCGTCCAAGTCTTCCAGCTGTTCGGCTCTTGCCAGATCTGATAAAACCAGCCTCTCTTGCCCCATGGCGTGCTTAGGGCTATCAGCCGGCCATTGGATACAGCCAGCATCGGCCTGACGCTGAAGTAAAGATCGTCGGGAACTCTGGCGGCTTCATCCACTATCAAGAGAGAGACGCCGGCATATCCCCGGACTGTGCTCTCCTGGCCGGGAAGAGAGATTATCCTGGATCCATTGACCAGCTCCAGCCGCAGGGCGCTCTCCCCGATTGAGGCCACAGGCTCCGACAGGGCGCCATAGAATCGGGCCACCGTATGGAATAGCTCTGAGCTCTGCCGCAGGCTGGGACTCAGGCATAGAATCAGGCTCCCGGGCCGATAGATCGCCGTCCACAATGCCAGCAAAGCGCAGATCGAACTCTTTCCAGATTGGCGGGAGCAGTTCAACAGGACCCTAGACGCTGTGCTCCGCAAGACCTCTCCTTGCCAGCTATCCGGCTCAAAGCCTAAAGCGCCCTTGCACCAGGCCACCATATCCAAGGCATAGGCCGCCTCAGATAGGCTCACCTGTGGGCCTCCTGGAGGGCAAGGAGTTCCTTAGCCACCTCGGCCCGGAGGTCGGGATAATGCGCCAGGATCTTCTGCAGGAGGGCGCCCACAGCCAGCCACTCGGGAGACCTGTATATGTCCAGGTTAACCACAGTGTTGACGTTAACCTGGTCGCCCTCGATCTCGCCTGTCAGCTTGGCCTCGAGTTCGATGTTTTGCCTGACTTCTCTTACGGCCTTCAGCGTCGAGGCTCGATCATCTTCGGCTTCGACGGTGTCCAGGATCTTGATAGTTCGCTCCTGCAGGGCTCTGACCTTATCAAGTGCTGAGACGGCTGCTGCCAACCTGCCAGTCGTGCTTTCCCTGACATCGTTCTTGATCTCTTCCAGCTCTCTATTGTGGATCTCGGCCAAAGCCTGTTCCCTGGCCTCGACCATGGCTTGGTGAACCTCAACCAAGTCTCCCCTGAGGTGGCTGCTCTTATGCCTGAAGACCGCGCTCTCGGATATTTCGAACCGCTTCGCTACGCTTCGATAAGGCACGTTTGAGAGGAGCAGTCTATTGATCTCCTCCACGCAGGGGTGATTGCATACAGTGCATGATCGGCCCATTCACTCCTCCTCGTCCTGGCAGAGACTGCATAGTCGGGACATCCAGTCTATTCCTCCTCCTTGCCGTAGTTCCCAGCGTGGCCGTCGTCGCCTTGCTTATTGTATGCCGGCTTCCTGGCCCACCTGGGTCGCCTTCTGGCGGTCCTCAGAGGAGGTGGTTTTAGTCGTTTCTCATTTTCGCCGCAGATCATTTCGGTTCGCCTCCATGTTCAGCTTGAAGAACCACTAAGTTGCGATCAATAAATAAAATCATTTCGCTGAATATACCTGCATCTTCGATTATATCTTTTCTCGTCCGCAACATAATGTCAAGTTATAGCATGATTTTTCTCCAAGTTCAATTTTGGGACAGAATTACGGGTAGGTTGAGAAGGCCCAAAATGGGGATCTGCATAGCGGTTACGGGTGGGTACGGGTAGGTTGGCCGCCTCCCCCCATATTTTGTGTACAACAACACTTTTGTCACTGAAAATTTGGCCGTAAGGCTGCAACCTACCCGTACCTACCCGTAAAGGCCAAGCATAGCGATTTTTCGTTTTTCAACCTACCCGTAAAATGGGTCGTGAATAAGTTACGGGTTGGTATTTGGATCTATTGCAGAAATCAGGATCATTAGATACTTATTTTCTAGGATAGCACTTGGTGGGGCACGTTCATGGAATCACTCTCCGTAAACGAGTTCAAAAAACACCAACCACTTATTTGTTCACTACCGTAAAATGACAAATCGTGATAAATCACCACTCGGTCTGGCCGTCCTTCTTCTTCATCAGCTTCCAGCCTTGTGTCTTCTTAGCGCTATCGATGACGACTTTGGTTAGCTTGTATCCATTTTTTGTTTCTCGCCCCAACTTCTTTCGCAGTACGATCCCAATCTTCACAGCGTCTCCTGGGCCGGGATACTTGATCTTCTCTGATATTTCGGTAGGTGTTGCATCCTTCAGCGTGGAGTATTCCGCCGTAAGTTCAATCAGTATCTGTGTCGATGTCTTGGGCACGTCCTTGAACTTCTCGTACCATGCCGCCCAGAACTGCTCCCACTCGTCGCTCTCGGCATCGAGGTTCTCGTACAGGATGTCCATGTTATCCAGGAACTTATCTACAGCTGCATAGGTCAATATCCCGCCCAGGGTGTCCGTGAACGGCTCGAAACCCCCTAGGATCTTAGTACGGTTTCCGGGCGGCTTGCCTGCAACCACCCAAGCCCGAGCCATGATCATGATCTTAGCCAGGATCTCGCCTCGGTGTTCAGCCACCCACTTCATGATATCCGTGTGGTAGAATTCTGTTTGTTTCCGTTCCCAGGGACGAGGCAGCTTCGCATCCATTTGGGCCAAATATGATCTGCGAGCCAGATCCCCGCCGAGGGTAAGGTTATTTCCCGTTGCGTACCAGCACGCACGCTGAGGATATTTTGCATCATCCGGCTTACCCAATATCCGGTCGCGCCATATTAGAGTCGTCAATGCTCGTGAAAGAGACGGAGCCTTGAGGTCTGCATCAATGTTATCGAGGCATATCAGCGGACTTCCGTCGCGTAGCCAGCTACTGATCTGCTTTCGCCACTCCTCATCATTGTCGGGCGTGGATAACTTAGCTGACTCCTCACCCGTTGCCACCAGAGATATCAGGTCCATCAACAGCGTGGCCCCTGTCCCCGGCGATGGCTTATCTATCAGAAGCATTGGCATTTTCCCGTCTACCATCGGCCGTACGATAGGTGAAATCAAGCCCGCAAGCGCATTAGTTCTCGATTCGTTTGCAATCCGCTTCTGACCATCGAACGGGAAGTCCCAGAGAACATTTTTAATGAGGAATTCCGCAGCCTCCTCCGCGTCCTGTTTGGTCGGCCTGTCAGGAACTGGGGGCATCACGAGGGGCTTGTCGGAGTCGGAGTGATAGTACAACCCTGTGGCTGTGTCGTAGCCAGGCTCGAGCAGTGGTGATCCGTCGGGCCTCAGGACAGGTGACGATATCAACCCAGTGAGCTGCGGCACGTCCCACGACATCTGAGCCAGGATGCTCCTTACAACTGGCATCGGAGGCATCACGGGTTCGATCACCATCTCGCCTTGTCTATTCGTTTTCTCTACCTCGAACCCAGCCGCCTGCGCCACGATGGGCCGCAGCATATCTTGTGTTAGCTCCTGAATCCTGACCCCTTTGCCCGTATCCTGGACCCAGCATAACGCCCCACCGCGTTGGAATATTATTGGCGGATCGTTATAACTTTTGAGAACAGCCAATGTCTCCTCGATCATACGGGGCAAGTCCGCTGTCACTTGTATCGTTGGCTTGGTCCCGTATTTGCCCGGCCACCTTGCGCCCCTGCAAAGCTCGTCGCGTTCGCAGTATCCGAAATCACCCAAGCCGGCTTCAGGGTATCCTGAGCTTTTGCTTCGGATCGTCTTGCAGTTCGGGCAGTTCATCTGGCCAAACCAGGCATCAAATATTCTGTCTTCCACGCCGCACTCGACTGCCAGTGGGTGCCAGAGCTTGAAGGCATCCTCCTGGGTCCAACCCACTTGAAAGAGGTATGCTGCAAAAACGGCCAGGGCTCTATGTGGCCCCCGGCCCGACGCGACCATCGTCAAGATGCGCTGCATACACGGTGGGAAATCATCAATCTTCAGTGCCGTGTGCCGCTTGTGGATCTCGTAACTGCCATCACGGATCCTGCGCTCGTCCAGCTCCCTCTGAGCTGCTTTGAGGTACGGAGCCAGAATATCAAGAAAGCCGTCTATGTTTGTGATCTCCGGTTGTTGGTACCACCGTGCTCCTTCTGCGAGGACGTCTGGTTTCAGCGGCAGACGAGCCCTCTCGAAGTCAATTATGATATCATTGGGATCGACCGGGACAACCACGAACGGGAGGCTCTTGTGGATTGAGAAGATCGACTTGAACTTGCGTTTCTGGTTCGTGAGCTTGTCGACCTTGACCAAACCTTTGAACTCTGGGTGAAGCTGGAAGAACTCATACTCCACATCAGCAAGCCACATTTTGAATGCCTTGGTTATGCGTTTGAACCCGGCTACTCGGTCCTGTCTGTCATCTGCCCTGCAGAGGCTATGGTGGAGCAAAACATAGATCCCCGCACCGGAATAGAGGCAGTTAACAAACTTCTCGATACCTGCATCCCTAAATTTCTGTACCAGAAACTTCGCCATCTCCTCGACCGCTTGCTTGACTGCCGGATTGTTTACGATATCTCCAATGGAGTCTATGTCCGCGCCCAAAGTGTAGCTCAGACAATCGCTAAATGTGCCGATAGGGGTCTCTGGCCGCTGTTTTTCCTCGTTCCAGGGGGCAGAGATCCCTTTGACGCTAGAGTCCAGCACGTCAAGGAGGGCATACAACGTGCGGAACTTGAGGATGGTCGACTCGTAATCTTCTGGAGTTCTCAGGCGCACACTGCCGTTACCTGTGGAGATATACCATCCTAAGTCGCCATTTAAAGGCCGGAATCCGCCTGTCTCTGGGTTGCAAAACTTCAGGATGACCGACTTGACCTCCGGCTTCTGGTAATGTTCGATGGTAAAATCGGTTGCTGTGGAGGTCATTCACAGCACCCCCACGCAACTAGACAGATAATCTGTATGAGCTGCGATGGCCATCTAGCACCCCTCCCACTGCCTTTGTGAGATCGCCTTTGGCTTCCTCCGTGGCCTGGGATCTGGGTCTCGGAATTCGCGGATCGATCCATTAGGGAGGATTTTGTGGGGGGCCAAACCGTGCTCACGTCGTGCAGATCGCCATGGCAACCAGGCAAGATTGCGGGCCTCCGATCGCGATATCGGCTTTTGTCCGGGCCACGACGTCAGAGGGGGTGCCTCGACCACAGGAGGAGCAGGTCGATGCTCTCCGCCCTTTGTGCCCTCGGTTCTGGGACCGACTGGGATAATAGGGGGCTCGCTGTGGTCAGGCATCCCGGTACTCCTGCGCTGCGCAGATCGCCACCGGCTCATCCCGGGCTCCCGTCAATCCTTCAAAAAAACCACAGACTTTTGAATCTGTCTGACATACTCCACAGCCGCAAGGCCTCTGTGGCCGGATAGAATCTGCTTTAATCATGACGGGAATCAAGTTGACTTGTTTTAGCAATGATTTATATGTTTGAACTTCGTATATTGGCATTGAACCTCGTTCCAGATCTGCCCCCGGGACTCTGGCAGGTCTCGGAGCAATCTATTTTCGAGGATCCTCCGGCTTTGCGGCCCGCGCCATCGCTTCGTCGAGGACGAGTCTTGCCGCTTCGCATAGTCCTATTTTGCGTTGCTCTGAGATCTCTTCCAACCACCGTCTCTGTGATGGCGTTAGCCGGAAAGAAAACGCATCGCAGAGCCTTTCCCCGTACTTTAGTCTTTCTCTCATAGTGTTTCTCTCATAATAGGAGCCATTTTATATACTTATAGAAGTTAATAGCTCCATAGGGTTAATATACTTTATGCTTCAAATGGCAGGATATGCCCAGCGTCAAAAGAAGCGCACTATTGAGTGATTTGGAAAAGGAGCGGCTTGAGAAAAGGATCACTCTTGATGCCCATGTAAGATCTACAAACGATATGCGAATACGACGAAAACTTGCCAATTGGTTGTCCAGCGTCGACGATGTATTATTAATCCTGGAGCGGTTACCGAAAGATGATATTCAAAAAGTAGCTACCGATACTGCGGTTCTGAGGACGGCGACCGCCTCTGTTGAGTTAATGAGATTGATGGGCTACCGTCCGATTGTGGGAGAGGTGGGGCAACCTGAGGGGTGGCAGGCGATAGCAAAAAGGGGGGTTATGCTGGATGATTATATCCTTACCCCTGCGAACGATGTCGATATTATCAGATCTGCGAATTTAACGCTTTTGACATCGACGCTTGAGACGATGTTAGGTTACGAAAAGAATCCTGTTGCTGCTGCCATAACTTACGATATTTTGAAGGGTACACCGCCCATGGAGGGATTCTTAAAAGATCATCCGAATCTGAAAAAGGGCTATCAGAGGGCCCTAGCGAGGATTAGAGAGGCGGGTGTGACCTTTGCCAGCTCAAGCCTGCCAGTCTACCCATCCACAAAAAAATAGCTCCAAACCGCTCTTGTGTCCATGTGGCCAAAATGGCCACTCGGTCTCCGTGCACTAGGTTCTATGACATTTCCTCAGGTAAGATGTGTATAATGCCATAGAACTTCTTTGATGTGCCAAAAGAAGAATCTCACTGCTCACTTTTGCGGTTCTCTGCAAGTAGCACCTGGAGAGCTTAGGTCAAAAGGGGCCGATCCTCTTCATCTCAAATTCCTTGCATCTGGTCTCTCCAGACCAGAACCGCTCCGGGATACCTTTTGGATAATCCAGGCATCGCGGAATATCAGCAACAGTGAGCATCTTCCAGCAACCGGCGCATAATGGTATCACGCTTCGCCCTCCATCTGCAGGACACGAGCAGGGGGCCAGCCACTCCCAGATCTCCTCCTCTCATCCCTAGGCTATCAACCTATGCAGCTTTGAGGGGAGAGGAGTTGGCACGGGCAAGTGGATGAACGCGTTTGACTCCATCTCCTTTCCTCCGCACGGGGGGTATAGGTCGGGCTGACAACAGGTTGGAAAGAGATCGAAAAATAGAGCCAGCCTGGCCACCGTGGACCTAATCCATTGATCTCCTTCCGCTATTGAAGCTGCCCGTCATCAATAATATACCATTCTGCTCTATCTCTCCGTTTTCATCGCGGGCTGCACAATCTCGCCTTAATTGCTGTAGGTTTTTAATAAACTATTTATATTAAGATGTTCATGAATTATAAAGCGGGAGGAATCACAATAATAGAGTCTGCTGTTAGAGTGCTGGACGAAAAGGAGCAAGAGCTGATTGAAGCTCTGGAAGCCGTAGGAGTAAGACGGAATGTAGCCACCATCATCGTTTACCTCAAGGATCTGGACGAAACCACATCCAGAGATATTGAGAAGGGGAGCGGGCTAAGGCAGCCCGAAGTGAGCATAGCCATGCGAGTGCTACGAGAGATGGGCTGGATAGCGGAACGTGATGTAAAGGGTAGCGGAAAGGGCAGGCCCACGAGGCTCTACAGGCTCATCATGTCCATAGACGAGATTATAGGACACTACGAAGAGCAGAAACGCAGCGAGTCGTCTCGTGCTATGCAGTCTATCCAGAGGCTGAAAGAGATATCTGCCACCTGATCAAACCAAACCGGGTCTGATGCCGTGTAGATCGATCAGATTACCTTCGCTCTGCTCAACCCAAGCGTTGTTATCCAACGTCATGCAGGATAGGCATTATGGACTTCGAGTTCCACCCGGCAGTATCCCTCAAGCCCAGATCCTTCAACGTCCTGGTAGCACCCCGGCAGACCTTCATAGACATGCTCAATCGCAACCCAAACCTGCAAAGATTCAAGATCCTCTACGTATCGGGTAATTTCTCCGGCATCCTGAGCCAGCTCCATCGCACGTTTACGGAGCTGGAGGTGAGACGAGGCTTCACCACGTTCCAGATCATGACCATCCTGGAGGAAGCTCACCGCTCCCTGATTATCATAGAGCACGATCCAATCATTTACGAGGACTCTGTAGAGATGGTGGAGTACGTTTCCAAAGCGATGAAGGAGGCTTCCCAAGAAGCCACAGTACTGCTCTACTCGCCTGGGCTAGACCCCTTCATGGAGGAGCTGGCCCAAAACAGCGATCACATATTCTACTTCGAGGAAGGGCCACGAGACTCGCCCAGACTCCTGGCCAAATCAAGCCCGAAGATTAAGAATCAGGCCACCCTGGAGACGTTCTCCTGATCTGGCCTCGATACGAAGGGTATTTAGTTTAGGTTATTCAATATAAAGACTTTATTATGGATTTAAGGGACTTCATTGAAGAGATTGCTGTTTTCGACGCGCCAGCGCCAGCAACTTTTTCATGGGTCGATAACGATGAGGACTGGCCTTACATGCAAATTCGTATACGGGGGGGCTGTTTAGTAAGTGAAGTAGGAGAATATCTTGAAGACCTCTGCAGACCACTAATTCCTAATATCATCTTTTGCGGGGATTGCACGAAAGGATACCATCTCAAGGTAAGAGATCCTCTGTCACCTAAGGATTATTTTGCTATAAACATCCGGCTCATAGAAGGGGATGTTGGCCCCGTTGGATGGCTTTTTAAGCTGGAGTCGGAAAGCCCAAAAAAAGATCTTATTAGAGACTACAGAGATATGTTGGTAAGAGAGTTTGAACAGAAGGGATTTAGAGTCTATAATGGGAAGTCTCAAAAAATTTAAAAATCTCTTTCCCATAATCGGTAATCTGGTTACGGCGTATTGAGGCTGCCGTTTACCTGAGGTCACCTCCCAATCAATCACTACAATCACCGTCCCTAAAACAGGAAAATAGAAGATCGCACTTCTGCCCAGAATCGTGTAGGGTCGCGTGCAATCTTCAGATCCTATACGATGACTATGAAACGACTCGTATAAATATGCGATCCAGGCAGGGCGAAAGTATTTCATGAGAAGGACTGGCTGGAGTCAGCCATGAAGGGAGGAAGGGGAAGGGGTAAGACTGTCCCCCAGCCAAGATAATAGAAGCAGTAGTAGTTAAAAAAGGTCGACCGCGCGTTGCGAAAGTGATTTCGGTTAGCAGCACTAGTCGGGCTTGGCCTGATAGGGCAATTAAGACATTAAGATTTCAAATGGAGCCGAGCCGGATTACTACGCGGCAGGAGACTTAGAATACCCCCGACTCCGGCTCCAGTCGTCTTCCTTAATAGAACATAGATTTAAGGGTGATGTGGGGCCGGGTCGTTTAAGCCTACAAACGGATGTAGGAGGATCGCATGCAACACTGAAAAGGCCCGGCCCATTCCTCATGTTTCTCCTCCCCGAAATATCAATTTTTCTGGGCAGTTTGTTTGAGGGGAGAGGAGCTGGCACGGCAAGTGGATGAACGCGTTTGACTCCATCTCCTGTCCTCCAGCAAAGGGGGTATGAGGCCGGGCTGACGGGTTGGAAAGAGATCGAAAAATAGAGCCAGCCCGGCCACATAGTTAATCTTCAGGCCATCTAAAACTGCTCCGCGTCATGCCATTTCTTGCATTCAGCTACTGATCATCCTCGAAGTAGTCTAGATCCACCCTCTTCACAGTGTAATTGGCTACCTCAGTCACGCCTATGTTGTGATCTATCATGAACTGGGCGAGCTGCACCCCATCTATAAGGACGATCTTCTTCTCGATCCTTCCCACGTACTCCTTGGCATCCGGGGAGAAATAAGAGGTGGTAATCATGATGCCTTTGCGCGCTCTTTGGCCCTCCAAGCTACCGGCAAAAGCCTGTACAATTGGTCTTCCGACGGTATTATTCCATCTCTTGGCCTGGATGTAAACTATATCTAGCCCCAGCTTATCCTCCTTAATTATCCCATCTATGCCGCCATCTCCACTCTGGCCTACGGCCTGGCCTGCATCTCTTCTTGAGCCACCGTACCCCATAGCTACAAGCAGATCGACGACAAGGCTTTCAAAGAATTTCGGAGAGCAGGTCATTATCCTATCGATTAGCTCCTGGGCTAATGCTCTCCTTAACTCCTGGTAACTGGCTTCCAGAACTTCCTCAGGAGTCTGGGTCTCGACTATGGTCCTATCCGTAATATCAGTTGCGATGCCCTCGGCTCCATCATCTTCCGCCTTGCGAGAGGAAGGACCACGCCAATCCCTAATTCCAGGATACTGCATTAGAAGTCTAATATCGATCCGAGGGGGATTGCTCTTTAAAAGCTCCAATCCCTCAGCAGTTATATGAAAGATACCTCGTTTGGTGTTCTCAATGAGACCGGCCTTCTTGAGGTAAGCCCGAGACCATGCTACCCTATTATCAAACCTGGCCTGTCTTCCACTGGGAAGCAGTTCCTCTTTCTCGGCATCGGAGAGCTTGAACTGGGACGCTAGGGCATCGGAAACCTCCCTGTGGTTATGCTCCTGCCCATCTCTTACAATCTCCAGTAACGGTAGCATTAGAGACTGAAAATCAGGAATGGTCATCAGAGTGCCTCTTTCAAACTCTTCGATATTCTATCTTAAATGATGTAGTATAAGGCATTGATCGCCCTAGATTTTGAACGAGCAGGCAACCTCACCTTCCATCTTTTCTGCTCCCAGGCCTACTGCCTCCTCGACCGCAGCCGGGTCCTTCATCAGGAATATCCACTCCGTCGCCGTCTCTTTGGTGGCCACGGAGTTCTTCAGGATCTGCGCATACTTGGCGAACTTGGGAAGCTTGACCAAGTATCCCTGCAGGTCTTCCACCAAGTCGTAGTCAAAGCCGTTCCGCTCCAGGATCTTGAGGGCATTATTCCTCTCGCCTGTGGTCTTGAACTCGAAGCGATAGTTATCCTGATTGTAATGGCCCAGCATCGCCTCGAAGACCTCCCGGTTGTCGAAAAACTGCTTGAAGATCCAGAGCTTGCCGACCTTGAATACCACGAGGCGTTTTCGTTTTGGGATGACATCGAAGGTGTTTGGCATCATATCACTTTGATCTTCATGCGTTCAACATAAA
>Ga0315274_10013226_pt1 | contig 11749 bp, 12 predicted proteins | sample YL17G02_20_MG_FD_203700 | JGI IMG/M metagenome (GOLD analysis project Ga0315274, IMG submission 203700) | Sediment microbial communities from Yellowstone Lake, YNP, Wyoming, USA - YL17G02_20 | ecosystem: Environmental > Aquatic > Freshwater > Lake > Sediment | place: USA: Wyoming | collected...
CCATACCATGTTCCCATATCAGAGGTCACTTTCGTGTTCGTCTCCAAACCCCAATCTGGACTTGCTGCATTACTTAAAGCAATTGCGTTTGCTCCGGTGCCGCCGACTTTAACTTTTCCTAAAGCACCAGTTAGAGTGGTGGTACCAGTAACTGTCAAATTGCCGCCTACGGTAACATCATTACCAATAGTGCTGGCGGCATAAGTTACAGCGGCAACTAAGCCCACCGAAAGAACCACTGAAAGTATAATACTAATAATTTGTGTTTTAGTTTTTGTTTGCATTTTTTTATTGTTCACTTTCTTTATCATGCATCAATAAAGAAAGAGAATTTTTATTTAATGATTAATTGTTATTTACTATCGACCTTTTTTATTCCGCTTTGCGGGAATGTCGACCCCTCCCCTGTTTTATTTTTTTTAACAAGGCATTTTTTTATTATAACATAAAAAGGAATTTCAAACAGATAAGTCTGTGGAAAAATTGTGGAAATCATTTCTCTATTTACTAAGTTCTTCTATTTTTTTTACCATTTCCTCATTACCCGGTTCTAATTGTAAAACTATTTGATAATTTTCTAAAGCTAAATCAATTCTATTTTGGGCTTCGTAAGTTTGGGCCATTAAATAGTACGCTGCTGAAAAATTATTTTTTAAGTCAGTTGATTTCTGAAACTCGCCTATGGCTAACTCTAAATTTTTATCATAGGATTCCTGGAGTTTACTTATTGCTTCTTCGTCTTTTTTTTCGGCTTGCTCCAAAAGAGCGATTTGAATTTGAATTATCTCAGCCATTGATTTATAAACTCGGCCAATATTCAAGGGAGTCAGGGGATTTTTTGGGTCAAGCTCGCCTGCTTTTTGATAATTTAAAAGAGATAGGTCGGCAGCTCCTTCAATATTTATTGAAGCTAAATTCTCATAAATACTTCCTAACTGTAGCCAATTTAGACTATTTTTGGGATTAACTTGACAGGCCGCTTTAGCCGAGAGTTCAGCGTTAGATACGATTTGCTGAAGAGTTTTTTGCTTTTCTGCTTGGGGTAATTCTTGATTATTTAGGAGTTCTTGGATTTTTAGCAAAAAGGCTTGAGATAGATCTCTGAAATAAACGTCTTTAGCGTCAAGAGTGGCGGCTTTGTTAATTTCTTGTATCCCCTCATTTAATTTTGGGGTTTGGGCATTTATTAAACTAAGACCCTCGGCGTAAGCCAAAGCTCCAGCATATTTTCGGGAAACATTGTAAAGTCCTAAAATTGAGCCGACGATTAAAAAAACTCCGATCAGCATGATGAAAAAGGCCTTTTGGGGAGATTGAGTAAATAAAAATTCTTTCTTTTCACCTGTAATACTTTCAAATAAGCCAAGGATTAAAAAAACAACAAAAAGTAAAGAAAGGTTTATAGGATAGAAAAATCCACAAACTAAATAATACACCCCCCCCACGAACACAGTAAGCTGCGTTTTCGGACCCTGCCAGAGGAAAACAAATATCATCAATAAAACGGCTAAACTACCCAAAACACCTAAGGTTGTTAAAAATGTTAAAAAAGCAGTTGCTCCCTGGTCAAAACGAACCTGCCAAAAATCAGTCAGATTAGGACCTGTGCCCCGATGGAGACTATATTGATAGCCAAAAGTAGCCGGCCCTGAACCCAAAATAAAATTTTTAGGACCCTCTTTCAGAGTTTTTATTGCAATATCAATGGTTGCCTTGTGGGTTGGACTAATTTCTACTGGCAAGTTGACGACATTACCAATTGGTAATTTTAGGAAGATAAAAACTAAGGCCAGAATAAAAATAAAAAGAGGCAGTAAAAGAGGTTTTAAAGGGTTGCCCTGCTCGGCAGGGCCGCTGATTTCCGCTGATGATGGTTGATTGCGGCTGATGTTTTTTAATTTACTGAAAATAATAATTCCCAGGCCAAAAGCTATTCCCAGCCAAACTACCCAGTAATTAACCAAGAAGATAGCGATAAAAAGTAAAATACCGACAATTCCTCCTAAAATTTTAAAAAACCTCTGGAGTTTAATATTATTTAGAACGGCTATCAAGATAACAAAGGCGCCGCCTAAAAATACGGCTAAGGCCTGAACTGAGCCAATGGGATTAAAACCTGCGCTTTGAGCAAAATCCCAAGGGAAAATGGTGGGTTTGAAGATTTGAATTAAAAAGAGCGCAGCTAAAACGCCCGAACCAACTAAAAAAGCTGCGAGCGTAGGAAAAATTGAATCTTTTTTAATGAGATTAGCAAAAAGAAAAAAAACAAGAATATATAAAATAAAACTGTAAAAAGTGTCGGGTTCAAAAGACGTTCCCCAAAAACTTTGGATTTTTGAACCAGAAAGGGCGGTTGATATTCCTAAAATAATAAAAAGTAAAATTAAACTTTTGGTAATTTTTCCCCAGGCAAAATTTAGTTTTCCCTTAATCATAATCTTTAACATCCATAAAATGAGCAACAAAAAAACAAATAATGAAAGAAGTATTTCCTTATTTAAAGCAATCTGAGAAACCGTCCGGGGCAAAAAGAACAAAGGGAGTAAAAAGACAAGTGAATATAAGCCGTACTTAATAATTTTGTCTAACATATTACTTTATTGAAGTTGGGTGATTTGGGACCGGAAAAGTTGGATTAACTGGGTTAGAAGTTCAATAATTTTTTCTTGAATTTCAGTAATTTTTGCTTTTAGTTCTTCAACGGCTATTTCAGTAATTGGTTTTTCCGTTGTCGGTGGTAATTCGGAAACAACCTGCGCTGTTATTCCATCTTTTGGCGTTTCAATATTATTCCACCAATCGGTGGCTCTGGTTTTGATTATATAAGAACCTACAGCAGGTTTTAGCCAAACATATTCCCAATTAAAACCTGTTCCAATACTTTCTTCCGGTGTAACTTTTTGCCAAGTATTTCCGTTGTCAAGACTAATTTTTACTTCCTGCACCGAAGAACCGCCGCTATCAGAACAAGTGCCTTTTATAATATAATCTTTTCCCGTTAAAATACTGCCTCCGTATTGCGGATCAGTTATTGAAGATGTCGGTGGCGTCTTGTCTGAATTATCAGCTGCTTTTGGTAGATAGCAATACACAACGTTTGAAATAACCGACGTACCATCATTATTAATCGCCTTCATCGCAAAATACCAAGTTTTTTCCTGAGTTAAAGAATTTACCTGACCTTCTGTTGCACTACCTGACCAATTCTGCCAAAACTGCCAAGCGTTATTAAAATCAGAAGCGCTAATATCGCTTTGGGCATACCTGACATCATAGCTTACGGGATTACCCGAAGGAACTGACCAGGTTAGAGTAAAAGAGTTTGCAATTCCGGAATAAACGCAGTTTAAATTAGTAATGGCGTTTGGCGCCGCAGCTTTTGCGTGCCAGGCAAATGAAATACCGGTTGTCAAAATTATTAAAAATAAAAATTTTAGTGCTAATTTCATATTATTATTAAAACTTGAATTTATTATTTATTACAACTCTTATTATTAAATTATACCAAATTAAAACAAAAACAAAAGGCGCCCCCCGCGAGGGGGCGCCTTTTTGCCTTTTTATCCTCTACAAGGAAAGAGAACTAGGGCACTGCTACGACGTTGGTGTCAGCACGAACGCTCCATAGAGTTCCAGCCCAACCAATTGAACCACTTGTAACGGTCATATCGGTAGCTGCATTTACTGTCCATTGCATCTGCGTTCCGATATCCCATATCGTGGAATTGGTGGTATTGACCTGGAGTTTCAAGCTCTTTGAAGAGCCGGCAGGAATTGTAAGCGCACCGCCTGTAAGGACTGTTGCGTCAAACGTGATTGTTCCTGCGGCATAAGCTGTCGTGGAAGCTTGAGAAGCTACGACCGTGTCGTATTCATCTACTAACCTGAACATTGTGGTAGATGTAGCCGGAATGTCAGAGGGCAAACCTGTCCTTGAAGTCAAAGTGATAGAAGTTATTGTTCTGTCAGCGCTTCCGGAATTAGAGATATCCCATATAGCGTAGGTCTGAGTCGTTCCACGGGCAGGTGTTCCACTCGGTGATGTTGCATTCTTCTTTACTTCCAAAACAATGTCATCAAAGGTGTATTGGCCCTGTCCAGTGGTTCCTAAGTTAAAGGCTGTGGTTGTTGCATTTGTCGCACTTTCCAAGCCGGTTAAGATAAGGTCGGTGTTTGCTGTAACGGTCTGCAAGTAGTAGTCGGTTGCAGCTGCTGTAGGATTACCTTTTACAAAAAGTGTCTTATAGACATCTTTAGTAAAGATTACATCCTGCAAAAGATTACTCCCCCTTAGGAAAGTAAATGTGCCAGCCGCAGCGACTGTGTCAGGATATGACAATGGAGTTACTCCATCGCTGTCATAAAGAGTTAAACTTGCGACTTCTGATGTAGCTGCACCGGCAGCATTCAAGATCAAGGTATTCAATCTCATATCCTCTCTTGTCGCTCTGAATTTAATAGAACCTAACAAGACTTGTGAAGAAGGATATAATACTCCCTGGCTAAGCGGAGTTTGAAGAGTATCGTAAGCTGCAGTGAAAGAACCTGTCGGATAAACCGTAATAGCTGTCAAGCCAACATTTGTTCCTGTATCGACTGATTCACCCGAAGCTAAGCCATAACCTGTGCTTGCATCCCAAGTAATTGTAATGGTTTCGGAACCCGAGACAACCAAGCTATTGGTAACGGCTTTTACATTTAAGGTTTTTACAGTATCGGCAGGAATAGTCCAGTTCAAAGTGAACTGTAGAGTGGTTTCAGCTATAACTGTATCTTTAAGGTCGGAAATTAATGTATCTCCTTCATAAAGACCGACAGAGCTTAAGTAGTTGGTGCCGTCAAGATTTGTACCTCCGTCAAAGAAAAGGTTGATTGTGTTGACTATTACATTTTCGCCAACAGCTCTTACTGAAAAGGCGGCTAGTGTCTTGGAATTAGTTGTCTCAATGAAAGAACCCGCTGATCCGGAAGGATGGCTGGTTGCTTGTGAAACAACTAATGCACCTACTCCAATAGTTATTGTAGTAGCAGCAGATGCTCCTGTGTTAACAATATTAACACCTGAAGTCTGGCCTATGCCAACAACTGCGCCGGCAGCTATTGAAACTGCAATAGTTCTCGTATTGCCAGCTGCGATATCGGCTACCACCTCAAATTTCTTGCTTGTTCCTTTTGTTAAAAGAACACCGCTAACGAAATTAAGGGTAGCTTTCTTGTTCGCTAAGTTGACCGGGCCTGCGACAACTGCTCCGCCGACTTCTCTAATTCTGACATTTGTAATATCAGAATCTGAAATTGTTCCGGCGTTAGTAATTGTCATCTGGTTGACCAAAACGTCTTCTCTGGATCCTGCTGAAACAATAACGCTTTCCAAAACCACGTCCTTTACGCCAATTTTAACGCTTGTTAAGGCGGGTGTTGAATAGTCACCTAAGGTCAATGTTCCTAATGTTCCAGCTGGAACTATTGTGAATGCATTTCCTTTTACCGGGAAAGTTCCTGTAAATGTAGCTCCGTTAATTCCGGTTGCTAAATCAATTCCCATTTGAACGGTAGTCAATGTTTCAGCACCTGCAAGAATATTAGCAGTTACGGTAATAGTCCTTGTGGTGTTCTTTGCAACCAATAAAGCAGGAACGAAGACAAAGTTGGAAATGCCTCCGATTACTGTCCTGTCTGTTCCAACTTGAATGTTGTTTTCGTCAAAAACTTTAACTGCTGGGACGCTGGCATCTGCCGCGTTTCCATACTGCTTAATGGCTAAACCGGTAACGTAAGTGTCTACTGTAGCGTTTCCTGTCAATGTTATTTTTAAGACAGGATTATTGGCTGTGCCTTTCTGAAGATTAGAGGCCGCAGGATTAGCAACAGCTAAAGCAACAGTCATAGGAACGCCAACAGGCGTTACCACGCAAGTTCCTGCTGTGCAGGTATAACCTGCTGCGCAATCAGCATTGGTAGTGCATCCTGTAACAGGACCACCAGCCAATAAGGCGTTTAACTGAGCTCTAGTTCCGGCTCCAACAAAACCTGAAGCCGAAATGGTATATCCGGCGAGTGCTGAAATCTCAGTCTTGTATTTATTCTGGAAGCATTTTACACCAGCTAAGGTCAGAGAACCAAAATATTGGTTGTTGCTCAAACCTGTAACACATCCTTTAGCAGCTAATACAATCTTTAGATTAACTACATCGGGATCAGTCATTTCCTGGCTTAGATTCTTAGTGAAAGTAAAGCCAGCCGGAATGCCTGTGAGAGTGGTAGCCGGAGTTGTACCCTGAAGGGTGGCTAATTGAGTCTGTAAGGTACTTAATGAAGCTAACAGGTTGTTAATTTGAGTTTGAAGCTCTTCAGCTGTGGCTCCCATAGCCAAACCTGGCATCATCATCGTTATTACAGTCAAAGTAGTAACGACCGAAACGATCTTTTTCTTTAAGTTATTCATTTTATTTTATCTTTTAATTTTAATTTTATTTTTCATTTATTTCTCGGTCGCATCGACCGTTTTACTCGCGACTTTACGTATTGGTCACGAGTTTACCCTGTACCATCCCGCTTCAGCGGGATTGGTGCGGGGCTTGCGACTTTCAATTTTTAATGATAAATAAACAACAAAAAATAATCAAGATTACCTCTGTGGAAAACTAAATTATTTTACTTGGCTTGCTTCAACTGTCTTAATCAGGGCGGTTGCAAAATCCCCTTTCTCAAAATATTCTTTTGCTTCTTTCAAAACTTCCTCCTGTGTTTCGGTTAAGGAACTTTGTTCTAAATTTTTAATTTCTCTTTCAGCTAAAATTTTATAGGCGTTTTCTAATTCCTCGGTCTCGCCGACTTCAATCCCTAAGCTTTCAATCTTCTTTTTATTTTCCTCTAATTTTTGAGTTTCCTTAACAATTTCTTTAATGTCGGCTCCCTTTAAGGCAGTTAAATTTTCGGTTACTTTTGAAATGCTGGCCTGAAATTCATTTATTGCCGGAACCAGTTTTCTGACTTCATTCTTCTGGGCAATTTGGTTTATCTCTTCAAGTCTCTTATTTGCCAGCTCAAGGTTTGCTTTTGGTTTTTCGGTTTCAGAAACAAAAACTACCTGGGCTTTTTCTGTAATTTTCTTTACTGGATAAAGAAAATCACCAGGCAGGGCAGTCTGACTAGTTCCAAAAAGGACAAAAAGAATAAAAAAGACGAAAAGAACGCTGGAATAAACCGGCTTAAAGATAAAAAAAGGAGTAAAAACTGGTTGCTCCTGAGGTAAAATCTGGCTTTTAGTTAACAAAACCCAGTCTTTTCTGGGTTTGATCTGGCGCAGTTCTCTAATTTTGCCGATGAGTTCTTCTGAGGTCATTGCTTAAATTATGACGGAAAAATGACCATCTTATTACACTCCTAAATTTCCCCTAACTACTCGTAAATCTCAACTTTGGTCTCAATATCCACCCAATTATAGAATTTTTCGGAATCCCCCATATTTAACCTGACGCAGCCCAGAGAAGCTGGCTTCCCTATCTCATTTTCGCCGACTCTCTCCCCGCTACAAATTGGCAGCTCATGGAAGCCGTATTCCCCATTAGAGGTAAAACCAACCCAGAAAGGCAGCCAGCAATCAACGCTTTTAGAATAAACCATGGCTGATTTATGAATTACCCTGAATTTTCCGGTCGGAGTCGGTGTATCCTTTTTGCCGGTAGAAACCTGAATTTCCTTTATAATTTCACCATCTTCAAACAAAATCATCTTTTGCTGAGATAAATCAACTTCAATCTTCTTTAAAGCCCCTTCTTTTGAAGGAGGAAAGGAATTATCCCCATTTTTATTTGAGATTTCCGGTTTTTGAAATGACAGGATAAGGGGTTCAAGTGGAAATTGCTTCAGGAAAACATACTGATAAATTAAAATTCCTGCGATAAAACCCAGGCTAAAGAGAATCAAAAAAATTAAAAAGGAATTTTTCTTCATATTAAGCATTGTTAACTTTTTTCCTTAAAGATTCAAGAGCCCGATGAAGTAGGACACGAGTGGCCTCTTCTGACCTATCTAAGAGCTTAGCCACTTCACAAATAGGTAGGTCATCCAAATAGTGCCAGATAATGACATTTTGATAATCTTCTTTAATTTCAGTTAGAACTTCTCTAATTTGTTCCACATCAGACCTCAAGATAGCGTTTTCTTCCATATTGGGACGGGGGTCTAAAATCTGAGCAAATTCAGCTGAAACAACTTGAGCTTTGCCTTTTTCCCGATAATGATCAATAACCAGATTTCGGGCAATTTGATAGAGAAAAGCTGACGGATTCTCAATTTTTTCTTCTTTTTCTTTAAAACTTTCCCAACCCCGTAAAAAAGTCTCCGAAGTTAAATCTTGGGCAATTTCTTCAGAATTAACCTTCAAAAAAATAAATCGGTATATTTTCTCAATATATTGGTCATAGATTTTACTGAAGACTTTTTTCAAATTCGCCATAAAAGTGTTCGATATCGAATATCAATCAATAAATTTAACTAAGTTGAGGTAGGACATCTTGTCCTACCATATATATGTATGTCCTACCCAGTTTTTACTTGATAAAAAGTATCATTTCTCTCTCCCATCCTCTCAATTATACCCTGATTCACCATTTGCTCAAAATCTCGTCGGAGGGTTCTTTTGCTGACTTCGGGAAAAATTTGCTTTATTTCCCAGACCTGAGCTCTGCCCTTTTCTTTTAAGATTCCTAAGATTTTGCCGTGACGAGAATTAAAAGATTGGGAAGTATTTTCAGCCTTCAGTTCAACCGTCTTAAGTTCGTCGAAAATTTTAACTTTTTCTAAGGTTTGATTGGGCTGTGGAGAATTTTTTAAATCTTCTTTTAATTTACTATATTCTTCCTGAAGAGACAATATTTCATTTTGGCTTACCCAACTTTGATTTTTGGCCACCTCAAAAAAACTATCCAGAACTTCTAAGTTCTTGAAAATTTCTGGATTTTGGTCCTTGTAGAAATCATTTAAAATCTCATCAGCCAATTCTCTCATTTTATACCTCAAGGGCTCTTTTTTTGGAAAAAGCAAAGTCAGCTGATAAAGATTATTTGTTAATTTAATTAAAAAATCCTTATTCATGAGGACGTTTTTTCACTATACCAAATTTAAAAAAAGAGGTCAAAACCCCATTCTGCTGTATCCTTCCGTAGCCCGAAGGGCGAAGGAGAACCTCGTCCATCCGTAGCTTTATGCAAAGGAGGACCAAAAAACTGCCCTATTTAAACGGCGGAGGCGTATACCTTTTGGGATTTTTTTTATATTTATGACGAAGCCTTTCTATTTTTAATTTTATTGACGGCGTCGATTTGTAAACCTTATCAAAAACCTCTATTAAGTTTCTCATACTTGCTGACCAAATCTTTGGTTCCTTAGAATAAATCTCTTTAGCATGCCTTACGATATGCTGTTTAATAGTTCGGCCTGTTTCATCTTTAGAAATTTCTGAAATCCATTTTTTATAATATTTTTCTAACTTCATATTTCCATTTTACCAAAAAACCGCCTGAAAGGCGATTCTTTGTTTTTCGGCAGGTGGTATTGCCCATCCGAAGCCCCTAAAGGGGCGGAGGAGGGATGCGAAGCCCCGTAGTCACTGAGTTCGTCGAAGTGTACTACTTGGGGTTAGAATCTATTTGCTAATGGGTTAATTTATGATATATTTGTATAAAGGTCAGTAATTATAATAATAATTAAAATAAATTTATGGCAAGAAAAATCAATTCAGCCTTTATGAAGCCAATGAAGATCAGCCCCCAGTTAGCCTTAGTAGTTGGTAAGGGTCCGATGCCCAGATCTCAAGTTGTTAAAAAGCTTTGGGCATATATTAAGAAAAACAAGCTTCAGGATCAAAAGAACAAACGCAACATTAATGCTGATGAAAAATTAAAGGTAGTGTTCAGTGGCAAAAAAGTTGTCGATATGTTTGAAATGACAAAGCTAGTTTCAAAACACCTTTCCTAATACTTTTAAGATTCTCACAAAAATTGAGAACGAAAAATCCGCTTTTTATGAGCGGGTTTTTGTTTAATATTTAGCTCTCCCGAATGGACGCTTGCCCGTCCGAAATCTTCCTGTCCTTCCGTAGTTTTAACGAAGGAGGGATGCGAAGCCCCGTAGTCACTGAGCTCGTCGAAGTGTACTACTTGGGGTTAGAACCTGTTTGGTGAAAACTTAAAAAAACAGAAAAGGTGTCGAAGAACACCTTTTCATTTTGTTTTTTTCTTTAAGAATTAGGGACAAACAAAAGTTAAACCATCGCAATGTCCTTTATTTCCTGGATTAATTGAAGTGGTACCACCCTTAAAACCGCTATCTATACAATAATATCCCGTCGATAATTTAATATAAGCGCAGTAAGCCTCTTTAGTAGAGTGAATAATTGGCTCTTCTCCAATTGAGTTTTTAATGTCATTACAGATACTGACTAATTGAGAATTGTTGCAATTTACCCCGCTATAATCATCACCGTAATCACCGCTAGCTTCCGTAGTTTCCATGGAAATAAATTCTGCTGTAGTTCTAATTTGCATCATATTAGATGTAGCCCTAGCTTCTTTTGCTTTTTCTTTCGCACCTCCTACTGAAACTAAAACGATCGAAGCCATAATTCCAAAATAAGCTACTATATAAACTATTGGTAGAAATATTCCAATAATAAGAAGTTTTCTGGCCTTTTTGGGATTAACATCTTTATTTACTACCCATGCCACCAAACCTCCAATAGCGCCTAAAAAAATAGGAGGTAAATACCACCAATTTGAAACTTTTTCAGGAATAATAGATTGTTCAACTCCGCATTTTGGACATATTTTAGCTTTTATGTCGATTTCTGCCCCGCAGTTTGAACAAAATTTAGTATTTTTTTCTTCTGGCATATATTCTTAGAAAAATGTTGATAAAATTAATGATGCCGACCTTTTGTCTATTTTACCAAAAAACCGTCCTATATACTAAAGTGTCGGGCGATTTTTTGAAACATAATTTAAGTAAATTACGCTGCCTTTCCTTCTGATTTAATTGCTAAAAGCGGAACAACTAAAATAAGGAGGTAGCCCAACCACATTTCCCAACGAGAGAAAAACTCCCAACCAGTAAAACGGGCCGTTATTAATGCATCCAAAATTAAACCGACAATAACCCAAGAAAAACTGTATTTCAACATTTCCTTCATAGTAGAAACATTAAGGCTTTTGGCCAATAAAAAAGCGGTAATTACCACCGCTAAAGTTGTTATTCCTTGAACAATTATTTGAGATGAAACTTTAAAACCAATAAATATGGAAACGACAATAAAAGCAACGCCCCATATTACGCCCCCGTATCCTAAAAACTTACAACATTTCTTCATAGTTTATTTTAATAAGCTTTAATGAATTTTTCGACCTTTTCGTATTCCCCCATTCTGCTATGTCCTTCCGAAGCCCCTAAGGGCGAAGGAGGGTCTAGCGAACGCATTGCCCGTCCGTAATCTTCCTGTCCTTCCATAGTTTTAACGAAGGAGGAGATGAAAGAGGGATGCTCGAACCTGTTATTTAAGGGTTTGCTGCTAATTGATGCTCTTTTAATCCTTCGGCATAATGTTTTTGGATTTCAGCCGGGAGAAGAACTTCGTAGTATACCCTAACATCATTTATGTATCCATAAGTTTGGCCACTTCCTATTTCTATCGGTTCATAGTTAAAAACAGGCCCAGAACAACCTCCACCAACACTAATAAAACCCGAAGTAA
>Ga0315274_10013228_pt1 | contig 11749 bp, 17 predicted proteins | sample YL17G02_20_MG_FD_203700 | JGI IMG/M metagenome (GOLD analysis project Ga0315274, IMG submission 203700) | Sediment microbial communities from Yellowstone Lake, YNP, Wyoming, USA - YL17G02_20 | ecosystem: Environmental > Aquatic > Freshwater > Lake > Sediment | place: USA: Wyoming | collected...
CTTAAATACATCTAAATACATCTTTATATATCTTTTGATGTATAAAATGTCCATTTATTTCCCAGGCTAAAACTTTATATACTAGATTTTGTTACTATCTCAAGTACTTATTCCAATACAGCTAAAAACTATGTCTAGGTGATAAAAATGAAAACCATAGATATTGAAAAACTCAGTCTAAAGAAAATAATGAAAAGAGTAAACAAGTGGTTTATGCTAAGGAAGGTTAATGTTGAGCTTACTGACAAAGTCAAAGAAGGAGAATACAAGGAAGAAAACAAATTAATACGCGTAAACCCAGATTTATCCAAGGACAAGTTTGCAGAAGTATACATTCACGAGGTATTGCACCATGACTGGCTATTGGACCATGACCACAAAACAAGATCAATGGGATACAGAAGTTATGGTTACAAGAAAGACAAGTTCTCAAGAATAATATTAACTGATATATTCAGGAAAAATGCTGGTTGGTTAAGAAGGGCAAAATAATTTTCTTCTGGTAACAAAAAGTATAAATCTGACTGCCTTCTAAAATGATAAGGGTGTAGTTCTGAGCAAAAAGTTAGGTGTAATAGCATGACATATGTCCTAAGAATGGATGAAAATATACCTGTTGATTTGAAAAAATATCCTGAAGTTAAGATTATGCTAGATGTAGCCAATCACTACAATGGACACGAATTTGAATCAATCGATGATGTTAATGTCAGCATATTAAGGAAAGCTGCAACAGCTCTGCTAAAGCGCCAGCAAATGTCAGTGCGATTCGGATATTATAGTTTACGCCTGGTCCCTATTGGTGATTCTGGAAATTATCGTTTAATGTGCATAACTGAAAAAGTAGAATCACAATGTGGTTTTGGAATTCTGGAAGTAATAGCAAGCAATGATGCCTAAAGCCCTGCTTTTACCTTATCTACAAGTCCTATGCGATGGATTGGTTCTTCAAACTTATCTTTTATTACGCTTGCGCCATCATGTATTGCAGCTCCTGCTCCTGCAACAGTCAATGAGCCTAAGAACCCGATAAGCGCGCCCCATCCTGCATACAATAGTTGCTTTGCCTCGCCTGCATAATAAGTTGATCCTTCAAGAAGTGACTGCACATAACCATAACCACTGCCAGCAAATGCGCCAAGTACTGTGCTCGCAATTACGACATAAGGCAGTGCTCCGAGCCATTCTGTATCAGATGTGTTCCTTATCTTAAGTTCATCAAGTGTTTCATCAAGAATCTTCTGCCCTAATTTGTTTTCCTCAACAGGTTCCCAATTATTTGCATTCCAGTCAAATGCAAAAGTATTGTTATAATCGCTAAATTGTTTTCTTGATATTGTAACAGGATGCCCTTCTTTGAGCAGAACTGAAAGATATTTCTTAACATCTGGGTCTGCCAAAAGTGACTGTATTGTTTTATTAGCGCTGTGAAAGGAAACCAATGGTTCTTTTATTTCATTGAGCGCTTCTTCATTAATTATAAGAAATTCCAGCTTCCCATCATGTTTTGCAAATGCGTGGTTTACTGTGCGCATTCCAGTTCTGCCATACCCTTTTGTAAACAGATAAGATGCTTTTACGCTGCCGTCTGTGTCAAGCTCAATGTAACTGTCTTTTCCAACTTCTTTAACGAATTCGCGTAAGTCATAGCTTGCGCCAACTGCATCTTCAAGTGCTTTAAGATAAGTACATGCCTTAACCTTCATAGTCTTTACTGAATAGTAATCACTTTATAAGGTTTATCCTATATAAAAACAAAAAAGAACAGTTTTTACTTCTTTTCTTTTAGTTTGGACTTCTTTAATGCGCGTTCCCTGCTATCACAGCCGACGCATACATAATTTCCAAAAACAGATTTAACTTTCTTGTCCTCAAAAACCAATTTTCCACATTTGCAATAAACTTTTACCATATTGTGTCCCCTTTTAAATAATAATGGAATTTGGGCTTTATATAGTCTTATTTTCGGCTTTTTGGGTCTAGAAAGGTTTATAAGTAACTACTTTCTAGTAGTAACTAATTAGAGGTGAGGTTATTGGAAGAAAAAAAGCCTAAACTTGATTTAAACGAATTAAAAACTAGATTTCCAGGTACGCCTGAGGTTTATCTCGAAGCCATAGTTGAAAACCTCGAAGAAAAGGACTGGGATGTCTTAAATGGTGTAAAGGATAAGCTAGGATTCTTAAATGCAAGAAAAAGACTTGATCTAGTGGGTCTATCAAACTATGACCTACCAGGCACAATAGTCGGCAAGTATGATTCCAAAGGCAACAAAGAAGAAAAAAAGAATGCGATTGATTATTTTGTTCTAAAATCCTGTGTAAAAGAGCTTATTGGTAATTATAATGAAAAAGGCACCTTTGTAGTAGGTGGCATAGCCCAGAATTATCTTAAGGCAGAAGGTCTGCAGGAAGAGCAAGGTCCAGAAACAAACAAAGTCAAAGCAGAAAATTTCAAGAAAAGAAAAGCAGAAGCAAAAAAATTGTATGATAATTATAAAACAACAATAGACTCAATTTTTAATGAAAAAGCTGATTTAAAGTCAGCAAAATACCTTATTGACCAGCTAGCAAATGAAAACCTTGAAAACAGAGACAAATCAGCACAAAGGATAAAGGAAGCTTACAAAGCAATACCTTCTGAGGGGATTCTTTCAGGAGAAGTTGTTGCTGAAGTATGGAAGCGTGATCCTTCTGTTGATATGAGCTATTCAAACATTGACATTGATGGTAAAGAACTTTCTGAATTCTACTGCTGTGCATTTTTAGGCGGTTGTAATAGTAATGCTGCACCAATATATCTCAGGAACGGTGCATTATCAATGCTTGATTTCAAAGCAGTAGAAGATGGAACAGAAAAAAGATTTGTCAGGGCAATAACTGGCGCATGCATTGAAAGGAAAAAAGACAACAGTTTGGGAAAAACATACATGCTTGTTGACTCAGTCGAAGGTTCAGACAGGATATCAGATGAGATTATTTTTGATGCTATTACCAGTTATGCAAAAAGCTCTGGTTTTGACAGGATAATGTTTTCTAACGAAGCTGGCAACAATAAACCAAATAAATTTTTGGACTTTGTGAAAAGAAAAAAGACTAAAAAAGGTAAAGCTAGATTGCAGCTGCTTAACACAGAGGGGTCTGATTATCTTGAAGCTTTCAACAGCTGGTCATTTCCAGCAGGCGAAACAGAAGGATATGTTATTGACTTACGAGGCGATAAAAAATGAATGGACCTCTTGAAGCGATGCTGAATGAAGATTTCCAGAAAGGATATTTGAAATATCTAGAAGAAGGCAAGACTGATGAGATTATTGAGCTCAGAGAATTTAGCGGTATTGCGCCAGTTATTGATGAAAAAACAAAAGAAGCAGTTCAGAAAGGGTATATTAGATGTTTAGAAGAGAATTGTATTGATAAAATTCCTTATCTTAAGGCATTCAGCGGGATTGAGCCTGTTATCGATGAAAAATTAACGTATTTAATACAGGAGAAGTATGTTGCATCTTTTGAGATGGGCAGGATTTCTGAAGCAGATAAGCTAAAGAGATTTACCGGAGTTTCGCCTTCTGAAGATGCAGTACAAAGAGGGTATGTTAATCTGTTAGGGAAAGGATGGGTTGAGTATGCTGCTGCGCTAAAGGGGTTCAGCGGGATTGCACCATCTGACGAATCAGTGCAAAGAGGGTATGCTGGATGTTTTGAATTGGGTTTGATTAATGGCGTTGAAGCGTGGGCAAATATTGCTGTTAAAATAAAAAAGTTTAGCGGTATTTCTCCAAGCAAGAAGATTGTTGAAGGATATTCAGATGCTTATAAGAAATTTTTAGGTGCACAAAAATGATATCAAAAGATAAGTTAAGTGCTCTTGAACAGGAGCTGAATGGAGATATACAAAAAGGTTACTTGAAATGTTTTGAAGAAGGTAGAATTGATAAAGCTATTAAGCTAAAAGAAGTTAGCGGCGTTGGCCTTCTGAAGAAGTTTAGATGGATTAAACCTATTATTGATGAAAAAATGGAAGAAGCAGTGCAGAAAGGATATACTGAATGTCTTGAACGCAGTTGGATTGATAGGGCTAGACAGCTGAAGAAGTTTACAGGAATTGAACCCAGTGAAAAAACAATACATGAAGCATACTTGACATGTTTTGAGTATGGTTGGCCAGGTTCTGCCTATGATATAAAGAAGTTTACTGGGATTTCTCCAAACAAGGAGATTGCTGAAAAATATCCGGATGTTTACAAGAAATTTCTAGGTGAGCAAAAATGAATGAACCTATTGAATGGCTATTGAATGAACTGAATGCTGACTTTCAAAAAGGATATATTAAATTTTTGGAAGAAGGCAGAATTGATGCTGTTGCTGAGCTAAAGGAATCTACCAAAATTGAACCTTCTAAAGAGACAGTTCAGAAAGGGTATATTAGTTTGCTTGAAAACTGTTTGATTCATGATGCTATTAATCTAAAGGAGATCAGCTGCATTGAACCTATTATAGATATAAACTTAAAAGAAGCGGTGCAAAAAGCGTATGTTAAATGTTTTGAAAAAGGCATGATCGATGATGCCCTTAGACTGAAGTGGTTTACGGACGTTGCACCCTCTGAAAAAACAGTGCATGAAGTGTATGCTAAATTGTTTGAAGCGGGTAGGATTAGGTATGCTGCTAACCTAAACAAATTCAGCGGGATTAAGCCTTCTGAAGCAGAAGTCCAGATAGGGTATGCTAAACGTCTTGAAAAACGTATAATTGATTGTAATTGTATTCTTAATGGGATAAATGATGCTATTTTATTGAAAGAATTCAGCGGGATTTCTCCAAGCAAGGAAATCGCCGAAAAATATCCAGATATAGCCGAATCTCTACGAGGATATGGTGAGAGAAAATGATATCTCAAAATAATCTAAGCACTCTTGAAGGAATGCTTGATGAGGATGTACAGAAGACGTATTTGAATTATTTTGAAAGTGAAACTGCATACTTTTTTGATGAAACTATTAAGCTGAAGGAGATTACTGGAATTGCACCTTCTGAGGAGACAGTACAGAGAGGGTATATTAGATGTTTGGAAAAGGGTTGGATTGATAGTGCTATTAAATTGAGGAAGTTTAGTGGAATCAATCCGTCTGAAGAAGCAGTGCAGAAAGGGTACTCTAAACTTTTTGAAGAGAAGGATATTTATAATACTATTTATGGTGCTATTGAGCTGAAAGAATTTAGCGGAATTAAACCTATTATTGATGAAAAAGCAAAAGAGGCAGTGCAGAGAGGGTATATTAAATGCTTTGAAGAATGTGAGATTGTTACTGCTGTTAAGCTGAAGGAAGCTACAGAGATTGGACCTGTAATTGATGAAAAAATGAACGAAGCAGTGCAGAAAGGATATGTTACATTTTTTATGTATAATCTTATTGACAGAGCTGTTAAGCTAAAGGAATTAAGCGGAATTGAGCCTATTAAAGGGATGGCGCAGAGAAAATATGTCCGCTGTTTTGATTGGGGCCATATTGCTGATGCTGTTAAGCTAGAGGTATTTGCTGGAGTTGCCCCAACCAAAGAAGTTATGCAGAAGTATTCTGCATATTTTAAAAGAATTCTAGGTAAAGAAAAACAAGTTTTATTGCTCCCGGCAAAGAAGGAGTGCTAATTAATTTCTAGAAGTTAAATAATCTTACTCTCAGCTTTTTTCAGCCTGGAAAGCGCTCTTCTTTCTTTGAATTCTTTCACAAGAGCTCTTCGTCTGTTCTTCATCTTGGCTTTCATTATCTGCATTCTTTCCTTTACTTCAGGCCGCATGAGGTATTTTTTGCGGTTCTCTTTCATCCGCGCATAAATCTCCTTGCGGCGCTCTTTCATTATCTCTTTCCAGTCCTTTTTGGGCTCAGTTTCGTTTTCCATGATAGTAATCATATAAGTTTGTCATGGTATATGTCTTTTTAGTCAGGGGCTTCTTTGGGCAAATGTTTAAAAGTAAAGTTCTGATTCCATCACTTATGCCAAAAAATAAAGTAAAGGAAATAGTAAAGAAAGGATACAGCAAAATTGCACGCACAGGAAGCTGTTGCAGCTGTTCCAGCAAAAAGATTTCAGAGGAAATTGGTTATTCTAAAGAAGAACTTAAGGTTGCGCCTGAAGCGAACATGGGCCTTGGCTGTGGTAATCCGACCGCGCTTGCACAAATAAGACCTGGTGATGTTGTACTTGATCTTGGAAGTGGAGCAGGCATTGACTGTTTTCTTGCTTCAAAAAAAGTTGGACCAAAAGGTAAAGTAATTGGAATAGACATGACAGAAGAAATGATTGAAAAAGCGCGGGCTAATGCAAGAAAATACAAATTCACAAATGTTGAGTTCAGGCTCGGTGACATAGAAGAACTTCCTGTTGCAGACAGTTCTATTGATGTGATTATAAGCAATTGTGTGATTAATCTCGCACCTGACAAGCTTAAGGTGTTCAAGGAAGCTTACCGTGTGCTTAAGAAAAATGGCATGATGTATGTTTCTGATATTGTGCTTCTGAAAGCACTCCCAAAAGAAAAGAAACGGGATAAAGGCTTATTATGCGGCTGTGTTGCAGGTGCTCTGCTTAAAGAGGATTACCTTAGTAAAATGAAGAAAGCTGGATTTGATACAAAGATACTTGGTGAAGATAAGGGTATCAGCAAAAAACAGTACAATGGAATCCCTCTTGAAAGCCTTAAAATAGAAGCTGTTAAAAAGTAGGTTTTTTATTTATTTCTTTTTCTTCTCTTATAATAGCGTCTTGACATAACAAAGAAAAGGACAAGTTAGTTTATTTGTCTTAGCATTAGACCAAACGATTTTTCTCCCTAATCCTTTTAATCTCCTCTTTCACCAGAGAAAAGAATCTTTCATTGCCAACTAGTTTGACAAGCTTTTCAGAGTTCTTTATGCCATTATCTTTGAGAACACAAATCACTAAATTATCATTTATTATTTTTTTATACCTCTCAAATGTATGTTCATCAAAAGAGTAATTAAACAGCAGATGGGGCACATCCTCTTTTATGTTATGCATATCAAGATTCTCTATGTCATCTTTAGGCAGAATATAGCATAATTTACTTGTGTATGCATCTTCTGAAGTTGTTATCTTAACCTCTTCAGGTTTGAGTTTTTTGAAAATTTGCAAGAATATTGGCTGATAAATTTCCTTTATTATCTTATAATTGTCATCTGAAACCTTTTTGATTTTATTATAAAAATCTGGGAAATAAAAGTAAACATTTTCTCTGAATTGTATGTCCGCTAGACATATTCTTATCATTTTTGGCTTTACAAAAATGTTGAACGGAAGTAAGTTATTAGGATCGCAATTTTTTGAACGTTTAAAATACAGTATTAAGTCTGCGTTTTCATTAGCATGGCCAGGATAACTTTCCCTGATTTTTTTCAGCTCATCTGCAGTAGGCGCCTTGAAATCTTTGCATTCAAACCCCTTTTTCATCGCATATACTTTTTCAACATCCAAAAGTTTCTTGATTATATCAACTAACATAAAAACATTTTTAGTTTCGCCTATATTTTTCCCTTTAATTTCTATAATACAAGATTTGTAGCTAGACATAATAAAATGGTAAGGATTCAGCATAATATATAATTTTGGTTGAAAAATATCTATGTATTTTTAATGATTTTTCTATTATTAGTGGACAGAGTGGACAACACCTTAAAAAACATAAAGGTAAAATTCTTTGTCTTTTTGGGTGAGAAAATTAAATTAATTCACACAAAGTCAATTGGAAAGAAAAAATTTGAAGCATTAATCCAGTTGACAGACTACGATGTAAGCAAGTTTGAAGACACTTTTTGGATAGATATGGAGGACTGGAAAAGAAAAGGTCACAAGAAAGAGTACAAACTGTGGCGGAATTGGGTTCATAAGTTTTGGCATCTTATCTGTACTGCGCAGGGCGTTGCTCAGAAAGACCCTTATTTTAAGAGATACAAAGGCCTTATTAAAAAATCGTAACATTTATATAACAATTGTTACATTATTGTTACATATGTTTCAAGAATGTGACGTTTGGAAACTGATGAATCTATTTTTTGATTATCCTAGCAAAAAGTTCCATCTCAGGGAACTTGCCAGAACGCTGAAATGGGGACCTGGGAGGGTGGAGAGAAACATGAAATCATTAGTGGCAAAAAATCTCATAAACGAAATGTCTGAAAAGAATCTGAAGCTGTTCTCTGCAAATAAAGCAAGTGAAGAGTTCAAGCTGCTCAAGAGATGTTACAACATACATGCACTTAAGGATCTCGTTCAATTCCTTAATGAAAGGCTCGGTTTCCCGCAGGTTATAATCCTTTATGGGAGCGGGGCACATGGCGAGGACGATGAGATAAGTGACATCGACATCTTTGTGGTAGGGCACGAAAAAGAGCTTGATGTCAGCAAGTTTGAGGCCCGGATGAAACGAAAGTTACACATAATATTCGAAAGCAGCATAAAAACTGTCAGGAAAAGTCCAAAACTGTTGAACAATCTTGTGAATGGTGTAATCCTGTCAGGTTATCTCAAGGTGATTGAATGAATTGGATTGAATGTCTTGAAAGCGGCAAGGTCAAAAAGAGGACAAAGGATGAGGAAAAAGCAGCATCGCTTCTTGAAATGGCCGAAAACAGATTGGCCCATGCTAAGCAGTCCAAAATGTCGAAGAAGGATGCAAGTATTATTGTCGAAGAGCACTATGAAGCGCTGTTACAGTTAATCGAAGGTTTGATGTCAAGAGAAGGGCTCAAATCAGACGACCACGAGTGTGCGATATGTTTCCTCGGCGAATTCTATGATGAATGCTTCGATGCTGAAGAGTTAGACTTCATTCAGCGGCTAAGAAAAGCCAGGAACAAGAGCAGGTATGAAGGCCAGAACATAGACGTGGCTGTTGCTGAAGAGTATACGTCCAGATCAAAGCATGTTTTTGAAAAGCTGAAGAAATTGTTTGTTTAAGAGTCTTAAAAGGGCGTGAAACATAGATTAAATACACTTCTTAAGGAGATGAAAGATCTCTATCTACTAATTCCAAAAACCGATAGAATGACGGTGAATGTTGTGTAAATCAATAGAACGCGGTATTGTTTCACCTTTCCATTTCTTAAACTTCCCTCTTTTATACAATCCCTGCATTTTTTTCATGAAATTAATATATCCTGTTGGCGACGTCCCACAATGATAATATTGTCTTATTCTCGCGTCCCACATTACGAAAAAGGATGGGCATTCGAGATGCATTATCTTCGTTGCGCCAACATAGCGTATCCCTTTTATTTTTGATAGAATACCATAAACTCCCATTATCCTTCTTTTTAGTTTAACATCATCAAAGTTAACTGTTTCAAATCTTCTATTTTTGAAATATTTAAAGTTGCATTGTTTAAGTTTTTTCCTAAATTTCTTTAAATCAAGAGTATCCATATGGTATCTAAAATTTGCAAAGTTCCAAGTCGCTAACAAGAGTATTATGGCTTCCAGTTCTTTACCAAGCTTCATTAAATCCAAACACCAATAGTAAACTTTGTCTCTAACATGTTCCATATAATCATAAACTGATATGTTGTTTAAATAAACTTTGTTTAGAAATCCAATTAACCAACTATTTTTTAATAAGCTCATCAATGACAGCTATCAATTTGTCAGTAGACTTGCTCCACTCGTTTATCTTATATACAGGGAAATGTCCTTTCCAATCTTGTTGTAGCTTAAGCTCGGTTTTTTCTGTGATGAGCTTTCCAAAAAGGTCTCTATATTTTTTTGAGGTTTCAGAATCATTTAACCATCCAAAGTTCAGAACTAATTTGCCATTTGAAAAAATTGTAATTATAGATCTGTTAGGGGTTATCTTATCTATTACTGCATTGAATGAACCATTAATACTGCCACTACCCCAGTAAATCGTAGTATTTTGTTTGCAAAAATCATAAATCTTCTTTATGGATTTTAATTCAGCATCCTTGATGTTTTTCGATATTTCGCTCATAAATTTATCTTCATCCCATTCTCGTCTGCCAGAACCTGAAATACCTATATCTTTCTTTACTTCTGAACCAAACAATTTTGGAATCATTATTTCATAGTCTTTATATTTGTAATATTCAAGTTCAACTGCAAAAATGTCAAACTGACTATTTTGATTAATAAACATAATAAGATCTTTTAGTGCTGGTTGTAGGTGGTCCATCAAAACAACAAATTTAAAATTACCATCATCAAGATTTTTTCTTAAATTATCCATCAAAACAACTAATTCTTCATCGGATATCTTAAAGAATTCTTTTATTCTTTGATTTAGATTCACATTAAATCTTTTTGAAATATCTTTATCTAAAATTTGGATAAATTCATTAAAATCATTGTAATTGCGCCATAAAGATGCACCATAGTCAAGCACCTGTGCAACTACTAATCTTTTATCAGGATTTTTATACAGTTTTGTTTCTATGACATAAATCTGCCCTTTTTTGTCTATGCCTAGTGCATCAATAGATCCACTCTTTGTAGGAAACTCTCTTGCTAATATCAAAAGTTTTATGTCTGTTTCAATGTCGTATAAAGGTATACTTTCAGGATTATCATAAATATATTTTTGCAAATAGTCTTCATGCTTAAAGCTAGACTCTTCTACTTTTTCAGCATTTTTTCCTTTTTTAGAAATAATTATTGCCATTTTAAATAAATATAATTTTAGTGAGTATAATAACTTTTTCTTTTTTAGTCTATAGCTCTCTTTAGAAATCCTCATAAACAACCAAATTATTCAATATTATTATGTTATATTCACATTCAAGGCTCTCAACATATGAACAATGTCCTCTTAAGTTTAAATTTAATTATATAGACAAAGAAGAACCTGAAACAGAGGATTATATTGAATCATTTCTAGGAAGCAGGGTCCACGAAACATTAGAGTGGCTTTATACTAATGTAAAAATGACCAAGATTCCAACTCTAAAAAGTACATTACATTATTACAAAAAGATGTGGAAAGAAAACTACAACAAGCAAATCATAATTAACAAGAAAGGGCTTACTGCCAATAACTACTTCAATCAGGGCAAGAAATTTATAAAAAAATATTACAACCATCACAAGCCTTTTGAAGAAAATACCATTGGCATGGAGATGCTCATATTAATCGACTTGGATGGAACTGGAAAATACAAGCTCCAGGGGTTTATAGACAGGCTCGTTTACAATGAAAAAGAAGGTGTCTATGAAATTCATGATTACAAGACAAATGCCACTTTAAGATCCAAAGAAGACCTTGATCAGGATAGGCAGCTGGCATTGTATTCTATCGGTATCAAAAATATGTTTCCTGATGCCAAAAAGGTCCGTCTTACATGGCATTTCTTGGCATTTGACAAGCAGTTCTATTCAGACAGGACAGATGAACAGCTTGAAAAACTAAAGCAGGATACAATAAAGCTCATAAACAAGATAGAAGCAACTAAGACATTTAATGCAAAAGTGTCAAGCCTGTGCAAGTGGTGCGAGTTCAGGCCAATATGTCCTAAGTGGAAGCATCTTTATGAAACAGAAAGCAAAGAGTACAACGAATACCTGAAGGATACTGGTGTAAATCTCGTTAACAAATATGCTGAACTGTATGCGAAAAAGAAGCACATAATAGAAGAAATTGACAACGAAATAGAAAAGTTGAAAGCAGCTATAATGGAGTATTCCAAAAAGAAAGGGATTGAGGTCATTTTCGGGAGCGACAACCA
>Ga0315274_10013231_pt1 | contig 11746 bp, 12 predicted proteins | sample YL17G02_20_MG_FD_203700 | JGI IMG/M metagenome (GOLD analysis project Ga0315274, IMG submission 203700) | Sediment microbial communities from Yellowstone Lake, YNP, Wyoming, USA - YL17G02_20 | ecosystem: Environmental > Aquatic > Freshwater > Lake > Sediment | place: USA: Wyoming | collected...
CAGATAGAACCGTCTGAAATCGTGGTCGTGGGGGGGGTCCTGGGGGTGTTGGCGGTTCGTTCGCTCGTATCAGATTGGGCTGTGGCTGGAGCGGTCATGACCATGCTGATCCTGCTGTCGTTGACCGTGCACTTGCTGGCTTACGAAAGAGGTCGCGAGCGGGCTGCCGTCGACTTCGCCGCTACCATCGCCGGCATCGCCTATCTGGGTTGGATCGGTGCTTATCTGGTGGATTTGCGTAGTCTGCCGGATGGATTGTTGTGGCTGCTGCTGGTGCTTCCGTCGGTCTGGCTGGCTGATTCGGCAGCCTATTTCGTAGGGATCCGCTTTGGACGGAATAAACTCTGCCCGCGCCTGAGTCCCAAGAAAACTTGGGAAGGTTACTGGGCGGGTGTCGTTGCCGGTACGCTGGGCGGTGTGCTCTTCGCCTGGTTGTGGCATCGAATCGGTGGGCTGGCTGTAACGCTGCTGGAGGGGGCTGTACTGGGATTGGTGCTCTCCGTGCTCACCACCCTGGGTGACCTTGGAGAGAGTCTGTTCAAACGCCAGGCGGGCATTAAAGATTCCAGCAATATTTTTCCAGGTCATGGCGGTGCCTTTGACCGCATTGATTCGTGGCTGTGGGCTGCCGTACTTGGGTATTACCTGATCTGCTGGTTTCTGTTATAGCGCAAGGTTTGGAGGCATTTATGATAGGAGCACCCACCCGCAACCTGGCTCTGGAACTGGTGCGCGTGACGGAAGCTGCCGCCCTCAGCGCCGGCCGTTTCATGGGCCGCGGTAACAAAGAAGCCGCTGACCATGCTGCGGTGGAAGCCATGCGAATGATACTGAAGACGGTTGCCATGGACGGCGTTATCGTCATCGGAGAGGGAGAGAAGGATCAAGCCCCAATGCTTTTTAACGGGGAACGCGTAGGTACCGGTGTGCCACCCAAAATGGACGTAGCCGTGGATCCGATCGACGGGACGCGCCCGCTGGTATTTGGCAACGTCAACTCGATTGCTACCGTTGCGATTGCCCCGCACGGCACGATGTATGACCCGGGACCGTTCGTCTATATGGACAAGATCGCTGTAGGTCCTCAGGCAAAGGGTGTGATCGATATCGAAGCTCCTGTCACTGATAATCTTAAAGCGATCGCCAGGGCGATGGAAAAGTCCGTGGAAGACCTGACGACCATCATCCTCGACCGCCCGCGACATAAGGACCTGATCGCCGAAGTCCGCAGGAACGGGGCGCGCATCCGCCTGATCCCCGATGGGGACGTGGCAGCAGCTTTAATGACTGCCTGGCCTGATGCGGGTATCGATGTCCTGCTGGGCATCGGCGGCACACCTGAGGGCGTGCTGGCTGCTTGCGCCCTGCGCGCCATGGGCGGCGAGATCCAGGGCAAGCTCTACGCCCGAAACGATGACGAACTTCAGCGAGGACGGGAGATGGGCTACGACTTCGAGAAGGTCCTGACCATGGATGACCTGGTCTCATCGGAGGACGTCTTCTTTGCCGCCACCGGCATCACCGATGGCGAGCTGCTCAAGGGTGTGAAGTACTTTGGCGAAGGCGCCCGCACCGACAGCCTGGTGGTGCGAGGGTTGACCGGCACCGTGCGCCAGATCATCGCCACCCACCGCTTGGATAAGCTCGATCGCTTGAGTACTATCAAGTACTCACATGCTGGGCAAAGCTAGAGCGCCAGGGTCGCGTTCATGGGTGCAGAGAATACAGGGCTTTCAACTGGGCAAAGCTTGACACTCACCTGGCATGACCGTATAATCTCCCTTGCCTTCCTGGCTAGCTCAATTTGGCAGAGCGGGCGGCTGTTAACCGCTAGGTTCTAGGTTCGAGTCCTAGGCCAGGAGCTTCAGGCATAAGAATTCCGGCTTTACCATAATGAGTAAAGCCGGATTTTTTGTTTGTGGTATATATAGACATTAGACAACCTTATTTAAACTGAATTGGTGTGAAAATGTCTGAATATCAAGAAAAATACTGGAATGCTATTGCATCACAACTAAATATCATAATTGAGCCATTTATCTCAACTAAAGAATACCTAACAGTTACGAAGAACTATCTGTTCGATCTCGTTGGTCCACGATGTTTATCTCGAAATTATTCAAATAGCAACCGTTACTTCAGTCTTGTATTTAGTGGTTATTTAGAGGTCATACGGTCATGGGATAGATTACAAGATATTGAGACTTTCATCGAAAGATTTCCGTCATTGAAAAGTAAGATATCCAAATCACGATATTTGAGTTATCACATAGAAAATTACTTCAGCGAAATCTATATATTTCATAATAGGCTTGTGGATTATGCAAAGAAGATCCTCCGAGCTAATAAACATTCTCATGATTATGATGATAATAAGGCGATCATTGATATCTTGATAAATGGTGTAGATACTCATTTTGCCAGCTTTATCTCTTTGCGTGGATCACATGTACACAAATATAGATTTGAAGATGATGATATGTTTCGCTCGTTACAGTGGGAGGATATCATCAGTAGTCCCCCAGCTAACTCTCTTCCATTCTATCGAAAGACAGCTAACTATATGATCAGAAAAGCTAGAAAGAATTGGATAGAGCGAATTAAAGAATACAATAGTGGAAACTCTTTACTTCTAGACATATATTTCAAAGCGCTTTATTCAATTGTTTTTGTTAAATCAGGTAAGTTGAAAAATATCTGAACGGATGAATAGAATATTGGGTTTAATTGTTTTGCCCATACATCTCGGATAAAGAACATCTATTTTTTCAAATTCTGTTTCCAGACAAGAAATTCCTTGAACAGATTAATAGCTTCCGCATTATCGTTTTCTGATAGCATCCCTTTACCGATAGACGCAATTCTTTTTTCTACTTCCCCATCATTCAGGTTTGAGTAAAACTCATCCGTTATTTTCATACTAGAGTGCATAGCGTTCATGCTAACTGCTTTGAAGTCTTCAATTGTCCTAGCATTGGCTGTACCGTAATGAATATGCCCATGCCTGAATTTATGGGGAGAATGGTAGCGCAGTCCGACACTATCTAACCACGTCTTTATGTTTCTACGTGCAATCGTTGACCGATGTTCACCAATTGAAGTTACATTCGCGTCGACCTTGCCAGTTTTAGGCGATATGGGAGCAAACCAAAATCCATTAGGCGGTAAGACGGCTCTTATTTCATTATCCCACTCTATAACTACATCCAGTAATTCAGGAAGTTCAAGTAGAAAAGTAATACCGAATTTTCTATTTTTTGTTCTTACACCTAAACTTGGATATTGAGTAACACGACGATTAGGAATATCTACTGCTTGAACGGGAAGTGATACAAATGCCCCTATCCGCATACCCGAAAGGTAAAGGAATACCGCCGCCGCACGTGCCCGACGCTCTTTGAGTGTCCGGGCAGGACTATCAGCAATATTTCGGATTTCTTCAAGCGTTACAGCATCTTTTACCTTTGGGGGATCTGATAGACGTTTTACTTTGATTGTTTTTATCCATGCTTGTTTGATGCTTCTATAACCCTCTTCATTATCGGATAGCCATGAAAAGAATAAGCGAGCAGTTGCCATATTCTTTTTGATATATACCGCTGATAAATTTCCTTCTTCGCCATCCAAACGATTTGATAGCGAGTATTCTGGAAAAGTTGGCCTAAATCCTGGTGCTTGCCTAAAAGATCGTTCTTCTGCCCATAGAAGCACATAACGCATGTGGGTTTTTTCTCTATTGAGAGAGCCTGTTGTAATCTGATCTACACTCAAACGGTAATCAAGATATTTTTTCATTAATTGCCAGTTCTTCTTGTTTATCATCTTTCCCCCCGATGTTCACTGAGTATCTTAGTCAGCTTACGCCCACAATTCGGACATACGCTCAGAATATAGACAAGACTACCTTTAATTCTTTTCTTCAACCTATGAATCTTTACAGGACTTCTGCAAGTCTTACAAAATGTCTCATCTTGCTTGAGATGAATGTTCACATAAACTTTTCTATACCAATCAAAAAATGCTTTGCCATTTATCAATAGATGATTATTTTTCTCTTCTCTCTCATGTGGACAACCCAAAGGCACATATACGCCATAAACCTGATCTATATTTATCCCGATTTCTTCGGCAAGTTCTCTTGGTGTGTACAACATATCGAACAGGCTTTTTAGCCTGTTTCTTTGTATTCCATTCAAACGACCTTTTAGAATGATCTCGCTCATAATCATTCTTCTTTATCGCTTTTTTGTAGAAGCAGGTTATATCTAGCTCCCCGTCTTTTTCTTCCACGTTCGATAATTCCATTTATTGCGTATTCTGGCAAAGTATCATACATAACGCTTAGGGCAGGAGATACTTGATAATCCACCCAATGAAGTAATTTAGACATGGTTAAATCTTTTGCATTTCCAACTATTGCCCATGCCCGCCCAGTGCCACCAATAAATTCCCCCCACCACCTAGGGTAAAAATCAATGTAATCCCTAAGATGGGAAAGCATGACGGAAAACCATTCGGACCCCTCGGACATTCCGAATAATTCTTTTGCAACCAGATCAGCCCGACGATCTTTTAATTCCAGCTCTAACCTTGTAAAGCCCCGTTTGTTGTAAACCCTTATCATTCTCTCGGAATAACGAGAGCCTAATTCAACAGTATATGTCCCAATCTCACCATTCTCTTTTTGTGCAAATGGTGATTGATGGATTTCTAAAGTCTCACGCTTTGCCAGTGATCTCAACTTATTTTCTTTAATCGCTTGCTCAACATCTTGTGGAGTAAATGGCACATAGTCAAATGCAAGATCAAGACGAGTATAGGAATATTGACCCTCATGATTTGACTTTAGGATAATATCTAATGCTTGTAAAAGTTGCCAGTCAATAAGTTCACATGCTTGACCAGGAATTTCAAAATGAAAGTATTGATCATTATCCAGTACAGGCGATAGATAAAGTTTGAATTCGAGTAGAGCGTGATAAATTTCCTTGAAGCCTCGCCCACCATGACCTAATTCTTGTAAATCTCCAAAGGTATCCTTAAATAAAAGTTTGTAAATAGTAAAAGCACTGTCACTATCAGAATGGACAGTGAAAGATAACCAATGGATGCCGTAAGAAATATCTCTCATTATTATTATTTGATAAACTCCACCCCCCTATCAGTAAGGGGGGGTTCGGGCGGCGCAAGCAGCCCGTCCTCCTTACGTGCGGTCGGTCTGCTATTGCGCCGCCGCCCCACTTTCCTTACTTTCAAAATAACCCTCTTTTGGGTCTTTAGCCATAAGGTTATTGGCTAATTGAAGAGCACCCATCATAAGAGCCGTACGCAAGAACTGAGCCTTTTTCATGCCTGATTTCTTCGCCCAGGTGATCATAGATGTTTTAGCAGATAAAGGCAAAGTCACGTTCACGCGTCCATAAATACCACGCTTTGTAGTGATGATCTGTTCAGACATAGCAACTCAATTAAACATTTATTGCTTATCGCCGCCCGTCCTTGTGCAGCCTACCACGCTCACGCTCGAAGTCAAGGCCTCCTGGCTGTCGCCGCTTCGCTCACCGGCCTTGACATCGAGCCTCCGTGAGCGTGGTAAGAACGGCTGCGGACGGACGGCTCAGGGATATAACGGGCGGCAATTTCCTCTTGTAATTCAACCAATAAAGAAGTAATATACATGCAACGAAAATAAGCAACAGTTGTTCGTAAATCCGTACTGCATTATACGGAATATCGGACAATTTGTCAAGTAGTAATAGGAGTCTTCTGGTGCTCAAAAATATCTTTGATTTTCCACCCGAACAAGAAGAACCCAAACCAAACAAATTCACCATTTACATGGGTGAAGCAATTAAAAAGGCACGAGAAGAAACAGGTCTTAGTCAAGAAGAGCTTGCTAAAAAGATTTACAGACGCAGAGCAACTCTTTCAGATATTGAAACCGGAAAAGCTGATGTAGATTCCGGTACTCTTTGGCTACTTTCTGCATACCTTAAGAAGCCACTTTCTTATTTTTATCCACCTTACGCACGAGAAAACATTAGACCCGAAGAATACGGACCACTTGAACATGAGCTGCTAATGCATTTTATAGAAATAAGGGGAATGAATCTACAAAAATTGGTAATTCAACTAGTTAGAGTATTCGCAAAATATGATCCAATGGATTTGTATCTCGAACTAAAACCTATTATGGATGTACGCTTGGAACGAAAAAAAGCAAGTGAAGAACTTCATGAGAAACGTCGAAAGAAATAATAACAAATCTATATGAATAGGATAATGTCTCTTAGCATGATCAGTAAATATTTTTGCTCTCTTCCGTTTAGAAGCCCTTATGCAGTACTGTTCCGTTATAAGACATAGTCAGAATATTTGATTTCTTCTGTTAAAATTTTGCACAGGACTGCGTATGCCGAATCATATTATTAGAGCACTGCAATCATATTGGTTAGATCTAGACTGGGAATTTCCAAAAAGGTCAACTTGGTTGAGACTCACTATTATTCTGCTCATTCTGTCTATTGCAATACTATCAATCTTAGCTGGTATCTTAAAAAATGGTGACTGGCCAAGTCTCTTAATAAATCTAGGCACGGAGTTAGGTGGATCACTGATAACATACCTATTATTAGAGTTATTAATTACCAGGACACTTGTACGTGAGGAAACAAAAGCTCGACTGGTTCGTGAACTTCAGAGTAGAGATAATGCTAATTCGCTTAAAGCAGCAAAAGAAATTACTGATAATGGCTGGCACAAAGATGGAACCTTAAGAAACATATTTCTGGAACATGCGAATCTTGATTTTGTGGAACTCGACCATGCTGACCTTACAGGAACAATGATTAGTAGCTCATCATTTATAGACGCAACCTTCATAGATGCCACATTTGTTGGTGCAGTGCTTCATAATTCTAACTTTACAGGTACGAATTTTATGGTTGCTGATTTACGGGAGGTCGATTTTATTGGAGAGCGATGCTACAGGCAAGGACTTTTTCGGGAACACGGAATAACAGACTTAACTAGAGCTATATTTGATAGAGCTGATTTATCAAATTGTAACATTTTGATGGAGCAATTAGCAAGTCTCAAATCTCTTACGTACGCAACTATGCCTGATGGAAGAAAATGGGAGGAATGGGTAAAAGATAAGAAAATAATGAATTATGTTATGTCAGACGGCAAGACATTTGGAAAATGGATAAGACAAAAAGGGAAACACAATAAGCCCACTGCCACTAACGTAAACCGTTGAGTCTAATCCCAATTAATATCGATAAACTTTGATACCCTCACAGAAAGTGCCCCCAAGTGTATACGAACCCCTACTAATACAATTTCATCACTCCCAAAATGGTAAAATTGTGGCCGAACTGGATTTGAGCCTGAATACGCTTGGTCGCAGGTTCGAATCCTGCCGGGCCCACTTTTGATGCAAATTGCTTTACGCAATTAACTCGTATTATTGAATGGAGTTTACTTTTTCTTGAAGGCATAATAATAAAAGGGGATAATGTATGTCTATACCTGAATCTCAACTTCAAACTTGGTCCAACCAAGGGGCTATTGTTTCCGCTCAAAATACACATACTTCTATAAGAAATGCAATTAACGTTTATCAAAAATGGCCAACCGAAATTACATATAATGCTTACCTACAAGGCTCATATATAAACGCAACGAATATTTACAGTAACAGTGATGTTGACCTTATAGTCGAAATGACATTTTCTTTTTATTCAAATCTCACTCATGAAGAGAAAGTAAGTTTGAAATTAGTACCAGCAACATGCGAATGGAAAGAGTTTCGTTCACATGTCATTGCTGCCTTGATAGAATATTATGGCTCAAATTTGATTGATACTTCAGGTAGTAAATCTGTAAAGGTGATACCCGATAGTGGGCGCTTAAAGGCCGATGTTGTTATCGCGGCTACTTATAGACATTATGAAAACTTGAGTGTTCGTTCTGAGGGCATAACTTTATGGAAACTCCCTAATATGTCAGACCAGATAATAAACTATCCCAAACTTCATATAAATAATGGAGCTAATAAAAATTCTGATAGAAGAACCGCTGGAAGGTATAAACCAACCATAAGAATTTTTAAAAATGCCCGAGAGAAAATATATTTAAACAAACCCCAATTAAAAAATAAGTTTCCCTCATACTTTATTGAAGGCCTTTTATACAATGTTCCCGACGAAAAATATAATAGTGGATCTATCCAAGAACAATTTGTTGATATTCTTAATTGGCTACATTGTGAAATTTACAGTGAGAGAGTAAATAATCTTATTTGCCAAAACGAGATGCATTATTTATTTGGTAACTCTACAGTGAATTGGAATATTCTTGATGCCCGTGAATATATCGCAGAACTAATCGAATTATGGAATAATTGGTAATATGCACCCATATCAGATTGATGAAGATGTTAGAACGCGTAAGATATTAATTGCAGTATTCTTTTCTGCAATTATTACCTATTTGCTTAATGTCGTCGTTCAATATCTTTCCTTAACAATACCATGGTGGATAGATGCACCATCAGTTATGGGCTTTTATGGTTTTTTTAATTGGTTGTTTGATAATTACCTTTGGAAGTCCAGATTTGTTCAACAGTTAGACTGGCTGCAAATTCCAAATTTGAATGGTATATGGGACACTGAGTTAAAAACATCTCACGATAAATTTACTGAAACTTATCGTTGTCACACTACTATTAGACAGACCGCATCAAAAATATCCATATCAATTGTATCTGGCACATCACTTTCCCACAGCGTTCATGCCGCAATCCTTCATACAGGAAAATTTAGTGCATTTGAAATTGTTTATAACTATATAAACGAGCCGAAAGCCGATTCCTTGTCAACAATGAACATACATTATGGAACAGCATGGCATCTTATTTCTAATGATGGTAAGACTTTGGAAGGTGAATATTATAGTGGAAGGGGAAGACAAACCTTTGGCTCTATCATCCTTAAGCGCAGTTAATCTCAAATTGGTTCAAAACGCAAGTTTTTTCTTTTGGTAGGTAGAATATGCCTCGTCAGGAATTGAGCCTTTAACCGCTAGGTTCTAGGTTCGAGTCCTAGGCCAGGAGCCTTTGAAATAATGATTTGCTTTTAGCATATATGCTGAAGGCAAATTTTGATTTATGCTACAATCATAATGCTATGCACATGTATCGCGCTGACATGCAGTCATTACACGACAGGCTTGGGAAACCCATGCCGAGCAGGAGAGGATCACAATCATTGATCCATGTTAATAGGCTTTTCCATGAAAAAGTTTGAAAACACAAAATGGATTTGGATTGTTATGGGCATGCTGATTGCTTTACCGATCACTGTTGGCCTGTTTGCCGTAGCCTCCGGCCATATTAAATCTCTAATTCAAAACATTGGTGATATTCTTCCGTTCCTTGTTGTTGCATTATTATTTGGAATGTTAACTTTTATTACCAGGGTGTTCGAATCAAAGGATACAAAAATCTTTTCCCGTTATCTTGCTTCTATTTCAGATTATCCTGAAGATTGGCCTGAAATAAGGTTACAAGCTATTGAGGATAATGGATATCAATACGGTGGTTGTGGCGTCCCTGTTAACCTCGAGATACATTAAATTGACAAATATATCCTTTGTAAGGACTTGAACTTGGAATCGCTAGGTTCAAGATTCTTCTCCAAATCAAGGGAAAATTGTAGCCGAACTGGATTTGATCCTGAATAAACTTGGTTATTAGTTAAGATAATAGGCATATCACAAACATAAAATACTAATATCCAATTAGATAGTATTACTGTAGAGTTTTTTATGTTTCGTAAAATTGAAGATGTAGTAGAGACATTACGAAATGCTCAAAGGCGGGGTAAGAAATGTTCTGTTTTAATTGGCGCGGGCTGTTCTGTAACAGCAGGTATTCCGACTGCTCAAGGATTTGTAGAAAGAATCCAAAAAGATTATCCTCTTGCTTATGATAGGGCGGAAGAAAAGACATACCCTAAATGTATGGCTGAACTTTCTACAAGCGAACAACGGGATCTGATCGCAGAATATGTAGACAACGCTCGAATTAATTGGGGGCATATTGCACTTGCACAACTGATGAAAGCTGGTGTTGTTGATAGAGTTTTAACCACTAATTTTGATCAACTGGTTATGCGGGCATCTGCATTAATAGGGATATTCCCAGCCATTTATGATTTTGCAGCCTCTCAGTGCTTTGAACGGGATAAAATTCCCGAAAAGTCAATCTTCCATTTACATGGTCAGCGGACAGGATTTATTTTAATTAACACGCCAGCAGATTATGAAAAGCATTCATCTCTACTTGCACCTGTTTTTGAAGATGCTGGCAGTGGACGTGTTTGGCTCATTGTGGGATACAGCGGCGAAAACGATCCGGTTTTTGATCATTTGGCGAAAGTTCCTCGATTTGATAATTTTCTGTATTGGGTTGGTTATTGCGATAATGAACCTGCTGCCCATCTTCAAAAAAAATTGCTGTTAGAAAATAAAGATGCCTACTATGTTAAAGGTTTTGATGCCGACAATTTCTTTGTTACCCTGGCGCAGATACTGGAATGTTTTCCCCCAGACTTTGTAAAAACCCCATTTTCATATCTAAATAACATATTTGAGACATTGACTCCATACACTTTTCCTAAAACCAGTGCACCTGTAAATGTTGTTTTCCATGCTCGAAAGTTTGTTCAAGATGCAATAGATAATATCGAACCTATTCAAGAAGATGTTTTAGGTGCATGGTCTGATCTTCTAAAAGGGGATTATGAAAAAGTTATAAATTTGAAATCCAAATATGCAGATCCGATCCATCCAGAATTGAGTGATGCAATTGCCTGGGGATTTTTAATGCAAGGCAATGCCCTGTCTGACGAGGCAAAGCTAAAGATAGGCGATGAAGCCGATGAATTATTCCAGCAGGCTGGTCAGAAGTATGCCGCTGCCTTGGAGATCGAAGAGGATTCACACGAAGCGCTCAACAATTGGGGCATTGCCCTGTATGAACAGGCAATGCTGAAGAAAGGCGCTGAAGCCAATGAATTGTTCCGGCAGGCTGGTCAGAAGTATGCCGCTGCCTTGGTGATCAAACCAGATAGTCACGAAGCGCTCAACAATTGGGGGGCTACCCTGGCTGACCAGGCAAAGCTGAAGACAGGCGATGAAGCCGATGAATTATTCCGGCAGGCTGGCAGGAGGTATACCGCTGCCCTGAAAATCAAAAAGGATTTCAACGAAGCTCTCTACAATTGGGGCAATACCCTATATTACCAGGCAAAGCTGAAGACAGGCGATGAAGCTGATGATTTGTTCCGGCAGGCTGGTCAGAAGTATGCCGCTGCCCTGGAGATCAAAAAGGATTTAAACGAAGCTCTCTACAATTGGGGCGCTACCCTGGCTGACCAGGCAACGCTAAAGACAGGCGATGAAGCCGATGATTTGTTCCGGCAGGCTGGTAAGAAGTATGCCGCTGCATTGGAGATTAAACCAGATAAGCACGAAGCGCTCTCCAATTGGGGCATTGCCCTGTCTGACCAGGCAAAGCTGAAGAAAGGCGCTGAAGCCGATGAATTGTTCCGGCAGGCTGGTCAGAAGTATGCCGCTGCCCTGGAGATCAAACCAGATAAGCACGAAGCGCTCTACAATTGGGGCATTGCCCTGTATGCCCAGGCAAAGCTGAAGACAGGTGATGAAGCCGATGAATTGT
>Ga0315274_10013232_pt1 | contig 11746 bp, 11 predicted proteins | sample YL17G02_20_MG_FD_203700 | JGI IMG/M metagenome (GOLD analysis project Ga0315274, IMG submission 203700) | Sediment microbial communities from Yellowstone Lake, YNP, Wyoming, USA - YL17G02_20 | ecosystem: Environmental > Aquatic > Freshwater > Lake > Sediment | place: USA: Wyoming | collected...
GGCGGCATCGCCTATTCGACACCCTCGGCTTCTCCGGCATTGATCGGCATCGGCTACATCATCGGGCCGGCGCTGGCCTCGATCAATTTCGCCGGTGGATTGCTGGCCTGGCTGATTCTTATTCCGCTCATCCTTTTCATCGACCCCGATTTGCCGCACCGCCTGGGCGCGACGACGGGGGGCACGGCGCCCTGGGACCTGCTCAGCTACACGGTCTGGTACAACGTGGTGCGGCCGATGGCCGTTGGCGCGATGCTGGTCTCGGCGGTTTACACGCTCTATGGTATGCGCGGACCGATTGTGCGCTCGCTCAAAGGCGCGTTCGAGTCCACGGCGGCCGCCACGCATGGCGCCTCGGCGCGCACGCGGCTGGATATCGATATCCCCATCAAGTGGATCATCTTCTCGATTGCCGGGCTGCTCGTGCCGATTACGCTCATCTACTACCATTTCGCTCACAGCTGGGGAGCGGCGATTCTAGCCGCCGTTGTCATGGCGCTGAGCGGATTCCTGCTGGGCGCGGTGGGCGGCTACCTCGTAGGCCTGATGGGCACCTCGAACCAGCCCGTCTCCGGCCTGATCCTTTCAGCCTTGGTGGTGGCGGCGCTGGTGATGGTGGGCATCGGCGTAAAGGGCCTGGGCGGTGTGGCGGCGGTGCTGGGCGTCGCATCGGTGGTGGGCGTCGCGTGCAGTGTTTCCGGCAGTCTGATTCAGGACCTGAAAGCAGGATATTTGCTCGGCGGCACGCCCTGGAAAATGGAAGTGGTCGAAATCCTGAGCGTCACGGTGCTGTCGTTTTTCCTCTTCTTCCCTATCATCGCGCTGCACGAGGCGAACCTCGCGACGGGCGGAATCGGCGGACGCCTGTTGCCCGCGCCGCAGGCGGGCCTGATGGCCTCACTCGCGCAGGGCATTGTGGGCGGGCAAATGTCCTGGGGACTGGTGCTGATGGGCTGCGTGCTCGGCATTGCGCTCATCATGATCCAGGCGCCCGCGCCCATGCTCTTCGCCACCGGAATGTACCTCCCGCTCGAAACCACCGGCGCGATTTTCGTGGGTGGGCTGATGAAATGGGCCGCCGATCGGTGGGCCGCCCGTCAAAACCTCTCGGTGGAAGAAAAGATCAAGTTCGAAGAACGCGGCACCCTGCTTGCCTCCGGCTTCATCGCCGGCGAAGCCATCACCGGAATTCTCCTCGCCGCACTCTTCCTCGCCGGCGTCTCGTCCCTCACCAAAGCCTTCACCGGCCTCGACGAATTGCCCTTCCTCGCCAACTCGGGGGGGCTGATTTCGCTCTCCGCCTTCGCTATCCTCGCCTATTGCCTGATTACGTTACCGCTGAAGAAGAAACCGGCGTAAGGGCCATATATGTCGTTTCAAGATGTCATTGCACACATAAAGCGGTCGATCGTCGGTCTCGGCCTTCTTGCCGACCCGCAGGACCCTCTCTCGGTAGATATCCGTGGCACTGGGTTTGTTGTTCATCCCGATGGTTGGATAATGACTAACAGGCATGTCGCAGAACTGTTCCTGGGCGAAAGGGACGGACAGTTTGGGGTACGGAATTCGATCGCGCGGGCGGTTATTTTCGTGGACGTCCTCAGAGAACTCCCGGGCGGGCCAGAAGAGAAGGTCCCTCACCATTGGGCTCTCCCTTGCGCGATTGTCGAGGTGGCAATGCCTCCAGCAGGCCGGGACACCGATGATCTGCACTACAATCAGGCGCCGGATTTAGCTGTCTGTAGAATTGAGATTCCACCTCTTGGGTACATCAAACAACTACCGTTCATCAAGTTGGGTGACTCCTCGAAAGTGCGTGAAGGGGACGAGGTGGCGATATGCGGCTTTCCTTCGGGCCTCGCTCTTCACCACGATTTTCCGCTTCGGCAGGCAACACCAATCGCCCAGAAAGGAATAATCGCGGCGATTCTTCCCTGGAGTGGGCTACCGAACCCTCATGCCTTTCAGTTGGACATTCAAGTAAATCCCGGAAGCAGTGGGTCGCCGGTGTTCGTGCCCGAAAGTGGAGAGGTTGTGGGGGTAGTTTTCGCGGCGCGTGTAAGGCCAGAAACTGTCAGAGTGCCAGGTTCGAAAGGCGAAGAGGAGGTTGCAACCGTGACACTGCCTACTGGACTTGGCTACGCCGTGCCCTCGAACCGGTATAGAGAGCAGCCCAAGCCCGTCACACAACTCCCCGATGTCTATCACCGGTAGTCACAGTTGCGCCAAGAGGCCCAGGGACTCGCCCGGTGCGTTGGCAAAGTAAGCGTGGAACTCTGTCCCCATGCGCCTTGAGCTAGCGGCCCCGGCAGACATAGGTGACAGTTTCCCAGCCCTCCCCCTCTGGGGGAGGGTGGACCGCGAAGCGGGACGGGTGAGGGCAAATTGAGCGATCAGCTTGAGAAAGCCCGGAAACTGCGCAAGTCGGTAACTACTGCAGAAGAGCGTGCATGGTGGTTGTTGCGCAACCGCCGTTTGATGGGACTGAAGTTCCGACGCCAGCATCCGATTGGGAAGTTTGTCGTGGACTTTTACTGTTCACAATCTCGCCTTGCCGTTGAATTAGACGGCAGTGTGCACGCGCAACCCAGCCAGGCGAGAAAGGACGCGGGAAAGAATGCCTATTTGAAGCGTCTTGGGATTCGTGTGCTTCGACTGCCGAACGGGATGGTGGTGGAAGATCCGGACAGCTTTCTTCGCAAAGTTCGAGAAGCGGCGATGGACTCTCTTCTGTCGAATAACACCTGACCCGGAGAAGTGAATTGCCCTCACCCGCCCCGACAAGTCGGGGCACCCTCTCCCCGGGGGAGAGGGCTGGGGTCAGGTCAAAGCCGTTTCTCTGAAGCGGGAATCCCTCACCCGTCCGCCAGTCGGCCGCCACCCTCTCCCTGAGGGAGAGGGCTGCGGTTGCAAGGCAGTCACCGGTTGCAGCACAGTGGGCTGAAAGCGTTGACGGCGGGCAGGCCTTCGACTATTCTCTACGCCGCTTGGGAGGCGAGGTTCGGGAAATTCCTGCGGCATCGCACCGGCCACGGCATCGGACTTGAGGGGCACGAGTCCCCCTGGATCGGCGAAGGCGATAAGACGGTGCTCCGTGAAGGCATGACGTTTAGTTGTGAGCCGGGGGTGTATGACCCCGATTTCGGCGGCTTCCGTCACTCCGATACTGTCGTGGTGAGAAAGGAACGGGGCGAGAGCCTGAACCATTACCCCACGCGGCTCGAGGAAATGGTTATCGAGATCTGAAAAAGCAGGCGCGGCCGGAGAGCCCTCCAGTTGCATTGACAATCCCGCGCCCCTATTGTACTTTCAAGTCGGGAGTTGCAGTTCCCCCCGCATAAGATGACAGCCGAAGCCAGTGTCGTCGAAGTGGTTTTTGAGAGCGATCTCAAGAATGTCGAGATGGCGGAGGAAGTCACGCGCCGCGTCTCCTCGACGGCGGGATTCGATGAGGATGATCTGCACCGGATCGACATGGCGGTCCATGAGTCGGTGATCAACGCCATCTGGCACGGCAACAAGAACGACCCGAGCAAGCAGGTGCGGTTGCGCTTTCAGATTTTCAGCGACCGCCTGGAAATCCGCGTCCGCGACCAGGGGAACGGGTATGACCCGAACCGGGTCCCCGACCCCTTGTCGGATGAGAACCTGCTCAGCGTTTCCGGGCGCGGCATCTTCCTGATCCGTACTTTCATGGACGAGTATCGGGTGGAGAGCGTTGCGGGAGGCGGGACGGAAGTGATTCTCGTGAAGCGGCTAAACTCCAACAATTCAGACCAGCCAAGGAGGGAAGGACCGTGAGCATGAAAGCCATATTGCGCCAGGTTGATTCCATCACCGTAGTGGATATGAGCGGCAGGATCACCCTGGGTGAGGGATGCACTCAGTTGCGCGAGCTGATACGGGAACAGTTAGGGAAAGGCCACAAGAGCCTGCTGCTCAACCTTGCGGACATCACCTACATCGACAGCTCGGGGATCGGCGAGCTGGTCAGCGGTTTCACGAGGGTCTCCAGTGAAGGCGGCCAATTGAAACTGCTGAACCTCACCAAGAAGGTCCACGACCTCTTGCAGATTACCAAGCTCTACACCGTCTTCGACGTGCACGACGACGAGGCCAAGGCCATCACCAGTTTCGAGAAGGCGGCGGGAGCTTAACCGTTCGGCCCCCAGAGGCGCCTTCGTTCCCTGCAGCCAGAGTGCTGCTCCTGCGGAACAGCCCGACGATTGACCGACCTTATCACCCGCCCCTGGGTGGTGGTGCGCCCAGCGGCGCGCCGCAACCCCCCGGTGGGGGGCGAGCCACTGTCCCTTTCTAAGAACCGCTTGGCGTGTGCGGGAAAAAAGGTATAATGAGCCCGCCGAGTTTCTTCCTGGCACCCAATCCCTGAGCGTGAATTGCCCATGGCAAAGAACCTTTACTACTTCCGGTCATCCACGCTGAATAAGGTTCTGCGCAGGCTGGGTGGCTCCTACCGTGTGGTTCCTCTGGAACGGAACCAGGAGGATCCACCGGCGTGGGATCTACCTGCCGTGCTCATCGCGGACGAACGGGAAGATGACCTGGAAAGCATCACGAGGCTTGCACCGGAAGACGATGCCTGGCGCGTGATCTGTCTACTGGAGGGCGAGAAGCCGCCCCGCACGCAACTGGACGGTCGCCTGTTCGCCCTGCTGCCCCACAAGATTTCCTCGGCCGTGCTGGCGAAAACGGTCGAGAGCGCTTTCGAGAACCTGCGCCTGGAGGATGAGCGCCGCAAGACCCGCCAGCAGCTTCACGCGGTCGCCACCGAGCTCGAAACCCTGAACAAGATCGGCGTCGCGCTCTCCACCGAGCACAACACCGACGCCTTGCTCGAGCTGATTCTCACCAAGAGCCGCGAGGTGACGTCCTGCGACGCCGGTTCCCTCTACTTGGCGGAGGAGAGGCCCGGCGGCGAGAAGCACTTGGTCTTCAAACTGACTCAGAGCGACAGCCACTCCGTTCCCTTCCGTCAGTTTACGCTGCCCATCGACACGCGGAGCATCGCGGGCTACGCGGCCGCGACCGGAAAGATACTCAACCTCAAGGATGCCTATCGCATCCGGAACCTCCCCTTCCGCCTGAACCGGGACTTCGACCAGAAGTTCGGCTATCGAACAAAGTCCATACTGGTCGTCCCGATGAAGAACCACAAAGATGAGGTCATCGGCGTCCTGCAGCTGATCAACGCCAAGAAGGACAGCTCCGTCAAACTAACCTCCGCCAAGGTGGTTCATCGGGAGGTGATCCCATTCTCGGAGCGGAGCCAGGAACTGGCGGCTTCTCTGGCAGGTCAGGCGGGTGTGGCGCTGGAAAACAACCTGCTCTATCGCGACATCCAGAACCTTTTCGAAGGTTTTGTGAAGGCGTCCGTGACGGCGATTGAGTCACGCGATCCCACCACCTTTGGCCATTCGGAACGCGTTGCCAAACTGACAGTCGGCTTGGCTGAGGCCGTGGACCGAAGCGACACAGGCCCCTACGGCGACATTCATTTTACCCGTCAGGACATCCGCGAGATTCGCTATGCTTCGATCCTGCACGACTTCGGGAAAGTCGGCGTGCGGGAAGAAGTTCTGATCAAGGCAAAAAAGCTCTATCCCTCCCAGTTGGACCTCATCAAGAAACGGTTCCAGTACATTCGCAAGGTCTTGGAACTGGACGGGTACCGGAAGAAGCTGGACCATGTTCTGACCAACGGTAACCAGAACTACGAGCCTGCGTTCGCCGAGATTGACGCGCTCCAGACGAAAGAATTGCACGAGCTGGACGATTTCCTGGGGCATGTCATGCAGGCCAACGAACCCACGGTTCTTCCTGAGAAAACCTCGGAGAAACTCGCCGAGATCGCCGGCTGGACGTTTCAGGATCCTGCTGGACCGACCGAACCTCTGCTGAGCCCCGAGGAGTTGCGTTTTCTTACCATCCCCAAAGGCAGCCTGGATCCGGAAGAGCGCGTGCAGATCGAGTCGCACGTCATCCACAGCTTCCGCTTCCTGAGCCAGATTCCTTGGACCAAAGAGTTGAAGAATATTCCCCTCATTGCCAAGGCTCACCACGAGAAGCTCGACGGCAGCGGTTACCCATACCATATGAAGGCGGAGGAAATCCCGTTCCAATCGAAGATGATGACGATTGCCGATATCTTCGACGCCTTGACGGCGCGTGACCGGCCTTACAAACGCGCCGTGCCCATTGAACGGGCGCTTGATATCATCGGGCAGGAGGTTAAGTCCCAGCTTCTTGACCCCGTCCTGTTTCAGCTTTTCCTTGAAGCCAAGATTTTTCAGATCACGGCCAAGGATTAGGCCTTTCGCTTCGACCATCCAGCCATCAGAAAGTCCATGGATTGCACGTTCTCGTGCGTCGACTACACGAAATCGTGTAGTGATCGCTGCGGTGCGGGCGAGGGGAAAACACTCTGCATGTTGTGTCCTAATGTATCTGACTGAATCTCAAGATGTTATGCGATAAAGCGGCTTGCTCTTTGTTTGGCCATCGGCATGCCACGAAGAACTCCGTAAGCTAATTCACAAGGAGGACTTTGCCGCAATGAAGAAACTCATCACACTGCTTTTCACCGCAGCTTTGGTCTTCTCGTTGACCATGCCGGCATTCGCCCAGGAGACGACGGGCAAGGAAGCTGCTCCGGCGGTCGAGAAGAAGGAAGCTGCTCCGGCGGTCGAGAAGAAGGAAGCTGCTCCGGCGGTCGAGAAGAAGGAAGCTGCTCCGGCGGTCGAGATGAAGGCTGAGACAAAGGCGAAGAAGGCGGAAAAGAAGGCGAAGAAAGAAGCCAAGAAGGAAGCCAAAGAGGCCGCTAAGGAAGAAACTAAGAAGTAAGGGGGCTCGCCCCGTGCATGAGGCGCCGGAAAGCCTGATTCTCGGGCGTACGCCTCGACTACAAACCCCCGGGCAGGGTGTCCGGGGGTTTTTGTTTTGCAGCGGCTATGATGACCCTGGCGAGGCGGCCGCTCCCGTCCAGCCGCGACTTCCTTGGTCAGTTGCGCCTCAGGCACCAACCTGTTTGACCCAGAAAGGTCAGGAATGAGCGCTACGCACCCACGTTCGTTCGTTGACCCTGCCCAGGCCATCCGATACAATCACCGAAAGAGCCCGGTCGGCGGAAAGAGTGGCGAGGATAAGAGCGCGTTGAAGCGGCATGTCTTCAATTTGCGATTGCGCACGCGGCTGGCGCTGGTGATGTTTCTGATCATGGGTTGCACCAGCGCCATTCTCACCGCCACTTACGTCTATCACAGCAACCTCATCAAGGCCTACGTTGAGGCGCAGACTTCCGGGCTGGTGGCCATCAGCAACCTCGCCCAGCAACGCATTCGTCCGGGCGCTGACCGGAACCAGGCGCTCGCCGAGTATAAGAAAGCGCTCGAGGACGCCGGGCTCACCTCGATTACGGTCGCTTCGCCGACGGGGGAAGTCGTCGCCAGCACCAACCCCGGCCAAGTGGGCAAGACCATCAAGATCAAGAAGCGGCGGATTGAGACCAAACAGGAGCCCATCAAGATTTCCGCCGAGTTCCACGACATCGACGTGGACACCGGGATTGAGCAGAAGACCCTGGTGGTCGATTTCCCGATTGTCCAGGGGGACAAAGTCATCGGCTACGCGGAGGTCCGCGGCGAAGGGGATCAAGTCGGGGAACTGCTGCGGCACTACTATCAGGAGCGGTTGCTCTGGATCCTGGTGGCCATGCTGGTGGGCATGTTTGCGGTTGTTTACCTGGCGTCACGGTTCACGCGGCCCATCGACCAGTTAGTCGGTGCTGCCCACCAAGTTGCGCAAGGCAACCTCGAAGCCTCGCTGCCGGCCACCGGCAGCGACGAGATGGGGCGGCTTGCCCACACCTTCAACCAGATGGTGGAGCGGCTGCGTGAGCACCGGGATCTTCAGGCGAGACTGAACCAGGCCGATAAGCTCTCGCTCGTCGGACGCTTCGCGGCAACCGTCGCGCATGAAGTGCGGAACTCGCTGAACTTCATCAACCTCAGCATCGACCAGATCCGCGTCAAGCACGGGAGCAACGACGAACGGGCCGCGCAAGAACTCCAGCGCAACCTGCGGAACATCAAGGATGAAATCACGCGGTTGAACCGTCTGGTAAATGATTTCCTGGCGGCCGGCCGCCAGTCGCCACCGGAACTGGCGCCGTGCGACGTGCGGGTTACGCTGGAGGAGGCGGTCACGCTGGTCGAGAAACAGGCCTCGCGCCAGGGCGTTCGCATGAGCACGGAACTCTCTGAGGACCTACCGCTGCTCAACGCCGACCGTGGGCAGCTCAAGACTTGTTTCCTCAATATCCTGACGAACGCCATTCAGGCCATGCCGCATGGAGGTCAGATCGGGGTTGGTGTGCGCGTGGGCAATCCCGGGAATGGAAAACCACCCCTGCTCCAGCTTCGTTTTACTGACACTGGCCCTGGCATCCTGCCCGACGACCGCGAAAAGGTGTTCGCTCCGTACTACTCCACGAAGGCGACAGGTTTCGGTCTCGGCCTCGCCATCACCCGCAAGATCGTGGAAGACCACGGCGGGCGCATTTACGTGGCCGAGGCGGAATCCCCCGGCACGGTGATTGCCGTGGAGTTCCCACTTCCAACGGCTTCGCTGGCCCAGCCTGCGGTCATTGCCCAGTCACCTGCCGCCTGAGGAATCCTCTCCATGCCCGAGGGATCCATCCTGGTTGTTGACGACGAGGAACGGCAACGGGAAATCTACCGCGAGATCCTGCAGGACGAGGGTTACCCAACCGAAACCGCACCCAGCGGCGAAGTTGCTCTCCGCCTGTTGACCCAGAAACGTTTTGACCTGGTCTTGACGGACCTGAACCTGACCGGCATGACCGGTGTTCAGTTGCTGGGTGAAATCGTGGGGGCAGATCCCACTGTGGCAGTGGTTCTGATCACGGGATATCCATCCATTCAATCCGCCATTGAGGCCACCAAGCGAGGCGTTTATCAGTACCTGGAGAAACCCGTGGACCGCGAGAAACTGCTGGAGGTTGTGGGGGATGTCTTCCAGCAGCTCGCCACCCTCAAGCAGAGCATCCTGGGCGACTCACCGGCCACCAAGGCGATGGTGCGAATGATCCTCAAGGTGGCTCCGACCACCCACACAGTGCTGATCCTTGGGGAAAGCGGGACCGGCAAGGAGTTGGTGGCGCGCGAGATTCACAATCACAGCCCCCGCCGCGAGCATCCGTTCCTGGCGGTCAACTGCGCGGCGCTTACCGAAACCCTGCTGGAGAGTGAGCTTTTCGGTCACGAAAAGGGCGCCTTCACCGATGCTTACCAGCAGAAAAAGGGCCTGTTCGAGCGGGCACACCATTCGACACTGTTTTTGGACGAAATCGGTGACACCAGCCTGGCGCTCCAGGCCAAAATCCTCCGTGCACTGCAGGAACGCGAAATCATGCGAGTGGGCGGGACCGAGGCCATCAAGGTCGATGTGCGCATCATGGCAGCCACCAACCGCAATCTCGATCAGTTGCTTCGAGACGGGAGGTTTCGGGAAGACCTGTATTATCGTTTGAAGGTCATCCCCATTACCTGCCCGCCGTTACGCGAGCGGAAGGAAGACATCGGCGTGCTGGCCGACCACTTCATGCGCCGAGCTGCTTTGGCCGCTGGACGGAAGGTCCTTGCGATTGCCCCGAATGCCAAAGAGGCGCTGGAAGCCTACCCCTGGCCCGGGAATATTCGCCAATTGGAATGGGCCCTCGAGCGGGCGGTAGTCCTAGGAGAGGGTGACATGGTGGAGGGGCGTGACCTGCCCCCGGAGATCCTCCAGCCCGCCGGCGGACTGGTCCCCACGCAGGTCGGTGTTTCATCCGTTCCCGTTGGCGGCGCTCCGCCGGTCATTCCGGAGCCTACTTGGGAGGAACATGAGAAAGCAAAAATCCTGGAGGCCCTGCAGCGTACCAACTGGAACATCACCCGCGCGGCTCAACTCCTCGGTATGACGTTTCGAACCCTTCAGTATCGGCTCGAGAAGTTCGGCATGAAGAAGCCGTGAGGGTTCACTGCCACCCGAATGACACTGGAAAAGTCGGTGGCGGGGGAGCCCCAGAAGGTTTTCTCTTGCACCGGAGGCTCCGGTTCTGCGATTTTAGGAGCCCTGAGGAAGGGAGCATCGGTTTGCCCACCCCGCGCGTGGTCTTTGCGGGGATCGAGTATCCGTTCCACCGGGAGAAGAGGGCCAGAAGGCTTGTTGCAGCGGGAACTGGCTCCCGCATTCGGGCCCCTGGAAGGTCGAACTTGACGGACGAGAGCATCCAGTATTGGCTGGCACTCACTCGCCTGGAGGGTCTGGGCGTGCGGGGTGCTCATAAGCTGATTGAACACTGCGGGTCGCCACGGGCTGTCTACATGTCCTCTCTCACCGAGCTCGAGAGTTGCGGGATCCGTGCCCATGTGGCCCGGGCGATTTTTGCTCAGACTGGACTCAAAGAAGCCGAGAAGGAAATGGAGGCGGCGACCCACGCCCGTTGCCAGTTGCTCGCCTACGACAGCCGGGACTATCCGCCCTTGCTCCGGCAGATCCCCGACGCGCCGCTGGTCCTCTATGTTCGTGGGGACGTGCAGGTCCTTTCCCAGCACGCTGTGGCCATCGTGGGGACGCGCCGCCCCTCGGCCTACGGCAGCCAGGTGGCGCACCGTCTGGCGCACGATCTGGCGCAGCGGCAACTGGTGATAGTGAGCGGCCTCGCCCGAGGGATTGATTCTGCGGCGCATCGCGGGGCGCTGGAAGGAAAAGGGAAAACCGTGGCAGTCCAGGGCCGAGGGATGGACGAAATCTATCCCTCCGAAAACCGGCGCTTCGCGGAGAAGATCGTCGAGAGCGGCGCGATCATTTCGGAGTTCCCGATCGGGACGGGGCCGACGCCCGAAAACTTCCCGATCCGCAACCGGATTATCAGTGGCCTTTCGCTCGGCGTGGTGGTCGTGGAAGCGGCGGAGTACAGCGGATCGCTCATCACAGCCCGCCTGGCGCTGGAACAGAATCGCGAGGTATTCGCCGTGCCGGGCAACATCACGGCGGCGCAGAGTTTTGGCCCCAACCATCTCATCAAGCAGGGAGCCAAGCTCGTCGACCAGTGGGTGGACGTGATCGAGGAGTTCCCCGCAGAGATCCGCTTGCAACTCCTGCCACCCGCCGACGCATCGGAAGGAGAATCGGTAACCTCCGAGACTGCCTCGCTCTTTGAGCAGTCGCTGACGCCGGACCAGAAGGCGGTTTTCGAGGCGTTGCGCACCGATGAGGCGTTGTTTGTGGACGCGATCTTCGAGTCGGTCGCACTCCCTCAGGCACGCATTCTCCAGACGCTGCTGGAATTGGAAATGAATGGCTTGATCCGCCAGTTGCCGGGAAAGAACTTTATTCGTAAACTGTGAGAGGGCAGTTCACAGTCGACAGTTGACAGTCAAGAGGGCGTGACTGCAATCTAAAAGGCTCGGCTGTGGGTGCTAGAGGGTTTTCGCGGATTCATGCCATCCAGCTCTCGAGAGCTGGGTTCGTTAGCTGTCGACTGTAAACTGTTAACTGGTTTCTATGTCTAAATCGCTCGTCATCGTCGAATCTCCAGCCAAGGCAAAAACCATCAACCGTTACCTCGGGTCCGACTACACGGTGAAAGCGTGCCTGGGGCACGTCATGGACCTGCCGAAGAAGGACCTGGGCGTGGATTTGAAGAACGACTTCAAACCCACCT